>Ga0180432_10008311_pt1 | contig 12968 bp, 16 predicted proteins | sample SS_ome_10_FD_132414 | JGI IMG/M metagenome (GOLD analysis project Ga0180432, IMG submission 132414) | Hypersaline lake sediment archaeal communities from the Salton Sea, California, USA - SS_1_MS_2 metaG | ecosystem: Environmental > Aquatic > Non-marine Saline and Alkaline > Hypersaline >...
AGGTGGCAGGGTGAAGGTTGAAGGTGGCAGGTTGAAAGTTGAAGGTTGAAGGTGGCAGGTTGAAAGTTGAAGGTTGAAGGTGGCAGGTTGAAAGTTGAAGGTTGAAGGTGGCAGGTTGAAGGTTGAAGGTGGCAGGTTGAAGGTTGAAGGTTGAGGGTTGAGGGTGTCAGGTGGGAGCGAGGGAGGGCGTAAGGAGAGTGGTCGGGCGCGGGTGGCTGAGATGTAATGTCCGATAACGGCGTTGACTGTGAGGGCAAAACATGCCAAGATATGTGTTGGCAGTCATTTAGCGTGTGGCTGGTATGCTGGAAAGCTCACCTTTTTTAGGGAACCTCTGGGCGTCTCATGGGTCAAAGTAAAAGGTACGGCAGAGTAGAAGAGGGCGGCGAGAGCGATCGCGAACTGGTTTCGCGGGCTCGGGTGGGCGATATTGAGGCATTGGCGAGGCTGATAGAGAGGCACCAGGATCGGCTATTCAACGCGATGTACCGGGTGGTGGGGCATTATGAGGACGCGGAGGAGTTGACTCAGGAGGCGTTTGTCAGGGCGTTGCGTGGCTTGGGTCGGTTTCGCGGTTCGTCGGGCTTTTATACATGGTTGTTTCGAATCGGGATGAATCTGGCGATCAACTTTCGGCGTCGGTCACGGCCGGTGCATTTCAGTGCGTTGGAGGCATCGAGTGGTTCTCCGGGGCGTCAGGCGGCTGGTCTGATGGATTTGCTCGAGTCTCCAGGGGCTGGCCCTGCGGGGGAGGCGGCCTTGCGAGAGCAGCATCGTCGGGTGCTGTCGGCGTTAGGGGAGTTGGAGCCGGCGAGTCGGGCGGTAGTGGTATTGCGAGATATAGAGGGGTTAGGTTACGGTGAGATTGCGTCGATATTAGAGTTGCCTTTGGGCACGGTAAAGAGCCGACTGTCGCGGGCGCGGGGAGCGATACGGGAGCGACTGGGCGAGGATGGATTTTGAGGGTCGGGTGATGTGATGGCAGACAAACGGCGAGAGAAAGCGTGGCGGGAGTTGTTGAACAGCTACTATGATGGCGAGCTGTCGGCGAAGCAGCGGCGGAAGGTGGAGAAGGCGCTGTCGTCGGATGAGGACATGCGGGCAGAGTTGTCGGGTTTGGAAGAGGCAGCGTCTCTGCTGGGGAGTATGGAGCGAGAGGCGGCGCCGGCGGGTCTGTCGGAGTCGGTGATGTTTCGTCTGGAGCGGGATTTGATTTTGGAGGGCCGGGAGGGGCTGAACGAGTCGGCGGGTCGTCGTCATTTGTTTTTGCGTCGTTTGACAGCGGCGGCGGCGGTGGTACTGTTGACGTTGGGGGTAGGGGCGTTTGTGTATAGTGTGCTGGTGCAGCCTGCGGTGGGGCCGCGAACACCGGAGGGGGCAGTGGTAGTGGATGCGGGGGAGAAGGCGCCTGGAAGTGTGGCGGCGAAGCGGGCCGGTGTGGTTAGCGAGGCAGCGGACGACGAGGCTTTGCTGGCAAGCGTAGAGCCGGCAGTTTACGGCTCGGTGCAGTTGGCGGTGCGGACGGAGGGGCTGGGGCGGGCGCAGTTGCAGATGGAGGGGCTATTGGATGAGTATGATATTGGGCCGGTGGTGCGGTCGGCGTTGGCAGGTAGCGAGGAGGGTGTTCTTTATGGATTTATGTGTCGGCCGGCGGCTCTGGAGGGGATTGTCGAGGGGTTGGCGCGTAAGGGCGGGCATGTGGATTTGTTGATCGAGGCGCCGGATGGGGGTGTGGCGGCGGTGTCGGGGGTGAGCGTGGAGGAGGTGCTGGCGTGGGCAGGGGCCGATGAGGGGAGGGATCGGGCGGTATTGGCGCAGCGTCTGGCGCGGGCGGCGCCGGGGGCGAGCGAGGCCTTGGCAGCGGAGTGGTTGGAGGAGATCGCGAGAGAAGACAAGGGTGGGTTGCCCGGTGTGCGTTTGTTGGGGCCCAGGGAGTTTGAGTCGGACGAGCCGGTGACGGGAGCGGGCAGTGTGGCAGCGAATCAGGGCAGCGGGGTGGGGGTGAGCGAAGCGCCGGGGGCACCGAAGGATGAGGTGAAGCCGGCCGAGGGGCAGGCCGAGGTTGGAGAGGGTGGTGAGGCGAAGGTAGAGGAGCCGGGCCTGGTAGCGGTGCAGATTCGCGTGGTCCGAGAGGCGGCCGAGGGGGCAGGGAAGAGCGTCGAAGGGGTGCTGGAGACGGGCGAGGCGGATGAGGCAGAGGCGTGGGCAGGGGAAGATGGAGCGGGGGCGTACTGAGGGGCGTGACGGTATTTTGGCAAACGCAGAGGAGTGAGCCTAGAATGTAACGTTGCGGTGTGGTTGTGGGCGGAGGTGTCGCTGCGGGGGTGAGGCGGGCGGCGAACAGTTTTGGAAGACGAATCAGGCACATCAGGGTGTTAGTGGGTCCTTTTTTCTGGACTGCGGCGCTGGTCGTTTTTCTTGGGAGGTGTATTATGCGTTATTTTTGTGTGATGGGGGTGCTGGCGGTGTTGGTGCATTGGGTGGCGGGGTGTGATTCAGCGGGACAGAGTCATGTGGAAGCGAGGGGCTATGACGGGGGCGGGGAGATGGTAGCGGCGGAGCCTTTTCGTGAGGCGAAAGCGTTGGGGGTGCCAGCGACGCCGGCGGTGGGGCGTCTGGCGATGGCGACGAGCGGATCGGCAGGGGAGGTGGCGGGCGTGAACGTGCCGGCTGCGGAGGCGGGGCGGACGGATCGGCTGATGGTTTATAATGCGGTGCTGATGATGGTGGTGCAGCAGGTGGATGCGTCGCTGAACGCGATGGAGGCGGCGGCGCATGAGCTGGGCGGGTATATGCAGCAGCGGACGGGGGATTCGATCACGTTGAAGGTGCCGGCGGATCGGTTTCGTGCGTTGATTGGGAAGTTGGAGGAGCTGGGGCAGGTGACGCGGCGGGATATTCAGGGGCGGGACGTGACGGAGGAGATGCGTGATTTGCAGATACGGCTGGCGAATGCGGAGCAGCTGCGGGAGCGGTTGTTGAGTTTGCTGGATCGGGCGGAGAAGGTGGAGGACGCGTTAAAGATTGAGACGGAGCTGGGGCGTCTGACGGAGCAGATCGAGCTGTTGAAGGGTAAGATTGCGTATCTGGAGCACAGTGTGGCGTATTCAACGGTGACGGTGCGGGTGAATTCGCCTTTGCCCCAGGGTGATTTGACACGGCTGGTGCCTTTTCCGTGGGTGCGTGGTTTGACGAGTGAGATGTCGCGGCCGGCGCCTCCGCGGCCTAAGAAGGGGGGATGGCTGAGCAGGTCATTGCTCGATCCGCCGAGCGGGTATCTGCGGTTTTATCAGGACACGTGGGCGACGGAGGCGATGTCGCCGGCAGTGGTGTATATCAAGGGGTATCGGGTGGAGAATTATGCCGGCGGGGATATGGATTTCTGGTTGACGTTGGTGCGGCGGGTGCTGACGGAGCAGAAGGTGGTGGCATTGAGCGAGGAGGGGGAGCAGGCGTTGGGCAAGGGGAAGGAGGCGAAGTTGTTGATTGGGAGCAAGCAGATCGGGACGGTGGGTATGGGGTATATGGCGGCGTTGGCGACGACGACGAAGCATGTTTATGTGGTGGAGGCCTGGGGGCCGGCGGAGGCGTTTGCGGGGGATCTGGCGAAGTTGAAGGACTCGGTGGGCACGGTGCGGGTGGAGTGAGGGTTGGTCCGCATTTATTCGGGGGTTTTTGGTGGCGACGCTATCATGCAGTGTTCGGGTCAACAATCGCGGGGGGGCAGATTTTAGAGGCGGTTGTTGAGGGCAAGGATGGTTTGTTTTCAGGGGGTGTATGGGATGACGTAGGCGTGTTGTGCGAGGAGGCTTTGGCCTTTGGCAACGGTGATGGTCACTTCCTTGAATCCTTCGTCTGCGGAGACTGTTTGTGAGAAGTCGTTGGCAGCGACGCGTCTTACGGTGACGGCGCGGGTGAGAGCTGCGGCCTGGGGGTAGGGGGCGCCATTGGGCAGGCACGGGGTTGTGGTGTGGTATTGGAAGTAGTCGTCGACGTCGTCGAAGGTGTCGCGGGGCAGAGACTCACCGGGTTCGAGTCCAAAGGAGGTGGGGGAGTCGGGGTCGGCGTAGGCTTTTTGTTTGATTTCGAGAATCATGTCAAGCACGAGTTGGTCGGCGATGTCGGCGTCGGCGAGGGTGAAAGCTCGTATTGACGCTGGGGGTGTACGAGAAAAGTCTCGCACGGATGAAGGTACCGATGCGAGACTTTTATTGTTATCGCGAGTCATAGGAATTCGCCAGGTAAGCGAGGATCTGTATTAGAAGTCGAGGTAGGCGGTGCCGTCGTTCGCTACTTCGCTGGTGGTGAGGTTGGCTTTGAATTCACCGGTGGTGCTATTGAAGATCCATCCGGCCGTAGCGTCGGTGTCGCCATCGACGACAGGTCCCGCCTTTGCGACCATTTTGACGGCATTGTTTCCGGCATTGGATCCCACGGGCAGAGCGGGGAAGTTGCCGCGGAGGTAGGGTCCGTAGGGGAAGGCGGGGTCAACCGAGTCGGAGACGGTGCCGTCGCTTTTGGTGTATTTGACGAGCTGGTTTTTCAGGGCATCTTCGGAATTGGCCCCACCAAAGCCGCCGCCCGCGTCGTTGACACCGGGGAAGACGTTGTTATGTTCGCCGTAGTACCAGTCGATGGCATTGCGGATACTGGCGAGGTTGGCGCGGAGCGCGGACTCGCCGGCGTTTCGGCTACCGGAGGTAATTCGGGGGATGGCCACGGCGGCAATGATACCCAGGATGACGATGACGATGACCAGTTCGACCAGACTGAACGCGCGTTTATTGTTGTGGTCAGGCCTCATTGCATTTTCTCTCCTCGATACCCTTAACACAATTCCTCTTTTGCCCAAAGGCAACATTATTGTTCCGGTTGGCTTTAGCAATTACGCTTCATTAGAGATTTCGGCAGAGGTTCATGTGGACTTTACATAATACATGGTAATTTCCATCAGTGGAAGCCGGTCTTACTTTGGGGCCGTTTACAGTGGTGTTACGGTTTAAGGATGATGGATGTACTAGTGGAGCGACAGAGCAGTTCGATTTTATCGGGTTGTACGTTGACGAGCTCCCAGGGTCCGATAATTTTTCCGAGGAAGACCAGGCGTCCGTCGAGGAGGGCGCATCGGTAGTCCTGGCCAATAAGGATGCCGGAGAGGACGGGCAGGGTGGCAGGCAGATCCGGCTGTTGGGAGAGGCGGTGAAGAGGTCGCGGGGCAGGTTATGGAGCGGTTGATTTTGTGGTGGACAGACGGGGTCGATAAGGGCTTTAAGGCAGGCGGCGAGAGGGTTAACGGAAGGTTGGGGGGCCAGGTCTTGTTGGCGCAGGGGTTGGGGTGTGTCTGGTGCGGGGGATAGCCAGGCGTCAAAGTCGATTTTTTCGAGGCTGGCGAGGAGGCTGTCATCAGCGGGGGGCCTATCGGGCGTAGAGAGGGTGTCGGAGTCGTTTGTTGGGCCAGGCGGGGGGGGGCCGTGGCAGGTTTGCTTGTAGTGGCGTTGGGAGCCTGGGCGGAGGCAGGCTGGGTGATCGAGCCGTCTGGTCTGGTTTTGTCCCAGACGAGGACGCCGATGGCGACCAGCAGGGCAGCTATGGCGATTTTTCTTGACGTGGTCATTGGGATACTCCCTTGGTGGTGTTGAGTACTGCGGCCCGCGGGGGCCCAAACACGTGTAAGGTGATTTCGGTTTTGCAGGAGGGGGGTTGGGCTTGTTGGTCGCGGGTAAGCTGTAGCGAGGCGATGCGGATATAGGGCATGTGCTCGCGGAGGGCGCGGAGGAAGTTGCAGGTGCCGTCGAAGGAGCCCTGAAGTGTGAGGTCGATATCGAGTATTTTTATTTTATGGTAACTAGGCATGAGGTCTATTTCCGTAAACGTATTGCCATTTCGAAATCAACGGGTTGGGTAGCGTAGTCGGTGTTTTGAGTTGGGCTGCGGCAGGCATTGAGGAGGAGGGTATGTTGGAACTCTGGGCACTGTTGCAGGATATGGAGGTATTGTCCTACGGTCTGATGGGTGCAAGCCTGTCCTGTGATGGTTAGCGCATCGGGGGTGATATCGGTTTGAGGTGCGGTTTGTCGGGCATTGTCGTCTTTGATGGCAAACATGGCGGCGGCCTTGGGCAGCGCGGCTGTCTGAGTCGAGGCGTTTTCGGCGTGATCGCTGGGTGTGAAGGAGAGCTTGGTGAGGTAGACAAGTTGGGGGGTCTGGTTGCGTAGGGTTTCGACGGCAGCAAGAGGATCGGAGTAGGCCTGGAGTCGTCGTCGCCTCATGTGGGCGGTCTTGATTTGTGTGGGAATGAGGTCAACGGCTGCCATGAGCGGTGTCTCCTTGGTAGAGAGCCAAGCCCAGGGCGGTCGTCCAGGGTCCGGCGATCGCCTGGGGGCGGGGCAAAGCGTTGGTAATTTCGTGTAGCAAGGGGTGATCAAGTAATTGCACGGGTAGTTCGAACTGGTGTGTGAGAAAGTCGGGTAGGTTTTTGAGGTGGGCGGCAGAGCCGGTGAGTAGGATGCGTTTGAGTTGTGCCTGGGCTCGGTTGGCGACTACGTAGTTGAGGGCGCGGGTGAGCGAGAGGGCGTAATCGTAGAGTTCGGTCTGGAGGGCGGCGTAGATGGCCTTTGCGAGTTCGGGTTGAGCGGGGTTGTTTTTTGGCGGCGATTCGAGAAGTGCGGTCGTGGTGTTTTGTGTGTTGGAGGCAGAGGTATTTCCGGCGGTGTTGCAAAGGTGTCGGGTGTGCCAATCAATGCCGTGTTTTTCTTTGATATGTTCGGCTTTTTGCAGGTTGATGAGGAGCCGTTGTGCGAGGGTGTTGGTGATGTGGCGGCCGGCGAAGGGGAATTGGCGAGCGAAGACCGGTCCGGCGGGATTGCAGATGACGAGGGTAGATCCGTTCAATCCGATGTCGATGACGGCGGTCAGGTGTTCGCTGGGTGTTGGGGGTTGCTGGTGGTGGTTTTTGGATGTCTGTTTTTTGTCGTTGAGAGAGTTCTCACTTGGGGTGTTTGGCAGGGTGTGTTGGAGCAGTCGGCTGAGATTGCAGGGGAGAGCGTCAATGTGGAGGCAGTGGAGGTTTGTTTTCTTTACCAGTTGAATTCGTTGTTGGATGAATTGGGCGTCGGCGATGACGGCCATGATGCGTAGGATTCCGGGATGAGGATCGTAGCCGAGGTTGAGATAGTCACAGACGGTTTGGGGGAAAGGGGTGGGCAATTGATCGATTTGGATTTTGACAGCGCCGGCCACGGCGGCGTGGGGTAGTCCTTCTGGAGGCGCGGGCAGGTCGATGGGTCTCATGTCGAGTTTGTCGGCGGGGCAGTGGAGGACAACTTTTCGTCCGACGAAGCCGCCACGTTGGATGAGTCTTTGTAGCTGCACGACGAGAGGGGCGGGGGTTTCGAGATTGGTTGGTGCACTTGTTTGTAGGATGTGGTTCTCGTCATGGGTGTTTGTGGGGTCTGGCGGCAGTGGACTGTGGGGAAGTGAGTGGTCGGGGGAGGACTGGTTGTCGGGATAGGGGTGGGGCAGGGCGAGCGCGGCGTGGAGGTGGAGGTCATCGCCTTGGCGGTAGAGTTGGACGGCGCGGAGGGCCGTAGAGCCGATATCGAGGCCAATGGGGAGGAATATTTTGTTACGTCTGAGTTTCATATGTTGTGACCTCGGTTCAGGCAGAGATTCTCGAGAGATCGAACATGGGCAAGACGAGAGAGATGGCGACGGTGCCGAGGATGAGTCCCATGAAGATGAGGATAACGGGCTCCATGATGCTGGTGAGCATGTTGATTTGTGTTTCGTTGTGGTCGTCAAGGTGGTCGGCGAGGGTAGTCATGACGCGTCCGACCTGGGCGTTGTCTTCGCCGGTGTGAACGATTTGGGCGAGGCTGGCAGGAATGAGAGGGCTTTCCAGGAGGATTTCGTGCATGGAGCGGCCATTCAGGACACTTTCGTGCATGGATTGTAGCAGGTTAATGTAGAGGTAGTTGGTGGATGCTTTTTGGGTGAGTCGCAGGGCTTCGAGCAGAGGCACGCTGGATTCGATGAGGAAGCCGATGAGGCGGAAGACTCTGGCGTTGTGTATGGCTTTGATGAGTGGGCCGAAGATGGGCAGTCGCAGGGAGTTGCGGGCACGGAAGCGTCGTCCGGCGTTGGTACGGAGGGCGTAGACAATGGCGGCGATGACGGAGGCGGTAAGCAGTGGGGCGAGCAGGAAGTGTTGGCGTACGAGTCCAGAGATGTTGAGGATGAATTTGGTGCTGGCGGGCAGATCGACGTTCATATCGGTGAAGACCTGAGCGAATCGTGGCAGGACGATGAAGACGAGCACGCCGGTAACGGCCATAGCCATGGTGGTGAGGAGCGCGGGGTAGATGCAGGCAGCGAGTACTTTTCGTTTGATGCGATCGCTTTGGCGTTGGATTTGGCCCAGGCGGCTGAGGACGGTAGGCAAGTTTCCCGATGCTTCGCCGGCGGCAATCATGCTGGCATAGATGGGGTCGAAGACTCTGGGGAAGGCTTCGGCGGCGGAGGCGAGGGAGCCGCCTTCTTCGACGTGTTGGTACAAGCGGTTAATGAGAGCGGCCCAGTGGGGGCAGTTGACCTGTCGGGCCATGGCTTGAAGGGAGGGAGCGACGGGTGTTCCGGTTTCGAGGAGGATGGCCATTTGTTCGGTGAAGAAAGCAAGTTCTTTTGGGGAGGCGTGTTGGGGGTCAGGCTGGCCGTGTCCGGCAAGTTTTTTGCGTATATTATCGAAGAGGTTATTCTGTTTGTTTGTGGAATCGCGCCTTGCGGCGACGCGAACGGGAGTAAGCCCTTCGTTTCTGAGGTGTTCGTGGGCATGGGCCAGGTCATCGACGGTGAGGGAGTCACTGACGATGTTTCCGGCGGCATTAATGGCTTGGTAGGTTACGATCATGACTAAGGCCCCGTAGGGGTTTTACTCTTGTGCGGTTTTGGTTTGGAGGGTGTCTGGTTGTCCGGATTGTGCGGCGTGTTCCATCTCGGGGTTGGTCGGTTGGGCGGCGTTTTCTTCTTCGATGAAGCAGACGCGAATCATTTCATCGATGCTGGTGATGCCTTGTTCGACACAGCGGACACCTTCCTGTTTGAGTTCACGCCAGTGTCCCTGTCGCAGTAGGGCTTTTATTTGTTCGGCGCTGGGATGTCGTAAGATGAGTTCACGAAGGGAGGGCGTCATTTCGAGGACCTCGCAGATGGCGCGTCTTCCTTTGAAGCCGCTGTCGTGACAGAGGGGGCATCCGGCGCCGCGATGGAAGGCGCGGTTACGAGGGCCATGCCAGCCGATATCGTCGAGGACGAGGTCGTCCGGGAAGTAGGTGGTTTTGCACTTGGGGCAGATGGTCCGGACGAGTCGCTGGGCGACGACGCCGACGAGGCATGAAGCAAGGAGGTATGGTTCGGCGCCCATATTCAGTAGTCGGGTGATGGCGCCGGGGCTGTCGTTGGTGTGAAGGGTGGAGAGTACGAGGTGGCCGGTGAGTGCGGCCTGTACGGCGACTTTGGCGGTTTCGTCGTCGCGGATTTCGCCTACCATGTTTTTCGCCGAGGATGGTGGGCGTAGAGGAGATGCGGAGGTCGATTTCACGGTGGTCGGCGAAGATGTGTATGCGTCCTTCCTGGGGGACGCGTTTTTCGGCGATGTCCATACGTCCGACGACTTTGATACGTGAGATGATAGCGGCGTGCCATTCTTTGGGAGGCATCATGAGGTCGTGGAGCGCGCCATCGATTCGGTATCTGATACGGACGCATTCTTTGTCGGGTTCGATGTGGATATCGGAGGCGCCATCTTTGACGGCCTGGAGGATGCTCATATTGACGAGGTTGACGACGGGGCTGCCGTCGGCGATTTGCGAGAGGTCGATGAGTCCGTTATCGTCGGCAGGTTCTTTGTCGACGAGTTCGACGTTGGCTTCTTCGAGGGAGGCGACGAAGGAGTCGATTTTGACGTCTCGGGCGTAGTATTTTTTGATGAATTCTTCGATGTTGTTGGCAAGGGCGATAACGGGTTGAATGCGTAGGCCGGTGGATCGTTCGAGGTCGTCGACGACGAGGAGGGCCTGGGGTTCGGCCATGGCGACGGTAAGGCTTTGTTCGACCTTGAACATGGGGAGGATGAGGTGTCTTTCGGCAATTTCTTTGTCGATGGTATCGACGATGAGGGGGTCGATGAGCCCCGGTCGGAGTTTGACGGCGGGGACACCGAGTCGTTTTCCGAGGCACTGAAGCACGATGGATTCCTCGACGATTTTCATTTCGACGAGCATTTCACCGAGTTTTTTTCCGTTTTTTTTTGTTGGGCAAGTGCCTGTTGAAGTTGTTCTTCGTCGAGGTGACCGTCTTGAACGAGCATTTGTCCAAGTCTGATTGTCTGTGCGAGAAGTTTCACAGGAAGCTCCTGACGGCGGCGGCGGTATCGGGAAAGATTTCGAAGGCAGCGGAGAGTCGGGTGACGTCAAAGATATCGTGTGCAAGGTCGGTGAGTCCGCTGAGTTTGAGCCTTAGGCCGCGTTGTCCAAATTCGTCGCGAAAGCGACAGAGAAGTTCCATGCCGGCGCTATCGCAGAAGGGGGCATCGGCCAAGTCGAGCACCAGACGTTTGGTCCACTGTTGGCTCAACTGGGCGAGGTGTTGTTCGAGTTCGTCGAGCTGGCCTGCCAGCAGGGGTCCGCTGGGCTTTACGACGACGGCGCCTTCATTGGTGAGTGTTACTTGCATGGATTCATGACCTCCTGCTTCTGATCAAACGGCAGTGTGGTACGTGCGGCGGTGGTGTGAGAGAGTCTTCGGTAGAGTGAGTTGAGCATGGTTTCGAGGTCGTCGGCATATTGATTGTGGTCGGCGAGGGCCCAGCGGAGTTCGAGTTTGTCGTGGTGAACGGTTATGTTTTCACCGTTTTGGGAGGGCTGGGAGATTTCTTTGTTCATGTTGTCGATGAGCAACTGGGCAAGGAAGGCATCTTTTCCTGGGAGGAAGAGGGCAAAGACGTCGTCGGCCATTCTTCCGAGGAGGTAGTGTGGTGTCGCATTGGCGAGGCTTTGGCGGAGGTTGGCGACGAGTTGAGTGGTAAGTTGGCTCCAGAGTTGGGCGTGATGGGCAAAGGTAGCCCGGAAGCCAGGCGCGGCAAGGGTGACGAGGGTAAAGGGTTCATCGTCATGGGCTAAGTCAAGTGCCCAGGCCTGGCTTTTTCGGAGGAACTGATCGGGGTGCAGGGCGCCGGTGTTTTGGTCGTGTTCGGCGCACCATTGCCTTTGGTTCGCGGCCTGCAATTGTCTCCAGTATAGCGTGATGAGCTTGCAGGCGGCCCGAAAGTCCTGCCGGGGTTTTTTTCCTGTAGGCGCCTGCGCGAGTTGGACATTGACGAGGAGAGGCCTGCCGAACTCTCGTTCGAGCCAGAGGCAAGCGTCACAGTGGAGAGCGGTTGTTCCCGGCTGGGAGGGCCGGTAAGGATAGCGTAGGAAGGGCTGGGAAGTCTGGAGGGCATGTCGAATGGCAGGTGAGTCAAAGGGGACGACACACGCGGACCTGTCGCTTCCGAGAATGTTGGCAGCGGAGCGTCCGTGAGCTTTGTGAGCGGGTGGAATGACACACTCGACAAGGGTGTTATAGTGGGGATCGGGGCACCAGAGAGAGACTGTTGCTTGTCCCAGGGCGTTCTGCAGGGAGGCTTCGGCGACACGGATGAATGCCTGGTAGCGTTGCAGGAGGTCGTCGGTGTCCTGGAGTGTCTGAAGTTCAGCAAGGACGGCGAGGAGGCGGGCAGGGTGTTGATCGGCAGGGGGGGTGGTTACGATTGTGGATTTGGGTTGTTCTTGTTGTGGTTGGGGTTGCTCCATGTGGTGGTGTGGAGGGGCGTTGGTGCGGGATTGCCCCAGGGCAAAGCCAACGAGGGCCCCGGCGATGAGGAGGATCGAGGCGAGCAAGAGTTCGTGCTGCCAGGTGATCATAGCGAGCGAGGTGAGGGTAGCAAGGACGGCGACCGCTAGTAAGATGGCGTGTGTTGGCTGTTTTTTCATTTTTTCTTGTGACATCAGGGTTTACTTCCGTTGTTATCGGATTTTGCGCGGGCGGGCCCAAGGACGGGTCCGGTGCTGGTAAGAGGGATTTTAATGATCATTTCGGTGCCCTTTTCAAGTTCGCTGGTAACGTTGATGGCACCGCCGTGGAGGGTGATGAGTTCCTTGCTGGTGGCGAGGCCCAGCCCCGTGCCGGGGATATTGGCGGTTTCATCGCGTTCGACGCGGTAGAAGCGGGTGAAGATTCTGTTGATGTCTTCGCGGGCGATGCCGTAGCCGGTGTCGGCGATTTTGATATAGACATATCTTTCGTCGACGTTGGTTTCGACGAATACGGTGCCGGCTTCGGGGGTGTACTTGATAGCATTGGTGAGGATATTGTTGATGACGATGGCGAGTTTTTCCCGGTCGGCGTAGAGGTTGGGCATTTTGGGATGGTAGTTACTTTGCAGAGTGATATTTTTTTGCGGTGGCGGTGGCTTTGACGTCGTTGACGCACTGCGGGATGAGACGGTCGAGGACGACCTCGCCTTTCTCGAGGCTGAGAGCGCCTGTTTCCATGCGGGACAGATCCAGGACATCGTTGACGAGTCGTATAAGGCGATTGGTTTCGTCGTTGATGACGTTGAAGGCGTCTTTTTGTGTTTGGGCATCCAGGACCATGTCAGACAGGAGGGTTTCGGCGTAGGCACGGATATTGGTGAGGGGGCTTCGAAATTCGTGGCTGACGTGGTCGATGAAGTGTTCCTGTCCGCTTTCGCGCATTTTTTGCTGAGTGACGTCGCGGATGGTGAGAAGGACGGCAGTGTCATCGCGTTCGGTGTTGAGTCGTTGGCAGTAGACCCGGAGGGTGGTTGCCTGGGAAGGCTGAGCGTTAAGGGTGTCGTGTGAGAGGCGTTGACCAGGACGTTGCTGCCGGGGATCCCCAGCTCCTTCTGGATC
>Ga0180432_10008312_pt1 | contig 12968 bp, 11 predicted proteins | sample SS_ome_10_FD_132414 | JGI IMG/M metagenome (GOLD analysis project Ga0180432, IMG submission 132414) | Hypersaline lake sediment archaeal communities from the Salton Sea, California, USA - SS_1_MS_2 metaG | ecosystem: Environmental > Aquatic > Non-marine Saline and Alkaline > Hypersaline >...
CTTGCTTCGTCAACGTGAGACCCTTCGCTTCGCTCAGGGTGACAGCGAGTCTACTCGTGATGTACGGCGCAGCCTCGTCGTGCCATTTTCATCGTTCGCTGGTGACCCAACGCGTCATGAATAATTGTTTGGTATTTGGTGCTTTGATATTGTTTGTGATTTGGTGCTTAGGATTTAGGATTTCGCTCGGTGCTTGAGATTTGGAGATTCGTCAACCCCATGCTTGGTTCCCGCCACGGCGGGGTTAGGGGAATGGGAACAGCGCAACCGGGTGACGAAAGACGAGACGAGCAGCGCAACCGAATGACGAGTCCCGGTGGTCACGCTGATTGACTTGGCTTCGTGGGCGATGCTATATTGCCTATCTGCGGGGTGTAGCGCAGTGGGTAAGCGCGCATGGTTTGGGACCATGAGGTCGGAGGTTCGAGTCCTCTCACCCCGACCAGTCTGACTTGTGGGGAAAGGGCGAAGCATGCTATGTTCCGTGTAACGGACATAGGCACACCGGATGGTTTGCCACCTGGGCTGGTATGTGGCAAAGTAGACGCTGAAGGGAGTCCGGAACCCTGGCACAGCAGGCGCGATGAGGTCCTGGAATACGTACGTCTGGCTCGGTGTGGGGCTATGCTTCACGGGTGTGTGGGTCGCTCCCGTGGCCCACTTCCTCCTGGAGTCCACGCCCATCACGGCCCTGGGTATGTCCATGTTGATCCTGGGCGCTGTGTGTCTTGTCCTGGGTAGGACCCGTCCTCGGATTTCGCCGGAAGCCAGCTCTCTGCTCCTGGAGACGAGCGTGGAGAACGTTTCGTCCATCCTGGAGGAGCTCGGCCTCACTTCCAGGGGCATCTACCTGCCGTCATCCAAAGCGCAGGGCGTCTCACAGGCCCTGGTCCCGCTGCAACCCAACCCACCGTCAGCCATCGCCAGGCGCCTTCCCAAGAGGCTGATCGTCAAGTACGGGCCCAGGCCGGAGGACATGGGGCTGCTTATCACCACGCCCGGGTCTGTGGCCGTAAGGATGCTGGAATCTATCCCGGGGCCCACGGCGGCCGAGTTGGAGGACAGCCTGTCTTCCGTTCTCGACGGGCTGCTGGACGTGGCAGATGCCGCCAGGGTGTCGATGAATGGCCAGGCCGTCACCGTGCGCGTATCGCATCCCCGCCTTGAGTACAGCAACGTGCGCTACTACCAGTGCCTGGGCGGCCCGGTGGCGTCGATTGCCGCTGCCCTGGCAGCGGAGGCCACGGGCAGGCCGGTAGTAGTGGAGAAGGAAGAGTACAGCAGGGGCAACAGCATTATCCAACTGAGGTTACTGGATGAGGGCCTATAACCGATACATCCTGGTGCTGGCTTTCCTGTTCCTGCTTACCACGGTCATCCTGTCGGCCTCTCACCAGGGCCTGGACGTCTACTTCTCCGTCTATCTGATCGAATGCCTTGCTGCCACGCTGCTGTTCACCCACCTGAATCCCAGGGCCAGAAAAGGGCTGGACAGGGTCTCCTACGTGCTTTTCGCGGGTTTTCTTCTGCTGGTGGCGGCTGAGGTGGTGGAGATCATTACCGGGGTGTCCATCCTATGAAGAGGCTTGTGTCCATAGTAGTGGTGGTACTGGTGGCGGCCTCAATGCTGCTGCCCCTGGTGCCGGCGGTCGCCCAGCCGGCCCGTACCCCGCACCAGGACCCGGCCACGGCAGCGACCGACTTCGACATAGCGCTTCCCCTGTTGCTCCACTACGCGGACGTTCTGAGCCTCCTGGCGGAGGGCAAGTTCACCGACATGCGCTCTTTGATGGCCGAGCTGGACGTGGACAGGGCTGACCTCCCGGACGACATCAGGTATGTCATGGAGACCTATAACGGGCTGCTTGACGACCTGGCCACGAGCCTGGACCGGCTGGAGAGACTGATACCCGAGGCCGAGCTGCTCATCGACGAGGGCAGGCTCGTGGAAGCCCGCCGCGTGGTGAACGAGGCGAAGGTCCTCGTCGATGAAGCCGGGGCGCTGCTGGACGACGTGCAGGAGGCTACGGATCAGCTGATACGGCTTCTGGGGCCCCTGGCCCCGCCTGAAAGCGCTGACGCTGTCAAGGATGCAGAGGCCCGGCTGAAAGATGCCGTGGCGCGGGTGGAGGCTCTCGAGGCCCGGCTTGAGGCCCTGTACGTGGAGACGGACACCGACTTGCGGAAGAAGGAGACTATCTCACCCACTGAGCTCAGCCTCACTACGGACAAGTCACATGTCTGGGTCTGGGAGAGGGTGACAGCCTCCGGGTTCCTTCGCTTCACCAGGGAGAGCGGGGGCCCGCTCCCCCAACGCACGGTGGTCATATACGTGGACGGCGTGCCGGTCGCCGAGGTGGTCACCGATGACGCGGGATGGTACGAGCACAAGATGTACTTCAACTTCCAGTTGGTCCCTGAGGCGTCCATCCAGGCGTCCTACACGCCTGAGGGCAAGGATGTCGAGAGCTACCTGCCCTCGACAAGCCCCGAGGTGAAGGTCGAGGTAAGGCGCTATCCCACCGAGCTCACCCTGGAAGTCAGCGATACCACCCCCTGGATTGGAGACAATGTGACGGCCTCCGGCGTGCTGACGTCACCCGACGAGGAGGGCAAGGTGCTGCCCGGCAGGGAGATCGAGATCATGCTCGATGGGGAGGTCGTGGACAGGGTTACGACCGCCGCTGACGGTTCATACCAGGGGAGCGTCAGTATCCCCCACCAGTACATTGCGTCGAGGAAGATACAGGCACGGTACCCCTGGACATGGGACGACTATGCCCCTTCGCCATTGGCCGAGGTGGATATCCAGGTGCAGTTCTACACCCCGAAGCTCACCCTGAACCTGGACAACACAAAGCCATGGGTGGGAGAGACGATCACAGCCTCGGGGGTGCTGACGTCGCCTGATGAGGGAGGGGTTGGCCTCGCCGGCAGAGAGGTTTCTATACTTCTTGACGGAGTGGTGGTGGGGACGGTCACCACGCAGGCAGACGGCTCATACCAGGGAACGGTAACCGTGTCCGCGGCGCAGGTACCCCGGGCCTACATCCAGGCCTCGTATGAACCTGAGGGGGAAGACTTCAACAAGTACACGCCCTCGGAGAGCCCGGTCGTCGAGGTGGAGGTGAAGCGCTACCCCACGGAACTCACCCTGGACCTCAGCAGCACAACCCCGTGGGTTGGCGACTCTGTCATCGCGTCCGGCTTTCTGACCTCCCCTGAGGAGGGAGGAATTGGTGTGCCAGGCGAAAAGGTCTCCATACTCCTGGACGGGGTCGTGGTGAAGACGGTGGTCACGCAGGCCGACGGCACGTACCAGGGTGAAATCACCATACCCTACCAGTACGTATCTTCCCGCAGCTTGCAGGCCAGGTACGCTTCAACCGGAGGGCGGTACGACTCGTGTTCAAGCCCGGTGGTGCCCATTCAGGTGCAGTTCTACACTCCGGCGCTGACTCTGAACCTGGACAACACGAAGCCGTGGGTGGGGGAGAACATTACAGCCTCGGGCATGCTGACATCGCCCGATGAGGGGGGGATAGGGCTTGCCGGCAGACAGGTGTCCATACTCCTGAACGGGGTGGTGATGGGGACGGTCACCACGCAAGCAGACGGCTCATATCAGGGTGTAATAACGATACCTCCCAGGTACGTATCGTCCCAGACCGTTGAGGCCAGGTATGCATCCGTCGGAGACAAGTATGCACCCTGTTCAAGCCCGGTGGTGCCGATAGAGGTGCAGTTCTGTACCCCCACGCTCACGCTGGGCCTGGACAACACGAAGCCCTGGGTGGGGGAGAGCGTTACTGCCTCGGGGATGTTGACATCGCCTGACGAGGGAGGGGTAGTCCTCCCCGGCAGAGAAGTGTCCATACTCTTGAATGGGGTGGTGGTGGACACGGTGACTACGCAGGCCGACGGCTCCTACGAGGGTACAGTCCCGATACCTTACAAGTACGTGTCGTCCCAGAGCGTCCAGGCTAGCTACACCTCGGTCGGAGACAGGTATACATCCTGTTCAAGCGCTGTGATGCCCATAGAGGTGCAGTTCTACACTCCATCGCTCACGCTCAATCTGGATGACACGGAGCCCTGGGCGGGCAAAGTCGTGGTGGTATCCGGCGTGCTCACATCGCCGCAGGAGGGGGAGAAGCCGCTCGCGGGCAGGGACATACATATCCTGGTAGATGGACTGCTTGTTGGGTCAGCGAGCACCGGCGCCGATGGCTTGTACAGCTATGAGCTTACTATGCCTGACTTCTACGTCCCCGAGATCGCCATCCAGGCGACCTACGTGACTGTGGCCGACGTGTACGGACCTGCTTCCAGCCCGGTGGTTAAGGTACGTGTGAGGCGGTGCGTCACAGAACTAACCCTGATCACAAGTGGAACGGAGGTGTGGGTTGGGGACGATTTGGGCGTTTCGGGCATCCTTATGTGCACCGAACAGGGGCTGTTCTTGGGGGGCAGGGACATAACCATACTGCTCGGTGGGCAGGCGGCGGCTTTCGCTGTGACTGAGGCAGATGGTACCTATGAAGCGACAGTGCGGATGCCCACCGACTATGTGGACAGCCAGGTTCTGGAGGCACGTTACACACCACGGGGAGGAGATGAGGCCACCTACAATGGCACGTCCAGCGGCCCAGTGCCGGTAGAGGTGCTGTTTTGTGAGACGCTGCTTGGGCTCGATGTTCCTGAGATCGCCTACCCGGGACTGCCGTTGCGCATACAGGGCGAGATCATATACACCGCTGAATGCCCACTCGCTGAACGCACGGTCAGGGTCTACCTGGACGGCGAGGTCATAGCTGGCTTCTATGCCCAGGGGGCCTTCGAGCACGAGGTGACACTGTATCCCGGGACCATGGCTGCCGATGAGTTGGCTGGTCTTATTGAAGGGGAGCACGAGCTGCGAGTTCAGGTGCAGCCCGGGCTTCGCTATACCGGGGCCCAGCAAGACCTGACTATCACCGTGCGCAGGGAGTCGCTGTCGGTCCAGATACAGGGAATGGCCGTCACCTCCCTTCCCAAGAAGCTGCACCTGAGTGGGAGGGTGGTATCGGGGCTTCCGCTATTAGAGGGGGCCCTGGTCACGGTGTACTTCAGAGATGACTTCAGGACTGTGTCCGCCACCGCCGACGGCGAGTTCGAGGTGGAGTTCAATGTGCCCTTCGATTCGATGGTGATGGGCTCTCAGAAGGTGACGGTAAGCGTTGAGCCTCTAGGGATATGGCATATCCCCACCGAGGAGGAGTTCACTGTGTTCGTCGTGGACGCCATCAACCTGGGGCTTCTGTCCGTGGCCTTTCTATTCGTGGGGGTGGTGGTGTACACGTACACGCGAGGCAGGAGGGGCAGGGCGGGGTATGAGGAGCCCGAACCACCGGCCCCTGTTCTCCCATATCCATCTGAAGTGTCGGAGACCGCCGGGGGTGTTGAGGGGCCGGTGGGCTACCGGGACCGCATACTCAGGGCGTATGCTGCGGCAGTCAGGGTCGTTGAGATTACAACGGACGTGAAGATGCAGCCACAGGTCACCATGAGGGAGTTCCTGGGCATTGTGCTGCCTCTCCTGGACGGCAGTGGAGAGGCATTCAAGCGGTTGACCCAGTTGTCGGAGAAGGCGGCGTATTCTCCACGTGAACCGGGTGAAGCGGAGGCGCTCGATGCCGAAGGCCTGGCCCTCGAGGTTGGGGGCGCTCTGGGAGGCAGGCGTGCGTAGGTTCCTGCTGATCTTGACGGCTGCCATCGTGGTCATCCTGATGCTGGTGGTGTGGCTATATCCGTCCGGCGAGGATTTCAGGGCCGACAATCCCTTCTGGAACGGGCTCAAGACCTTCGCCGACCGGTCAGGGGCCGAGTTGCTGGATTCACTTGATGACCTGCCCAAGCGTTCCCAGGGTACATCCCTGGTCCTTGTTCCCTACCTGCCCTACACGGCTGGTGAGCTGGACAGCATCGGCACCTACCTGTCTAATGGCGGCACGGTGGTGCTGATGGACGACTTCGGCGACGGGAACCAGGTTCTGGAGTACCTGGGGGTGGACGTCAGGTTCAGCCAGAACGTACTCCTGGACCCCCTGTTCAACTACAAGAGCAAGTGGCTTCCCGAGGTAGACGATTTCGCCCCCGGCCTGGTCACTGAAGAGGTGGAGACGGTGGTGCTGAACCATGCCACTACCCTGAGCGGCGTCGCGGAGGCGGATGCGCTTGCCTGGTCTTCCAGGTTCAGCTACCTGGATATCAACGGGGACTCCACCTGGCAGGAGGATGAACCCAAGGGGGCATTCACCGTAGCGGCCCTGCTGGAAGTCCAGGGCAGCTACGTAGCGGTTGTTGCTGACCCCAGCGTTCTGATCAACAGCATGGAGGACATCGGCAACAACTACGCTTTTGTACAACATATCGCTGCGGTAGACTCTCCGCAACCGAGAATTCTCATTGACCAGTCGCATCTTCCGGAGGCAGCGCTGGACCAGGCCAAGAGCACCTTGTCCACCGTGAGGGATGCGCTTTCGTCTCCCGCCGCCGCGTCTGTGTTGATGGTGGTGCTGCTGGTCATAGTCCTGAGGCCCTTGTGGCGGAGGGCGTAGGTAGATATGAGGCGACTTCGCTTCGAGGAGGAACAGAGTGGCGCTTGACGTGGAAGGTATGATCGGGCCGGCTACGAGGATCTGGCGAGAGGTCTCAAAGGTGGTGATAGGAAAGGATGATGTCAAGTTCATCCTCCTGGTGGGCCTTCTCTGCAGGGGACACGTGCTTATCGAGGGCCTGCCTGGTACGGCCAAGACAACCGTGGCCAGGACTTTCTCCAGCGTGATCGGCGGCGATTTCAAGCGGATCCAGTTCACTCCTGACATGCTGCCCTCTGACATCACCGGCTTCTACGTGTATACGCCGGATGGCAGCTCCAAGTTCGTGCCGGGACCCATTTTCGGGAATGTAGTGCTGGCTGACGAGCTGAACCGGACCACCCCGCGGACGCAGGCGGGACTGCTGGAAGCGATGCAGGAGAGCCAGGTGACCGTCGAAGGCACGACTCACCGCTTGCCTGCGCCTTTCATGGTTATCGCCAGCCAGATACCCTACGGCGGCGAAGGCACCTACCCGTTGACCGAGGTACAGACGGACAGGTTCATGTTCCGCTGCTGGAGCCAGTACCCGGACAGGGCGGCTGAGGAACGGGTAATCGAGACGATAGACTACCTTGAGGAGCCTGACGTTGAGAAGGTCGTTGAGGTCCAGGAAATCTTCGACCTCCAGCAGGCAGTGAAGAAGGTACATGTGGCGGACGCTGTCAGAGACTACATCGTAGACCTTGTCGACCGGACAAGGCATGACGAGGACATCATGGTAGGCTGCAGCCCCCGGGCAAGCATCGCACTGTACAAGGGTGCCCGTGCCTCCGCCTTTCTTCAGTTGAGGGACTATGTCATTCCTGATGATGTCAAGGGACTGGCAGCCAGTGCCCTGGTGCATAGAATCCGTCTCACGCCTGAGGCCGAAATGGAGGAGATAGGGCTGGACCAGGTTGTGCAGAGGATTCTGGAAGAGGTGCCTGTGCCAAAGGTAGAGTGATGGCTTCCTTTTCGTTGATGAGGGGGGCAAGGGTGGTCGCGCTGCTGGCGCTGCTGGCAGGCGTCATCGTGGCGCCTCTTCCCTATTCGGCGGTCGCCCTGGCGCTCTTCGTCCTGCAGTCCTACATGTTCATACGGCCCGTGGCTGCCTATTTTGACCTGGCGCTGAGCTTCTGCACGGTCGTGCTGCTGCCCTTCGTGCTGGGGTCCACGGCCCTGGGACTCTATTCCGCCTTGCTTGCGGTGCCGGCACTGCCTCTCCTGGATGGAAGCTTGAGGCGCGGCGGCGCCGTGGTCCAGCCCGGCCCGACCGGGCCCACGGACGTCCTGAAGGCTATGATAGGGGCTCTTGCCGCGGTGCTGCTGCTCGCACTCCTGCTGGGCGTGTGGTCACTGGCTGTTGCCTGTGCCGTGGTAGCCGCCTATCTCGCCGGCATGGTCGTATACACCCTGTTTGCTGTTCCACGAACGCCGCTGGAGACATCTGTGGCCCGGGTGAGGGTGATCGCAGGCAGGACAGCAGATAGCTCGGTCGTGGTCAGGGGCCGCTCCAGGCTGCCCCTGCATGTTTGTATTGACCCCCGTCGTCCCTGGATACGTCTGCGTTCTTCGCAGTTCCAACTTGGTGACACCGAAAGGGTGCTCCACATATCTGTGACGCCGCCTCTGTCGGGGCCGTTGAGGCCCGAGGTTGTGGCAGTGGTGGCCGATCCGCGGGGATTGATTCGTCGCAGCCAGGGGCTGCGACCCCTGGAGCTCCAGGTGATACCCAGGGCGAAGTATGCCGAGTGGTTGGCCAAGAAGTTCCTGGCCCAGGGTGCTCTGCAGGGGGTACCGGCTGCCACGGGGCTTTCTTCGGCCACGGCCCGGAGGGCGGCGGGCCGGGGGGTGGAGTACATGACGAGCCGTCCTTACGTGCCGGGCGACCTGCTGAGAGACCTGGACTGGAAACGGACGTCGAAGCTCAACCAGTTTGTTGTCAAGGAATACGGCGAACCCATGGGTGTGGTGGCCATTCTGGCGGCCAACCTTACGGTCAAGGACCTGGAGGAAGCCGACGAGCTGGCCTACACGCTGGTGACGTCGGCCCTGACACTGGCCGGTGTGAACGCGACTGCCACCCTGGTGACCTATAACCGCAACGAGGTTCTGCTCAGCACCAAGGCATTGGATGCGAGGACGCTGGTCAGGGAGTCGCTCAGGGCGGTTGGGGAGATAACGGTCGAAGCTGTTGAGTCCAGGTTCCTTCAGCCGCCGAGTGTGGGATCGCTGAAGAGCAACATTGCCCGCCTTCGCCGGACGGGGGTGGAGTCGGCGGAGAAGCTTGCCGAGATGCTCAGCCTGGAGGCCGGCGCCCTGCAATGGGCGGTACGGGAGCACCCTGCAGCTAGGGCAGTGAGCGGGGCAAGCGACCGGGTGCATTCGCCGGCCTTGATCGCGCTGATATCCCGGCTGAACCATGACACGGAGGCCCTTCTTGTGTCCCTCGGTCAACTGCGGAAAGAGGGGTATGACATCGTGTTCATCAACCTGGGGCGCGCTCAGGAGCTTGTGGGCATGCCCTATGAGGCTGTGGGTCCCGTGGCAAGGCCGAGAGGCGCTGCCAGACGGCAAATGAGCAGCAGGGAACCGGCGTGGGGCATCCCCGGGGCAGGCTGAGCACTACCTACCCACTCTCCATACCATTCCCTGCTTGCGTGCTGGAGCCATCTGCCAGCCGGAATCCCTGCTCCCTCAAGGTATTGATGCCAAGCATTTCCGGGACATATCGGGACTACAGTAGATAGCTCCTGAATCGACCTGGAAGTCGGGCTTTCGGGCCGGTGGGGGTTTCCTACTGGAGATTCAGACGCATGTCCTTCTCGTCTCCCGTTGTACCCCTCGGCTTGCTTGGAGGATTCGCTTGCAAGCAAAGGGGGCAATTTGGAGGCCCCCGGGTCAAGATGGACCTGATCTGTCAACGGGCCCCGCTGAGTCGCCACCAGGCTGGAGTGACGATGATTCCCAGGGTCCGCGTCGAAAGGGCGTTCTAACGCGTCGAATATGGGGGAGACAACTTTGACTGCCGGATTCCCGCTGGTGGTCTTGGGGTTGGAGGTGGGTATTTCTGCCATTCCGTGTCCAAAGGGCTGACTCCCCCTGCCGAAACCTGGGCCCATTTCGTGGGGACCAAATCAGCGGACCGGTAGCACAAGATACTTCTGGTTGCCCTGCGGGCGCATTCATCCATCCCAGTGAGCAAATAGCTGCCTTCGCGTAGCCACTTGTCGTTCCTTGTGCCCCTAGCGGATTATATCTTGTGACTACGTGTGTGTACCTGTGCGATCCTAAGACCACAAACACAAATCCACCGTCTATCCGCAGGGCTGGGATGACCGGGTTAGTAGCACCCTGTAGTCGGGGTCGTCCCCGACCCCGACTACGGTTCTATTCGATCGACATGGTGACAGTCCCGTTCACTACCACGTAGGCCAGGGTCCCAGCGATGCTCTGGTGGAAACTGGAAGTGAGTTAACCGCCCCTCCTGTTACATTTGGGGGGGAGCCCTGATCCACCATCTATCAAGCCTCCTGGAAGGGGCATTTCACCCAGTGGGTGCTGAAAGAACGCCTTCGGCTCAATCTCGTAGATGGTGGATCAGGGGAAAGGCATTCGGCGTGCGCCAGGTGATCGATCGCCCGGAGAGATTGGGGTGGATGGAGGGGTGGCCGGGAGGCGGCAATAGCCCCCATTCTGCCGGCCCGGCAAGTGTGGGGTGCTGAGGATGATGAGGGAAGTGGCCGCTGTGATAGTGAGGGATGCTGCGACACGGAACCTGGATGTGGGGTGGAGGAAGGTGTCGCGGTTGGATGTGTTGATGGCGATCGTGACCAGGCCATGGTGCTGGAGGCCTGGGAGAGTTACCCCTTTGGCTTCTACGCCCCGTTGGAGACTCGGGGGCCGGGCAGCCGAGCAGCGTGAGGCGGCCCGGCCCGAGGAGAACTCATTGTCACCCTAGCCAGGGAAAAAGGCAGTATGACAGAAAGCGCCCAACAGTGCTACCATGAGCCACGAGCGCCAGTCACTGCTTCGTGGCGGCGCAGAGTTGGCATTAGTTGCTGAAATGGGCCTACGGCTGCAATCGTCCTTTGAACCTATTGAAGAACAGCCAGCCGTGTGTTAGGCTGAGTGTAAACCAGAAGGAGGTAGCATGGCACAAGCATACTGCGTAAAGTGCAAGGCAAAGGTGGAGATCAAGAATCCTCAGCAGGTCACATTGAAGAACAACAAACCAGCGACACAGGGTGTTTGTCCCAAGTGCGGGACAAAGGTGTTCCGGATCGGCAAAGCCTAACGAGTCTGCAGCTCTAAGCTCTGACCTTCTACCTTGCGCGACTTGACGCCTCGCGGGAGTTGATGTTGGGTGGATTATGTGAACGCGGGCGGAACTACACAGAGCGAGGTAGAGGGATGATGGACCGTTCATCGCCTCAGCCGGGGGAGTTGGCGAGGGAAGGTTACTGCTCGCCCGCGCAACACGGTGGGCATGATGGCAGTAGCCGCCGTACGGTCTGGCGAATATGAGGAACGATATGGCGGCATTGACATGGACGGATTCAGACGTCAATGTCGCCCGCCCTTTTCAGGGCGTTTGTCCGCCACACAGGCCCTATCCTTGGATGTCCTGATCCGAACGTCACCGAGGCAACCACCATGCCTTATGACCAGCCGTCCCATAGTCTACGTTGACTGGCAAGCGGGGACGCAGGTCCATGGTGGGATGCTCCGGTTCTTGGCACCACCTCGAGCGTAGCAGCACGGAGTAGGGGCGAGGTCAATTTACCCTTATCTGGTGGTTTGCAGAAGGAGGGCTACATTCTGGGCGTGCCGTGTACTACATCCAGGGATCGTACCGAATGGATTGAGACTCTTGCTGATGGCTGGAACCCCCTGGTCGGAGCAGACAGGGAGAGGATTCGTTGCGCCACTAGCCCAGCTCGTCTGGGCTGAAAATGGACGAATGAGTCAAGTTTGGTCAGGGGTTGAGGTTGGCCTGTTTGACGAAGGAGGTGAGTGCGCGGTCGAAGCGTTGCCAGCTTAGAGCTAGGGGGTGTTGGAGGGAAGGGGAGGAGGAGGGTCGAGTTGATCCAGGCCGAGATGGAGTATGCGGGCATAGGTCTTGGCGAAGAAGAACGCCAGGCGGCGGCCATGTGGGGTGAGGGTTTACCGGTGGCTCTGTGGCAGGCGCTCGATGAAGCCCTTGCGCCTCATCTGGCGCAGGCTGGCATTGGTGAATCCATTGGGCAGATGCACTGCTGTCCAAATCTGCGTCTTCAGGGCATTGGGGCTGGTGCCCACGAAGGTCTTGATCTTCAGATGTTGCTTGAGCACCTTGAAGAACAGTTCGATCTCCCAGCGGTCCCGGTATTGAGCCTGGTCACAAAGAAGACACCGGACTTGGTCCATTGGAAGACGAGTTCAAAATCATAGTAGCCCCGGTCCACAGCGACGATGCTGCCTTTGGGAAGCACAAAATGGTGAGCGGTGATGACATCGGTAGCCTTGCCATCGGTGATCACGGCGAAGTCAGAGAAATAGCCATCGTGGTCCAGCAGGAGGTGGAGTTTAACGGCCCTTTGGTCTGACGGAAGTCAGCCCAGGGGAATAGGCTAAGGCAGAGATCGATGGTGGTGGAGTCGAGGCTGAGTAGCTTGTTCTTGAAGCGAAACTTCTTCTTTTTGCCCGGGCTCTGGCTGCGACGGAAGTCCCGCAGATGAAAGAAGAGATTCTGATAAAGCTGCCAGGGACGGTGGGTATTGGCGTAGGCAAGAGTGCTTTTGGGAGGGGCGCTGCTCAACCCCAGATGAGTGAGCTTGCCACAGGTGACGGCCAGGCATCGCTGATCTCCCGCAGGCTCTTGGCCTGGGCGAGTTGGCAGAACAGCATGGCAACACATTGGTTCCAAGAGGGAAAACCCTTGGCGTGGCGTTCTGCACCACATTCATGGACGAGCTTGGCAAAGGATACCCGCGGGATAATCTGGAGTATCTGGCTGAACAGACTTGTGGTAAACTTCATGGTAGAGACTCCTTCGAAGTATTTGGGGGTTTGTTCCTCTTATCACCATACCACTTCAAGGAGTCTCTTTTCTATCCAACCTCACAACCTATTTTGGACAAGAGTGCCAGATATTGCAGAATGACCTCGTCGGGCCATTTTCATCGTCCGCTGGTGTCGCAAGTCGTCATGGGGGAATTACCTAGAAAATAGGCGGCTTTCAGGGCGCCATGGAGAGGCCCACTTCGTGTCATTCTGAACGGAGTGAAGAATCTACGTCCCGTCAACGCGTCTTGCTCGGTCAACGTGAGACCCTTCGCTTCGCTCAGGGTGACAGCGAGTCTACTC
>Ga0180432_10008314_pt1 | contig 12967 bp, 9 predicted proteins | sample SS_ome_10_FD_132414 | JGI IMG/M metagenome (GOLD analysis project Ga0180432, IMG submission 132414) | Hypersaline lake sediment archaeal communities from the Salton Sea, California, USA - SS_1_MS_2 metaG | ecosystem: Environmental > Aquatic > Non-marine Saline and Alkaline > Hypersaline >...
AGAACGCAACCAGCAGCAGCACCAGGCTCCACAGTCCGGCGAAGATCAACAGCAGCCAGTGGGGAAGGTACATGTAAAGCCATCCCGCGAAGGTGCGGAGTAGCAACTCGCCCCGTGAATAAGTCTCCTGGTGTTGAATGGTGAGTTTCATTGATGTTCCTAAATTCTGAAAAAATCCCCTCATTGTCAACCGCCGGCTCTTACATAAATGCAAAAAAACCCCTATTTTCGCACACTGTACCAGATTCTAACCGGATGGAATACAAGTTTGCAGAAATTGAGAAGCGCTGGCAGGAGTACTGGGAATCGAATAAGACCTTCCGGACCGAAGACGACTTCTCCAAACCCAAGTTCTACGTGCTGGACATGTTCCCATACCCATCTGGAGCGGGGCTGCATGTGGGGCATCCGGAGGGATATACCGCTACCGATATTGTAGCCAGGTACAAACGGATGAAAGGATTCAATGTACTTCATCCCATGGGCTGGGATGCATTCGGATTACCCGCGGAACATTTTGCCATTGAAACAGGGACCCATCCGGCCCATGTCACCGGTAAGAATTGTGATAATTTCAGAAGGCAGATCAAATCCCTGGGACTGGGATATGACTGGGACCGCGAGATCAGCACCACCGACCCGGGTTATTACAAATGGACCCAGTGGATCTTCATCCAGCTTTACAATACCTGGTTCGACCACTCACAGCAGAAGGGCCGTCCCATCAGCGAGCTGGAGATACCCGGAGAGGTGAAAGCCCGCGGAGAGGAGGCGGTCCGGCAATTTCTGGCAGATCACCGGCTGGCATACTATGATGACGCACTGGTATGGTGGTGTCCTTCCTGCAAAATCGTCTGCGCCAACGAGGAGGTGCTCAACGACGGCACCCATGAGAAGTGCGGGACCCTGGTAGAAAAACGAAAGCTGAAGCAGTGGATGCTGCGGATCACCCATTATGCAGAAAGGCTCCTGAAAGGGCTTGACCAGGTGGACTGGCCCGAAGGGGTGAAGGAGAGTCAGCGGAACTGGATAGGCCGCTCTGACGGAGCCGAGGTTGATTTCCTTATTGAAAAGCGGGAACAGGTTCTGAAAGTTTTCACCACCCGTCCCGATACCCTCTTCGGAGCCACCTATATGGTGATGGCACCGGAACACCCCCTGCTGGCCGATCTGATCACTCCCGCGCAGAGGGAGGAAGTGGAACAATATATTTCCAGGGCCAGCCTGAAATCGGACCTGGACAGAACCGATCTATCCCGCGAAAAAACAGGTGTCTTCACAGGAAGCTACGCCATCAACCCGGTGAACAACAAAAGCATTCCCGTCTGGGTGGCCGATTATGTCCTGATGGGTTATGGAACGGGAGCCATCATGGCTGTTCCCGGTCACGATACCAGGGACTTCGAATTTGCCACCGCTTTTTCCCTGCCCATTCTCTGCATCATGGATCCGGAGGGCACCGATCAGGCATTGCGTAAAGAGATCCTTGCCGGAAGGGCTTGCTGGACCGAGGACGGGACCTACATCAATTCTTCAGATCCTGTCAGCGGACTGGATATCAACGGCCTTTCAAAAAAGAAAGGGATTGCACGGACCATCCGCTGGCTGGAGGAACACGGGCTTGGAAAAGCCTCGGTCAATTACAAGATCAGGGACTGGCTCTTCAGCCGTCAGCGTTACTGGGGAGAACCTTTCCCGGTGATACACTGGGAGGATGGTGAGATCAGCCTGCTGGATGAGTCGGAGCTTCCCCTTACCCTTCCCGATCTGGATAAATTTGAACCTGGCACCCACGGAGAATCCCCCCTGGCCGCCGCCAGGGAATGGGTGGAAGTGACAGACGCCAGCGGGAGGAAAGGCCGCCGGGAAACCAACACCATGCCCCAGTGGGCCGGTTCCTGCTGGTATTATCTGCGGTTCATTGATCCGAAGAATGACATTTTTCCTTTCTCCAAGGAAAAAGAACGGTACTGGATGCCGGTGGATCTCTATATCGGGGGTGCGGAACACACAGTCCTTCACCTGCTTTACAGCCGTTTCTGGCACAAGGTGCTTTATGACCTGGGTTATGTATCCACCGACGAACCTTACACAAAGCTGTTCAACCAGGGAATGATCCTGGCTTTTGCCTATGAAACGGCTTCAGGGGCCAAGGTTTCTTCCGATATGGTGGAAGAACGGGAAGGGAATTATTTCCACAGGGAATCGGGGGAACCGCTCGGTCAGATCGTGGCCAAGATGTCCAAATCACTGAAAAATGTGGTGAATCCCGATGACGTGGTGGCCAGTTACGGGGCAGATTCGCTCCGGCTTTACGAAATGTTCCTGGGACCGCTGGATGCAGTAAAACCATGGGCTGAAAGCGGGGTGAAGGGTGTCTTTAATTTCCTCAACCGGACCTGCAAATTTTTCACGGATCCCGGTCACTACCACCACGGGGAAGAGGACCCTGAGATCCTCAAGTCACTGCACCAGACCATCAAAAAGGTAGGGGATGATATCGAGGCGCTTCATTTCAATACCGCCATTTCCCAGATGATGATCTTCACCAACCTTTGCATTAAAAAGGGAAAGGTCACCCCCGCCTCGGCAGGAAGGTTCCTGCAGGTGCTCTCACCCTTCGCCCCCCACCTGGCGGAGGAAGCCTGGAATTTCCTGAAAAAGGATCCCTCCATCGCCAACACCAGCTGGCCGGACTATGATGAAACCATGCTCCGGGAAGATGTATACCAGTACCCGGTCATGGTCAACGGGAAACTGCGCTTCAGAATCGAGCTTTCTCTTGACCTCCCCCAGGAAGAAGTGGAGGAACGGGTACTGGAACATGATACAGCCCGGAAATGGACCGGTGGAAACAGGCCCCGGAAGATCGTGTACGTACCCGGTAAGATCATTAACATCGTGGTGTAATACTTTCATATCATGAGGAGCTGGAAAGATTTATTGGTGATGCTAATCCTGACCGTGGGGACAGCCCTGGCGGTGTTCCTTTTCCAGTCCGGGCGTCTGCAGCTGCAGGGAGCCGAACAATCCTCCGCAAGCGAAGAGAATGACCTGATCAGGCCCGCTCCCGTTGAAAAACGATATGGCATCCCCGTTTCCTCCTACACCCTTCAGAAAGGCACGGTCAGATGGGGTGAATCGCTGGCAGGACTGCTTTATCCCCATGGCGTCTCCCTGCAGACGATCCACATGATCTCCCTTTTCCCCGATACGCTTATCGACGAGAAAAAGATCAAGCCCGGGAACAGTTATACCATATTTTCGGGTCGTGACAGCGTCCCTGCCTATTTCGTCTATGAAAAGGATCCCGTGAACTATGTGGTGATCCGGCTTTCACCCGGACCCCCGGTGGCCAGGAACGGGAAAAAGCCCGTGGAGCTGAGACACCAGCATGTGTCGGGGACCATTGCCACCTCCCTGTGGGAATCCATGTACCAGGTGAATGCCCATCCCATGCTGGCGGTGGAACTGAGCGAGATATTTGCCTGGTCTATTGATTTTTTCGGATTGCAGCAGGGCGACCGCTACAGGATCCTGTACGAGGAATCCTACGTGGATGGCCAGTCCAACGGTATCACCAGGATCCTGGGTGCCTGGTTTTACCATAACCAGACCGAATTCTGGGCCATCCCATTTATCCAGGACGGGGTCAGAAGCTTTTTCGATGAGGAAGGAAACAGTCTGAGAAAAGCATTCCTCAAAGCCCCCCTGCGGTTCTCAAGAATCAGTTCGGGTTTTTCACATTCCCGGCTGCATCCCATCCTGAAGATACGGCGCCCGCACCACGGGGTGGATTATGTGGCCCCGTCGGGAACCCCGGTCCACGCCATCGGGGATGGGGTGGTAACCAAAGCTGCGTATCAGCGGGGTGGAGGCGGCAACTATATAAAGATCAGGCACAACAGTGTCTATTCAACCACCTATATGCACCTGCGCAGTTTCGCTAGAGGGATCAGACAGGGAGTTTATGTAAAACAGGGGAATGTGATCGGTTATGTGGGAAGTACCGGGCTATCCACCGGACCTCACCTCGATTTCAGGTTTTACAGGAACGGAAGTCCCGTGAATCCCCTGAAAGTGGAAGCACCGCCTGTAGAGCCCGTGGCCGAACAAAACAGGGCATCCTTTGAGATCATCCGCAGCATCACCATGGATGCTTTAGCTTCCCTGCAATAGACTCTCCACCACCCGTGGATAATGTTCATACTCAAGCTTGTGTATCCTTTCGGCAAGGGTATCCGGGGTATCTCCCGGCTTAACCGGGCAGCGTGCCTGAAAAATGATGTTCCCTTCATCATACCTGGGATTCACATGGTGGATGGAAATGCCTGATTCCCTGTCACCGCTGGCAATCACCGCTTCATGGACACGCTTTCCATACATTCCCTTCCCTCCATACCGGGGAAGCAGCGCGGGATGTATATTCACAATTTTACCTTCATAGGCTTCCAGCAACGGAGCAGGTATCAGCCAGAGGAAGCCAGCCAGAACAATGAAATCAATCTTTCTCTGTTTCAGGGAGGCCAGGACTTCTCCCGTCTGATATAACTGTTCCCTGTTAAATACAATTGTTTCCACGTCAAATGACCGGGCTCGCTCGATCACATAGGCATCCGGCCGGTTGCTCAACACAAGACGAACCCTTCCCAATGGGCTCGTTCGAAAATAACGTATCAGGTTTTCAGCATTGGTACCCGATCCAGAGGCAAATATGGCAATGCGTTTCATAGACTAAGTTTTACCGGTCCGGAATAAGAAAAAATTGAATGAAATTTTGTATTTTTCAGGTGAAAATAACTGCAATTCAAAGTTTTTTTTTGAAAATAGTCGAATTTTTACATTTCTTTGCACCGTTAAAAATAACCATTATTAATCATTTAAATCTTATGCCATGTCGGACATTGCAGCACAGTAAAAGCAATCATCGTAGACAAACTGGGTGTTGATGAAAATGAAGTGACTCCGGAAGCCAGCTTCACCAATGACCTGGGAGCTGATTCCTTAGACACTGTTGAACTTATCATGGAATTTGAAAAAGAGTTCAACATGGGTATCCCCGATGATCAGGCTGAAAGCATTGCAACTGTTGGAGAAGCAATCAAGTATATTGAGGACAACGCAAAGTAGGCGTTAGTCTATCGTTCAAACACATACTGGTATGAGACGGGTCGTAGTAACGGGCATGGGGGCATTCACCCCTGTGGGAAAAAACCTGGAAGATTACTGGAACGCACTTGTGAATGGAGTAAGTGGCGTGAACATGATCACCCGTTTCAACCCCGAAAAATTCAAAACCAAATTCGCCTGTGAGGTCAAGGATTATGATCCGCAGGATTTTTTTGACAGAAAAGAGTCCAGGAAGCTGGATCTTTACGCCCAGTTTGCCATGATCGCTGCCGGTGAAGCTTTTCAGCATGCCGGTCTTGCAGATGCTCATCATGATAAAGATCGTGCTGGAATTATCTGGGCCTCAGGGATCGGAGGAATTGAGACATTCAAGAAAGAAATTGAGGGCTACCTGGTAGGTGACAGAACTCCCAGGTTCAGCCCTTTTTTTATTCCCCGGATGATCTCCGACATCGCGGCCGGCCATCTCTCCATGAAATATGGATTCCGGGGTCCCAACTATGCCACTGTGTCGGCCTGCGCCTCCTCCAGCAATGCCATTATCGATGCATACAACCTGATCAGGCTTGATATGGCGGATCTGTTCATCACAGGCGGCTCAGAGGCAGCCATCAACGAAGCAGGTGTGGGGGGATTCAATGCCATGCAGGCGATCTCCACCAACAATGAGAATTATCAGAAAGCATCTCGCCCCTTCGACGCCAACCGGGACGGATTCGTCATAGGCGAAGGAGGAGGTGCCATTATCCTGGAGGAATACGAGCATGCAAAAAGAAGGGGGGCAACCATCCATGCGGAGCTTATCGGCGTGGGTCTTTCGGCTGATGCCTATCATCTTACCGCACCTCATCCCGAAGGCGACGGCGCCAAGCTTGTGATGCAAAATGCACTGAATGATGCCGGTATTGAACCATCCGAAGTGGATTATATCAATGTGCATGGTACAGCTACCCCGCTGGGTGATCTTTCGGAGATCAAAGCGATCCTTCACGTGTTCGCTGATAATGCCTACAACCTGAACATCAGTTCCACAAAATCAATGATCGGGCATCTGCTGGGTGCGGCCGGTGCCGTTGAATCCATTGCGGTGATCATGGCCATCAGGGACGGAATCATTCCTCCCACCATCAATCTTGATACCCTGGACCCCCGGATCGATCCCAGGCTGAATCTCACCCCCAACCAGTCACAGAAACGTGATGTGAATGTGGGTTTGAGTAACACCTTTGGTTTCGGGGGACACAATACTTCTGTCCTGTTCAGTAAGTTTAACGGCTGAGCAATTGAAAGACCGTCATTTTTTCTTTCATCTGATCCGCATCCTGGGATTCATTCCACTGAATGTTTCATATTACCGGCTGGCCTTTATCCCCAAATCGGCTTTTCTGCCCAGGCAGCGGGACGCCTACATCAATAACGAGCGTCTGGAATACCTTGGAGATGCTGTGCTTGACGCCATTGTGGCGGATTATCTTTTCAGGAAATTCCCCGGGGGGGATGAAGGGTTCATGACCAAGCTGAGGGCACGGATCGTAAAACGGAAAAACCTGGATATGCTGGCCATCAAAATGGAGATCCCCGGAATGATGATCCAGACCGATTTGCAGGGCAGCAAATCAAAACATCTTTACGGGAATGTCCTGGAGGCACTGATGGGGGCCATTTACCTGGACCGGGGATACAGCATTGCCAGGAGATTCTTCATCCGCAAGATCATACAGAAACACATCGACCTGCTGCAGCTGGTAAAAAAAGATCCCGATTACAAAAGCAGGATGATCGAGTGGGCCCAGAAAAACAAAGTGGAGGTGGTCTTTGAAAGCAAGGAGGAGCATCAATCAACTTCCACCGTACCCATTTTTATTTCTTCCGTCTTTCTGAATGGGAAGAAAAGGGGGACCGGGAAGGGTGGATCCAAGAAGGAGGCAGAACAACGTGCCGCGAAAAAGGCACTTTCAGCCATTGATCCTTTTTTCACCAATCAGCAGGGAATCCATCCCGGTAGTTAGGCAGAGACAACCGGAGATCCTGTTAAATAGTTTCAAATTGTTACTCATTTCTTAAATTTGAGGTCAATCCAGAGTTAGATCCGGTGGCCATAAAAAAACATAAGCTTTCCCTGGCGATCCAGGAAGATTTTTGCCTGCTGGGCATGGTGTCTGATGATCCCGACTACAAGCTCTGCTGGGCCATCAACCAGGCGCTGGGCATGGACTTTAAGAAGATGGATGATCTGGAGCTACATCACAAAAGACTGGGGGTGGATCAATATTTCTCCATTTTCAGCTACCAGGATGAGGAGGCATTGCTTACCTACCGGATCATTAAAAATCAATCGGACCGGGGTTATTTTCTGGATGAACTGAAGAACCTGGATTACCTGATCCATATCCAGGGGGAGATCACCCCCGGCAAGATCAACTCATTTCTGCAGCAGGCAGGATCCCTGTCCCCGGTAAGGATGTGCGTTCCCGTGGATCTTCACAAGCTGAAGAACCAGGAACGGCTCATGCTCTGGTGAACCGTTCAGAACAACCATTTAAAAAAGGGAAACAATATGGAATAGATCGGGAGTTCCTGATAATTCTGGTAACCTTCCCTGTAAAGTGAGTCAAGCTTGGCACCCTGGGGAATAATCGGGCGGAACAGCCGTGAATAAAAGGGGAACAGGCCCATGACCAGGTCAAATAACATATCCAGCAGGAAGAGCAATCCCGCCACCACAATATACACGTAGCCCGTATGGTGAATATTGAACCCGGGCCCGATCTCACTCACCTGATAGAGGGCAAAGAGCCAGATCAGGGTCTTGATAACCAAACTGGGAGTGAACAGATAACCCACCTTTGGTCTTACTCCGGCGATAAAAAGCATGACCAGGGAAAGGATGCCCCCGGCAACCATACCGGCCACAAACCGCCAAAGGAAACTGTCCACCTGGAAAAATATGAGGAAGCCGAGAATGGAAAAGATCTTGATCAGCGATGAGATCCGGTGGAAGAAATGTGCCCTGACACTTCTGGGGATCATGACCTTTTTTACCCTGTTCTTATACTTTGCATCATGGTCCAGCGCACCGTAAGACCTGATCTTGATATCAATGGTTTTTAACAATTCGATCCTGTAAGATTTGCCATCGGCCTTTTCCCTGCCGGAATAGAAACAACGATCGGTTGATGCATGCCCTTCTTCCATTCGAAAAACACCGATCACATCCCTCCAGGTGGTATTGAATTTTTCCAGCCTGAACCATCTATTCCTTTCCTGGTAGATATAAACCATCAGGAACCCTCCGACAAGGATGAAAAAAAAGGTGCCGGCCAAACTGGCCGGATCCACGACAACGGCAATGATAACGGGAACAGTAACCGCGGCAACAGCAAAGAGCAGCGCAAAGCCGCGAAGCATGTACTTCAGCAGCAGGAGGGGGTCATGCCATTCGGGCCGGTTGAAATAGTTTTCCTGTTCCTCTTTCTTTTTCTGCCTTGCCCTGGCCTGGCGATACCTCCGTTCACGGTCCCTCCGCATCACTTCCCTGGCCATGGTCTCTTCATAGGATTCAGCTTCCGGAGTCCCATGGTCCGGATGGGCCAGCAGAAATTCATAGGCAGATTTGATCTCCTGGAATTTCTCCCTTGAATCCGGAGATTTATTGCGGTCGGGGTGGTACTTCAGTGCCAGTTTCCGGTATGCGGATTTGATCTCTTTTTCGGAAGCTCCCCTGGACAACCCGAGAATCTGATGATAATCCTTTGCAGGCAAATGATTGTTTTTTCCCGCAAGTTATTTATTCCGGTAAAACCAATCAAAAAAAGCTGTCCGCCGGGAGGACGGACAGCTTTTCAGCATTCACCCTAAAACTAAACCAAATCGCCTGCTATTGCTTGTTCTTTTTCTGTTTACTCTCAGGAATCATTACAAAGCTAGGCTGGAATATAGTTACATAGATTTAAAGGATGTTAAAGTTTGTTAAATCGCTCACTAAGAACCACTGAGGTGAATTATCTTTGAAACATGAGCCGTACGCTTCTGTGGATCGTTACCATTTTTCTCAGCCTGGCCATGCTGGCCCTGGTCGCCCTGCAGGCATACTGGATCAAGCACTCCATCGAGTCCAAGCAAAACCAGCTGGGGCTCGTGGTGAACCAGGTATTGTCCGATGTTTCCGATGAACTGCAGCAGAATGAAACAATCCTGCATATCCTGGAAGAGATCCAGCCCCCGGTTATCAGGCACCAGAGCAGGTCGGTATGGAATTTTCACCTGGATTCCCGGAGCATGATAAACGGTAAGAGCCGGGAGGATATCCAGCTTGATGAAGAGATCATCTTTTATAACCCTCCGCAGCGTTCCCTGAAAAACACCATGGTGGAAATGGTGGATGATTCCGTGCTGGTGATCCTCGGCGAAGACGAGATCCGCAATGATACCATCCTGATCTCCGCCATGAATCCGGAACAGATCCGTAAACAATTGAGCAAAAGCCTTTCGGAACAGCAGGTTTTCGTGGATAACATCATCCGTAAGATGCTGGTCGAGGAAGATGATATCGAGGAGAGGATCTCAAAATCGCAGATCGAAACACTTCTCAGAATGAAACTTTCAGAGAATGGGGTGAACATGCCGTTTGAATATGCGGTATTTGAAGAGGGAGAACCACCCATTTTCCAGTCCGAAAACTTCAATGAGTATGAAGATTGTCCCTATTACAGGACTTCCCTTTTTCCCAAACGGATCTTCAACAAGCCCACCCTGATCAGCATTTATTTCCCGGATGAAAGAAAGAACCTGGTCAAATCCATGGGGATCATGGGGGGAACCTCCCTGCTGATCACCCTGTTCACGCTGATGCTTTTCTCCCTGGCACTTTACATCATCTTCAAGCAGAAAAGGCTTTCGGAGATGAAAAATGATTTTGTGAACAACATGACCCATGAACTGAAAACACCCATCTCCACCATCAGCCTTGCCTCCCAGATGCTCAGTGACCGGAGCATCCCGGATCAGCAGAAAAACCTCTCCCATATTTCCCGTATCATTCAAACCGAAAGCAGGCAGCTGAGTACCCAGGTGGAAAGGGTCCTGCAGATGGCCATTTTTGACCATGGCCAGTTGAAACTGAAAGAGCAGGAAATTGACCTGCATGACATCATTGAAACGGTGGCCCAGAATTTCCTCCTTCAGATCGAGAGAAGGCAGGGAAAGCTTGAATTCCTGCCGGAAGCCGAGAACTCCGTCATCACCGGCGATTCCATCCACATGACCAATGTGATCTCCAACCTGCTGGAAAACGCCATGAAATATACCGGACGCTCACCTGAAATCACCATCTCCACCAGGAATGAAGAGGGATCCATTGTGGTTTCGGTCAGGGATAACGGGATCGGGATCAGCAAGGAGAACCAGAAGCGGATCTTTGACAAGTTTTACCGGGTACCTACCGGGAATGTCCATAATGTAAAGGGGTTCGGACTGGGACTCAGCTATGTGAAACTGATCGTCGAAGAGCACCGGGGCACCATCCGGTTAAAAAGTGAACCCAACAGGGGGTCCCTGTTTGATATTCAATTACCTTTGAAAGGATAAATCACATCATGGGCGATATCAAATACAGGATCCTTCTTGCGGAGGATGACGAGAACCTTGGATCACTGCTCCAGGAATACCTGCAGGCAAAAAATTATGAAACCGACTGGGTAAAGGACGGGGAGCGGGCATTCAGGTATTTCGAACAATTCCATTACGACCTCTGCCTGCTTGATATCATGATGCCCGTTAAGGACGGGTTCACCCTTGCTTCGGAAATCCGCCTGCTCAACAGCGACATTCCCCTTATTTTCCTTACCGCCAAATCCATGAAGGAAGACGTGCTGGAGGGTTTCTCTCTGGGAGCCGACGATTACATCACCAAACCCTTCAGCATGGAGGAATTGCTTTTCCGCATTGAAGCCATCCTGAGAAGGACCAAGGGGACCAGGGGGGGTGAAAAAAACGCCTGGAAGATCGGCCGGTTCACCTTTGATTCCCAGAAACAGTTGCTTACCGGTACCGGGATCGAGCAGAAACTTACCACCAAAGAATCGGAACTGCTCAAGCTTTTATGCAACAACATGAACCAGGTGCTGGAAAGGAATTTTGCGCTGAAAGCCATCTGGATCGACGACAACTATTTCAACGCCCGGAGCATGGATGTCTACATCACCAAACTGCGCAAATACCTGAAAACGGATCCCAATGTGCAGATCATCAATGTACACGGGAAAGGGTATAAACTGGTGGTGGACGAGCAGCAGGAAGGTTAATCAAGCTTCAATACGGCCAGGAATGCGGACTGGGGCACTTCAATGTTCCCTACCTGGCGCATGCGTTTTTTTCCTTTTTTCTGTTTTTCAAGCAGCTTCCGCTTCCTGGTGATGTCACCCCCGTAACATTTTGCGGTTACATCCTTCCTCACGGCCTTCACTGTTTCCCTGGCGATCACCTTGGACCCGATGGCCGCCTGGATGGCCACTTCATACTGCTGCCTGGGAATGAGCTCCTTCAACCTGATACAGATCCTGCGTCCGAAATCATAGGCATTGTCCCGGTGGATCAGGGTGGAGAGTGCATCCACCATCTCCCCGTTCAGCAGGATGTCCAGCTTGACCAGGTCGGCCTTCTGGTAGCCGTGCGGATGGTAGTCGAATGAAGCGTATCCTTTGGAAATGCTTTTCAGCTTGTCGTAAAAATCGAATACGATCTCGGCCAGGGGCATTTCAAAGGTAAGCTCTACCCTGTTGCTGGTGAGGTATACCTGGTTTTTCAGGATCCCCCGTTTATCCAGGCACAGTTTCATGATCGGTCCCACAAATTCCGCCTTCGAGATCACCTGGGCCCAGATGTAGGGTTCTTCTATGTGATCGATGTTTGTGGGCTCGGGCATACCCGAGGGATTGTGCACTTCGATGATCTCACCCTTTGTGGTGTGCACCCTGAAGGAAACATTGGGAACGGTGGTGATCACATCCATGTCAAACTCCCGGTCGAGCCGTTCCTGGACGATCTCCATATGCAGCAGGCCCAGGAAACCGCAACGGAACCCGAAACCCAGTGCAGCGGACGACTCGGGAATAAATGTCAGGGAAGCATCATTCAGCTGCAGCTTTTCAATGGATGCCCGCAGGTCTTCATAATCATCGGCATCCACCGGATAGATCCCGGCAAACACCATGGGCTTCACATCCTCAAAACCGGAAATGGCTTTCCCGCAGGGCCGTTCCACATGGGTAATGGTATCCCCCACTTTCACTTCACGGGAGCTCTTGACCCCTGAAATAATATAACCCACATCACCTGCCCTCATCTCATCCCTGGGTTCGGTGCCCATCTTCAGCACCCCGATCTCATCCGCATCGTACTGCCTGCCGGTGGCTACGAATTTCACATGTTCTCCCGTCCTGATCGTCCCGTTGAATATCCTGAAGTAGGCAAAGATTCCCCGGTAGGAATTGAAGACCGAGTCAAAGATCAATGCCTGCAGGGGAGCATCCGGATCTCCCGTGGGAGCAGGGATGCGATCCACGATGGCCTCCAGGATCTCATCCACCCCCATACCCGTCTTTCCGCTGGCTTCGATAATCTCCTCCCGTTTGCATCCTACCAGGTCTACGATCTGGTCCTTCACCTCTTCCGGCATGGCACTGTCCATATCCATTTTATTGAGTACCGGCACAATCTCCAGGTCATGGTCGATGGCCTGGTAGAGGACCGAGATGGTCTGGGCCTGGATCCCCTGGGTGGCGTCCACGATGAGCAGGGCCCCTTCGCAGGCTGCAATGGACCGGCTCACCTCATAGGA
>Ga0180432_10008316_pt1 | contig 12966 bp, 13 predicted proteins | sample SS_ome_10_FD_132414 | JGI IMG/M metagenome (GOLD analysis project Ga0180432, IMG submission 132414) | Hypersaline lake sediment archaeal communities from the Salton Sea, California, USA - SS_1_MS_2 metaG | ecosystem: Environmental > Aquatic > Non-marine Saline and Alkaline > Hypersaline >...
CCTCGTGCCGATGTGGGAGCGAATGAACGAACTGTTCCAGCTGGGCGCCGCTGTGGTCTCAATGTCTCGCATCGTCCCGAGGCCTTCAGCGCGGTGGGACGAAGAAGCGGAGGAGTACCTTGAGGAGCCGGTGGAGGGTCCCGGTCTGGTCCTGGGAGAGGTCTATGGCAACCGGGGAGCCGTGCTGGTCGACGAGGCTCACAATTTCCGGAACCTGAACCGTCGTTACCGGGCCTTGTCAGAGTACCTGGACAATGGAGACCACAAGGTCGTTCTGCTGTCAGCCACCCCACAGAACCTTGGGCCACGTGATGTCTACCGGCAGTTGCGCCTCTTCTTGGACGAGGTAGACCACGGGCTGGACCTGGAGCCGCTGGCCCTCGAGGAGTACTTCGCCGCCGTTCAGGCATGGCACCAGTACAGAATGGAGTTTGAGAATTGGCAAACGGCCTATGAACTGTGGCAGGTGAGAAGAAAGAAGAACGAGGAACCGCCTGCCCGCCCGGCTGAGCCGAAGTACCCGAAGGCTGAGATCGAGCGGGTCCTGACACCCGTCTTCATCCGCCGCCGGAGACGAGATATCCGAGAATTGTACGGAGACAAAGCCGAGGTCGGCGGCAAACCTGTTGAGTTCCCCACTCCCAGGCTCGAGAACATACCATACCTGCTGAATCGCGTCTATGCCAAGACTGGGCCACTTGATGAGCTGTTGAAGAAGCTGCGACAGCACAAGGCGGCCCGCTACCGCGTAACCGACTACATAGAGCCGGCGGCTCAAGGCAAGGCCCAGTACCGCGACCTGTACCGAGCGCGGAACCGCATCGCAGCGCTGATGGGGGCATTGCTGGCCAAGCGGCTGGAGTCAAGCGTTGCGGCCTTCCGAGCAACGCTCGAGTCGCTGATGGCGAGCAACCGCAACTTCAGGAGTGCCCTGGAAGCAGGGTACGTGCCCATCGGCCAGACGGCAACCAGGCTCCTTGCGGGAGACGGTTTCGACCCCGATGAGGCACTTGAGACGCTGCAGGCTGAAGAGAAGCGCCGCGCGGAGGCCAGTGAGCCCCGATCGAAGCTAGTGCATCCCACGGATGATTTCGACTTGGTCGGGTGGATCAGTGACCTCGACGCAGACCACGCCGTCCTATCAGGCATTCACCAGTCTATGGCTGGAATCGGGCCGAAGGACGACGACAAACTCCTTTCCCTCAAGAGGTTCATCGCACGTCTTAACAAAGACGAGAAGATCGTGGTCTTCTCTGAAGCTGAGACGACGGTCGAGTATCTCTTTGAGCAATTGAACCCGGATGGCAAAGACCGGTCAATCGCGCGGTTGAGTGGAAGCAACCGGGATCAGGTAGCGAGCGTATTGAAGTGTTTTGCGCCGGAAGCCAACCTCAAGAGGGACAGGAATGGCAAGATAATTGAGCGAATGCCTGGTCCCGCGGTGAAGATATTGATCGCCACCGATGTGGTATCTGAGGGCCAGAACCTGCAGGATTGCGGCCGGGTGCTGAACTACGACCTGCACTGGAATCCGGTACGATTGATACAGAGATTCGGCCGAGTCGACCGGATAGGCACAGAACACGCTGAGATACACCTCAACAACATGTGGCCAGATACCGATATAGACAACTCGCTGTCACTGACCGACCGCTTGCTGAACAGGATACAGTCGTTCCATGATCTCATCGGACTGGACAACAGACTGCTGGACACCAGGGAAAGGCTGAACACGAAGGCAATGTACCGCATCTACGTTGAGGGCCAATTACCTGACGAAGATGATGGCGGTCTAGATGATGTTGCTGCTCATCAGGTGGGGGTCGCTCTTCTTCAGCAACTCCAAGAGGAGGACCCCGCGTTGTGGGAGACGATCACAAACCTGCCGGATGGTATCAGGGCAGCTAGGCCGGTCGCTCGGAAGTCGATAGGGCCAGAAGATGCCGAAGGGCAGCGATATGCGCAGCGGGTTATGGAGATTGAGGGGGCTCAGATGCCAATGATGACGCCCTCACAGGAACAGGGCATCGAGTCCCCCTTTGACGACCCGCGGCCAGACGAGAGTGTGGTCCTGCTGAGCGCGGCTGGCGTGACGTGGTCCTATGCAGTTGATGATCGGCTGGCACCCAGGTCCATCACCCCGTCACAGCTGATCGCCGCCCTGCAGTGCGGACCGGCAACTCCCGGTCAGAAGTTGCCAGAGAAACACAATGAACGTGTAATGACGGGCTACCGCCAATTTCGCCAGGACGCTGAGCGTCGGTTAGGGAGAAGTCGGCGTCCTGGATCAGAGTCACGGTTGCGTCGCTATCTCTCCAAGTATCTCAACATCGCCCGTGAAGGCGCGAAGGACAATCCCGAAGAACTACAGCGTATCGCGATACTGCGCCAGGTCTTCTTGGGAAGCCTACCTGAGTCGGTACTGCCAGAACTGCGTGACATCCGAGACCTGCGGCTGGAAGGAACCAGCCTCGTTCGACGGCTCGAAGCCCTGCGGCTGCGCCATCGCCTGGTTCCACCGGCAGAGCAAGATGCGGGGGACGTTACGATGGAAACAGAGGTCGTTCGGATTGTGTGTAGCGAGGGACTTTTGCCGTAGTCGTGAGTTCAAAGGTCTACTGTGGCAAGACTGCGGCGGAGTGTGAAGCATCTTATCCTGAAATCCAGGGACTCTGCCGTATTGGCGGTGGACTTCTACAACAAACCTGACACTCGGTTCAAGTCATACGGATACATTGTGCTTATGTCCATTGCCTGGACTTCCCTCTTCCATGCTCTCTTCGAGCGTGATCGCATCAAGTATTTCTATCGAAAGAAGGAATCGAGGCGGTATGTCTATGTCGACGGAGAACGGAAGACCTGGGAGTTGGAGAAGAGTCTCCAAGAGTACTTCGGCGACAACAACCCCCCGATGAGACAGAATCTCCGTTTCTTCGCTGGCCTGAGGAACAAGATCGAGCACAGATTCCTCCCAGCACTTGACTTGGAGGTCGTGGGTGAGTGCCAAGCGCTCCTGATGAACTACGAAAAGCTGCTGACACAGGAATTTGGGGACCGCTTCGGCCTTAACCAATCGCTGGCAATACCACTGCAGCTGGCGTCAACCAACCCAGAATGGCGGAACAAGGCGCTGAAGGAGATGCAGTCCAGAGAGTACGAAGTCGTCAAGCGGTATATCGACGTGTACCGAGCTTCTTTGGATGACAGTGTTTGGTCAACTTCCGAATTCAGCTTTAGGGTATTCCTGGTACCGAAGATAGGCAACCGAGAATCGACGAGCGATGTCTCAGTGGAATTCGTGCCATACGACCCGGACAGCCCGGAGGACATGGAGAAATATGAGCGGCTCGCCGCATTCATACGGGAGAAGCAGGTTCCTGTCGTCAACCCAGGCCGACTCAAGCCAGGTGACGTAGCTAAGCGAGTGAAGGACGCACTAGGAAGGGATTTCAGCGCCAGCTATCACCATGCGAAGTGTTGGAGGTTCTACAGAGTCAGACCTGAGAAGGGCAGCAAGAATCCGAGGAAGACGAAAGTGGAGTACTGCCAATACGACGAGCCTCACCATGACTACGTCTACACAGAAGAATGGGTGAAGTTCCTGGTGTCCGAGCTTTCCAACGAGCAGAAGCGGAAGGCCATAATGCATACACGGTCACCAAGGTCGTCGAAACGAGCCAAGTAGCCCCCACTGGCCCACTTCGCCCTGTTACCCACCAGTTTTACAGGTAGTGACACCAATACCCATTGTCCTCTCGGTGTCAGTGTCCATAGGCCAGGTAGAACGCGCCGATTCCCTATACTGGGACATTTGCAGAGTTGCCCCTTTTTTGGTGTGTAATATGTGTAGTGAGCCCCTTTTTCTATAGTGCCTATTCTGCCCATTTGGCCCCATTTTTTATGGTGTACGGTTTGTCCGCCTCTTCAAGGCGCCCCCCCTGTCCCCCTTTTCCTGTGTGCCCCTTGCGCCCCGTTATCCACCGGCTTAACCGGCTGACCCGTGTTCTGGTCATGCTCAACATGGTGGAGACTTCCGCTACAACGTTTATTGCACGTTTTTATCGTCCCTTCACCTGTTACCACCTGTTTTACTGGGCCAACACTGCACATGTGAAGGGGTGAGCGGGGCGAGTGTAAGCGGGCACTGGCCAACTTCCTGCGACTGCCTCGCCCTTCTTTTTGTGCTGTCCATTCTGCCCATTTCCGCCCAGTTTTACAGGCTGTCTACTGTGTCGATTTCCGCACGCCTGCAAACGGCCCTCTTTTTATGTGTGTACTTTGTGTATTTTCCTCGTGCTATGGAAGGGGTTCTCGCCGTCCGATTGGACTCCCCTTTTTTACGGTGTCGCATGTGTGCCGAGCCAGGAGTCACAAGCTACGATGCACTACACTACATGTACTACAGCTTCGCTAGGGTCCATCGAACACTCGGCAAGACTCCGGCGATGGCTGCTGAGGTAGCTGACCATGTGTGAACAATTGAAGAGATTGTAACTCTAGCTGATTGGAGGGTCAGGAACCTCAATGTTGAAGTCCTCGGAAGGATACTTCTTCCCATCAGCCCAAGCAACCAACCTAACAGTGTGCTCACCCTTGTTCACCCAACCTGGAAGCCCGACGTTCACGTACTGACTATGCTGGCTCACAAAGTCTCGCCTGTTCCAATCAGACGGGAGTAACCTTCCCTTTATCTCTAACTCAATTGACTCTATCCGTGCTCGCGGGGCTGCTGTGATTCCTATCCACAGGGTCAAGCCATACTTCGTATCTTTGCCAAAGGCGGAAGAAGTCTCAGGCCCAGATTCAAACGCTGTGGATCGCAGACACTCAAGAACTAGAAGTTTGTCTGTAGGCTTCGCTTGATCACCCGCAGCTTTAAGCTCGTCCCTTTCCACCCTGACTCTATGGAACGCCAGGAACTGCGCAGCTACAAGTCCCCCGCAGGCAACGGCTATCCACACCCAGTATGGCACAACAAGGTCTCCTTGTGCAGCATCAATTCCAAACCCTAGACCGCCACCTGCGAAACCGATGACGACGATCCACCAGTATTTCAGCAGGCCCGGGATGTACTCGCTAATAGAAGTACGCACCCGCCCATTCTATCACACTCGCTCTAGATTGTTGCCCATGAGTGATATAATCAATCTCAACTAGGGCAATTCTGTATCCCACCTTCCTATAGGAGGTTGTTATGCCTGATACGTGCAATTGGCCTGGTGCATCTGGCAAGCACTATAACTACACCATCTACAAAATGGATGGCACGTGGAACGATGTGCCTGGAAACTACATCTTCGCGAAACGTGGATCATCTGGCAAATGGCAGCCCGTATATATTGGCCAAACTGAGAGTTTCAAAGACCGGTTGCCCGATCACAATGAGTTGCCATGTGTTAATAGGAATGGTGCAACCCACGTTCACGCACATGTTAATCAGAGTGAGCAGGCTAGACGCGATGAAGAGGCTGATTTGCTAGCCAATTTCACGCCGCCATGTAACGGCTAAGAATCAAGCACGCCCTCATTGACCAATCGCCTAATCAGCATAGCTACCTCTTGGGGTATATGCTTGCATGGATGCCAAAGGTCGTTCTCGGGGTCATAGGATAGAACCACGAAACAATGGTCATCCACTGTAACCCCTACTTTACTCCCAGCCCGAGTTTTTTCTACCCATTTGGGCCTCCACCTGCTATCCGCAACTGGTGATTCCATCATTTTCCCCCTCCTCAAATTGTCCCACTACCCTTTTTTGAACCTAACCCCCTCAATTCAAACCTTAAGGGAGTCACAGACTGCAAAGCCCAATCCCAGCGGCCCACACCCCCCCCAGAATCCCCTCAGCGGCGTTCATCGGCCTTGTTCAACTTCGGATGATTTCGCGGACAGCGCGGCTACACCGTCTACACCATGCATGGCAACGGCCTTGATCTTCTCATCGTTAATCCGACCTCTGCCCCTACCCATCCCCCAGGTCGCTCTCAGCCGCCGATTCTTCTTCAACTCGGCCTTGATGAAGGCCAGTTCATCAGGGCTGAGGTCCCCGGCCCAGCCTGGGATGAGCAGCTTGTGAGCTAACCTATTGTCTGGGTCTTGGCTCATGACGATCAACCACTCCCCCTCGCTTCTTCGCCTCGTGGACCAGCTTCAATTGGTGATCGGATGGGCCGCCGTCCTTGAACATCTCGCTAAGCTCAGTCTTGCTGTAGGGAACGAATCCGACTGGCACCTTGGACCTGTCCTCCTCGCTCTTGTAGAAGGCGACGAAATCCTTCAGGAGAGAAGACCAGAGCAAGACGGCCCCATACTTCTCAAGCCTCACCGCTATCTCCTGCGCCTCCTCGACGGAGGTCTGTCGTTGAGAATCAGACAGCAAGGCCAGAATGCTTCTCTTGTGTTCTCGGAGCGGTTTGATCAACTGGGGGTCCAACGGAGTCGATGGCGAAGCGGACCGCACCGTGAGTTGGTCTCCATCGGCAACTAGCTCCACACGTTGTTCTCGGCAGCGAGCTATCAACGTCGCGGCGTCTGTCACAAGGTCACCTCATACGCAGGGCTATCGGTTCTTGGGTTCATGTTTTCGCTGTTTCCCTGTTTCTCACTATTGGCGAAACAAGAAACAAGAACATATCGGTACGGGTCACCCTTCCCACCCCGGCCAAGACGGTGCACTTCGCCATCACTGACCATCTGTCTCAAGGCCGTGCTGACCAAGCCCGTATTGCCGCCCACCGCCTCCCTCAGTTCGGCCTCCAACATTCCCTCAGGGGGTAGACCGCCCCGTATGCGTTCTCTAGCGCTGTCGACCTCGATTTCCTCTACAGCGCCAACAACGTTTGTCAGGCCGGTATCGTGATCGAACGCGAGAAGCAACCTGCTGATGTCAACCCCATATCGCTGCTGGCTTTCGACCGTGCGCTGGTCCTTGTGTCTCTTCATCAGGATCGCCGTGTCAACCGTACCAAAGAGCGCAGTGCTGCCGAGGATGGCGTCACCGCCCTCCCTGTCGCCCTTGCCCAAATGATGCACCAGGAGTATGTGGCAGCCTGTACTGCGGGCGAGAACCATCAATGGCTCAAGTGCTGCTGTCACCTGCGAGTAGTCGTTGCCCTCCTTAATACGAACCAGACGGAACAGAGGGTCGACAACCGCAAGGATTGCGGCCTTCTCGATAATGGCACTCTGCATCTCCTCCAGTGCACGATCCGCCAGACTGCCGACATGAATGTGAATGGGTTCTGCAACAACCCCCATTCTCTGGAAATGGTCTGCCACCTCGCTACGCTTTTCCTCAAGACCCAAGTAGACCACCGGCCCTTGGGCAGTTGACCTGCCGAGGAACTCCTCCCCCCGCGCCACTGCTACGGCAAGGTTGCGGGCAAGCGTCGACTTGCCGACCTTCGGTTTCGCAGCCAGCATGGAGGTACCCCTCGTGGGAAGGGTGTTTGCCCATACCCATGATGTCGAGTCACGTGGCTCTGCCAGCAGTTCAGCGACTGAGGTCAACTTGAGCCTAGGCTTGAATAACTCACTGCTCTCGGTGGTCGGCGAACGCTCTGGGAACGGTTCGTATCCACCGCGTGGCACCCACTTCCCAGTTTCCTGATCGTACTCGTAATCATCCGCTGTTCTTGGCTTCAACACCACCTCAGTTCCCTCCAGAGTCTTGTGTCTTCTCCTCGACCCACTGCCGCAGCTTGTCGGTCGGAATCCTCACAGATCGCCCGATATGGATTGAGGGGATTTCGCCGCTGGCCAGCATCTCATATATGCGCGTGCGGCCAACCCCGATGAGCTGCGCTGCCTCCATTGGTTTCACGAGAAGTCTGTCCATCTCTACCTCCGTTCTGGGTCTGTCCGGTACTTGACAAACCCAGACAATCGTTTATAATCCAATCGTATTGCATTAACAAATCAGAATGCAAAACTAAATACTTTGACAGGTTACACTAAAACATTAAAAGGCCCACAAGATGTCTAGAGGCCCAAGGATTCCCCAGACGGCGAAGAGGGTCATTATTGAGGAGGCGTTGAAGCACAAGGGGACAAACACGCCACGAATGGTAGTCGTGGAGCGGATCAAGCCGTTGATCGAACCCTATGTCGCTCAGATGCCCGCCGAAGAGAGTATTGCCAACCTAATATCATGGGCTTGGAATCATGAGCAGAGTCCCCTAGACGAGCCATGGTCCTTGGGCAACTCGCTCAAGCACAACATACCTGGCGATGAGAATGAGTTGCTGCTGGCGCTTTGGAGGAAATCCCTGCTTATGGGCAAGCCGCTCACTGTCAGAGACGCGATATGGATAGTCCAACTGAGGGACTTGGTCCCCAGTGGAGACCTCCTCAGAACTGCTTTGTGGTATTCGATAAGGCAGCGGACCCGCGAGCTTCTCGGAGAAGACCCGCTGGATACGCGAGCTGATGATGCGGTTATCGCGTTCGAGGCTATGCACTGGGCAAGAGACACACTGGTTCGGCTGGGGAGCATACCACAGCATGCCTCAGCGGATACAAGAGCTTCAGGTGAGTGGATGAGGGCATATTCGGAATTCGAAGAACTCCAAGACCTCGTTGATTCTGTTCCCCTTCCCGATAGACCGGTAGCTGTGGGAGCTTTACTGGTGCACCAGATATGGCTTGCGCAGTTCTCCAAGGGCGCGAAATGGGCTACGATGCCGCGTAGCGCCAAAGAGGAAGTAGCAGCACGATTGTGGCAAGAGGTGGTTGTAGCTGAGAGCCATGGTCAACAACTATGGGATGCTTCCCGCGAGACAGGTCTGGAGGAGTGTGAGAGAGCCGCAATAGAGTACTGCTACAGATGGCAACCTTCGCAGGAGCTCTTGGATCAAGTGGGCTTGACTCTATTGCCACCGAAGGACTTGATCGTTGGACGCGTCTGGCCCAAGGATCAGCCACCAGGAAGAGCGTACTCCCGGATATCGGTTTAGTCGGTATCGCATCTATTCACGCATAGAGGAGGCAAATATGAGAGGCCATATCCGACAGCGAACCAAGGGAAGTTACACAATCGTAATCAGCCTTGGCAAAGACCCGGAGACTGGGAAGCGCAAACAGCAGTGGGTCACGGTCAAGGGCACCAAGAAGGACGCAGAGCGGAAGCTCGCCGAGTTGATGCACCAAGTGGATACCGGCACATTCATCAAACCTGCAAGACTGACCGTTGCTGATTACCTGAAGCAATGGCTGCAGGATTACGTTGCCGTCAACACATCCCCTAGAACCCATGAGCGTTACTCAGAGATCGTGAATCTGCACCTCGTTCCTGCTCTGGGTTCAATCGCCCTGATGAACCTACAACCACAGCATATCCAAGACTGCTACGCCAAGGCACTGAAGTCTGGCCGCAGAAACGGAAAGGGTGGCCTCTCCGCATTCACTGTTCACAAGCACCACAGAGTCCTCTTTGAAGCGCTGAGGCACGGAGTGAAGCGCGGTCTGCTCATCCGCAATGCTGCCGAAGCAGTGGACCCTCCACGCCCGAAGTTCAAGGAGATGTCTACGCTCGGCCCGGACGAGGCACATGCCTTCCTGGAAGCAGCGCGTGAGACTCCCTATTACACGCTGTTCCACACAGCCCTGTACACGGGACTCCGACGCAGTGAACTGCTTGGGCTACGATGGTGCGACGTAGACTTGGAAATGGCCACTCTGTCGGTCGTCCAGACGCTGCACCGACTCCGCAATGGTGAGTATCTCGTGAGCCAGACCAAGAGCAGACGGAGCCGCAGACTGGTAGCACTACCCCCATCCTCAGCCATAATGCTGCGAGAGTACCGAGAAGCCCAGGAAGCAACGCGGAGCCTGATCGGAGTGCCACTCCTGACAACCGGTTTGGTGTTCTCACACCCTGACGGCAGGCCATACCGCCCGGATAGCGTATCAAGAGCCTTCGTTACACTGGCAAAAGCAGTTGGCCTCAACGGGGTTCGGTTCCACGACCTGAGGCACACTCATGCCACATTGATGCTGCGCCAAGGCGTACACCCCAAGATCGTCTCGGAACGCCTCGGACACAGCTCAGTGGCAATCACTCTCGATACTTATTCCCACGTGGTACCCGGCCTACAGGAGAAGGCAGCACGTCAGTTCGAGGAAGGGCTGCAGCGCACGTTCCCGGAGACACCCGTCGGCAGCGGTGCGTTAGCAAAATGTTAGCAAACATGGACTTCGGGCTGATGCTGCGATATAATTCCACACTTGGGGTGAACTCGGGGAGAGGTGTCCGAGTGGTTGAAGGTGCCGCTCTCGAAAAGCGGTGTTGCTCACAAGGCAACCGTGGGTTCGAATCCCACCCTCTCCGCGGAGAGGTGCTGGAGTGGACGATCAGGCGCGCCTGGAGAGCGCGTGACCGGTTTACCGGTCCGTGGGTTCGAATCCCACCCTCTCCGCTCCAACTGGGAACCATCGTATGGCCGACTCCAAGCAGACTGGTAAGGGAATAGCGTATGCCCACAATCGCCGTGATCGGCGCAAACTGGGGTGATGAGGGGAAGGGCAAGATAGTTGACCTCCTCGCCGAGAGGGCTGACGTAGTCATAAGGTTCTCCGGCGGAAACAACGCCGGGCACACTGTCATCAACAATCTCGGCGAGTTCCGCATGCACCTCATCCCTTCAGGCATCTTCTACCCCAAGGCTACCTGCATCATCGGCCCCGCCGTCGTCGTCGACCCCGCCGTCCTTCTGCAGGAGCTGAGTGCTCTGCAGAAGCGCGGCATCGATACTTCCAACCTGGTCATCAGCGACAGAGCGCACCTGATAATGCCATACCACACGCTGTTGGATGGGCTGGAGGAGGAGGCGAGGGGCAAGGGGGCAATAGGCACAACACGCAAGGGCGTCGGCCCGGCCTTTGTGGACAAGGTCGCGCGCATGGGCATCCGGGTCTGCGACCTCATGGACAAGGACGCTTTCCGCGAGCGGCTGACATTCGTGCTGGAGCAGAAGAACAGTCTACTGAAGAAGGTCTACCGCGCCAAGCCGCTCAAGCTGGACGAGGTATACAACCAGTATTGCGAGTACGGCAGGCAACTGGCTCCGTATGTCCGGGAGACCGAAGGGATCGTGGCCGAGGCGCTGCGCGGGGGCCAGTTCATCATGCTGGAAGGGGCGCAAGGAACGCTGCTCGATCTGGACTTTGGCACGTATCCGTACGTCACCTCGGCGGCCTCGGGCGGGGCTTCCCTCGGCATGGGCATCGGAGGGGTGAAGCTCGACGGCGTGCTTGGCGTGTTCAAGGCATACACGACGCGGGTCGGCAGCGGGCCCATGCCCACAGAGCTTCACGACAAGAACGGGGACCTGATCAGGGAGCGGGCGCACGAGTACGGCACCACCACGGGCCGGCCCCGCAGGTGCGGCTGGTTCGACGCGGTGATCGGCCGCTACAGCACATTGGTCAACGGGTTCACAGGAGCGGCGATCACTCGCTTCGATATCCTCGATATGTTCCCGAAGCTGAAGATATGCACTGGGTATGACGTAGACGGCACACGCTATGACTATCCCCCTGCGAGTGCCGGACTCCTGGCCAGGTGCCAGCCGATCTACGAGGAACTACCCGGCTGGGAAAGCCCAACCACGGAGATACGGCGCTTCGAGGACCTCCCACCCAACGCAAGGGCCTACGTGCAGAAGATCGAGAGGCTGACCGGGTGTCCGGTCAGCATGGTCTCGGTGGGCCCCGGCAGGGAGCAGACCATCATGGTGAGGCCCTTCCCCTAACGCCGACCCGAAGCTGGCGTCGCTCAGGCAGACGCAAACGTAGCTTGCCTACCCCATACGCATCCGCTATAATGGTTGCTTGAGCGCTTCGCGCGCCCATACTACTTACAGAGAGCACCAAGGAGGTAATCGCAGGGATGACAACGAAGCCGGAAGTGACCTTTGGGCAGATAACCGAAGAGGGCCTGGAGAAGATGCGGGCGAAGTTCGGCGTGCCCTATCACATGATCAGACAGAACGAGGCCGCGTCCAAGGACGCCATACGCCAGTTCTGCAACGGCATCGGCGATGACAACCCCATGTTCCGCGACCCAACCTATGCGACCAGGACGAAGTGGGGCCACATCATCGCGCCGCCGTTCTTCCCCTACGCCGTCGCCGCGCCGCAGGGTATGGAGGGCCTACCCGGAGTGCACGCCTTCTACTGCGGCTGTCACTGGGAATGGTATAAGACCATTCACGTCAACGACGAGCTGACCTGCTTCGATGTGCCCCTGGACCTGAAGGAGAAGCAGGGCAAGATGGGCGGACGGCAGTTCCTCCAGATCGGAAAGGCTATCTATCACAACCAGAGAGGCGAGTTGGTCTGCGTGTGCATGCACGAGACGATGAGGGTCGAGAGGCAGAAGGCCAAGGAGCGCGGCAAGTACGACGACGTCACGAAGCACAAGTACACTGGGGAGGAGCTGGCGAAGATAGACCAGGACTACGCGAACGAGGAAGTGCGAGGCCAGACGCCGAGGTTCTGGGAGGATGTCAACGAGGGTGATGAGTTGACCCCGGTGCTGAAAGGACCGCTGGGCCAGACGGACATGGTCGAGTTCTGGGTCGGCATCGGCGGCGGCCAAGGTGCTCACGGCATTCGCCGAAAGTACATGAAGCGCCATCCCATGTGGGGTGTCAAGGATGGCCAGACCGGCACCCTGGAGCCGATGGCCGACGTCCACTACGAGTCGGACAAGTCGGATGCAATTGGCGTACCCGTGGCATACGACCTGGCCATGCAGAGGTTCTCGTGGTCCGGCCACCTGCTGTGTAACTGGATGGGGAACGACGCCTTCCTGAAGAGCGTGAGACTGCGCTGCATGCGGTTCAACGTCTTCGGCGACACCCAGTGGCTGAGCGGCAAGGTGATCAAGAAGTACCAGGAGAAGGATGAGTGGCTGGTCGACGTCGAGGTCAGCACGAAGAACCAGAGAGGCGAGGAGATAATGCC
>Ga0180432_10008317_pt1 | contig 12965 bp, 9 predicted proteins | sample SS_ome_10_FD_132414 | JGI IMG/M metagenome (GOLD analysis project Ga0180432, IMG submission 132414) | Hypersaline lake sediment archaeal communities from the Salton Sea, California, USA - SS_1_MS_2 metaG | ecosystem: Environmental > Aquatic > Non-marine Saline and Alkaline > Hypersaline >...
CCCACACGGGCGCCCAGTTCGGAGGTTCGGACCTGAATCTGATGTTCGGACAGCAGGACCGACTTGATGTCCCCGGGGTACAGCTCATGCGCCGACACGCCCACAGCGTGCCATGCCGCCGTCGGCCAGAACAATCAGACGGGTTCGCTACGCATCGTCAGAGTCTCGCCCCGGCGCTCGGCGAACAGCCGGGTATTCGCGACGGCCCCACCGACCGCAACTCCACCCTGGCCGCGCCACTCAGCCACCAGGGCGTCAACCGCCCGGATCTGCTGTTCGGTCAGCCCGATCGCGCCGCCGCTGAGCAACCAGGCACGAATGACCCTCCGCCGTAGCGCATTGGGTAACTCCCCGACACCGGCCACCGCCAGATCCGCCCCGATCCGCGCCCGGGCAAGGTCCTGCCCGGCCATCGAATCCAGGGCATCGGTGTCCTCGCGCAGTGCCGAGGCCGTGCGGGCCAGCGCGCCCGCCACCCCGCCACCGAGGACGTCCTCCAACAGTGGCAGCACTTCGGCGCGCAGCCGCGCGCGGGTAAATCTGGGGTCGCCGTTATGCGGATCGTTCCAGGCGGTCAGGCCGAGTTCGGCGCAGACGGCGAGGGTCGCGCTGCGCCGCACCCCAAGCAACGGGCGGTACCAGGGCGGGTCGCCGGGCCGCATTCCGGCGATGGAACGGGCACCGGACCCGCGGCCTAGGCCCATGAGGACCGTCTCGGCCTGATCATCGAGGGTGTGGGCCAACAGAACCGGAGCCCCCGAACGGGCCGAATCCAGTGCGGCGTACCGAGCGGTTCGCGCGGCCGCCTCCGGTCCTCCCGCCCGGCCCACCCGGACCCGCACCACATGTGCCGCTACGCAGCCGAGTTCCAGCGCCTGCCGTTTCGCGGTCTGAGCGACGATCTCGGAGCCGTCCTGAAGTCCGTGGTCGACGATCAGGGCGGTGGTCGGCCTGACGTTCACGGCGGCTGCGGTCAGCGCCAGCGAGTCTGGACCTCCGGACAGCGCTACACACCACGACGACGCGCGGGCGAGTCGGTGCGAGGCGAACCGGGTCAGCGTCGCGACCAGCCCGGCTAGAGCACCCTGTCGATCCACCGTTGCGGATTCTCGATCTCGTCGGGCCGGGGCAGCGTCTCCGGGCCGGTCCACACGGTGTTGAACCCCTCCATCCCCACCAGGTCGACCACCCCAGCGACGAACGCTCTGCCCCGGGTGTATTGATTGAGCTTGGCGTCCACGCCGAGAAGAGCACGCAGCAACCGCTGCAGCGGCGGCTGCTTGCGCTGGCGACGGTCGTCAAAACGACGGCGGATGAGCCCGACCGATGGCACCACCGCCGGGCCCACGGCATCCATCACGTAATCGGCATGGCCTTCCAGCAGGGTGCCCAGTACCAGCAGCTGGTCCAGAGCAGCCCGCTGCGGCTCGGACTGCAAGGCCCGCAACAACCCCACGACTCCACCCGGCACCTCGCCGCGGGTGGGCTCACCTCGGGCCGTGACGAAGTCCGCGAGTCGGCCGACCAGCGTCATCACACCGTCGCTGCCGTCGGCGGTGAGAACCGACAGCGCCTGCGACATGTACCCGGCCAGCCAGGGATTGGCCGTGAATTGGACCCGATGGGTCACCTCATGCAGACACACCCACAACCGGAAGTCCTTCGGCGGCAGCCGGAGTTGGCGTTCGACAGCGATCACGTTCGGGTAGACCAGGAGCAGCGCCCCGGCCGTCCCGTCCGACCCGGCGGCGAAGGGGTCGTACTGACCCAGGATGCCGGAAGAGATGAAAGCGAGCACGGCGCCGGTCTGGACCCCTGCGGCACGGCCGGCAATGGGATTACTCGGGGTGTCGGTCCCGCCGCTCATCACCCGCATCGACGCCGAGGCCGAACGGATCCACTGCGGCCGGTCGACGATGCGGGCCTCCTGAACAGCGTCGTCACCCGATAACCGGGTCACGTCGCGAACGGGCCCCTCGGCGGCCCGCGCGGCAAGGGCCAAATCGTCGACGGCCTGCTGACGGGTGTAGGCGGTGGCCGGCGGTCCAGGGCGCGCCAACCGCGCGCCCACAGTCGCAGCGAACTGCCAGTCGACGGAGCGGCCCAGGCCGGGCTGGGCGGAGCCGCTCACGAGAGGGTGGGTACGACGGGGCGGCTCATCCGGCGCAGCCACAGGTGCGCAGAACCCCGGCCAGTGCGTCCATCGCGGTACGGCCCTCCATCCCGGCGTTATTGGAGATGAAGGCGAACGTCAGCACCCGTCCGTCCACATCGGTGACGAGCCCGGCCAGCGAGTTGGTCTGGGTCAACGATCCGGTCTTGGCCCGCAACCAGCCGGCCGACGACCTCTTCGGATCCCCGTTGAGGAAACGCTCGGACAGGGTGCCGCTACCGCCCGCCACCGGCAACAGGTCCACCATCGGTCGCAGCACCGGCTGATCCGGTCCGGCCGCGGCGTTGACCACCTCGTCCAGTGTCTTCGCGGTGAGCAGATTGGCCACCGACAGGCCGCTCGAGTCGGCCAGGGACGCCCCGGCCGTATCGATGTTCGCAGCGTTCAGCGCGCTGATCACCGCATCGACCGCTCCGACGAAACTGGCCGGTCGGCCGGTGGCCAGGGCCACCTCACGTCCGATCGTTTCGGCCATCACATTGTCTGAGAGGGCCACCATCTGGCGCAGTCGCTCCATCAACGGGGCTGACTGGACTGCGGCCAGCTGCCGGCCGCCGGCCGGCCCCGGCGCGAAGGTGACTCTGGCCGGATCCACCCCCAGCGCGTTCGCCAGCGCCCGGCCGGCATCAAGGGCGGGCGTGGGTGAGCGCCGCGATTCGACCGTGGTCGGCTGGATGCGGCCGGCGTCGACCATCACCGATTGGATCGGCGAGATATCACCGCCGGCGATATCAGCGGGATCCCACCCGGGGGCCATATCGGGTCCGGTGAACAACGACATGTCCACCTGCACCGCCGTCGGGATGATTCCACTCTGCCGGACCTGTTGGGCGAGGTCGGAAATCCGTGCGGCATCCCGGTACCAGGTCTGTTCGCCGGGCGGCGCGGCGGACAGAACGGGATCACCACCACCGACCAGGACCACCACTCCGGGCATCCTGGTCTGGTCGGCCGCCTTGACCGTCGTCGTCACCCGGGCGTCACGGTCCAGGGTGAGCATCGCCGCGGCGGCGGTCAGGATCTTGTTGGTCGACGCCGGCTGCATGGGCACGTCGGCACGCTGCTCCCAGATCTGGGAGCCGGTCTTGGCGTCGGTGATCCGACCGGTCAGGTTGCCCAGGTTCGGGTTGGCGACTGCGGCTGCCAGCGTCGCGGTCATCCCCGCGGTGGTCGGGACGGCCGCGGAGTCGGTCACCGGCACCAGTGCCGGCTTGGAGGCCGCGGCTGGGCGCGGCGGCGGAACGGACGCGGCGCCCTCATCCCCGGACGTCATGAGCGCGGCGGCCGCCACGATGACGGCGACCAGTGCGATCACCCCCGCGGCCAGCGCCACGTGACCACGGCGCTGAAGTTTCCCGATCATTGCCCTCCTCGTCTTGTGGACCATTGTGCCCAACCGCGCGGCAGGGGCGCGAATCCCTCGTTAGGGTGTTGTCCGTCGCCAGCAGGCGACACGTCTAGTACGAAGGAGCCGCGCGGTGCAGTTCGACGTCACGATCGAGATCCCGAAAGGCCAGCGCAACAAGTACGAGATCGACCATCACACGGGCCGGGTCCGACTGGATCGCTACCTGTTCACGCCGATGGGTTATCCCGCCGACTACGGCTTCATCGAGGACACCCTCGGCGAGGACGGCGATCCGCTGGACGCCCTGGTTTTGCTGCCTGAGTCGGTGTTCCCCGGGGTGATCGTCGCGGCCCGTCCGGTCGGAATGTTCAAAATGGTCGACGAGGCCGGCGGTGATGACAAGGTGCTCTGCGTTCCGGCCGGCGATCCGCGATGGGACCACATTCAGGACGTGGATGCCGTACCTGAGTTCGAACTGCATGCGATCAGGCACTTCTTCGTGCATTACAAGGACCTCGAACCCGGAAAACATGTCGATGCCGCCGATTTCGTCGGCCGCGCGGAGGCAGAGGCCGAGGTAGAACGGTCCCGTCAACGTTTCGCGGAAACCGGCCACTGACCTTGGGCCAACATTGCCCGGGCAGAGAGTTTTCCGGACCGTAACACGGGGTAACGCGGCCATATCCTCAGTCTCGGAGGATTCGGTGTGTGTTGATGCACCAGGGAATCGGTCTCGACGCCTTCAACCGGCTACCGCGGCGTAAGGCGGTACACGCGCTATACGAATGCTGCAACAGTGTCGCGCTGGCAGGCGAACTGGCCCGGGCGCGGCCCTACCCGAGCCATAATGCGTTGTTTCGTCAGGCCGACGGCCTACTGTTCGCGCTCCCCGAGGAATCGGTCGACGATATTCTGCAGGCGTATCCAAAGGTGGGCAGCCGGCCCGGCAGCGTTCCTTCGCACGCCGAACAGTGCTCCCTGTGGGACCACAGTCCCCAGGTGATGCGCCTGCTTAACAGTTCCGCCCGGAGTTACGCCGAGAAGTACGGCTTCGAATTCGTCACCTACGTGCGGGCCGAAACCTCAGTCTCCACAGTGATCTCCGCGATCGCCGAGCGGATGCACAACGACACCGAGACCGAGCGCAAAGCGGTGCTCAACGAACTCGCCAAGATCAACCGCAGCCGATTGGAGCGCATGCTCGGTCCTGAGGGCGGCTACGACAACTGGGCCTGAGAGCTCACCGTCTATCGGTGATTCTGGTCTTGATCAGGCTGGCCACCATGGTCACCAGCAAAGTCAGCAGAATCACCGCCAAGCTCAACAGAGTGGGAATCTCCGGTACGGCGACCGCGTCGCCGCCGTTGACGAACGGAACGTCATTCTCGTGCAGGGCGTGCAGCAGCAGTTTGACACCGATGAAGAACAGGATGAACGCCAGACCCTGAGACAGATAGACCAGGCGATTGAGCAGATCGCCGAGCAGAAAGTAGAGCTGGCGCAGCCCCATGAGTGCGAACACGTTGGCGGTGAACACCAGGTACGGCTCTCGCGTCAGCCCGTAGATCGCCGGGATCGAATCCATCGCGAAAAGCAGATCGGTGGTCGCCAGGGCGACGATCACCAGGAACATCGGCGTCATCAGGCGCTTGCCGCCGTCCTTGACGTAAAGCTTCAGTCCGTGCCACGAATCAGTGGTGCTCAGGTGGCTCCTGGCGAAGCGCACCACGGCGTTATCAGCCTCGTCGCCGTGGTCGGTGTTCCGAACGAGCTTGATCGCCGTATAGACCAGGAATGCACCAAAGATATAGAAGATCCACGAGAACTGTTGAATGGCAACGGCGCCGAGTGCGATGAAGATCCCGCGGAAGACCAGGGCGAGAATGATCCCGACCAACAGGGCCTGCTGCTGGTAGGTCTTGGGCACCCTGAAACTTGCCATGATGATGATGAAGATGAACAGGTTGTCGACCGACAGGCTGTACTCGGTGAGCCACCCGGCGTAGAACTCCAGTCCGAACTGGCTGCCGTGAAAATGCCACACCCACAACCCGAACAGCACTGCGAGACCGACATAGAGACTCAGCGCGGTCACACATTCGCGCCGACTCGGCTCATGTGGGCGACGGGCGAAGACGAGGACATCGACGAGGAGTACGGCCATCGTCGTCGCCAGGGTGATACCCCATTCCAGCCCCGACACATTCACAGGACAGACCTCCGGCCGTTTTCACCCGAGGTAAAAGGCGACTCCTCCCGGCGCGGCCAAGTTTCTCAGGCCCGACTCGGTTCTGCCACACCGGGTACCAGCCGGGCACCCTGTCTGCGGCCGCGGGAGCCTAAGATTTGCAGGCGTGGCGACGACCCCGATTCCGGCCCAGTACCTGCTCTCGCGGCAGGCACCATCATCGCGCACGCTCATCGACATTCTCGACGATACGGCCGCCCGATATCCCGACGCGGCGGCGATCGACGACGGCACCGTCCAGCTGACGTACAGCGAGATAATCGCCGATATCCGGGCCGGCTCCCGCTGGCTGGCCGCCCGCGGCATCGGCCTGGGCGACCGGGTCGGGATCCGGATGCCGTCCGGCAGCTACTCGCTGTACCTGGCGATCCTGTCCGTTCTGGCCTCCGGGGCGGCATATGTCCCGGTGGACGCCGACGACCCCGATGAACGGGCCCAGTTGGTGTTCGACGAAGCCGGAGTGGCCGGAGTCGTCACCGCGGCCGGTCTGAACCGCGGTCCCGGACCGTCCCGCGGCATGGCCGCCGCTTCGCCGCAACCCGACGACGACGCCTGGATCATCTTCACCTCCGGCTCCACCGGTACCCCGAAGGGTGTTGCGGTCAGTCACCGCAACGCCGCGGCATTCGTCGATGCCGAAGCTCAGATGTTTCTGCGGCACAACCCGATCGGGCCCGGTGACCGGGTGCTCGCGGGCCTGTCGGTGGGATTCGACGCCTCGTGTGAGGAGATGTGGCTCGCGTGGCGCCACGGCGCCTGCCTGGTGCCGGCGCCCCGCGCGTTGGTCCGCAGCGGTATGGATCTCGGACCGTGGCTGGTCTCCCGGGACATCACGGTGGTCTCGACGGTGCCCACTCTTGCCGCGTTGTGGCCGGCCGAGGCGCTGGAGGCGGTGCGACTGCTGATCTTCGGTGGCGAGGCCTGCCCGCCGGACCTGGCCGGGCGGCTGGCCGTGGACGGCCGGGAGGTCTGGAACACCTACGGGCCCACCGAAGCCACGGTGGTCTCCTGCGGGGCACAGCTCAGCGCGGACACGCCGGTGAGCATCGGGCTACCACTTCCGGGGTGGGATCTGGCGGTGATCGACGCGGCGGGCGATCCGGTCGAGGTCGGCGAGGTAGGCGAGTTGGTGATCGGCGGGGTCGGGCTGGCCCGCTACCTGGATCCGGCGAAGGACGCAGAGAAGTACGCGCCGATACCGGCCCTTGGCTGGCCGCGCGCCTATCGCAGCGGCGATCTGGTGCGGCTGGAACCCGACGGCCTGTACTTCCAGGGCCGGGCCGACGACCAGGTGAAGGTCGGCGGCCGCCGTATCGAACTCGGGGAGGTGGACGCGGCGCTGGTGCATCTGCCCGGCGTCAGCGGCGGTGCGGCGGCGGTGCGCAAGACCTCCAGCGGTACGCCGGTGCTGGTGGGCTACATCGCCTCCACCGACCCGTCCTTCGACCTGATCACCGCGCGAGAACACCTGGCCGGGGCACTGCCCGCGGCACTGGTTCCGCGTCTGGTTCTGGTCGACGAGCTGCCCACCCGCACCTCGGGCAAGGTCGACCGCGCTGCCCTGCCGTGGCCGCCGCCGGGTGACGTTCCCGACGTCGGCTCGCAGCTCGGGGGCACCATGGGATGGCTCGCCGTGCAGTGGCAGGACATCCTCGGCGCCATCGTGGACGGGCCGGAGGCGGACTTCTTCGCCCTCGGCGGTGGCTCCCTGTCGGCCGCCCAGATGGTGGTGGCGCTGCGCGACCGGTACCCGGCGATGACGGTCGCCCATCTCTACGATCACCCGCGGCTCGGATCGCTGGCGGGCTTCCTCGATGAGATGGCCGCCGACCAGCCGCCCCCGATCGCCGCGACTCCCCGACTGGTGGCACCCACACCGGTTTCCGCCCAGGTCGCCCAGGTCGCACTCTCGTTACCGCTGGCCACCCTCGCCGGCCTGCAGTGGATCACTTGGCTGGCGCTGATCAACAATGTGGTGGCGCTGGCTCACCCGTTGCCGTGGCTGCTGACGGTCAACTGGTGGCTGGTGATGGCCGCGTTCCTCGTATTCATCACCCCGCTGGGCCGGATGACCATCGCCGTCGCGGGCGCCCGCGCGTTGCTGGGCGGCCTCAAGCCCGGCAGCTACCGGCGCGGAGGTTCAGAGCATATCCGGGTGTGGCTGGCAGAGCGGCTGGCTGCCGCCAGCGGAGCCGAGAACCTTTCCGGCGCCCCCTGGCTGGTGTATTACGCCCGGGCGATGGGCAATTCGGTGGGCAAGGGAGTGGATCTGCATTCCGCACCGCCGGTCACCGGAATGCTCACGTTGGGCCACCGTAGCTCGGTGGAACCGGAGGTCGATCTCACCGGACACTGGATCGATGGGGATCTCTTTCACGTCGGACCGATCACCGTCGGCAACGACGCGACAATAGGCGCGCGGACCACCCTGCTTCCCGGGGCGGTGGTGGGCAAGGATGCTGACGTCGCGGCCGGCTCGGCGGTGGTGGGCAAGGTGAAGAACCGTCAGTACTGGAAAGGCTCGCCCGCGGTGAAATCCGGCAAGGCCCGCCACCCGTGGCCGGATCACCGCCCGCCGCGGGCCGCACATTGGGTGCTGATCTACGGGTTCTCCTCCATATTGCTGGGTGCGCTGCCCCTGGTGTCGCTGGGCGCAGGGTTGGCAGTGCTGGCCTGGGCGGTGCGGCAGACCCCGACCCTGGAGCGGGCCGTGTGGGCGGCCGCACCCTGGGTACCGGTCGCGACGCTGGTCGCCGTCGGGGTCTACGCGGCGCTGACGGTAGTGAGTGTGCGAGCCCTGGCGATCGGTCTACGGGAGGGATACCACCCGGTCCGAAGCCGGGTTGGCTGGCAGCTGTGGGCCACCGAGCGGCTGATGGACGCTGCCCGCAACTATCTGTTTCCGCTGTACGCGGCTCTGCTGACTCCGGTCTGGCTCCGGATCCTCGGGGCCAGGATCGGCCGCGACACCGAGATCTCCACCGCGCTGCTGACCCCCAAGTTCACCGTTGTGGAGGACGGCGCTTTTCTGGCCGACGACACGATGGTGGCTTCTTACGAGCTCGGCGGGGGCTGGATCCATGTCGCCCAGGCCACCATCGGCAAACGGGCGTTTCTCGGGAACTCCGGTATCACCCAGCCGGGCCGGCGGGTTCCCGACGACGCCCTGGTGGCGGTGCTGTCGGCCGCGCCACCGAAGGCCAAGACCGGCTCATCGTGGCTGGGCAGCCCGCCCGTCCGGTTGCGCCGGCGCTCCGATACCGCGGATGCGTCACTCACCTACGAACCCCCCTTACGGTTGAAGCTGACACGGGGGGCCGTAGAGACCAGCCGGGTGCTGCCCCTGATGGTCACGTTCGCTCTCGGTGTGGCGACCCTTGCCGCCCTGCAGGCGATTGCGCTGCGGGTCGGCTACGGCTGGACCGCCCTGGCCGGCGGCGTCGTGCTGCTGATCGCCGGCGCGATAGCGGGCTGTGTCGCCGTCGCCGCCAAATGGCTTGTGGTGGGGCGCATTCGCAATGACGAGCATCCGCTCTGGTCCTCCTTCGTCTGGCGGAACGAGGTGGCGGACACCTTTGTCGAGACGGTCGCCGCACCGTGGTTCGCGCGGGCCGCCAGCGGAACCCCGGTGATGAATCTGTGGCTGCGAGCCCTCGGCGCGAAGATCGGCCGGGGTGTGTGGTGCGAGACCTACTGGCTGCCCGAGGCCGACCTGGTGACCCTGGGCGACGGCAGCACCGTCAACCGCGGTTGCGTGGTGCAGACACATCTGTTCCACGACCGGATCATGCGGATGGACTCCGTGGTGCTCGAACAGGGCGCGACACTGGGCCCGCACTGCGTGGCGCTGCCGGCCTCCCGGATCGGCGCCGGCGCCACGGTGGGACCGGCATCGCTGGTGATGCGCGGCGACGAGGTTCCACCCTCCACCCGATGGCAGGGTAATCCCATTGCGCCGTGGCAGGTCTCACGCAAGCGGTCCCGGAACCGCGACCGGAGCCAGCGACCACCGAAGGCCGGCGCGGCGTGAAGAACACCGCAAAGAAACACGGCTCTCCCCCGGTCATCGACCCCTACCTCGCCCACAATGGCAACTTCGGCTACCGGGTATCACGGTACGAACTCGACCTGGAGTACAAGGTCGCGAGCAACCGACTCAACGGCACCGCAACGATCACCGCCGTCACCCTGGCGTCGCTGCGGACCTTCACCCTCGATCTGGCCGACAACCTCTCCGTCGCCAAGGTGACCGTCAACGGACGCAGACCGGAGCACTTCGGCAAATCGGCGGGCAAGCTGCGAATCCGGCTCGCCACCGACCTTCCGGCCGGTTCGGCGATGTCGATAGCGGTGCGCTACGGCGGCTCCCCGCGTCCGATCCGGAGCATCTGGGGTGAGGTCGGTTTCGAGGAGTTGTCCAATGGCGCGCTGGTCGCCGGGCAGCCCAACGGCTCCCCGTCCTGGTTCCCCTGCGACGACCACCTCAGTTCCAAGGCCAGCTACCGGTTCAGGATCAGCACCGACAGCCCCTATTTCGCGATCGCCCCCGGCGAGCTCGTATCAAAACGGGTTCGGGCCGGCCAGACGGTGTGGACCTACGAACAACCCGAACCCACATCCACTTACCTGGCCACCCTGCTGATCGGCGTACAGGACATCCACCGGCTACCCAAGGCGCCGGTGCCCATGCGAGGGGTCGTTCCGGATCGGCTGCTGACCAACTTCATGCATGATTTCGCCCGGCAGTCCGCGATGATGAAGTTGTTCATCAAGTTGTTCGGTCCCTATCCGCTGGATGCGGGCTACACCGTCGTGGTCACCGAGGACGATCTCGAAATACCACTTGAGGCTCAGGGGGTTTCGGTTTTCGGCGCCAACCACTGCGACGGCTCGCGAGGCTCGGAACGGCTGATCGCCCACGAGTTGGCCCATCAGTGGTTCGGGAACAGCGTGACGGCGCGGCGCTGGCGCGACATCTGGCTGCATGAGGGTTTCGCCTGCTACGCGGAATGGTTGTGGTCGGAGAACTCGGGGGGGCGAAGCGCCGACGAAATCGCCCGGCACCACCATCAACGACTGGCCGCCGCACCACAGGATCTGCTGCTGTCCGACCCCGGCCCGCAGGACATGTTCGACGATCGGGTCTACAAACGGGGTGCGCTGGTCCTGCACGTGCTCCGCGGCATCATCGGCGACGAGAAGTTCTTCACACTGCTGCGCGACTGGACTACCCGGTATCGGCACGGCACGGCCGTGACCGACGACTTCACTGGACTGGCAGCCAAGTATGCCGACATCTCGCTGGGCCCGCTGTGGCAGGCGTGGCTGTATTCGACCCGACTGCCGCCGCTGTGACCGACGCCGGCGTGCCGTTCGAAGCAGTGAGCGCCACCGCCGGTCCGGTGGCCCGGGGCAGCGTCGCCCGGGTCGGCCTCGCCACCGCTATCACCGCGGCCTGCGGTTATGTGGTGCTCTATCTGGCGGCGAGAAAGCTCGAGCCGGCCGGCTTCGCGCTGTTCGGCGTGTTCTGGGGCGCGTTCGGCCTGGTGGCCGGTGCGGCCAACGGGCTGCTTCAGGAAGCCACCAGGGAGGTGCGTACAGCCGTTGCGGCCCGGCTCGGCGCTGGCACTGGCACTGGCACTGGCACTGGCACTGGGAGCATCCGGCCCATCTTGGTGGCCGGTGGCGTCGGGGTGGCGGCGGCAGCCCTCATCGCCGGCACATCGCCGGCCTGGGCACCGTACGTCTTCGCCGAGGAGCGAGCACTGTCGGTGATACTTCTGGCGGTCGGCCTGGCCGGATTCTGTCTGCACGCGACGCTTCTCGGCATGCTGGCCGGAACCGACCGCTGGTCGCACTACGGGTCCCTGATGGTCACCGACGCCGTCATCCGGGTGGTGGTCGCCACGGCGGCCTTCCTGCTCGGCTGGGGACTGGCGGGGTTCCTCTGGGCCACCGTCGCCGGTGCGATGGCCTGGCTGCTCCTGCTGGCGGTCTCGGCGAGCGCGCGCGCGGCCGCGGGATCGCGGACGACCGGCAGCATTGCGGACTTCCTGCGCGGTTCTGCGCACTCGATCGCCGCGGCCGGCGCGAGTGCGGTTCTGGTCATGGGCTTTCCGGTGTTGTTGAAAACCACCTCCGGGGACCTCGGCGCCACTGGCGGTGTGGTGATCCTCGCGGTCACACTGACCCGGGCGCCGTTGCTGGTGCCCCTGACTGCCATGCAGGGCAACCTCATCGCCTACTTCGTAGACCACCGCCGCGCCCGATTGCGGGCCCTGCTGGTGCCGGCGTCGATCGTCACGGTCGTGGGCGTCGTCGGGGTGGCATGTGCCGCACTCATCGGTCCCTGGCTGATGCGGGTCGGCTTCGGCTCCGAGTACCGGACCAGTGGCACCCTGCTGGCCTGGCTCACGATGGCAGCGGTGTCGATAGCGCTACTCACCTTGACCGGTGCAGCCACCGTCGCCGCTGCCCTGCACCGGGCGTACGCGGTTGGCTGGGTCGGGGCGACGGTGGCCGCCGCGCTGCTGCTGACCCTGCCGCTGCCGCTGGAGGTCCGGACCGTGATCGCACTACTGTGCGGACCCGTGGTCGGTATCGCCGTACATCTGGCTGCGCTGGCCCGGGACCCGGGCCTCGGCGCGCAATCGGTCGACGGGGTCGACGCCGGATAATCCCGGCGGCGGCGATAATTCGCGCCCCTTCAGCGCAGCCATTTCATCGGACTTCCGGGGCCCACCCGTACAGTCGTGGCGATGTCAGTTCGGCCGTCCGCGGGTGCACTGCCACCGGTTGCCGCGGCAGCGGCGGCGCTGATCGGACTGCACCTGTTGGTACGCGCGGTATTGGCATTCGGCGGCTACTTCTACTGGGACGACCTGATCCTGGTCGGCCGGGCCGGAACCCAGCCGCTGCTATCGGGGTCTTATCTGTTTGCCGACCACGACGGCCACGTCATGCCGGCGGCGTTCCTGCTGGGAGGGCTGATCACCCGGATGGCACCGCTGGTGTGGATCTGGCCGGCGGTCAGTCTGGTCGTCCTGCAACTGATCGCCTCGCTGGCGCTGCTGCGGGCGCTGCAGGTAATCCTGGGTTGGCGCCCGGTACTGCTGGTACCGCTGTGCTTCGCACTGTTCACCCCGCTGACCGTGCCCGCCTTCGCCTGGTGGGCGGCGGCACTGAACTACCTACCG
>Ga0180432_10008318_pt1 | contig 12965 bp, 11 predicted proteins | sample SS_ome_10_FD_132414 | JGI IMG/M metagenome (GOLD analysis project Ga0180432, IMG submission 132414) | Hypersaline lake sediment archaeal communities from the Salton Sea, California, USA - SS_1_MS_2 metaG | ecosystem: Environmental > Aquatic > Non-marine Saline and Alkaline > Hypersaline >...
AGGAGAGGCGCGCTTCCGCTTCCGCTTCGGGTCCAACGGGGTCCTCTCCTACGAGGGTTGGTACATCGACGACGTCGAGTTCTTCGGGCTCTCCGATCCCGTCTCCGGCGTGCCCGATGCGTCCCACCTCCACCTCTACCCATCTCTTGGGGGGAGCCGTCCCAACCCCTTCGGCCACCGGACCGTCATACGGTTCCAGTTGCCCGAAGCCGGCGACGCGCTCCTCGGCATCTATGACCCGAACGGCCGGCGGATCCGCGCGCTCTGGAACGGCGAGATCGACGCCGGCCGGCACCGGCTCGAGTGGGACGGGAGGGGCGACGACGGGCACCCGGTCGCCTCCGGCGTCTACTTCTGCCGCTTCCGCGGCGGCGGGATCTCGGAGTCCCGCAAGATCGTCCTGACGCGTTAAGGCCCTCGCCCCTCGGCTCCTCGGCGCGCTATACTCGGCCGCCGAAAGGAGGAGCGCATGAACGCAGGAGCCGTCCCCTTCGACCGCCACCGCATCCAAGCCATCCTGGATCGGACCGGATTCGATGCCGCCAACCTCTCGATCCGCGAGACCAATCGATTGGTCAACCTGGTCGAGGAGGACCTGGGGGTCAACTTCGTCCGCATGGAGTTCGGCATCCCCAATCTGCCCTACGACCCGGTGGGCGCCGTGACGGCGGCCGAGGTCGAGCGCGAGCGGGCGGTGAGCGCCCAGTATCCGGCCTTCGACGGCATACCGGAGCTGAAGCGGGAGGCGGCCCGGTTCGTCAAGTGCTTCCTCGATGTCGACGTGCCCGCCGAGTGCTGCATCCCGACCGTGGGGTCGATGCAGGGGGGATTCATCTCGCAGGCGATCGCCGGCAACCGGCTCCCGGGACGCGACACGATCCTCTACCTGGAGCCCTCGTTTCCGGTCAGCAAGCGTCAGACGCGCTTCTTGGGTCTGAAGACCGAGTCGGTTGAGATGGCCGACTACCGCGGGGAGGACCTGGTCTGGGAAGTCGAGAAGCACTTCAAGGCCGGAAAGGTCGGGGGACTCCTCTACTCGAGCCCCAACAACCCCGCCTGGATCACCCTCAAGGAAGAGGAGCTCCGGGGGCTGGGCGAGCTTTGCACCCGCCATGACGTGCTCGCCATCGAGGATCTCGCCTACCTGTGCATGGATTTCCGGGAGGACTACGGGCGTCCGGGAGAGCCCCCCTACCAGCCGACGATCGCCCGCTACACCGATCACTTCTTCGTACTGATCTCGTCGTCCAAGATCTTCAGCTTCGCGGGGGCGCGGATCGGAATCGCGGTCCTCTCCCCGCACCTCCTGACGATGAAAGCACCCGCCCTCAGCCAGAAGTTCGGCACCGAGAACGTAGGCCACGCCTTCGTCCACGGCGGGGTCTACTGCACGACCTCCGGCGTGCCGCAGTCGTCCCAGTGGGGCCTGCTGGGTCTCATGCGAAAGGCGAATGACGGGCAGCTCAACTTCGTGGAGACGACACGCGAATACGGGCGGCGGGCAGCGGCACTCAAGCGCATCTTCCAGGAGAACGGGTTCAGCCTCGTCTACGACAACGATCTGGGTGAGCCGCTGGCCGACGGGTTCTACTTCACCTTCTCCTATCCCGGGTTCTCGGGGCCCGATCTGCTGCTGGAGTTGCTCCACTACGGCGTGAGCACCATCACGCTGCAGTCATCGGGCAGCCGGCGGACCGAGGGGCTGCGCGCCTGCACATCCTTCGTCGATGCGTCCCAGTACGCCCTCGTCGAGGAACGGCTGCGGCGGTTCCGGGAGGATCACCCGGCCTAGGTCACGATTCCCAACCAATCCCTCATCAGGAAGATGAACCGCCCGATCGCGAGCGACACGCGGGCCATCACCGTGAACCCGAACGAGGCCCCGAACCCGACCATGACGAAGACGATCCCGACCTGGGCACCCCACTTGAGCGGCCCGCGGTGTTCCTTGGAGAAGTAGAAATAAGCGAGCGTCCCGATCACCCCGAGGAGCACGAGCACCGCGAAGAGCCCGCTCATCACCCCGCCCCCTTGCGCGGGATCGAAAACCGCCTGGGTGACGAGCGTCCCCCGCATTTGGGGAAAGACCGACCCTTCGAAGTACGCGGGCACGGTACGCCCGGTGTAGTAGCCCATGAACATCCCGATCGGGATACGCACCATCCACGTCATCCGAGGGATGAAGCGGGTGAAGTAGAGACAACCGACCAGCCCGGGGATGATCACGAGGAAATTGGCCGGCGCGATCGGGTTGAAGAGGTCCACGCTTACTCCGTCCGAGCCGGCGACCTGACAGGCCTGGGCGAAAGGCCGCCACATGACCGGGATGATGATCCGGTGGATCATGAAGGAGAGCGTGAACGCGTTCGAGACCCCGACGAAGAGGTGCTCGCCGAAGCGGTAGAGGGGGTTGTCGCGATAGAGGAAGGAGTAGATGCAGAAGGTAAGAACCACACCTACCCAGACCCAAATGTCGGTGCTCAGATTCATGCCTGCCTCCTCGACGCGAAGTAGGCGATATTGCCGAGAATGACGAATCCCATGATGACCAGGTGGGCCGCCGACTGGGCCACCATCCCCTCGGTCGCTTTTCGGCGCCCGCCGGTCTGGAAGGTCTCCTCGACAAGCTCTTCGTATTCGGCCGCCCCCTTCATACCCGCCATCATCCCCGAAATCTGGCCGGTGCCGCAGTAGGGATAGAAGTCGGGCGCGCAGACCGCCGTACAGCCGGCGCCCACTTTAACGCCGTACTTCGTCTGCGCGAACATCACGTACCAGAGCGGCGCGGAGAGGCCGGTGATGGCGACCACGATACCGACCTCATCGTAGTTGCGGATTCGCTGCATCACCTCGAGCGAGTCGGTGCGGTTGCCGTAGTAGTCATCCGGATAGATGCCGGCGATGCTCTCCCCCATCGCGAGGATCGGTACGATCGGCGGCGGCTGCCAGCCGAGGTAGACGACGTCGCGCCCGTAAATGATACTGTCCTCATGGGTCGTCGCCCGTGAGTTGAACTCCTCCATCACATCCTCGATGCCGCTTGCCAGCAGCGGCGCCCCCTCGACGTAGAGGGCGTTCAGCAGCACGGGGATCCGGCGGGTGAAGGCGTGGCGCATCAGCGCGAGCGACATCGGATGGCACTCGGGTTCGGTCTGCGGCGTGTAGTCGCTCGAGATCATGAGGCACTGCTCCTGCCCATCGATCTCATCGATCGTCTTGAAAAGACTACGCGTCACCCGCTGCGCGCCGACCGGCATCTCCATGGGGAAGAGCATGGGGATGATGATCCCGAGCCCCATGGCCAGGAAGATGATCCGGCGGTCAATCTGGATTAGGCGTTCCCAATTCATCGTCCACTCCCCAACCAGCTACGCTCGATCCCGGCCAGGATCTTGAGCAAGGTCGCCAAGATACCCAGGGTGATCCCCAGCTCGATCCCGCGCTTGGCCGCGGTGTTGGGGACCTCCATGATCCATTGACTGATCTCCGGGATTCCGGACCAGATCCGTGCGCCCAGCGGCACCTGCCCCAGCATCACGAGGAACGCCGATCCAAGGAGCAGCACCGCCAGCCAGTTGCGCGCCCGGAACGCGCGGTAGGCCGCGGAAGCCATGAAGAAGGCAAGGAGCGAGAACATCGTCGCACCCAGCGGGATCAGCACCTTGTTGTAAATGGTCGTGATGTCGAAGTGAAAGCTGCCCACCTGCGTGGGGAACCAGAGCTCGCCGTTGACCCCGCCGAAGACCCCGATGATCGAGGCCACCAAGAAACTGAGCAGAAGCACCCAGGAGTGCTGCCAGTGCTCCTCCTTCTTCTGGATCTTCTTGGTGTGCCGCAGGATCAGGTTGCCGAGCCCCAAAATCAGCGCGAAGGCGGAGATGATCCGCAGAAGCGTGTCACGCAGATATTGGTTGAACCCCTCGGCGATCGGATGGGGCAGGAAGCGATCGGTCAGGCCGAACAGCCCCAAGATGATCAAGAGCGCCAGTGGTAGCTTATCTCGCATGGTTTGCGGTCCCCCTATCCCGTCGACAGGATCCAGCCGGCATCGATCCCGAAAAGGACGGAAAGCAGCGTGCCGACCACCAGGAAGAGCAGGAAAACGAGCTTGCCCGCGTCCTCACCCTTGAGCGCTCCCAGCATGAGCGGCTCGCGGGAGAGGTAGGCCGAGGCGGCGTAGAGCTCCTCTCCCATCAGCGTGTAGTCGCACGCCACGATGAAGAAGGGGAGCTGCGGCACCTGGTCGGTGCCAGCGATCTGGATCGCCCCAGTCGATGCGCCGGTCTCGGCCAGGATCAGCGACTCGGCGTGGAAGGGGCCCATCAGGAAGTTCGTGGCCGGCTTCTCGCGTACCATGATCCCGTTGACCGCCGCCGCGTAGGCGAGCGCGTTCTGAACGACGAAGTGGACGCTGTCGGGTTGGAAGGCATCCGGACGACCCGCGGCCGTGTAGGCCCCCTTGACCACCTCGCGGGCAACGGTATAGACGACCGGGTCGCGGTTGGGGACGTTGATCGGTGTGCCGTACTCGGCGGTCTTCTTGGCAATCTCCCCCAGGATGTTGAGGGAGGCGACCGTTCCCATCTCCGAGATCTGTCCGGTGCCGGGGATGTAGAGGACCGATTTGCCCATCTCGGTCGCCCGCCCGACCGCTTCGTCGACGGCTTCCAGTCCGGCGATGCGGCGAATGAAGAGCTCCTCACCGCGCCGGGCTCGCTGGATGTACCAGACCACCACCGAAGCGAAGAGTAGAACCGCAATCGCGACCCCGAAGAGGTCGCCGTTGAACCACTGGGGACGGCTCACGACGCCGAAGATGACCCCCGAGCCCGACTCCTCTCCGGCCTCTCCGAGGGCCATCACACGGTAGCGGTAGGGAACGCCGTTCTGGACATCCCCGTCCTCGAAGGAGGTCTCGTCGGCGCCCACCGCCTCGACCGCCTCGAAGTCCCCCCCCTCGGGCGCCCGCTCGATCCGGTAGCCGATCGCGCCTTCGGCCGGCTGCCAGGTGACGGTGATGTTCGAGCCACCGTCGAAGGGCGTGTCCTTGGCCGTCACCTCGGTCGGTGGCGGGAGGTTGGTGCGGTTCTGAAAGGCCCCCCCTCCCTCCTGCGCACCTACCGGCAGCGCACCAAGGGACAAGAGGGTCGCGACGAGAAGAACGCCGAGGCGCTTCATGGCAACCGTCCTTCCAAATTCAGCTTTTCTGCAAGTGGCATGTCGATCCATACAAGACCAGGTGGGGGGGTGGGTGAGCCCGCGGGATCCCCATCCGCACATCCTCCTCGGGGGGTGACAGGCCGGTGCCACACCCAAAGCGTCAAGACTACCCGACGGCGCGCCGGCGGGCAACAACGGGTTACCGCCCCCGTCCCGCATCCCCCCCTTGACGAAGCTGGGAACGCCCCATAGTGTTAAGGGCTAAGCTCCACGCCCGTCTCCCCCCCTATGAGGAGGATCCTGTATGAGCATCCGCATCTGCCGGAGGTTCTTGCTGGTATGGCTCGCCATCGGGTCGGTCGCCGCTCAGGCGGAGGACCCTTTCTCCGACGCCACCCGTCACATCATGGCCGGCGACTACGAGGCGGCCATCGAGGTCTACGATACCTATGTCGAGAACGCCCCCCAGGGGGAACACGCAGCTCTGGCCGCCTTTGGGGCCGGCAGTCTGCAACAGCTAGCCCTGGAAGACCCGGAGGCCGCGGTCCGCTCCTTCGACCGGGTGCTGACCGGCTACCGGCAGAGCCCTTGGGCACCGGAAGCGGCGCGCCGCAAGGCGGAGTGCCTGCAGGCGGTCGAGAACTGGGGTGAGGCGGGGTCGGCCTACCAGGCCGCCCTGGAGCTCGCCGTGGCCCAGAGCGAGGGACCGGGCGCCGATTGGATCAACGAGGTTTCGCTGGCGGCGGCCGACTGCTTCTACGAGCTTGGAGACCGGGAGCGCGTGGTCGAAACCTACGAACGTGCGCTCGACCAGAGCCTACCGCCCAATGCAGCGGCCACGACCCACTATCGCGTCGGCAATTGCTATGAGACCGCGGGGGATGCCCCCAATGCGGCTCGTCACTATGCCCGCATCCTTACCGATTACCCCTTCACCCGCGAGTTCGGGGAAGCGGCGGGCAAGCGGGGGCTGATCGAGCCCCACCAGGAGATCAACTGGGACGCGTGCGAGGCATTCTCGACCAGCACCGACCTGCGCCAGCGCGCCGCCCTGGAGGAATCGATCGAACGGTGCCGGGCCGTGATGGACATGGATGCGAGCAGGGCGCTCAAGAAGGCGGCCGAGTTCCGCATCGTCGTCGATGAAACGATCCTCTCCGGCAACTTCTCGGAGGGATCCCGCCGTTTGCGTTCGCTGACTCGCGACCTCCCCCCTTCCGTCAGGGTCGAGCAGGTCACCCAACGCCTGCAGCTCTTCGATCAGGTGGCGGGGATGGAGGCCGAGGTGGAGCGGAACCCCGACAGCGGCCCCGCCCACGCGACGCTGGGTGAGCTGTACGTGAGGATGGGTTCGCTCGACAAGGGGATCGAGACGCTGACCCGCGCGCTGGAGATCACCCCCTACAACATCTCCTCCCGGCTGAACCTCTGCTTCGCCCTGATCAGGCGGGGCCGCGTCGCCGAGGCCCGGGAGATCGCCGATCGACACCTGGCCGAGCACCCCGAGGCTACGAACGTGATGAATATGATGGGCTACCAGCTTCTGCAGCAGCAGCACATCGAGGAGGCCCTCAACTACTTCCGCCGATACGTCGAGGCCGCCCCCGAGGAAGCCAACGCCCACGACAGCTACGGCGAGGGGCTCATGACGGCCGGCCGACTGGAAGAGGCGCGTGGCGAGTACCAGCGCGCCGTCGCGCTCGATCCCACGTTCTCGAACGCGTACTACATGCTCGGCAGCATCCAGCAACAGCTGGGAGAAGAGACGGAGGCGCGTGAAGCCTACGCGCGATTCCTGGAACTCACCCCGGGAGACCCGAGAGCGCCGCAAGCTCGTGCGGCAATCGAGGAGCTGGGCGGGATATCGAATCGATAGGAGGCCGGAGATGTTGCAGGATGGGTTCTCACGCAGACGTTTCTTGAAGTGCTCGGCGCTCCTCGGCGCCCAGACAACGCTCGGCTTCGGGCTGGGGCGGGCGAGCGGGCTTCCGATGGATCTGGCCGTCGTGACCGGCGACTCCCCGGAGCGAAACTGCACGGCGGCCGTCGAGGCGCTGGGGGGGTTCTCCCGTTTCGTCCGGGAAGGGGATCGCGTCACCATCAAGCCGAATCCGATCGGTACCAGTCTACCCGAGCAGGCAATCCACACCCATCCCGACATGGTCGGTGCGGTGGTCAAGGGATGCCGTGATGCGGGTGCCGAAAGCGTCACCGTGCTCAGCTACGACAACCGGCGCAACATGGTCGTCAACGGCACGGCCGCCGCGGTCGAGGGGGCGGGCGGCGTGCTGAAGGCGTTGGGCGAGCGGGAGGAGTTCCGGGAAGTCGTCATTCCCCGGAGCCGCATCCTGCGGACCGAGCCGATCGCCATCGACGTGCTGGAGGCGGATGTCTTCATCAACATGCCGATCGCCAAGCACCACGCGGGTGCCGAGGTCACGCTAACGATGAAGAACCTGATGGGAATCAACTGGGATCGAATCCGATTCCATCGGTCCGGCCTGCACCAATGCATCGCCGAGCTGGCCAGCGCCGTGCGGCACGATCTGGTCATCATGGACGCCAATCACGTGCTCCTCTCCAACGGCCCGAGCGGTCCGGGCGAGGTCTCCGCGGCCCGCCAGGTCATCGCCGGCGTCGATCCGGTGGCGGTCGACGCCTTCGCCCTGCGGTACTTCCAGCGCACGCCCGAATCGATCGATCACATCCGGATCGCCCACCAGCTCGGTGTGGGCGAGATCGATCTGGGCAAGCTCCGGATCCGCGAGTACACTGCCTAGCCATGGAGGGCCCCCGGCGACGGGCCGGGGGCCTTTCTCTGGGAGACGCATGAAGGCTAGGCACGATCCGTACGCCGCGTTCCGCATCCCCGCCTACCGTCTCTTCCTCCTCGGCTGGTCCTTCGCCTTGGTGGGAACGCGCAGTCAGAGTGTCGCGGTCGGATGGGAAATCTATCAGCGAACCGGCCAGGCGCTGGCGCTCGGCTACGTCGGTCTGGTCCAGGCGATTCCCATCATGGCTCTGGCCCTCCCGGCGGGGTTCCTGGTCGATCGCCACGATCGACGCCGAATCCTTCTCCTCAGCCTGGTCGGCATGACCCTCACCTCGCTCGGCCTGGCCGTGGTCTCGCACACCTCGGGGCCGGTGGCGCTGATCTACCTCCTGCTCTTCCTCGATGCCACCGCCGTTGCCCTGGGGCGCCCGGCCCGACACGCGCTCTTGCCGCGATTGGTGCCCCGGGAGACCTTCCCCAACGCCGTCACCTGGAACACGAGCACGCATCAGGTCGCCTCGGTGGCGGGACCCGCCCTGGGCGGCTTCATCGTCGCCTTCAGCGTCCCGAGCGCCTATGTCGTCTGCGCCGCCGGTTCTCTCGCCTTTCTTCTGCTGATGACCCGCATCCAACTGACGACCGCGGCGCCCGATCCCGCACCCGCCTCCTGGGACACGCTCATCGGGGGCCTGCGCTTCGTCTGCCGCACCCGCCTCATCCTGGCCGCCATCAGCCTCGACATGCTGGCGGTGCTCTTCGGCGGCGCGGTCTACCTGCTACCCATCTACGCCGAGGACATCCTCGCCGTCGGCGCCCACGGCTACGGCTGGCTCAATGCCGCCCCCGCCGCCGGTGCCTTCTGCATGGCGCTCTTCCTTGCTCACCGGCCGCCGATGAGACGCGCCGGGCGGAATCTCCTGCTGGCGGTGGCCGGTTTCGGGGCTGCCACGATCGTCTTCGGTTTCTCCCGCCTCTTCGGGCTCTCGCTCGTCATGCTCTTCCTGACCGGCGCGCTCGACAATATCTCGGTCGTCGTGCGGCACACGCTGATTCAGCTGGGCACACCCGATCGTTTGCGGGGGAGGGTCTCGGCGATCAACGGGGTCTTCATCGGGGCATCGAACGAACTGGGCGGACTCGAGTCGGGACTCGTCGCGCATTTCCTCGGACCGGTCTTCTCCGTGGTGAGCGGCGGGATCGCAACCATATTGGTAGTCGCCGCCACCGCGCTCGCTTCTCCCGAGCTCCGCAGGCTCGGGACGCTGCAGTCGATCGTCTCCACGCCCACCGAGGAGTAGACCACGGGGGTCGGTCCGGCTACGCGCTCCGGCGATCCCCCCCGAGCGCCTAGGATCGAATCCGATAGCAGATCACGGCCGGAGGGAGATCCTCGCCGTCGCCCTCGGGGAGACCGCCGGGACCGAGGCTGGTCACCAAGGCATCGACGAATCTCCGGACGCGAATCAGGCGCCGTCCGCCCGGTTGGATGATGAGCCGGTCGTTCCCCGCATCCCCCTCGCACGCCACCTCGACCTGGCGGCGGAAGTGCCCCACGGCATCGAAGACGTCGAACATCGCGAGCACCCCGTCGGGAAGGTTCCGGTTTCCGCGGGCCGAGAGAACATAGATCTCTCCCGCTTCGGACACCTGCACGCCACCCTGGAGAATCGAGATGCAGGGTGCGTGATCCTCAAGTGAGATGGGAGGCTCCTGCCCCGGCTCGACGCCGAAGAGGCTCAACATGCGCTCTCGGTCGGCCTCCGTGCGCCGCCAGGGTTCGAACTCACGCTCCAGAACCCGATCCAGTCGGCCGTCCGGTCGATAGACATTGAGCTCGTAGCGGTCCCACTCGGCGGCCACGATCACGCGTCCATCGGGCGCGATGTCCCAGGCCGCCACGTGCACGGGAAGCATCTCCCTCTCCCGCGGCGGCCCCGACCGTGGACCACTGATGAGTTCGGCGAAGCAGGCCCGCTCGGTGCCATCGAGATTGAACGAGGCCAGGAAGTCGCGGGCCACACGCTGTCCATCGTCCCCCACCCGCCGCGTTCCCCCGCTCATGACGAGGTGCTCCCCCCGGGCGCGCCCGATCATGAGGAGGTGCCAGCCTCCCGACTCGGGAGATCCGCCCGGATGGATGGAGGGAAGCGGATCGCCGCGGTGATCCACGCGGATCACCTTGCCGGGGAATTCCTGGAGGACGCCCACGCTGCCGTCGGAGAAGAGGACCATATCGCTCGGATTCTGGATCTCACCCGGCCCCTCTCCCTCTCGGAAGAGCGAGCGGAGAAGCTTGCCCTCCGGCGAGAAGACATGGACGACGTTCAACTGCGCATCCAGGATATGCACTTGACCTTGAGCATCGGTGAGCACGCGGGTCGGCAGGCCCAACAGAAGCTCGTCACCATCGTCCCCGACCCGCCAAAGCTCCTCCAGCGCCCATCGCTCCACCCCTTCCGGTGGCCGGGGAGGGTTCCGTACGTGCAGCACCCCATCGACCATGATCTCCTCACCGGCCTGAGCCCCGAGGGGCGCGCCGCATAGCACGAGCAAGACGAGAGCGCACATCGCTCGGGGAGCACGGATTTGCTTCATTGGGAATCCTCCTCTCCACCGGCGGGGGGGATCGCCGACAAAGCCATCTCGGAAATTCTTACGAGATGTACGGCGATCTTCACGGCAGGTTTCAGCCGGGGCTTCCGGTGACGGGGATTCCCCAGCCCCGGATCGGATCCGCGCGGAGAAGAGGAACCAGGCCCTGGGGCGCCCCGAGATGCCACCCGCCGTGGCGGCCCGGAGCCAGGAGCGCTAAGCTCCGGTGGCACGTCGATCCCCCGGGAAACCCCAGAGAGGAGAGAATCATGAAACGAATCCTAGGGCTTTGCCTTCTCGGCTCGATGCTCTTGTCCGCCGCCTGGGCTCAGGATGAAACGAGTGCTCCGGTCAGACCAGCCCTGCTGGTGATCGACATCCAGAATGAATACGTCCCTATGATGGACGCCAGCGAGGTGCCTATGGCAACCCGGTACGTCAACGGCGCCCTTTGGCTCTTCCGGCAACACGGGTTGCCGGTGATCCGCATCTACCACACCGATCCCCAGTGGGGCCCCGAACCGAGCAGTGAGGGCTTCCAGTTCGACGAGGGCATCAACATCCATGAGGATGATCCAAAGATCGTCAAGAACCACCCCAGCGCGTTTGTCGACACCAACCTCGACGAGATCCTGAAGGAACAGGGAGTGAACACCCTCTTCCTCTGCGGCTTGAGTGCCACCGGGTGTGTGTTGGCGACCTATTTCGGGGGTACATCGCACGGCTACGAGACCTTCATGATCGAGGGTGCGATCATGAGCCCCAAAGCGCGCCACACCGCCGCGGTGCAGGAGATCGTTCAATCGGTCGGGTTTGGGGCCCTGCAGACGATTCTGCGGGCCCGCACGCCCTAGCCGCGACGCGTCCCTAGTGCTGCACGACCAGCTTGCGGCTGATCTGTGAGCGGCCGGCGCGCAGCACGGCCAGATAGACCCCGTCCGAGATCCCCGCGGTCGACCAGCTCGTCATCCGGATGACGCCGTCGGCAGGCGCCTCGGGCACCAGCTTGGTGATCAGACGGCCTTCGACATCGAGGATCTCGAGCGAGACCGAACCTCCGGTGCGAGCCGCGAACCGCAGCACACCCTCACCCCGAATCGGATTCGGATACGGCGGATCGAGCAAGAGAGTGCGCCGTGTGCGAACATCGCCGGCCACGTCACTCGCCCCCACGGGCAGCAGATCGGCTTCCCACACGCCGCGGCCGTACGTGCCGGCGACCAGCTTGCGCGCCTCGCGCCGGATCTCGAGGTCGGTGATGACCACGTTGACCAACCCGGTGCCGAACGGTGCCCAGGTTGTCCCCCCGTCGGAGCTCCGCCAGACGCCGACATCGGATCCGACGAACCAATCCTCGGGGTAAGCCGGATCGACAACGAGCGTGTTGGCCGGCTGGTCCGGGAAGTCACCGGTGACATCCTGCCACGTCGCACCGTAGTCCGCGGTGCGGACGATGTGCGGCCGTCCGGTGTCGTAACCGCCGTAGACAACGAAGGCGGCGCCGAGGCTGCTCGGGTCCGCTTGGATCTTGATCTCACTGCCCGTCGGAGGCAACGCCGTACATTCGGTCCACTCCTCTCCCCCCGAGGTGGAGACCCAGATGCCGTCCGAGGTCGAGACGGTCCAGACGACATCACCATCGGCCGGGTTTATCGAGATCCAGCGTGCCGTTTGCGTGCCCACCCGCTCCCAGGAGTCGCCCCCATCCACCGTCCGGAAGATCCCCGACGTGGTGGACGTGAACAGCCGATCCCCGTCTTGCTGGTCCTGATCCACGGGGGTGATCCATGCCCCTGTCCCATAGATCCCCGACTGAATCGATGTCCAGGTCTGTCCCCCGTCGATCGACTTGATGTGGTTTCCTCCCTGCCACTCGGAATAGACAACCCTTGCATCCGCCGGGTCGATGTTGTGCACGAATCCGTCCGCCACGAAGGTGGTCTGGAACCATGAGTCCTCGTCCTCGCGCCCCGGCATCCCGTTGTCCTGCGTGCCGCCCATGATGAAGAGCGGATCCGACTGCGCAACGGCGATGTCGTAGAACTGGTAAGAGACGATCCCGTGCGTGCGCCGGGTCCAGGTGTCGCCGTCGTCGGCCGAGCGCCACGGTCCCCCGTCGGTCGTGATCCAGACCTCGCTCTCGGAGCCGGGCTCGTAGGCGAGGCAATGATTATCCCAATGCGGGGAGATCGGATCGCCGAGCGGAGCCGAGGCGTTCAGGGCAGTGAAGGTGGCCCCCGCATCGTCGGAGACATAGAGCACCGTCCCCCCCGCGATCAACCGTTCGGCGTTGTTCGGATCGGCGGCGATGACTTTGTTGTAGTAACCCTGTCCCCCCTCTATATTAATGTCACTATTCCGCAGCTCTCAAGTCTGAACCATGTTGGCTCTTCGGAAGACTTGCAACATCGTTCAGCTGAGGTTCCGGACGTAGTGGGCA
>Ga0180432_10008319_pt1 | contig 12963 bp, 19 predicted proteins | sample SS_ome_10_FD_132414 | JGI IMG/M metagenome (GOLD analysis project Ga0180432, IMG submission 132414) | Hypersaline lake sediment archaeal communities from the Salton Sea, California, USA - SS_1_MS_2 metaG | ecosystem: Environmental > Aquatic > Non-marine Saline and Alkaline > Hypersaline >...
AAAAAGGAAATAAATCGTTTCCCAAAAAGGAACCCTCAATAGACACTACAATAGACACTCTTCAAAAGACAAAAAGAGCATGGTGGTTTCTTGTTCGGATTCAAGCAGGCTGGAATCTCTTCTGGGAAGTATACAAGAGGAGAGTGGCAAAACAAGCTGCATTGAAAGCATGGTGGAAATTAGGAGCGGATAGCGAACTTACAGAAAAGATCTGTGCGGACGTGAAGCGTAGGTTTCAGACCGAACAATGGCTGAAAGAGAAAATGACCTACGCCCTACATCCTGCAACATACCTCAACGAGAAGAGATGGACTGACGAAGAACCGCTGAACGCATCCCCACCACCCACCGATACGACCCCAGATCCCCACACCCTTGAAATGCAGGAACTTGAACGAGAGAGGCGGGAACACCCCGAGAGGTTTGTGCCGCCTACTGACTTGGCGGCGGTGATAGGAAACATCGGAAACCCAAACAGAAAGGAGACAGGAACATGACCGTACAACGAAAGAGAGCAATCGTGTGGTGGAGCATGATCATCTTTTGCCTTGGCTTCTGGGCCATTGTGGGAAAGGCGGTCGGCCAGGAAGCAAAACAATGGGACATCACCCTTGGATGGGACGCAAACACAGAGTCCGACCTCAAGGAATACCGGCTGTATGAGAACACGGCCCACGTCGAGACGATCCCGGCCGGTACGGAAACCGTTACCCGTGTGCTCGAGGCCGGGGACTACGAGTGGTATCTCACGGCCAGGGATGATTCCTTGAACGAATCCGGACCTTCTCAACCCGTAGGAATCAGCCTGGACGAAGTACCGCCCACCATGACCGGAACCACCATCAACATTCAGATTGGGGTGCATGTTGGAGGACAATAACCCGGAAGAGGTTTTGGTCAAGCACGAAGACACCCTGCAGGAGATGAGATTTGGGCTGACGGTGGGGAGTCGTTACGTGTATTTCGTGTTTCAGGCCCGTAAAGGCGACATCGGCAGTGAACATCTCACAAGGAATGAATTGGGGGACGTCATAGAAAAGCTCATAGAGATGCACGGACAACTCAAGGAGCCGATAGATGGGCAGCCCTGTAAAAGCTAGGAATAGGAAGTCTGGAAATACCCCAGAGGGCCAAGCAAAGCGGGCAATACGGGATTTTCTCAACCTATATGGGGTTTGGCATTACGTTCAGGTTCAAGGCCCTTTATCGGCACGGGGGGTGTCTGATCTGGTGGGTATATACAAAGGCCGGCCGCTCTACATCGAAGTGAAGGCCCCGGGTAAGCGCATCAAGCCAGGATCCGAACAGGAACGGTTCCTTGAGAACGTACATGAACGGGGAGGTATCGCCATCGAGGCAGACGGTGTAGAGAGTCTTGTCAAAGGATTTGAGCGGTACGGATACAAGTTCAACGTGCTTTTCTGAGGAGGATACCGATGGGAAATCCAGCCCGGAACAGGTGGGGAAACGTGGAAATTGCCGCTCAAGGCATTCACAGAGCGCGGATCAACCCTGTTGACCAGATGAAGTATCTCAGCCCAGAGCGGCAGAGGCTACTGTCAGAGCTCCACGAACTTATCACAGGGGAGAAGGAGATTGAAAGGCAGGTGGAGCACAAGGAAAAGATGATCCAGGCCAGAGAAAGGCGGGAGCGAGAATGGCAAGAGGAATGGGCCTATGAGTAGCGATCCGGAGCGAGCGATCTGCGGGTGGGAGGAAATCTACAAGATGGTGCCCCTGCATCCGAGAACAGGCCGGCCGGTGTGTGGGTTGAGGACGCTACAGGACCACGGGCCAGAGATGAAAAAACTCAAGGTGCTTTGGAAGATGACCACCGGTAGGCAGAGACAGCCTTTGATCTGCGGATTTCCCTCTGACATAAAGGCCTATTTTCGCACGGTTTTTTCAGAGGAGGAAAAAAAATAAAAAACTGCTTTTCTTCATGCCCCCGTTGCATACCTCTTGTGAAACATGCCCCCGTTGCATACCTCCGTCGCAATTTGACACGTTTTGTACCACTTCGCTTACACTATGCCAAACAGCCCCACCACTGCTCCGAAAGGCAAGAACCCGTATGGGCACGCCCTACCGATGGTTCCTCAAATTCGTTGACAAGCTCGTTGACGTGCTCCTGTGGCTCGAGCGACGGGACGCGAAGCGGGACAGGAAGCAGCGGGAGGCAGAGGAGAGGGCACACATGATGGGTATGCAGGGCAGCCGGTACGTGGGCAAGACGGCAGGCAGGGCCAAGGCCAGAAGCCCGAGAGTCCGGAGGGGGAAGGCCAGAAATGCTGCTCAAAGCAGGGGTTGACATCTCAAGGCTCTGCAGGGAGTGCAGGAGGGCTCTCAACAAGATCGAGAAGGCTTTTCCGGACTTCGTTGTCACCTCCACCTATGAGGGTACGCACAGCCCCGGGAGTCTACACTACGCAAATGAGGCTTTTGACATACGCATCACTCACGGAAGGAAGGCCACAGAGATTAATCCAGACCGGCTAAAGAGAATTCTGCAGCCGGGTTTCGACGTGCTCCGGGAGGCAACCCACTTTCACATCGAATGGGATCCTAAATAGGAGGTAGATCATGGAATTCATGTCCGATAACTGGATGGCAATCTCCGCTGCCGTGGCTGCAGTCCTGACCGTAGCCGGCCTCATTGCCAAGAAGACGAAGAACAAGACGGATGACAAGGTGGTGGGCATCCTGAATGGTCTGCTCGGGTTTCTCGGGGGAAGGGCCAAGAAATGAGGTTCCTGCTCGGCATGGCCCTGATTCTCTCCGTGTTCGCCTGTGATGCTATGTTGGACGGGTCAAGGGCGGACATAGGCAACGTTCATGAGAGCCAAGAGTGGCTGATTGTGGGCGACTATTGGCGGGATGATGTGCGGGCAGACATCCGGTTCTATGAGGAACGACTGCAAGAGTTGAGGCGGTTCCTCGAGGAAAGCGAGTCGTGCGAAGACCAGTGCCCCCCGGGTTGCTGGTGCCAACCCCTGCCCAATGTCCATGTCATTACGGAATGACCCATGTGTGCCCTTTTTACAGGAAGGAGACGCAAGATGCAGAAGGAAGGAACCCCCGGCAACGTAGCAATGAGGAAGCGCACCGAAGAGGACACCACGCATGACACCGATCTGGTCAAGGAGGTGGGCGGCCAGATGTGCCTTGTCTTGAAGGAGTGCAAGGGGGACCGGGCCCAAGAGGAGGCAATGAAGGCCTTCGGGGCCGTCTTTACGGTGGAGCACAAGGTTTGAGTGCATGGCCCCCAGAAAGAAGGTCACGAAAGAGGAATACGAAGCAGAGCGGGACCGGCCGAGCCTGGAGGACGTGTTCAAAAAGAAGGGAATCACCAGGGACTTTCTCGCAAACAAGCTGAAAGAAGAACTCGAGGCCGGGGACACGCAGGAGATACGGGACAAGGAAGGCAAAACCCTTGAGACAAAGCATTACCCACTGTGGGCGGTCAGACAGCGGGCCAGGCAGGACGCACACAAACTGTTGGGGGACTACCCGGCAGAGAAAATCAAGCACAGCGGGGACGCAGATAACCCGATTCAACACGAAGTAAAGGTCAAGTTCATTGGCGGATCCGGCAAGAAAAATAAGCGTTGAAGCAGAGTTCCCGGAGTGTATGGAGTTCCTGTTTCAACCTTCCCGGTACAAGGTAGCCTATGGGGGCCGTGCAGGGGTGAAGTCCTGGTCATTTGCCCGGGCCCTCCTGATCCTGGCCGCCACGAAGAAGCTCAAGATTCTCTGTGCCCGTGAGTATCAGGCTTCGATCAAGGATAGCGTGTATGCGCTCCTGAAGGAGCAAATTCGGCTCCTGCAGTACGAAGGGGTGTACAAGGTCTTGCAGTCCGAGATCCGGGGCAAAAACGGCACCGAGTTCATTTTCAGGGGCATGAAGAACAACCCGGAGGAAATCAAGTCAACCGAGGGTGTGGACATCGTATGGGTAGAGGAAGCGCAAAAGGTTAGTAACGAGTCTTGGGAAGTGCTCATTCCTACCATCCGAAAGGAAGGCTCTGAGATTTGGGTGTCCTTCAACCCCCGGCACGAGTCTGACCCTACCTATCAGCGCATGGTGAAGACCCCACCGCCCGGGGCTGTGGTGGTCAACTCCTCCTGGAGGGACAACCCGTGGCTGTCTCCGGAGCTCGAGGCCGAAAAGGACTTTCTGAAGGAAACCGACCCTGAGAGCTATGAATACATCTGGGAAGGCGGTTTCGAGGTCGTGAGACAGGGGGCCTACTATCACAAACTCTTGATGGATGCACAGCGGGAAGGCCGGGTCTGCTCCGTACCCTACGATCCCGCCGTGCCGGTAGATACTTCATGGGACATCGGGGTGGACGACGAAACATGCATTTGGTTCTGGCAGGCCATCCCGGGGGGTGAGTACCACCTGATTGACTTCCTGCACGGCTCAGATGAGGGGATCGAATACTACCTGGAGGAACTGAACCGCAGAAAGTACGTGTACGGCAAGGATTACGTGCCGCACGACTTCAAGGCCAGGTCGTTTGCTGCAGGGGGCCGCAGTGCGTACCAGATCGCCAAGAATCACGGCCGGAAGATGGTTGTAGTGCCCCGCATGAACCCCCTGGACCGGATACAGCCTACCAGGACGCTCCTTCCCCGGTGCTATTTTGACAAGGCAAAGACAGACGCCGGCCTAGAGTCGTTGAGAAACTATCGCCGGGAATACGACGACGACCGCAAGACGTACAAGTCCACGCCGTTGCACGATTGGGCCTCTCACGGGGCTGATGCCTTCGGGCATTACGCAGTGGCGTATTCTGGCAGAAAGGTTGTTTCGGCTGATGTGGAGGAACCGCCGCCAATGGAGCACGCAGATAACGCCTGGATGGGGATGTGATGGCCGACGATACGAAACAGACCGTGGAAGAGTTCCTTTCCACCGCCCGGGAACGACTTGCCAAGGGCCAGGAGGCTATGAGCGACGACGACAAACTCGCTCAGGAAGACTTGGAGTTTGCGTACAAGCCCGGGTGTCAGTGGGAAGACGCAATTCGCAGGAAGAGACAGGCCAATCAACGGCCCTGCCTCGAGTACAACAAAATGCCGTCCTTTGTGGCCCGGGTGAAGAACGCCATGCGTATGAACCGGTACTCCATCCGGGTGCGGCCCAAGGACGGGGACGCAGACAAGCAGATTGCAGACTTGATGAGTGGGATGATTCGGTCCATTGAGCAGACCTGTGACTTTGAGGAAGCGCAGGACACCGGGGGGCAGCTATCCGCCTCCTGTGGCCGTGGCTGGATGCGGGTAGAAACCCGGTACGTCTCTGACGAATCGTTCGACCAGGAAGCGTATATCATGGCCCTGACGGACGCTTTTGCAGTGGTTTGGGATCCTTCGGCCAGGCAGAGCGACCTGCAAGACGCTGAGTGGGTGCATGTATACGAAAAGATGAGCAAGGACCGGTTCGAGTCGAAATATCCGGACGCAACCCCCCTTGATGTGTCTGTCCACACCGGCAAATGGATGAGTCATTGGTCAGAAGGCGAGACAGTCACCGTTTCCGACTACTTCTATCGGGGCGAAGAGAAGACAAAGACCCTGAAGAAGGTAAAAGTGCTCGAGCAGTCAGGGCAGGTGTACGTTACGGACGTTTTTGAGGACGATTTGAAGGAACTGGAGAAATCCGGGGCCCTTGTAACCCCTGTCGTGGATGCAGACGGCAAGGAAATGACCCGGAAGGTAAAGCATCGGCCGTGGATGCGCTGCAAGATGAGCGGAATCGAACTCCTGGAGGACCGCAAGGAATGGATCGGCACGCTCCACCCGATTGTGCCTATCTGGGGAGAGCGGATCGAAATCGACGGCAAAATGATGACTTGGGGGCTGGTGAGGCACGGAAAAGACGCGATTCGTAGCCGGAACTACTCAAGGACCGCAATGATTGAGCGTGTAGCCCTGGAGCCGAAGGCCCCGTGGCTGGCCGGTAAGAACCAAGTTGCGGGCCTCGAGGACGCCTACAGACGGTCAAGAACCGATAACGTAGACCTGCTTACCTACAATGACGATCCAGGCGAAACGAACGCTCTTGCACCGCCTCAGAGGGTATTTCCGGAGGCTGCAAGCCAGGCAGCAATCACCGTGGCGCAGGCTGATGACGTAGACCTGCACGACATTGTGGGTGTCCCCTGGACCGCGACAAAGCCAGGTCCGGAGAAATCAGGGGTTGCTATCGCGCAGAGACGTATAGAAGGGGACGTTGCTACCTACGTGTACCCTGACGAAATGGCCAAGTCGATCAAGCGGGTCGGCCGTATCCTTGTGGACCTTATGCCCAAGGTGTACGACTCTGCCCGGTTGGTGCGTACCCGGGGCCTGGACAATTCGGAGGCAATGGTGCCTATCAACGCCTCTGAGCGTATGTTTCCGGATGACTACAGAGGCCCGAGGGTTGAAGGGCCCACGAACGGGGCGGAAGTTCCCGTGTTCAACGACCTATCCCGGGGCAGTTATGACGTGGTGGTGGACGTAGGGCCGCAGTTTGTGACCCTGCGCGACGAAATGCTGCAGCGTATGGAAGGGTTTATCTCGAAGTACCCGGCGGCGTTCCCGCTGATTGCGGACCTTCTGGCCAAGCTGCAGGACATCCCGGAGGCTGAGATCTTCGAGAAACGGCTGAAGTCGCTTGTGCCGCCGCATCTCCTGGAGCCAGAGGAAGGGGAGGAAGAAGTGCCGCAGCCTCCGCAACAGCCGGATCCGAAGTTGATCGAAGTCTTGAACAAGATGGAGATTGCAACACGGGAACAGGATCGGAAAGAGTTTCAGACCATTCTGGACGGTATCAAGAAGCTGATGGAGGCAGAAGCCATCCGGGAAGGGATACAGTTGCCCGGTTTGATAGCTATGATTGATCAGCTAATGGCTCAGTACATGCCGCAGGAACCGCAGGGACCGCCACAGGGGGCACTGCCGCCACAGGGAGGACCGATGCAGTGATAACCGTCGTCTCCGGCCTTCCAAGGTCGGGCACAAGCCTCATGATGAAAATGCTCCACGCGGGCGGTATGCCCGTATACATGGACGACCATCAGGCCGTGCTGTTGGAAACCCACAGGGCTGAACAACTCCGAAATGGCGACACCGAATGGCTGGCCGACTGTGAAGGCAAAGCCGTGAAGATCCTCGAGCCGCACAAGAACCCACCTCCCGAGGGTTACGAGTACCGATTCATTTGGATGCGTCGGTCCTGGAAAGAGATCGCCCGATCACAGGTCAAGGTGCTTGACGAGCTATACCCCGGGCCGGAGCGGTCGATTCACTGGGGCGGCATTCAGGAATTGAAGCGCAGGACGACCGAAGGACAGCGGATACTCCGCAAACTGGGGCCAGTTTGGGTCTTCCACTTCGAGGACATCCTGAAAGATCCTACGAAACAGGCCTTGAGGTTGTGGAGAATGGCCCCAGAAGCAGAGTTGAGTGTCTTGGGCATGGTTTCAGTCGTACAGAACCGTACAGGGGCTTGTTTGCCTGAAATTCGAGAAAAAGAATGGGGGGGAGAATGGAAAGAAACGCGGGTTTCCTCGTAAATCCGATCGGCGAGAAGCTCGGCACCCGGAAAGATCACAGGTTCACGTATCTTGAGCTTGCCACGGTGCTAGTCCGGGCAAAGGGTATCCATGAAGGACACTGGGCCGTGCTTTTTGGGTTCAAGACACAGGCCCAAAACATGGACTTTGAGGGCGAAGAGGGTGTCTTTCAGGGTTTGATGTCCTGTGTGGCGGAAATAGGCATACACAGGTACGACGAGCCCAACCCGATGACGGTAGATGCAGCAGAAGTCAATCCAAAGGGAGGAATCAACTAACACGATAAAGGGCTAGTCTCCGCTCGACGGGGCGGAAGGCGAAAGCAAATCAAGGGGCAGTCGGGACCCGACCTCGGCTGTCCCTTTTTTGTTGCCCAAAGAGAGGAGGTTTTGAATGGCAACGACCATAACCCACAAGGGAAAAATCATTAACATTTCCGGCCTCGATGACAGCGACGACGTGGACATCGGCGCGGACCTGCCCGACATCTGCAACCGTTACGGAGAAGTGTCGGTGAGACGCATTGGATACGTCGGGAATGCCAATGATCGCCTGATAGTGCGAGACGGCAGCATTACGGGCCAAAAGGTCGTGGACATTCTCGTTGTCACCGCAAACCACATGGAATACGTCGAATTGGGCGGCGATAGCGGGCTGCTGATTAGGCCTTGTATCGACTGCTCAGAATGCACAAAGGCAGGAACAGAACTGGCGATCATAGAACTCGCTTAGAACCCCCAGACCCTACCCTTGGGGCCACAGTACAAGGGGCAAAAATCCGGCCTGGGAGGGCCGCACAAATGGCAGAAGAAGCCTTGGCACAAGAAGAGGTATTCAACCCGGACCCGCAACTCGAAGCCCCTACCGGTGAGGGGGAAACACCGGGCAAAGAGGCTGGAACAGAGTCTCAAGGCGCACAGGAAGGCGGGGAATCGCCTACCCCACAGGAAACGCCTGGAGAACCTGAGAAGGACAACCTCCAGAAGCGTTTTGACGAGATGACCGCAGAGAAGTGGGCACTCACCCGGGACATGGAGGAACGGGACAGGCGCATTGCAGAGTTAGAGAAAAAGATCAAGGAAGGTGATGTCGCCCGCACCGGACCCCAGACAACCGAAGGGGTGCCCCAGAGAATCGATTTCGATTCGGACGAAGCCTATGTAGACGCCCTTACGGACTACAAGCTCGAGCAAAAGCTCGCCCGTGAACGTGAGAACCAAAACACCGAACGAGCCGAGCAGCAAAAACAGGAACGGCAAACCTCACTGCGGTCCAAGCTGGCCGAGGGAGGCGCAAAGCACGAAGACTTCGCACAAATCGCGTACCAGACGCCGTTTTCGTACACGCCGCAAATGCTTGACGTAATGGCTGAACTCGAAAATCCGGCTGACGTTGCCTATTACCTGGGCAAGAATCACGCCGCAGGACATGAAATCGCCTCTCTGACTTCTCCGGTCTCCGTCGCAATGAAGCTAGGGCAAATCGAGCAGATGGTGAAGGTTGCGGCCAATGCGCCGGAACCCAAAGCCGTAACTTCGACCCCAGCGCCAAGCGAACCGACCGGAGGCGGCGGGGGCGGTAAGGCCGGCCACACGGTGGAAAGCCTTGCCAAACTCGACCAGGCAGACTTCAACCGTATCATGCGGGACGTCCGCAAGGCACGCGGGGTCATCTAGCAAAGCTAGGAGACCCGAAAAATGGCCAATACGTTTGCTACCAGTACCGTCGTTGTCAAGCTCATGACCATGCACCTGTGGGAAGCACTGGTCATGGCCCGAACCGTCAACCGCCAAGTCGGATCACTTGTTACCGGAAACTACCGGACAGGTGGATCCGTCAAGATCAAGAAGCCCATCGAATCCCGCGTGAATACCGGGGCGACCATCACGACCGTGGATGATGTGTATCAGCGGTCCATCACGATGACCTGCACCACCCGGAAAAACACAAACTTCCAGCTTACCGCCGAGCAGTTGACCTATCAGATGCTCACCACAGAGGTATCCGAGGAGATCATCAAGCCCAAGATGCGTGCTCTTGCTCACGCTATCGAATCGGACCTTCTGGACCTCTACAAGAAGATCCCGAACCAAGTCGGAACCCCGGGCACCACGCCCTCTTCAACCAAGGTCATCCGGCAGGCCCGGGAACGCATGACGTTCATGGGTGCCCCACAAGAGGACTGCCACTGTGTTCTTGACCCTTCCGCCGTTACGGAGATCGGCGAGAACATGAAGAGCTTGCTCCATGCACCGATGGTCGAGGAGGCCGTACAGGGCACGCCGATCAACGGACAGTTGAAAGTGCCGATTGCAGGCATGAAGTGCTACGAGTCCGTGAACGTGAAGCGGCACACCGTAGGGACGGCGCAGGGCGACACGCTTCTCATCAAGACGAATTCCTCGGAAGAGGACACCACGATCGACATCAAGGGCGGAACTTCTGGAAACACGCTCCTCGAGGGCGACATCTGGACCGTGGGAGCTACCGGGCAGTGTATGGCCTGTAACCCCTCTGACGGTACGGCCTACACCTTCCAGAGGCAATTTGTAACCCGTGCAGACGATACGGTGGACGCTTCCACGAACATGGACGCTCATACCTGCATTCCCGGCACGGACCCCTACAAGATTCGAGGATCAGGGGCCACGCAACTCGAGTACCAGAACATGGCCGGGTCTTCCGGGGACGGTCTACCGGATGCAGACGATGCCGTGACGGTAGCAGGAACAGCAGGCACGTCCTACGCGATCAGCATGGCCTATCCGAGAAACGCGATCGCTCTGGCCACGCTTCCCCTGCACATGCCCAACACGGCAGGGTTCAAGGCTCGTAGGGACTTCGAGGGTATCAGCATCCGGGTTGTGGCTGACTACGACGTGAAGAATGACCTTGAGATCTATCGTTGCGACATTCTCTACGGAGTTGATGTGCTCGAGCCGTTCGCCTGTTGCCGCATCATCGGCGCATAAGCAAACCGTCAACCCCTATCTCTTTGAAGGAGAAAAGACCATGAGATGGAAAATGTTTTTGAAGGGGCTGGCCTTGTTTGCTTGTGTCATCCTTCTGACGGCAGGCGTCGAGGACCGGCAAAGCGACATCAACCTGAAGGCGGCTCCTACTAACTATGCTGATTTCCCTGAAATCAGCGCCCCGAGCGGAAACCCGGCCACAAACCACGGCTGGCTTTACCTCAAGGACAATTCGGGAACGTCGGACCTGTATTTCGAGGACGACGGCGGCACGGTAACGGAATTGACGGCTGCTGGATCGACGGCCTGGGACGACATCGCAAACGGGGATGCAGACAAAACAATCACGTTTGATGACAACGAAATCACGACCTTTTCCTTTGCGGATACGAATGAGGACATGATGACCGTAAAGGGGGTCGGAAACTTCGGCGATGTGTCCGTGATGAAAGTCGAGCAATCGACCGGCAATCCTACGAACGGAACGGTCCTTGAAGTAGTTTCTGCGGACGCGAACGTAGACCCGCTCGTTGTCTCTGCCAATGGTGTGGCAAATGCTCTAGTCGTCAATCAGAGCGGAAACGTCACACTGGCAGGCAGCCTCACTGTAGGCGGTACGCACACATTTGCATCTGACATCACCTTCGACGGCTCCGCGGACATCCTGTATGACCAGAGCGACTCAGAACTGCAAATCAACGACGATGCCCGTTTGAGTCTGGGCTCGAGTGCGGATTTCAAGGCGACCTATGACGGCACAGGGAACGACCTGGACATAACGGGCGACGATCTTGAATTGGCACTTGGGGCCGATGGAGCAGGGTTTGACGTTTACTGGCATACGGAGACGGCGAGTGACAACGTGTTTTTCGATGAGGATAACGTCGAGGTGTTGTTCACTGACGTTGATCTTCAGTTGAACGATGACGCCGACCTTGTTCTTGGCTCTGATGATGACTGGGTCGTGGAGTCCGACACAGCGGACACCCTGGAAATCATGAGTAAGGCAAGTGACGAATCGGGGGCCGTGAACATCGGCGCAGACCAGGACGGATCCGACTTGAAGCTCTTCGGTGCATCGGCCAGCGCCTATTTCCTCTGGGATGCCTCCGGGGATGAGGCAATCTTTGAAGGCGCGGACCTCAACATCAACGACAGTGACAACCTGTACTTCGGGGACGGCAACGACATCACGATTGCCTTTGATGGCGGCAACGCAGATCTGGACATTACCGGCTCAGGACTGGAAATCGCCATAGGCGCGGACGATGAAGGCGTGGATGTGTACTGGCATACAGAAGCAACCGGGGACAATCTCCTTTTTGACGAGACGAATTCCGAGTTGCTGTTCACAGACGTGGACATCCAGCTTGATGACGATGCCGATCTGATCGTAGGCACGAACGATGACTGGATCATCGAAAGCGATACTGCCGAAACCCTGGAGATTCTTGCCAATGTAGACGCTGACGATGATGCTCAAGTGCTTATGGGTGCGGACCAGGACGGGGTTGACCTCGGACTCTATGGTGCTACGGCAAGCTCCACGCTTCTCTTCGATGCTTCTGCGGATATGCTCATCTTCAACGGCACGGATGCTCGGTTCAGTGACGACGACATCCTGAATTTCGGTGATTCCAACGAAGCAACGATCCGGTACGACGAGGACGGGGAAGACCATCTACAGGTGACAGGAGGCGTGGATTTCGAGGGTCAGGTGGACCTCGAGGGTGGTCATTTGCTGATGGCTGAAACGGTGACGGCGACAAACATTCTGACGAACGCTGAGTGCGGCAAGGTTATGTTTCTGAATTCTGAGACGGAGTTTCAAACGACCCTGCCTGCAGTATCGACCGTAAGTGCCGGTTGTGAATTCGAGTTTTACATTGCAGGAGCACCTTCGGGTGCATCATATACGATCCTTACCGGCAACAGTGACGAGGACGTGCTGATCGGCGGTATCGTGGAACGCGAAACCGACACTGGGGATGATGGCCCCTATGACGCTTCGGCGGATACGATCACGTTTGTCGATGGGACGAGCGTTGTGGGCGACACGGTTAGGATGGTGTCTGACGGCTCGTATTTCTACGTTACCGGCGTATCGAATGCAGACGGTGGTGTAACAATCACCGATTCGGACTAACCCTTTTCACCCGGGGGAGGGTTCGTTTTTTCCCTCCGGCGGACTCTCCCCCTTTTTAGGAGGCCAGACATGCCACAAGCAGCAGACCCGCGAGAAGTACCGAATTTGAAGTGGAGAGAGGACGGAATCGGCAATATTCGCCTGTATCACCCGGATCATAGGGCCGGAAAGAACGTCTCGGATCCGGACGAATACCTGGAACTCGTAAAGGCCGGTTGGGTGCATTGCCCTGAGAATTTGCCTCCACTTGAAGGCCAGGTAGCGGAAGAACCCAAAG
>Ga0180432_10008320_pt1 | contig 12963 bp, 8 predicted proteins | sample SS_ome_10_FD_132414 | JGI IMG/M metagenome (GOLD analysis project Ga0180432, IMG submission 132414) | Hypersaline lake sediment archaeal communities from the Salton Sea, California, USA - SS_1_MS_2 metaG | ecosystem: Environmental > Aquatic > Non-marine Saline and Alkaline > Hypersaline >...
GGCCTGGCGTCAGCTCTGGCCGATCCTGCTCTCCGAGAGCAGATGCGGGAGAAGGCGGTCCTTAGGGCCCAGGCCTTCGGATGGGAGCGAACGGCTCGAATGGCCTACCAGTGCTATGAAGAGGCTATCGAGGCGAGTGGCCTGCAGTGAGTCCACCCCGCGCCTTGTGGAAGGGCCTGCGGGGACAGTCTCCTGAGCGAGCTCGAGGCTGGCAGTGTGTGGGCGGTGGCCAGGAGACCCTGCCCATCGTGAGGGGAATTCCAGCAGTCCGCTCACCAGATTGGCATTCGATGAGTCCCGTGCTATCATGATAGCGCCAGCGCTACCATGAGTACACGGAATGATGGCGATGGTCCGTACTCAGCTTCAACTGACCGACAAGCAGGCCAGGGAGCTGAAGGAACTGGCCGCCAGGGAGGGCGTGCCCATGGCCGAGCCAGTTCGCCAGGCTGCGAACAGGCTGCTGGAAGGCTCGGGCACCTTGTCCGTGCAGGAGCGCCGTCGGCGGGCGATGGGCTTGGTGGGACAGTTGCGACTCGAATAGATGCGACGGACGGAAGTAGCCACTGCCTCTGCTTTCGATCGTCGCTTCTCTGAGCAGAGGGGGTAGTACTTGCCCTGAGTGCACCGGCGAGCTGAAACTCCGGTCTGAGCCCGAGGTGCAGCCTGAGGCGGTTGCCCCTGGAGCTCGTACTGGTTGAGAAGGTAACGATGAAGATCCTACACGTCTACAAGGACTACTATCCGGTTCTCGGTGGCATTGAGAACCACGTCAGGCTTCTGGCCGAGGGCCAGGCGCGACGTGGGCACGATGTAACCGTGCTGGTCACCAACACCGCTCGCGGCACGGTGGTCGAGGAGCGAAACGGCGTACGCGTGATCAAGGCAGGGCGATTGGCGAACGTATCCTCGACTCCACTCAGCCTCTCGTTTCCGTGGCAGCTCGCCCGCCTGAGGCCCGACATCGCCCATCTCCAGTTTCCCTATCCACCCGGAGAGGTATCTAACTGGTTGCTGGGGAGGGCGAAACGCACGGTCATCACCTATCAGAGTGACGTGGTGAGGCAGCAAGGGTGGCTGAAGCTCTACCGCCCCATCATGTGGCGAGTACTACGGGCGGCGGATCATCTGGTGGCAAGCAGCTCGAATTACGTGACTTCCTCCCCGTACCTCAGCCGCCTGGCGGAGAAATGCACCGTCATCCCCCTGGGAATCGAGGTCGAACGGTTCAGTGAAAGGATCAGAAAGGCCGAGGAGGAGCCCCAGGATCGACCCGGCGGGCCTCTACTGCTCTTCGTAGGGCGATTGCGCTACTACAAGGGGCTGCAATACCTGATCCAGGCCATGGATCGGGTGCCGGCCAGTCTCCTCATCGCCGGAACGGGCCCCATGGAGGCCGAATGGAGTGACCTGACGACGAGGTTGGGACTCGGCGAGAAGGTGCGCTTCGTGGGCGAGGTGTCCGACGAGGAGCTGCCCGCACTGTACCGGTCGGCCGACGTTTTCGTGCTGCCCGCCTCGCATCGCAGTGAGGCCTATGGGTTGGTGCAGATCGAGGCCATGGCCAGCGGGACCCCTGTGGTGTGTACGGAGCTGGGCACCGGTACCTCCTGGGTCAACCGGCATGGCGAGACGGGGTTGGTGGTGCCACCCCGCGACCCGGCCGCTCTGGCGGCGGCGCTCAATCGTATGCTGGACGATGATGAACTACGTGAGGCAATGGGCGCCCGCGCCGCCGCCAGAGTTCGCAGCGAGTTATCCAGTGAGGTGATGATCGATCGTGTTCTCGGTCTCTATGCCGAACTCCTGGGCACTTGATTTTTCGGCCCACATGGGGTAACATGCTGTTGAGCTTGCCGACAAGACGAGGAGGCAACTCAGATCATCCGGCGGTAGTGGCCGCAGGACGCTCGATCCCGGACTATCTCTCCGCTCAGGCAACACGGTCCGCTGAGCGTAATCCTCTTCGACACCTTCGCCAGGGGAGTTGCTCTGCGGTGGGCGACGTCGACTCGCCCATCGTACAAAACACCGAGCGAAGCTTCGTCGCGCTTGTTGGAGAGGTGAAGGACTGCTACAAGGGTCCGCCTTGGGTTGGGCCTCGGGCGCAGACAGCGGCGGGTAGCCGGGAGGCAGCCAGGTGACCCGTCTGGCGGCACCTGGCATGTTGTCTTCTCGGTCGGGAGTGCTCAGCGGGAGCCTGTGAGCCTTGATGCCGTCGTGGCTCTAGGAGCAGAGCTGATCGGAGAGAAAGGCACTCAGAGTGCACGTTCTGGTTACGGGCGGGGCCGGGTTCATTGGATCTCATCTGGTGGACGCGTTGATGGCCGAGGGTCATCGCGTGACCGTCATCGACGATCTGTCCACCGGGAAGGCCCGGAACGTAGCCGGGCACGAGGGAGCCCGTTCGTTCCGCTTCATCGAGGGCGACATCCTCAACGAAGGTCTCATGGAAGGCCTCATCCGCGAGAGCGAGATGATCTATCATCTCGCGGCCCTGGTCGGCGTGAAGCACGTGGTTGAGGATCCCCTGAAATGCATAGCGACCAATGTGCAGGGGACCGAGATCGTGTTGGCGCTGGCCCGGCGCTTCGGCTGTCGCGTTCTGTTCGCTTCGACTTCGGAGGTATTCGGGCGCAACCCGGAGGTACCCTGGGCCGAGGACGACGATCGGGTGCTGGGCTCGACCCGGGTCGCCCGATGGTCGTACGCCACGGCCAAGGCTCTGGACGAGCATCTGTGCTTCGCCTATCACGAGCGAGGGCTGCCGGTGAGTATCGTGCGGTATTTCAATGCCTACGGCCCGCGCTTGGACCCCGGCGGCTACGGTAGCGTAGTCGCCAAGTTCATAGGGCAGGCTGTGCGGGGTGAGTCTCTGACCGTCCATGGAGATGGTCGACAGACGCGGAGTTTCACCTTCGTGGCCGATTCAGTGCGTGGAACTCTGGTGGCGGGCACCTCAGAAGACGCTCTGGGAGGGGTATTCAACCTTGCTCGGCCGCACGAGACTTCTGTCTTGGAGCTGGCCCGCGAGGTTATCTGTCTTGTCGGCTCAAAGTCCGAGATCAAGATGATCCCCTATTCGGAGACTTACGGAGAGGGATTCGAGGACACTCGTCGTCGCCTGCCCGACGTCTCCAGGGCCAAGGCGGTGCTTGGGTTCGAGGCTGAGGTACCACTTCGGGAGGGGCTGCGTAGGACCATAGCCTGGTTTCGGCAACGGGACTCCTAGTCGCGGTGCCGTCGAGCGGGATCAACCGTCGTCCGGCGTTGGCTGATCTAAGTCGGGAAGTTGAGAGCCAAATGCGGACTGCCGGTCGGTGATTGCATACGGAAGGGTGTGCATAGCATGCCAACCAAAGTGAGCAACTACTGTGACAAGGTAATCGAGGCGGGATGGCTGGCGGCGCTCGTGGTGGTCCCTCTCTTCTTCAACGTGTGGTCGAGCCGCGTGTTCGAGCCGGACAAGCTGGCCTTCCTGCGCTCCATAGCTCTGATCATGATCGCGGCGTGGGTGATCAAGACGATGGAGCGCGCCATGGCGCATGGCGGGGGCGGCCCTAAGGATCGTGAGGCGGCTCCTGGCCTGCTGGAGAAGTGGCTGCGCGTTCCTGTGGTGCTCCCCACGCTACTGCTCGTGGCGGTCTACCTCCTCTGCACGGCGACGTCCATTGCCCCCGGCATCAGTTTCTGGGGGTCGTACCAGCGTCTTCAGGGCGCTTACACCACCCTGTCGTACATCACGATCTTCTTCCTCATGCTGGGCAACCTGCGAACCAAGCACCAACTCGATCGGTTGCTCAACGTGGCCATCATCACCAGCTTGCCCGTGGCCCTCTACGGCCTGCTGCAACACAATCAACTGGACCCCCTGCCATGGCAAGGCGACGTGACCTTTCGCGTGGCCTCCAACATGGGGAACTCGATCTTCGTTGCTGCCTACCTGATCATGATCGTCCCGCTGACCTTCGAGCGACTGGTGCGAAGTGCGGCGTCCGCTGTTGAGGGTCATGCTGCTCCTGTCAGGACCATCTTCGGAGTGGGCATCGGCCTGCTGTTTTGCATGCAGGTGATTGCGTGGGCGCTGGTGGGCTTCACGCGTGGCCTTCTGATCGGCCTCATATTCATGGTCACGATGAGCCTCTTCTCGGTGTATCTGCGCCGACCTCTGGCTCCTTTCCTGCGCATGGGGACCTATGCCCTCGTGCTGGCGGCCCAGTTGGTGTGTATCTTCTTCACGCAGAGTCGTGGCCCGCTCCTGGGCATTCTCGGGGCGATCCCATTCTTTCTGCTTCTCTGGACCATCATCAAGAGGCGCCGAGGTCTGTCCCTGGCCATAGTCGGCTCGGCGGCAGTGCTGGCCTTCGTGCTGTTGCTGCTCAACATCCCTAGTACGCCCTTTCCGGGCTTTCGGAAGATACCGTACATCGGTCGTTTGGGGCGGATTCTGGAAACGGGTTCCGGCACCGGAAAGGTCCGGGTTCTGATCTGGGATGGAGCTGTGGATCTGATCACTTCCGATCCGGTGCGCACGGTGATCGGCTACGGGCCGGAATCGATGTATGTGGCGTACAACAAGTTCTATCCACCCGAACTGGCGCACTACGAGGCGCGGAATGCCTCTCCCGACCGTGCGCACAACGAGACGCTGGATGCGCTGATCACCACAGGGTTGATCGGCTTCGTGGTGTATATGTTGCTCTTCAGCAGCATCTTCTACTACGCACTGAAATGGCTTGGGTTGGTGAATACTCGGCGCCAGACGGGCGTGTTTGCGGCGCTGACTGCTGGGGGAGCAGTCCTGGGCCTCTTGCTGCCGCGGTTTGCGGAGGGGTCGTGGCGATTCGCCGGGGTAGGGCTTCCGGCGGGGCTCATCGTGGGGTTCTTCACCTACCTCGTGGTCCATGTTGCGTGCTATGAGATCCAGGAACGCGGACAGTCAAAGGAAGACCAGTTGCTTTTGGCGGCGCTGCTCGCTTGCATCATCGCACACTTCATAGAGATCCACTTCGGTATCGCCATCGCCGCCACTCGGACCTACTTCTGGGTGACCACCGCCATCATGGTCTTGCTGGGTACTCGCCTGCTCAGCTCGGCAGTTCGTCCCTCGTCCGAGCAGGTTCTGGCCGCTGAGTCACGGAGGGGCTCATCGCGAAAGAAGGGGACCAAGCGTCGCAAGCCCCTTGTCTCCGAACCGCGCCAGTTGGCTGCCTCCGACACGATGGCTTTCATCTCGTGCTGTCTGCTGGCGGCGCTGATACTGACCGTTGCAGGGTTCGACTACCTCACCAACCCCAAGGGTGATCCCAACGCTTTCCGTGCCTTGTGGGCGGGACTCACGTCCATGGCCGCAAAGGGCGTCGCGCAGACGTCGTACGGCATGTTCTGGCTCTTCGGCGTGACCTGGCTCGCTGCCGGTTTGCTGTGTCTCGGCAGTGCTGCTGAGCGTGAGGAGAAGACCGTGAATGCCGAATGGTGGCTGGTGCGAAGTGGTGCCTACGCTTCGATATCCATTCTGATTCCGCTGGCCCTCGTGCTTGGTCACCTGTCCCGTTTGAGGACGGGTATGGACGCCGGCACGACCATCGTGTACTTCTACGTCGCGGTCTTTGCCTTGCTGGGGGTCACCGCGCTGGCTCTGTACTACGGATCTGTCAGGCCCTCGCGGCAGGGCAAGCGGGGGGCGTGGGCAAGCTGGTTGATCTACGGTGCCGTGGTGGCGGGAGCTGGGGTGTTGATTACTGTCACCAACGTGAGCGTCGTCAGGGCTGACATCTACTACAAGCAGGCTTGGGCCGGCTACCACAGCAAGGCCGAGGCCCCTGCTCGCTTCAATCTGAGCGCTGACGAGCGGCTGCAGGCTTATGACATCGCTTCGGCCCTGTACGATGAGGCGATACGGTTTGCTCCCACTCAGGATCACTACTATCTCTTCAAGGGCAAGGGGCTACTGGAACGGGCCGAGATCACTAGTGACGGGCAATTGAGGACGGCTCTGTTGCAGGAGGGGCAGGTGACTCTGGAGCGCGCGCGCCAGCTCAACCCTCTGAACACAGACCACACGGCCAATCTGGCTCGTCTCTACCGGGTATGGGGATCCATGTCCAGGGATGCAGCTCAGCGGCGCGAGTTCTTCCTGCGATCGTCCGAGTACTATGGTCAGGCTGTGGAGCTTAGTCCTGCCAACGCGCAGCTATACAACGAGTGGGGGCTAATCTATAGCAGCCTGGGCGAGAAAGACGAGGCCCTGGCCAAGTATGAGCAGTCCTTGGCTCTGGACCAGGAGTTCTTCCAGACCTACCTTCTGATTGGGGATCTCTATCTGTCGCAGAACAACCTGCCGGAGGCTGAGAAAGCCTATCTTGAGGTACTCAAGCTGAACCCCGGCCAGTTGCAGACTCATAGCTCGCTTGGCTACATCTACTCGCTGCAAGGCAGGACCGAAGAATCGTTGCGGGAGAACCTCATCGTGGCTGAGAAGGCTCCCTGGGACTACTCGACGAGGAAGAATCTGGCGATTCTGTACCAGCAACTGGGACGTCTCGACGATGCGGTCACTGAGGCGACGCAAGCCCTTGAACTGGCCCCCGAGAGTGAGAAGGGCGAGATGGAGGAGTTCTTGCGGCGACTGGAGGAGCTACGGTCCGTAGGATGAAGTCGGACTCGAGAAAGGAGGAGCGAGAGGCAAGAGGGCACGGGTGAGCATCGGTCTCCGGACGGCGGAGTGTTCGTACTCACAGGGTGCTTCGGAGCGTAGGCCTCTCGCGGAATCGCGCGATGACCCGCTATATGCTAGTCTTTCTGAGCGCGTTGCTGCTCGCCATCGGGGGCACTCCTCTGGCAAGGCGACTTGCCCTGCGCCTGGGTATCATCGATCGGCCCAGCAAGCGCAAACTGCACAAGAGTCCCACGCCTCTACTGGGAGGCGTGGCCATCTACACTGCCGCCATCATCGTGCTTCTGGTGTACGACTACTTCTACATCCGGGAGTTGGTGGGCATCCTCGTCGGTGCAAGCCTGGTCTCCTTTCTGGGAATCTGGGACGACCGGCGTCCGTTGCGTCCGGTGTTGAAGCTGGTGGGTCAGATTGCCGCCGCAGGTATCCTGGTGGCGTCAGGCGTGCAAGTGCAGTTTCTGCGTAACGATGTGTTGAATATCGCCGTCACGATCGTGTGGATCGTGGGCATTACCAATTCCATGAATCTGCTGGACAACATGGATGGTCTATCGGGCGGGGTCGGGGCTGTGGTGTCGGCCTTCTTCTTCTTACTTTCGGCCATGAGCGGGCAATACCTGGTGGGCAGTCTTTCGGCGGCTACCTTGGGTGCCTGTCTCGGCTTTCTGCTCTACAACGTGAATCCGGCCAGTATTTTCATGGGCGACTCCGGGAGTCTGTTCCTGGGATTCATGCTCGCCGCTGTGGGCATCAAGCTGCGCTTTCCCTCCAATGTCGATTTCGTGACCTGGATGATTCCTGTGATCGTGCTGGCGCTGCCGATCCTCGATACCACTTTGGTCGTTATCTCCCGGTTGCGGCGGGGCAAGAACCCCCTCGAGACACCCGGGAAGGACCACATCTCGCATCGTCTGGTGGCGATGGGGCTTACTCAGAGGGAAGCGGTGCTGGTGCTCTACCTGGCGTGCGGGGCTTCCGGCGTCGTGGCGATGTTCCTGACTCAGGCCTCTGTCCTCGAGGGCTACGCGATTGCTCTTGGGTTTGCCGCGTTGGGAGTCTGGGCCTTGTGCCGGCTGGAGCAGGTTCCCGGCCTGTGATGCCCGTGGCGGGCATGCTCGTCGCTCTGACCCATGCCGGTGCGAGTTCGCTCCGCGGAAGTCCCTTGGAGGTCAGGAGGGGTAGGTAATGGGGCTCGATGACAGAATAGACAACACGACAGCCCGGGTGTGCGTGATCGGGCTTGGCTATGTTGGCCTACCCCTGACCGTAGAGATGGCCAGAGTTGGCTTCGATGTGGTGGGCCTGGAGACGGACGCGCGGAAGGTGGAGACCATCAATGCGGGCGGCAGTTACATTGACGACGTTCGGACCGAGGACGTGGCGGAGCAGGTGAGCCTCGGCAACCTCGTCGCGACTACCGACTACGATGTCCTGGATTCCGCTGACGTCATCTTCATCTGTGTCCCGACGCCTTTCGATGAGATGAAGGCTCCTGATCTCTCGTTCATCATCGCGGCGGCGGAGGGGATCGCGACGCGATTGCGCAAGGACCAACTGATCATCCTGCAGAGCACGACCTATCCCGGTACCACCGAGGAGGTGGTGCTTCCTCTCCTGTCGCGCACCGGTATGACGGGAGGTGAGGACTTCTTCCTGGCTTTCTCTCCCGAGCGCATCAACCCGGGGGATCGAGTTCATTCGGTGGCCAACACGCCCAAGGTTGTGGGGGGGCTGACGACGAGGTGTGCGGAACTGGCCGGCAAGATCCTGAGCCGTCTGACCCAAGATGTTCGCGTGGTCTCTACCCCCCGTGCTGCAGAGATGACCAAGCTCCTGGAGAACATCTTTCGGAGCGTGAACATCGCCCTGGTGAACGAGCTGGCGCTGCTCAGTGAACGGATGGGCATTGACATCTGGGAGGTGATCGAGGCGGCGTCGACCAAGCCTTTTGGGTTCATGCCGTTCCATCCGGGACCGGGTACCGGTGGCCATTGCATCCCGGTGGATCCTTACTATCTCTCCTGGAAGGCCCGAGAGTACGATTTCTACACCAAGTTCATCGAGCTCGCGGCGGAGGTCAACCAGGACATGCCCTATCACGTGGTGGATCTGATCGGCAAGGGGCTCAACCGTCAGGGAAAGAACCTTCAGGGAGCGCACATCCTGATCCTTGGCGTGGCCTTCAAGCGCAACGTGGACGATGCGCGCAACTCGCCGGCCAGGCGAATAATCGAGCTGCTGGTTAGGCGGGGCGCCGAGGTGACGTACAACGATCCCCATGTGCCTCGCTTCGACGTCGGCGGCGATGCCTTTTGCAGAGAGAGAACGCGCCTGGAGTCGCATCCACTGAGCCACGATCTGTTGGCACGTCAGGATTGTGTAGTCATTCTGGCCGATCACGCAAGCTACGACTACGCCGAGATCGTTCAGAGGGCGTCCCTGATCGTCGATACCAGGAACGCCACCAGAGATCTGCCGGGCAGCGAAAGAGTGCTTCGAGTTGGTGCCCCGCTGCCCGAGGTGCCGTCTCAACGGGGGTGAAGCTTGAGCAAGAGGAGCGCGAGGAAGCGGAAGAAGGCGAAGCAGAAGAAGGCCAGAGCGCGCAGGCGGCAGAGGGTGGCGGTTGAGGAGATGGACGTGAGTTCAGGAACCAGCACTGTGTCAAAGGAGGAGCCTGTGCGCAAGCAGCGCAAGTCATTGGTGATCATCGCCGCCGTGCTGCTGGTCGTGTGCATCATCGTCGTGGCATTTGTGGTCCGGTACTGTTCGACACCCAGCCCTGGGGCTGACAAGGAGAAGAGCGTGAAACATTGGTCGGAGCCTCCCATCATGACAATCGATCCAGCCAAGCAGTATTCGGCCACGGTCAGCACCGAGAAGGGCGACATAGTGTTGGACCTGTTCGCGGACAAGGCGCCCATCACGGTGAACAATTTCGTCTTTCTGGCTCGACAGGGGTACTACGATGGCGTGACATTCCACCGCGTGATCCCGGATTTCATGGCCCAGACCGGCGATCCAACCGGCACCGGCAGCGGCGGTCCGGGCTACCAGTTCCAGGACGAGTTCCATCCCGATCTACGCCACGACTCCGAAGGCATCGTGTCGATGGCCAACGCAGGGGCAAACACGAACGGAAGCCAGTTCTTCATTACTTATGGCCCGACTCCTCACCTCGATGATCGTCACTCGGTCTTCGGCAAGGTGGCCGAAGGTATGGATGTGCTGCGTTCCCTGAGAGAGCGGAACCCGTCGGCGGATCCCGAGCTCGGGGATCGGATCAGCAGCATCACCATAGACGAGAGGTAGACCTTCGGCAGGAGTGCCCCGGGCCCGTACTCCAGGGTTGCCGGAGCCGGTCCGGCGATGAGGAGCAGGCCGGGCAACGAAGGGTCTCTCACTGGGGGGTGGGACGATCATAGTGACTATGATAGCAGAGGACAACGTACTCGCTGAAGTGGACGAGAGTCACCGCTCGGACCCGGGGCGGTGGGCTCGTCCCGCTCTGGCGATCGCTCTTTCCATCCTGATAACTGTGGGCGTCCTTCACTTTCGCGATCGGCTGGCCGACCTCTCGACCTACGGCTACGTGGGCATATTCCTGATCAGCGTGATCGGGAACGCCACAGTGCTCTTCCCGGTGCCGAGCTTGGTGGCCGTCTTCGCTGGAGGCACCCTTTTCCATCCTCTGCTGGTGGGGCTCGTCTCGGGAGTGGCCGAGCCCATCGGAGAGCTGAGCGGGTATCTGGCCGGCTACGGCGGGAGCGCGATCATCGAGGACAAGGCGCTGTACGCAAGGCTGGAAGCCTGGATGCGCAGGCACGGCTATCTGACCATCTTCGTCTTGTCGGTGATACCCAACCCGGTGTTCGACCTGGCCGGAATCGCTGCCGGAGCTCTGCGCTTTCCTGTGTGGAAATTCCTGCTCGCCTGCTGGGCCGGCAAGACGGTCAAGGCCATCGCTGTGGCATACGCAGGGGCGGGTTCGTGGCAACTCTTTGAGTTCATGAGGTAGCGGTCGCCGAAGTCTAGAGGGGCATGGCGGAGGATCAAGACGCACGGAGGTACGGAGCAATGTCCGGTGAGCACACAGGGTTGAGGGGTGGGTTTGCGAATCCTCCGCGCGAATACGCGCCCAGGCCCTCGCTGCTGCTCAATGACGACCTCTCGGAGGAGGCCGTTGTCTCCACTCTGGAGGAGCTGGCCAGCAAAGGGATAGGCGAAGTGTTCCTGCATCCGCGCGCTGGTCTCGAGGTGGAGTACTTCTCGGCCGAGTACTGGGACAGGCTCACTTTCGTGCTGGACACGTGCGGTGACCTGGGATTGTACGCCTGGCTGTGCGACGAGTACAACTGGCCCAGCGGTCCGGTGGCCGGCGGGCTTCTGCGGGCACGTCCGGAGTACAGGCAACGCCACCTGGACTACCTGACCGCCGGTGCCAGGGCAGGGTCCGCTCTTGCTCTCGACGTGCCGGGCGAGTTGTTGGTTGCTCGCGCCATGTTCGGCGACGAAGTGATCGATGTGGCGGCAACCACGGATGAGGGGAAGCTCTCCTGGACGCCGCCGGCTTCCGGCAACGTCGTGGTCTTCTTCCTCGGTACCGCGTCGGCCACGATGCCGGTTGGCAGCAATGCCCCCTGGATGGAATCGGAGCAGCCGGGATGCCTCGACGTGCTGAACGACGAGGCTGTGTCCGCATTCATGCAGCGCACCCATCTCCAGTATGATGAGCGTCTCTCTGACTACTATGGGGTCGTGGTGAAGGGGGTGTACACTCAGGAGCCGGGCAACTACCATGGATGGCAGTGGACCGCCCGTTTGCCGGAGGTCTTCGGGGCTCGCAAAGGCTACGATCTGCTGCCTTCCCTGCATGAGCTGGTCTGGGATGTGGGTGACTACGTAAGGACCCGGAGTGACTATCACGAGGTGGCTCGCGATCTCTACGTGGAGAGCTTCTACGCACCGATCGCGGAATGGGCGAGCGAACGCGGTTTGGGCTTCTCGGGCACGGTGTTCCGGGAGTCCGACCTGGCGCGGCTGCCTGGGCTGCACGGCGAAGCGTTCACGCCGCTGAGCGCGATGAGTGTGCCGGGCGTGAGATGGGCTTCGGATACGCAGGGGCGCGCCTCGTCTTCTGCGGAGTCTCTCTCTGCGGCGAGCCAAGGCCTGAAACTGGTGAGTAGCGTGGCCCACGCGGGGGGATCGAGGAGCGCGCTCGTGGAGGTCGGTGGGGGAGCGGGATGGGGCCTCAATCTGGCGGACCTACGGGCGCAGATCGACGAGTCCCTGGCCCTGGGAGTAGGCCTCATCAAACCCCAGGCCGTCCATCTGTCTCTGAAAGGGATGCGTAAGCGAGATTTCCCCCCCGCGCAGTTCACGCAAGAGCCGTGGTGGCGCTACTACCTGGATCTGGTTGACTATTCCGCGAGACTCAGCTACCTGTTGAGTCAAGGGAGCCACGTCGCGGATATAGCTCTGCTGTATCCCACTCAGTCCCTATGGCTGGAGTACACGCCGGGGCCGTCTCAGAGCGGCGCGGGCGACATCGTTGCAGCTTTCCGCATGACCTCGAATGCCCTGCTCCGGTTGCAGCGGGACTTCGACTACGTCAGCGAGGAATCTGTCGTTTCGGGCGAGTCGCGGGCCGAGGCGGGGAAACTGGTGTTGGGAGAGGAGACGTTCTCCGTTCTGGTCTTGCCGCCGCTGAGAGCGTTGCCCGTCGAGGTGTTGTCTGCGGCCCAGAGGATGGTTACGGGCGGCGGGACGGTCCTGGCGCTTGGCAGGCTGCCGACCGCCTCGCGGGTACGCGACCAGGATCCCGAGGTGCTCGACTCCATCGAAGCGATCTGGGGGCCGCGTGCCCGGCGTCTCGCCACGGGCGAGGCCCAGCCGCTGTCCGGCACCAGGCGTGAGCGGGTAGCCGAGCGCATCGAGAGGATTCACTACGGTGGGGGCAGAGCCGTCTACGTGGCGTGGTCGTCTCCCCTTACGGTGGAACTCGCCGAGACGATCTTGACGGACCTTCTGGCCGACGGACCTCCCGTGGATCTGTCGGTTGACTCGCCGCAGCGCGGGGACTTCGTGTACTTGCACCGGCGGGTGAACGAGGAGGATCTGTACTTCGTCGTCAACCTGGGGAGCCGTGCCTCGACGGCCACTCTGAGCTTCCCTGCGAAGGATCGAATCGAGCGCTGGGATGCGCTTACGGGTGAGGTCGCGCCGGTGCTGGCCTATCAGCGAACCAATGGGCGCGCGGAGGTCTCGCTCATCTTCAGTCCCGGCTCAGA
>Ga0180432_10008321_pt1 | contig 12962 bp, 12 predicted proteins | sample SS_ome_10_FD_132414 | JGI IMG/M metagenome (GOLD analysis project Ga0180432, IMG submission 132414) | Hypersaline lake sediment archaeal communities from the Salton Sea, California, USA - SS_1_MS_2 metaG | ecosystem: Environmental > Aquatic > Non-marine Saline and Alkaline > Hypersaline >...
CCTCCCGCGTCCAGAGCGCAAACGGCAATTTGAGCTGATCCGGGCAGCGGTCGGTGATCAGGCGCACCGCCGTGGCCGCCTCGTGCGGGGCGAGCCGCGGGCACGCCGGGCGCCCGCGCCGTTTCGAGCGCAGCCCTCGCAGCCCGTCGCAGCGACAGCGGCGCATCCAGGTGTTGACCGACTGGCGGGAGACCCCGAAGGTCGCTGCCGCCTCGGTCTGACTCATGCCGCCGCGCACCGCGGTCACCACCCGGCGGCGGAGGTCTTCTTGTGCCCGCGGCGAAAGCCATCGTGCATCGTGTTTCTTCATGCTCTGACATATATCATATCGCTGTAGAATTGTCAAATATTATGTGCTCGGATTAGTAATACTTCGGATAGGGCTTGGGCTCGTCTTTATTTATGCAAGTTTAGACAAAGTTATTCACCCAGACCAGCTTGCGGAGATCATGCAGGACTACGAAATTCTGCCGAACGCGGTAGTGAATCTTGCGTCAATATGGCTGGCTTGGCTTGAGGTTGTTCTGGGTGTTTGCCTCATTGCAGGTGTGTGGGTGAGGGCAGCGGCACTTATGGTTACCGGCCTTACGATCATCTTCATCGGTGGCCTTTCGATCGCCTTCACCCGGGGCGTTGGGCTACACTGCGGCTGCTTTTCCACTGACGCTGGGGAGGTTCCCCGGACGTGGATCTCGCTGTGGCAAGAGGGATTGATCTTGCTGGCATGTGTGTGGCTGACCGTCCTGACTCTGAATGACGCTACTCGGGGAACAAAAGAACTAGGGCAAAGACCAGTGGTGATGTGACGTGGCGATGAATGCAATTAAAGCAGTGGGATTGATGAAACGTTTCGGTGAAGTCCGGGCCGTGGCGGGCGTCGATTTCGAGGTCCGCGAGGGCGAGTTGTTCGGCTTTCTCGGACCCAATGGCGCGGGCAAGACCACGACGATCAACATGCTCACGGGCTTGGCCCGCCCGGACGCGGGGACGATCCGCATTGCGGGCATCGACTGCTCGAAGAACCCCAAGGCCGCCCAGCACCTCATGGGCGTTGTGCCCGATGAGAGCAACCTTTATCCCGAGCTGACGGGCTTTGACAACCTGAGCTTCTGCGGGTCGCTGTACGGCATGACCAGGCATGACCGTGAGGCCCGCGCGCAAGATCTGCTCGAACATTTCGGCCTCACCGAAGCCGCTGGTCGCAAGTTCGCGGGCTATTCCAGGGGCATGAAGCGCAAACTCACGATCGCCGCCGGGATCATCCACGCCCCGCCCATCCTGTTTCTCGACGAGCCAACCACCGGAATCGATGTGGCCAGCGCCCGCCAGATTCGTCAGCTCATCGCCGACCTCAACGCGAATGGGACAACGATCTTCCTGACCACGCATTACATCGAAGAGGCCGAGCGGCTCTGCCAACGCATCGCCTTCATCGTCAAGGGGCGCATCGTGCACATCGACACGGTGGACGCGCTGATGCACGAGACGGACGGGCGGCACGTCGTGCAGCTCGCCGTTTCGAACAACGCGTCTGAACTGTGCGATCAGATCATGGCCGAGTTCCCGAGTCTGCAATGCCGGGCGGTCGCGGCCGGCAACATCCGTGTTGAGTCGTCCGAGCCCGTTCGAGTCGGTCCGCTTGTACGGTTGGTTGAGGACCGAGACGCGGAGGTCTTCGAGGCTCGCAGGATTCGGCCCTCGCTGGAGGAGGTCTTCGTCCGCGTCACCGGCATCGAGGTCAACGCGATGAAGCAAGAAAAAGAAAAGGCGAAGATGGGAGCCGGCGCATGAAGGCCTGGATCGCGTTCTGGAACATCCTGGTCAAGGACATGCGTTCCTACTACCTCAAGCCGCCGAACATCAGCTGGGGTTTGCTGTTTCCGCTGGTCTGGATCACCATGTTTCTCGTCCGCTCCGGGCTGGGGATCGAAAGCCTGCCCAGCCTGCTTCCCGGCTTGGTGGGGCTGAGCATTCTTTTCGGCACAACCAGCGTTCTCTCCGTGACGGTGACTTTCGAGAAGAAAGGCCGTTCCTTCGAACGGCTGTTGCTCGCGCCGATCTCACTGGAAGTCCTGATGCTGGCCAAGACCACCGGCGCGATCCTCTTTGGCGTGGCCAACGCCTTCGTGCCGCTGCTTGTCGGATCGTTCCTGGCCGATCTTTCAGGCGTCAACTGGGCGACGCTCATCCCGGCCGTGGTGCTCATCGCCATCAGCTCAACCTTCCTCGGGTTGTTCATCGCCGTTTCTGTCAAGGAAGTCTTCGAGGCGCAGACCTTTTCGAACTTCTTCCGCTTCCCGATGATTTTCCTCTGTGGGCTGTTCTTCCCCATCGGGCAACTTCCTCTCTGGCTTCGACCGCTGTCATACGTCCTGCCGCTGACCTACGGGGCGGACGTGCTGCACGGCTCGATCCACCGCCCACCGCATATGCCGCTCGTGCTGGACTTCGGCCTGCTGGCGGCGTTCTGCGCCGTACTGTTCGGCTTCAGCCTGCGGAACATCCAACGCAAATGGATTGTCTGATCGCCGCTCATACCCCAAGTCAACCTACCCTCAGCCACAAGTTCCATTTTCGCTTGCATCATCCGACGCGATGTCGTCTAGTTAGTCCTGCCAAGAGCCTCTAACCACGGGGGATTCAATGAGTTCAGAAACCCCAAAGGAATCGATGCGCCAGGCGATGTCGCTCGGCGAGCCGCGCCGCGTCCCCGTGATGTGCCAGCTCGCCATCGGCCACACGATTCTCAAGAGCGGCGTCCATCCGGTGGACTACTTCATGTCGAACGAGGCGTACGCCGCCGGGCTGCTCGCCATGCGTGAGCTCTACGACTTCGACGGCGTTCTCATCCACAAACCGGGACGCGAGCCCGCGCTCACCGAGATCATCGCCTCGATTGATCGCGAGGCCGATCCGCCCATCGTTCACTTCGACGACGGCTCGCGCGCCGAGTGCCGACGCGACGACGATCCGTACTACCGCCCCGCCGACAAGTTCCGCCGGCCCGATGTGACCGAGATCGACCCGGACGATCCGCTCGGCTGGGCGCCGGAGTCGTTCGTGCGCTGGTGCCGCCACAAGGGGACCGCGCTCTTCCGCACCGTCGAGGAAATCCCCGATTACTGGTACGGCTGCATTGACCGGGTCCTCGACGCCGTCGGCGAGACCCACTCCGTGCACGGCGAGGTCCGCGCCCCCTTCGACCATTTCCTCAACATCGTCGGGATGGAGGCCGGGCTGATCGCGCTCATCGCCGAGCCTGACCATACGCGCGCGCTGATGGACATGTTGACCGAGATGGCCGTCGCGTGGGCCGTCGCGCAGGTCCGACGCGGCTGCGTCGCCATCAAGATCTCGTCGCCCTACGCCGGCGCGGGTTTCATCTCGCGCGACCAGTACCGCGAATGGATCGTCCCCTACGAAAAACGCGTCACCGCAGCCGTCCGCCAAGAGAATGCTTTCGTCTATGCGCACACGTGCGGCGCGATCGGCGACCGCCTCGACCTGATGATCGAATCCGGCAACAGCGGCGTCGAGACGCTGGACCCGCCGCCGCTCGGCACCGTCGAGCTCGCTGAGGCCAAACGTCTTTTGAAAGATCGCCTTTTCATCAAGGGGAACGTGGACCCCGTCGGCACGATCCTCAACAAGGACGCCGCCGGCGCCCGCGCCGACGTCGAGGCCGCCTATGCCGTCGGCAGCGTCGGTGGCCAGTACATCATGAGCACCGCTTGCAGCGTCCCGCCCGCCGCGCCCGTCGAGAACGTTCGCCAGATGACCGAGTGCGTCCACGCCCACGCCAAATAAGGAGGAGATGTTTTTCACATGGCCCCCAAGACCTTTGTCGCTCGCGCGCCCGTTCGTGTGGATCCCGCCGGCGGCGGCACCGACGCCCCGCCCTTCAGCGTCGAGCACGGCGGCGCCGTCGTGAACTTCGGCATCAGCCACTACATCTACGCGCACCTGGAAGTCACCGAAGACATGCCAGAAGCCGTCATCCACAGCGAGGACTTCGACACCGAGGTGCGGGCCGACTCACTCGACGCGCTCAAGCCCGAGGGCGATCTCACGCTCCTCATCGGCATCGCCAGGCGCATGAGCCCGCCCTGGGGCTTCCGGCTGACCATCAGGTCGGACGTGCGGCCCGGGAGCGGCCTCGGCTCGTCGGGCGCATTGGGCGTCGCGTGCGTCGGCGTTTTCGACGCGGCGATGGGCGTCAAACGGACGCCGCAGGAGACCGCCGAGCTCGCCAACGCCATCGAGCGACGAGACCTCGGCCTCGCCGGCGGCAGCCAGGACAGCTACGGCGCCGCCTTCGGCGGCATCAACCTCATCACTTACAGAAAAGGCGGCGGCGCGTCCCACCGCTCGCTCAACGTCCCCCAAAGCATTTTGGGGGAGCTCGAGCGCCGCTGTGTCCTCGTCTATACCGGCGAGGTCCATCTTTCCGGCAGCATTCACACCGACATCAAACGAGGCTACGCCTTGCCGAACAGCCCGACCGTTGATGCGCTGAAAAACCTTGCCCGAATTGCCCAAGAGAGTGCCGCCGCACTCGAGGCGGGGGACGTAGACCGCTTCGGCGAGCTTCTGAACGACAACTGGACACACCACAAGCGCCTCCACGAGAGCTGCGACAGCGCTGTTTTGGGAAGATTCTATGACGCCGCGGCCGAGCACATCGTCGGCGGCAAGACCTGCGGCGCCGGTGGCGGTGGCTGCGTCCTCTTTCTGGCCAAGGACGGTCACCGCCGCGCCCTCGAGCGCACCTGCACCGACCTCGGCGGCACCCTCCTGCACTTCGGCATCGCCCCCCACGGCCTCCTCACCTGGCCCCTCCACAAGAAGGCCTGAGAACTTGACGAAGGCACCGCTGATCTCACTATCCTTGCCGGACCGAGCACAATATCCCTAGTCAGCAGCGTTGCTCTCCTCCTGTTGGTTCGCAGGAAGAAGCAGCTTCCCCGAACTGAGACAGTAGGAGACGAGTCGCTGTAGTTGCCAGGTCTCGAGCTCCCTACGGGATTCCATCCCTTCCTTTGTTCTTCTTCGCTCTATCCTTGTGGCGTATGACCACTGTTCAGAGGCAAGGGGCCTTGCGATTCTGTTGAACCTTTGATCAGCCCGTTCGTTCAATCGCATTGGATACGCGTTCCAGAAGCAGCTCCTTTCTGGTATGAGTGTGTCCGGTGACAAGCGCTGAATGCCTTCGGCCAAGGGAAGTCCCTTGGCTTATTCACCGCCAAGGCGAGAGGATGCGATGTCAATGCTCATCCGTACGACGCTTACGATCATCCTGCTGATCGCCGGCTGCCTGGCCGGACAGAGGGCACGGGCCGCGGAAGTCCTCACCTGGGAGGACTGCGTGAAAGAGGCGCTCACGAACCATCCCGACCTGGTCGCCGCACGAGCACGCATTGATGCCGCGCGAGCAAGCAGGCGCATCGCCGCCAGCGGCCTCTACCCGCAACTGCGCGCCAGCGTCAGCGGCAGGACTTCGGACCGTTCGGGCGGGGATTCGGACCGAGCGGACGGGGAGCAGAGCGCGTCCTACTCATCTTCCATATCCGCCGAACAGCTCGTATTCGATAAATCGAAGACTTCCTTGGAGATCAAGGCCGCCGCCGCGAACTTCAGGGCCGCGCAGTACAACTACGCGGCCACCTCGGCTACAGTCCGCCAACGATTGCGGACGGCCTTCGTCCAGCTCCTCAAGGCACAGGAACTTCTGAAAATCACCGAGGAAATCGCCGAACGCCGGAAGGAAAACGTCGAGCACGTCACGCTGCGCTACAAAGCGGGACGCGAACACCGAGGCTCGCTCCTGACGGCACAGGCCAATCTGCGCCAGGCGGAATACGACGTCGCCCAGGCGAAACGCCTCCTTACGTTGTCGCAACGCCGACTCTTCAAGGAGCTCGGGCGAACGGAACCGGCCGACGTCGAAGCGAAAGGAGAGCTCCAGGCCGGCGAATATCCGCCCAATGAAATGGATTTCCTTCAAATAGCTGAAAGCACGCCGACCGTAAGGTCGCTCCGAGCCGGAACGGAAGCGGCTCGGTATCGCCTGGAATCGGCCAAGGCGAATTACTATCCGGAAATTTCAGCAAGCGCCTCCGTCGGGACGAGTGATTCGAGTTTCCCGCCGGACGAGCACGAGTGGTCGGTCGGCCTGAGCGTGTCCATTCCGTTGTACGAAGGGGGCCGCCGCAAGGCGCAAGTCGCGCAGGCACGATCCGAGCTCACGCAAACCTATGCCGAGGAAGCGAGCGGGCGCGACGAGGTCATCCTCACGATCGAGGAAAGATGGACGGACCTGCAGGACGCGCTTGAGAACATCGCCGTGCAGCAACAGTTTTTTGAGGCCGCCGAGGAGCGCGCGAAAATCGCCCAGGTGCAATACTCGAACGGCCTCATCACGTTCGATAACTGGACGATTATCGAGGACGACTTGGTTCGGGTCATCAAGTCGTTTCTCAATGCGCGAGCCGACGCCGTGATCGCTGAGGCGAACTGGCTGCAGGCGCAGGGCATCATTTTGGAAAACATTATGCATTAGGCCGCCGTCTTTCTTTTATGTGCCAATGCTGAATACGCCATCTTGAAGCGGAATACGAGAAAGGCACTCAAGATGAAGAAAAAGAAGCGATGGGGAAAATACCTCGTTCTGGTCCTCGTGGTGCTGGTGGGCGTTGGTTACTTTCTCAAAAAACGCTGGAGCAACAGCACGCCGGAAACCGTCACGGAGGTCCACCCAAAGTACGGGACGATCGAGGTCGCCATCTCGGCCACCGGCACGATCGAGCCGCGGAACCGGCTCGAAGTCAAACCGCCGATGAACGGCCGAATCGAGGAGGTTCTCGTCGAGGAAGGCGCACAGGTCGGGGCCGGCCAGACGCTCGCCTGGATGAGCTCGACGGAACGCGCGGCGCTGCTTGATGCGGCTCGCGCTGAAGGCGAAGAATCGCTCGCCTACTGGAAGGACGCCTACAAGCCGACCCCCTTGATCGCGCCGATTGCCGGCGAAGTGATCGTGCGTGCCGTCGAGCCCGGGCAGACCGTGACGGCGTCCGACGTCGTGCTTGTGCTGTCGGACCAGCTCATCGTGAACGCCGTGGTTGACGAGACGGACATCGGGAAGGTCAAGCTCGAGCAGCCGGCGCGCATCAGCCTCGACGCCTACCCGCAGATCAAGGTGGACGGGCGCGTCGAGCACATCTCGTACGAGTCGAAAATCGTCAACAACGTCACGATGTACGAGGTGACGATCGTTCCGGAAGCGCTGCCCGACGTGGCGCGCTCGGGCATGAGCACGAGCGTGGATATCGTCGAGATGAGCAAAGAGAACGTCATCATCGTGCCGCTCAAGGCGCTCGTGCAGGAGGCGGAGGGCACGTACGTGCTCCTGAGCCAGGGCGAAGGGAAAGCGCCCGTCAAGCGCCGGGTCAGGCGCGGCATTGCCGACGCCGAGTACGTCGAGATTGTCTCGGGGCTGGACGTCAGTGACACGGTTGTCGTGAAGGCGTCCGGGTACGTTGTCCCGACGAATAGCGAGCAGCTAACCAGCCCGTTTATGCGCCGGCCACGAAGACGCTAGGGCGGCGTTGTGTCAAGAGAGCACGCATGATTGAACTCCGACAGGTCAGCAAGACCTATCCCATGGGCGAGACAAGCGTGCGCGCGTTGCGCGACGTGTCGCTTCGGGTCTCGTCGGGGGAGTTCGTCGCCATCATGGGGCCGTCGGGCTCGGGCAAGTCCACGTTGCTCCATATCCTGGGGTTTCTGGATCGGCCGGACACCGGGTCGTACACTTTCTTGGGCAAGGAAACGGCTGCGTTCGAGGACGACGAGCTCGCGCTGCTGCGGAACCGCTTCGCCGGGTTCATCTTTCAGCAGTTCCACGTAATGCCGCGCATGACGGCGCTCGAGAACGCGGAGCTCCCGATGATCTACTCGGGAACGCACCGGCCGAGGCTGAAGGCCCAGGAGAAGCTCGAGGAGGTCGGACTGGCCGAACGGGTAAGGCACCATCCGAACGAGCTCTCCGGCGGCGAGCGGCAACGGGTGGCGATCGCCCGCTCGCTCGTGAACGAGCCGTGGGTCATCTTCGCGGACGAGCCGACGGGAAACCTCGACACGAAGACCGCGGAGGAGATCGTCTCGATCCTGAAGAAGCTGCACAGCGCGGGCAAGACGATCATCATGGTCACCCACGAGCGCGAGTTGGCGGAGCACGCAGGCCGAATCATCGAGATGCGCGACGGCCAAATCATCTCGGATGAACGGACCGGCGTCGGACATGCACCGAGCGAGGGACCGTCCGAAGAGCTTCGGGTCGAGGACGTGCTGGCGAACACGCGTTCGGCGATCGGGACGGCGTCGCTGGTGGCGCATCTGAGACAGGCGCTGCAGGCGATTGTGGCGCATAAGCTGCGGTCGTTTTTGTCGATGCTGGGGATTCTGGTCGGGGTGGCGTCGGTGATCGCGATGTTGGCGATCGGCCAGGGCGCCAAGGACGCGATTTCGCAACGGCTGGCGTCGCTGGGGTCGAACCTGCTCGTGGTCAGGCCGGGTGCGAGGCGGATGGGAGGCGTGCGGCTCGAGGCGGGGTCGGTCTCGCGCCTGACGTTGAAGGATGCCGAGGAGATTGCCGCCCTGCCGCAGGTGAAAAGCGCATCGCCGGAAGTGAGGGGTCGCGTGCAGGCGGTCTACGGCGGCAAGAACTGGAATACGTCCGTGCGGGGCACCGGGCCGGACTACGGGAAGATGCGGGCCTCGGAGCCGACCGTGGGCCGGTTCTTCACGGAAGGGGAAGTCAACGCACGCTCGCGTGTTGCGGTCATCGGGACGACGGTCGCCACCGAGCTCTTCGGCGAGACGGACCCCACGGGCGCCACGATCAAGATCAATCGCATGGCCGTGCAGGTGATCGGCGTGCTGCCCGAGAAGGGGGAGAGCTTCCACCGCGATCAGGACGACGTGGTGATCCTGCCGGTGACGACGGCGATGTACCGTCTGCTTGGCAAAGACTACGTGGATTCGATTGACGTGGAGGTCAAAAACGCCGACCTCATCGAGGCGGCGCAAGAGGCGATCGGGCAACTGCTGAGGAAACGCCAGCCGAAGAACAGCGACGAGGACGGCTTCGATATACGCAATATGAGCGAGATCCAGGAGGCGGTGGCGAGCACGACGCAGACGATGACGCTGCTGCTGGCTTCCGTCGCGGCGATCTCGATCATCGTCGGCGGCATCGGGATCGTCAACATCATGCTCGTGTCCATTACCGAGCGCACGAGAGAGATCGGCCTGCGAAAAGCGATCGGCGCGCGCCGCCTGGATATTCTCAACCAGTTCCTGATCGAGTCGGTTGTGATTACGTTCATCGGCGGGATGCTTGGGATTGCTTTTGGGGCGCTGGTGGCGGTGGGGCTGTCCACGTTCGCCGGATGGGCCGCGCGGATATCGCTCTTCTCGGTCGTGCTGGCGACCACGTTCTCGATTGTCGTCGGCATGGTCTTCGGCCTCTGGCCCGCGCGCCAGGCCGCCCGACTCGACCCCATCGCCGCCCTGCGCTACGAGTAACCTGCCCAGGGGACACGGGCATGTTCCGGCGGTCCGGATTCCGAACAAGCCGCGTTGAGCTTGTGAGAAATCCGGGCTAAACTTCCTGGGGCCGAGAGCGTTCAATCAAGTAGGAACCGGGCCTTGACTCGCGAGGAAGAACTCAGGCTCATCCGGGCCTTCCAGGCCGGCGAGACGAGCGCGTTCGACGCCCTCGTCGAGGACTTCCGCACCAGGGCCTATTCTTTGGCATACCAGTGGACGCAGAACCGCGAGGATGCCCTCGACGTCTGCCAGGACGTTTTTTTGAGGATGCACCGGGCGCTGCCGAAATGGTCGGCGCGGGCCTCGATCTTCACCTGGCTCTACCGGGTGATCATCAACCGCGCCATTGACCTCAAGCGCAAGCGCGCCCGGCAGAGGACCGTGCCGGCCGACGAGCCAGGGGTCCCGGAGGCGCCTGCGAGCGGCCTGGCGCATCCGGGGCGTATGGCCGCCTCGAAGGAGCTCGAGGGGCGGATCCGCGAGGCGGTCATGAAGCTGCCGCCCAAGCAGCAGCAGGTCTTCGTGCTGCGGCACTTCGAGGACCTGCCGCTCAAGGAGATCGCGGCGATCCAGCAAACGAGCCTCGGCGCGGTCAAGGCGACGCTTTTTGAGGCGGTGCGCAAGCTGCGCGCCGCGCTCCACGAGGAATACGAACCATGAAACGAAACGACACAACGCGATTCGATATGCTGATCAAGCGGCTGAGCACGGGCGAGCTCACGGACGCCGAACGGCGCGAGCTCGACGAGCTCTGCGCCGCCAATGAAGCGTTCGGCGCCGAGGTGCGCGAGACCGAGGCGATCCTCACCGCCGCCCGCAGCGCCACGGTGGACCAGCCGAGCGACTTCGAGTGGGCGGCTTTCTCGACCCGGCTCAAGGCGACCATCGCCGCCGAGCCGCCGAGGCCGTACGGCCGGCTGAGGCTCTGGCTCGCCGGGCTTCAGGCGGCGTTCGCGCCGAGGCGGCTTGCTGTCGCCACCTCGGCCGTGGCGGGCATGGCGACTGCGCTGGTCGTTGCGCTGATCGCGCTGCGGCCCGGCCCAACACCAACCCCTGTTGAGCTTGCGGAAGTCCCGGAGCTCGAATGGACGTTGGACGAAATTGAGGGGACGTACGTCATTGCCGAGGCCGATCTCCTTCCCGGCGAGGAGGAGCTCGCGCTCGAGCAGGCGCTGTGGGCCGAGTTCGACGCCGCGCGCGGCGTGATCGAGGAAGCGCCGTCCTTGAACGGCGACGAAATGACCGACGAGGAATACATCCTCGGCTGAATTCTTTGGGGGCTTCGGCCGCCAAGCACAAAGGAGTCGTGAAATCATGAAACGCCTACTTCTTGTGAGCGCGCTCGTTGGGGCGATGGTGCTTGCGGCGGTTGCTGTCGTTGCCCAGGGCCCCGACGAGCCGAAAGAGCAGCGCCTGGAAGGGCCCGGCCCTGACGAAGGCCCGCCGCCGCCTCAGCATAGACGGGGACCGAAGTTTGGCCATCTCGATCGCGAGTACGCGAAGGAACTCCGCCAGGCCAAGCAGGAGATCGGTGAACTCCACCGTCAGCTTGCCGAGAACGGCGAGCGCCTGCATGAGCTCTGGGGGCAGCTCAAGGCAGCCGAGACACCCGAGGCGCGCGAGGCCCTACGGCCGGAATTCGAACGCGTCCTCACCGCACGGAGCGAGCTGGAGCTCCAGCTCGCCCAGCGCCAGGTGGAAATAGCCCAGAAGGGTTTCGATATCGCGCTCGAGCGCCTCATCGAGGCCAAAGTCGGCCTCAATGAGGCGCAGATCAAGGAGGAGCGGCGCAAGAAATGGTTCCGTGGCGAACTGGGCAAGCACCTCCGCGGGCGAAGGCACGAGCGGTTCAAAGAACCTGAGGAACAGCTCGAAGCCGAGGAAAAGACCGAGGACGAGCCGCCCGCAGAGCCCGAAGACTGACGGCAGGGGCTGTTCGAGAAAATACGTTCCATTGAGGGGCGCGGATCACCCACGGCGCCCCTTTTCTTTCCATCCCATCCCTTTGACCGCGTGGCGGTCGCATGCTATAGTCCGCGCCTACCGTGGGCGGTTTGTCACGGAAGCGCCCGCCTGACCTCGGGGGAAGGAGGAGCATGAAGGAGAAGGCAGCGTCACTGCTTGAGGCGGCCCGGCGCGAACTCGCCAAGCGCAAGCTCAAGAAAGCCGCCAAGTTGATGAACGAGGCCGTCGAGGCCGACCCCGATTCGCACGAGCTGCTGGCCGAACGGGCCACTATGGCGATGACCTCTCTGCGCACTTACAGGGAGGCCGTGGACGACATGAGCCGTGCGATCGCCATGGCACCGGAGGTAGGCGACTACTACGACCTGCGCGGCCAGGCATACTGGTACCTTCGGGAATATGAGCGCGCCTTCGCCGACTTCAACAAGGCGATCGAGGCCGACCCGAATTGCGCCCGGGCTTATTACCACCGTGGCAATTTCTCCGAAAAGCTCCAGCGCTACGAGTCGGCCATCGAGGACATGAAACGCGCCGTCGAGCTCGACCCCAAGAACCGCAGCTATAGGCATCGGCTCGATGAACTCAAGCGCACCGCCATCCGCCACGCCGAACGTCTCGGCGACGAGCCGCCCGCGGTGGCCCTCGAGAAGGCGCCTGCCCAAGCGGCCCCGGTCGAGGAGCCGCCTGCCGAGGCGGAACCGCCGGCGGCCGAGGAAGAGCCCGTCGTGCAGGAAGAGCCGGTTGCGGCGGAAGCCCCGGCCGAGGCGCCGCCCGAAGAGCCCGAGCCGGCGCCAAGCAAGCCCAAAGCGGCGGTCGAGACAGCACCCGTTGCCAAAGCCGTCCCCGAAAAGCGGCCGAAGGCCGAGGAGGCGTTGGAGCAGTGGTCCGTCCGCATCCCGACCGGCGAAAAATTCGGCCCCGTCAGCATGGGCGTGCTCAAGCTCTGGGCCGAAGAGCAGCGGATCAAGCCGAAGGATCATCTCCAGAGCCCGAAAGGGGCGTGGGTCACCGCGACGAGCGTCCCCGAGATCGCGGCGATCTTCGAGAACCTCCGGACGATAAAGAAGCCGCCGGTACGACCCGACTAGCGCTTGCTTGCAGAAGTTCGTGTTCGATTGATCGGACGGCGGGCCGGGGGCGACCCGCCCTACATCACGAGAGCACAACAGAAGCGGCAGCGCTGTAGGGCGGGGCCCCCCGGCCCCGCCGAAGCGCCAAAGGCGCGACAGAATCGTATGAGAAGTTCCGCAAGGATGCTAGTCAGCCTCCCGGATTTTCGGATAAGCGTGTGAGTACGCGGCAGAAAGGGGTAAGGAGAGCGAGAGGAGCTACGGGCGGGCCGATGACAAAAAACGGGCATGATCTTTCGTGTCGTGTTGGGCTGTAAC
>Ga0180432_10008322_pt1 | contig 12962 bp, 10 predicted proteins | sample SS_ome_10_FD_132414 | JGI IMG/M metagenome (GOLD analysis project Ga0180432, IMG submission 132414) | Hypersaline lake sediment archaeal communities from the Salton Sea, California, USA - SS_1_MS_2 metaG | ecosystem: Environmental > Aquatic > Non-marine Saline and Alkaline > Hypersaline >...
AAATTGATGTATTGATGGATTGCGCTATGATAGCACCCGCTACAACTTGAATTCTGTCTCATTTGTAAAGAATTTCGGCCCTCAAGGAGTTCAGGTGACCGGCACTTGAACGCAGTTTGGGTGCTGATGGTTGATGTTCCATCTCAAGTGCCGGTCACCTCACCGACCGAGAGGGGAGGTTTTATGATCGCCGAGTTCGCTGCCCGCGTGCGTGACAACGTCAAGCAAGTGATCGTTGGCAAGGACGATGTGATTGACCTGGCCCTGGTCGCTGTCCTCTGCGAGGGGCATATTCTGGTCGAGGACGTGCCGGGCATCGGCAAGACCACGCTGGCGCGCGCCATCGCCGCCAGCCTGGGGTGCACGTTCCGGCGCATCCAATTCACGCCCGATCTGTTGCCTTCGGACGTCACGGGCGTCAGCATGTTCAACCAGAAGTCACAGGAATTCGAGTTTCGCCCTGGCCCCGTGGTGTCCCAGATTGTGCTGGCCGACGAGATCAACCGCGCCACGCCCCGTACCCAGTCGGCCCTGTTGGAGGCGATGCAGGAGCGCCAGATCTCCGTGGACGGTGTCACCTATCCTCTGCCCCGCCCCTTCCTCGTGATCGCCACCCAGAACCCGATCGAGTTGGAGGGCACTTTTCCGCTTCCCGAGGCCCAGATTGACCGCTTCCTGATCAGGCTCCCGATTGGCTATCCGAGCGAGGAGGAGGAGCACGCAATCCTGTTGCGCCTTGAGCGGGGGGATCCATTGGCGGATTTAGCGCCGGTCACCACGCCTGATGAGCTGATTGCCGTCCAGCGGCAGGTGAGAGAGGTGCGAGTCGAACAGTCGGTGCGCGCCTACATAGTGGACATCGTGCGAGCGACACGCGGGCATGCAGACATACAGTTGGGGATCAGCCCGCGAGGGACGCTCGCGCTCTATCATTGCGCCCAGGCACTGGCCGGCGTACGTGGGCGTGAATACGTCCTGCCTGACGACGTCAAACTGCTGGCTCCCTACGTTCTCACTCACCGGATCCTCATCAGCCCTGCGACCCGGCTCCGCGGTCGCCGGCTGGCCGATGTGCTGATGGACGTGATCAATACGGTCGCGGTACCAGTGGAGCGGCTGTGATGTTGCCACGGGGGGAGGAAGGGCGTCTCCGCCTGGGCCACATGTGGTTCGATCTGGCGGCATTGCTCATCGCAGTCGGGCTCATCGTCCGGCAGCGCGCCCCTTTTGCTTTGGCGGCCTGTCTTCTGACTGTGATCCCCATCGCCTGGTGGTGGAAGTGCATCTCTCTGCGCTCACTGGAGCATGAGCGACGTTTCGACAAGCAGCGCGCGTTCGTGGGGGAGACGATCGGGATGACGGTGCGCATCACCAACCGAAAGCCACTGCCCCTGAGTTGGCTGGAGATCAGTGACGAGATCCCCACGGCGCTACCCCTGGCGCAGGGCGAGCTGGCCCCTACGCATATGTTCCAGACCGGGATGCTCAGCACTGCGCTCTCCCTACGCTGGTACGAGCGGGTCAGCCGGCGATATGAACTCTGCTGCACGGCACGGGGCATCTATAGGCTGGGGCCGGTGCATCTCAGGTCAGGTGACATCTTCACGCTTTTCGAGACGCGGGAGTGTCGCGAGGATCGTGACCGCTTGATCGTGTATCCTCAGGTGTGGCCCTTGCCCGATCTGGGATTGCCCTCGAAAGAGCTGTTCGGTGAGCGGAAAGCACGGCGTCGTTTCTTTGGTGATCCGCTCCGTACCGTGGGTATCCGTGATTATCGTCCTGAGGATGACCTGCGTCGTGTCCACTGGAAGGCCACGGCTCATCGAGGCGAGCTGCAGGTGCGTGTCTGCGAGCCAACGACGACACTTAGCTTGGTGGTTCTGTTGAACGTGGCCACGTTCGCGCACCATTGGCAGGGCTGTATTCCGGGACTGTTGGAGCGCGTCATCAGTGTGGCGGGCTCCGTCGCCACCTGGGCTGTGGGACAGAAATACGAGGTAGGGCTGGTCGCTAACGGCAGCCTGCCGCTGTCGGATCAGCCGATCCGCGTGCCACCCGGGCGGTCGCCGGGCCAACTGTCCGCTATCCTGGAATCGCTGGCCGCCGTGACCAGTTTCGCTACGCTCCCCATACACGGGCTGCTCCGTCGCGAGAGCCCGCGGCTGCCCTGGGGCGCTACGCTCGTCGTGGTGACGGCTATCGTCACCGACGAGTTGGCGGCGGCGGTTCTGCGCCTGCGGGACGCGGGGCGACGGATGGCGCTGATCTCGCTGGCCGAGGAACCGCCCTCTTTGCTGGATGGCGTCGCCACGTATCACCTACCTGCTTCGAGCCCGGTTTTCCAGCGCCTCAGCGAGGGACCCTATGACCCGACGGCGGCGCTTGAGGCCGCCGGGTTGGCTATCCCATCCCTCGGCCGCGGGGGGAGAGCGGGAGGGGGGTGATGCTTAGGTTGCGTGCCTGTATGCGCCGGGAGTTGGTGTTTTTCGCTCTGGGGACGATGGAGGTGTGCATCTTCACGCCCGTTATCGCTGCGCTGCTTTCGCCTATTGTCCAGGTTGTGCCGCTGGCGTTGACGGGCGCGCTCGTGGTTGTGGTGCTCGCGGTGCACTACCTGGGCCGCTTGAGCGTGCGATGGCGTCTTCGCCCCTGGCTGCGTTCTGGCCTGCTCGGACTGGGGATGCTGGTGAGCGGGCTCATAGTTGTTCATCGCCTGCTGCACGCTGGGACGCCAGTGTGGGATGCCGCCTGGTTGGGAGACGTCTTCCGCGAGCTTCAGAGGGAGGACCTGTCCAGTGAGGCGCTTCTTTTCCTGCTGGTGCTGTTCGTGTGGTGGCGTGGGTTGGCCTTGGCGCAGCGGCGGCTTGGAAGCAGCGCCATCGTCCGTCGCTTCCGGGTTGGTCTGGTCATGCTGGCCATCACAACAATGCTGGGGGGCTTCGTCCTCCCGTGGCCTTCGTATCAGTTCGTGTTCGTCTTCTTCTTTGTCAGTCTGCTGGGCATCGGGCTGGCGCGGGCCGAGGAGGTGGCACAGCAGTACGGTGACGCCCGTTCACCGTTCAACCTGGGTTGGGTGGCGACCCTGGTGGGTGCCAGTCTGCTGACGCTTCTGTTGGCGATCGGTGTGGCCAGCCTGATGACCGGCGAGAACCTCGTGCGCTTCTTGGAACCTGTGTTGGGGCCGGCGTTGGAGTTGGAGCGCGCGCTTATCGCAGTCCTGGTATATGTCCTGTCTATGGTGATGTACGTCGTGTCTGCGCTGCTGTTCAGCCTTTTCGGTGAATTGGACCTGAGGGAGTTGGGCCGCTTGCTGACCCCGGCTGGGCCGGGAATGCTGGGGCAGCCAGAGCAGCCGATGGAGTCGCCCGTGCATTTGCCATCGACAAGGGCGATCGGCACGGCTGCTGTCTTGCTGTTCGTGCTCCTGCTGGTTGCCCTCTCCATACGCCGGGTACGCACGCGGAACGTGCGCCGGGAGGATGAGGAGCGGGAGTCGGTGTGGGAGGGTGCGCAGCTGCGTACAGGCGTGCGAGATCTGCTGTTGCACGGGCGACGTCGGCTGGGTGATGCGGCCAACGCGTGGGGGCAGTCCGTGATGGGGCAGCTCTTCTCCAGCCTCACGATTCGCCGCATCTACGCTCAACTGGGGGCGCTGGCTGGGGAGCGGGGCTATGCCCGTGCGCCTCACGAGACCCCCTATGAATACCTGGCGACCCTGGAGCGAGCGTTTCCCAATAACCTCGAGGATGTGGCGCGAATCACGGAGGCCTACGTCGCGGTGCACTACGGGGAAGCGCCGGAGCGACCAGAGGACACTTCGACAATCCGGGCTGTGTGGGAGCGCATCCGGGCAGGCGTTATTTGACACCCCCCGGACTTGTGCTATAGTCTGCCTGTATCTGGCGGCGGGACGGTGTTGCATTCCTCTGTGCCGCTTCGGCAAGAGCGATTAAGGAGCAGCGGATGGCGAAGTCACGGGCGGAGCTCATGATAGATCGGTTGCGGGATCTGCAGGCAGGTACGCCTGACATTGAGGCGTCGGCTGTCGTCAGTGTGGATGGGCTGATCATAGCATCTTCGCTCCCGCCCAGCGTGGAGGAGGATCGGGTATCGGCCATGTCAGCCGCGATGCTCTCACTGGGTGAGCGTATTGCCGGCGAATTGGGACGTGGTTCGCTGGATCAGGTTTACGTTCGGGGTGACCACGGCTATGTGCTGCTGATGTCGGTGGGAGAGGAGGCCGTGCTCACTGTGCTGGCTCACGAGGGAGCCAAGTTGGGCCTTATTTTCTTGGATATGAGCCGGACAGTCGAGGATCTGGCGGCTTTGCTGTAGAGGCCAATTCGTCCGTGGGGGAGGGTGCTTCGCTTTCCTCATGGGGTGGTGGAGCCGCTTCGCTGCCCTGATAGTAGTGGTGACGGAGCTTGAGTCGAAGCATCAATGCTGTGGATATGTCCGTTTCTGAGTGGGGAGGGGTAGCGTCCTATGCTCCTCCCCACTCAGTTTGATTATCAGGCGAGGGGCTATGCGCAAATACATATTCTGTACCGGCGGGGTGATCAGTGGTGTGGGCAAGGGAGTGACCGCGGCCTCCATTGGGCGTGTATTGAAGGCGCGGGGCGTGCGTGTCTCTATCCAGAAACTGGACCCCTACATCAACGTGGATCCGGGAACCATGTCGCCTTATCAGCATGGCGAAGTCTTCGTCACCGACGATGGCGCCGAGACCGACCTGGACCTGGGACACTACGAGCGCTTCGTGGACGAAAGCCTGACCCGTGACAGCAACGTCACCACCGGTCAGGTCTACGCAGAGGTCATCTCGCGGGAGCGACGGGGCGACTTCCTGGGACGCACCATTCAGGTCATTCCACATATCACGAATGAGATCAAGCGCTGCATCATGTTGGTCGGCGAGACGAGCAACGCCGACGTGGTCATCGTTGAGGTCGGTGGCACCGTGGGTGACATCGAGGGATTGCCCTTTCTTGAGTCACTGCGGCAGATGCGCCGCGACGTGGGGGCAGGGAGCACTCTCTACGTCCACGTCACGTTCCTCCCCCACGTCGGTGCGACCGGGGAGCTCAAGACCAAACCGACACAGCACAGCGTGTGCGAGTTGCGCTCTATCGGTATTCAGCCTGATGTCATCGTCGCCCGCGCGGACTACCCGGTGGACGATGCGCTGTGTGACAAGATCGCGCTCTTCTGCGACGTGGACCGGCGTGCAGTCGTCCCGCTGGTGACGACGCCCGTGCTGTACGAGATCCCCTTGCTCCTTGAGGACGTCGGCCTGGGCGATTTCATCGTCGAGCGATTAGGCTTGGACGTGGGGCCTCCTGACCTGAGCGAGTGGCGTGATCTTGTAGATCGGGTCCGTACTCCAGAGCGCGTGCTGCCCATCGCCATTGTCGGCAAGTACGTTGAACTGCACGATGCTTACATCAGTGTGCGTGAGGCTCTGTATCACGCGGCACTGGCCCATGGGTGGGATGTGGACGTGCACTACGTCAGTTCTGAACAACTGGAGCGCGGCCGAGGGTGGGATGAGTTGGAGCAGATGGCGGGCGTGGTCGTGCCCGGTGGCTTCGGTGAGCGGGGTATTGAGGGCAAGATCGCCGCGGCCCGCTGGGCACGGGAGGGGCATATTCCTTATCTGGGACTCTGCCTCGGCTTGCAGGTTATGATTGTAGAGCTGGCGCGTCATGCTCTTAACAGCGATGAACCGAACAGCGTCGAGTTTGATCCGCATACCAGGTACCCTGTGATTGACCTGATGCCCGAGCAGCGTACAGTCGTGGACATGGGCGGCACCATGCGATTGGGTCTGTACCCATGCCGTCTGGCGCCGGGGACGAAAGCAGCCGCGGCCTATGGGGTATCAGAGACTCAGGAGCGGCATCGGCACCGTTTCGAGGTGAACAACGCCTACCGGGACCTCTTGGCGGGGGCGGGGCTCGTGTTTAGCGGCCTCTCACCTGACCGGCGATTGGTCGAGATCGGCGAGCTGGCCGATCATCCCTTCATGCTGGGCAGCCAGTTCCATCCCGAGTTCCGCTCACGTCCTACACGGCCTCACCCCCTTTTCAAGGCGTTTGTCGGGGCAGCCATCGCCCGGTACGACGCGGTTCTGGTGGGGGAAGGAGCGCGAGATGCGCGCGGATAGGGGGGCCACGTGAACTTCGACGCAGTCTTTCGCTCTCGGCGCAGCAACGTGATGGCTACTCGGGGTATCGTGACGACGAGCCAGCCCCTGGCCGCGCAGGCGGGGTTGGGTGTCCTGCAGGCTGGGGGCAATGCCGCCGACGCCGCCGTGGCTACGGTCGCCATGTTGGGCGTGGTGGAACCTATGTCCACGGGTATCGGCGGCGATTGCTTTGCCCTCTACTGGGATGCCAGTGCTGGCAAGGTCAGCGCCTTGAACGGTTCCGGTCGAGCGCCGGCGGCTGCATCGATTGATGAGCTGCGCCGCCTCGGTTGCACACGTATGCCCACCTACACGGGGCATGCGGTGAGCGTACCGGGCGCTGTGGCTGCCTGGAGCGATTTGCTGGAGCGCTGTGGGCGGATGTCCCTGGCCGACGTGCTCCAGCCGGCTATCTGGACGGCCGAGAACGGCTTCCCCGTGACGGAATTGATCGCTACCGGGTGGGCGGGACAGGTGGGGAAGCTGCTGCGGGCTTCCACCTGGCAGAGCGGTGAGGAGATCGCGTCCGCCGGCGGCAGTCCATGGAACGGCCCAGAGCAGCCCAGTGGCCACGAGTTGCTGATTGACGGCCGCGCACCTCGCGCTGGCGAGGTGATGCGTATGCCCACCCTGGCGGAAACGATGCGGCGTGTGGCCGCCGAGGGTCGGGATGCCATCTACCGGGGGGAGTTTGCGCGTCGGCTCAGCGAGCACGTGCAGCGCTACGGTGGCTGGATCACCCCAGATGACATGGCATCGCATGCCAGCACCTGGGAAGACCCCATCACTGCCGACTATAGAGGCCTTACCCTTCACGAGTGCCCACCCAATGGGCAGGGGCTGGCCGCGATCCTGGCCGTCAACTTGGCTGCCGGTTTTGATCTGGCGGCGATTGACGAGGTCGAACGATTGCACACGATGATTGAGTGCATGCGCCTGGCCTTTGCCGATGCCCGGCAGTGGGTCTGCGATCCAGGCCTGGCGCGGATTCCCCTGGCAGAGCTGTGCAGCGTCGAGTATGCCAACCGGAGGCGGCAACGCGTTGATCCTCAGCGTGCGGCGCAGCACGTGCCGTATGGTGATCCCCGCTCCGGTTCCGATACGGTCTATCTGAGCGTCATAGATGGCGAGGGCAATGGTTGCAGTTTCATCAGCAGCCTATTTGAGGGCGCTGGAACCGGCCTGGTGGTCCCGGGAACGGGGGTGAGCCTGCAGAATCGTGCATCTCTGTTCGTGCTTGATGCGGATCATCCCAATGCCCTGGCTCCGAACAAGCGCCCATACCACACGATCATCCCGGCGATGACGACGCGGGGAGGGGCACTGCACGCCTCGTTCGGCGTCATGGGAGGCTTCATGCAGCCGCAGGGACACTTTCAGGTACTGGTCAACCTTGTTGATCTCGGCGTGTCGCCTCAGCAGGCGCTGGACATGCCGCGCTGGCGGCTGGCCGTTGCTGAGGGCGGATTGGGCGCGCGGCAACCGGGGGGCCTGGTGTACATAGAAGAGGGCTGGCGCTTCGGGGTCATGGCTGATCTGAGCCGCCGGGGGCATCGCATGGCTCTGGTTGACGGCTTTGAGCGAGGCGTTTTTGGCGGTGGCCAGGTGATAGTGAGAGATCCCGACAACGGTGTACTGATTGCCGGCAGTGACCCGAGAAAGGACGGTTGTGCAGTCGGGTACTAGAACGCATACTTGTCAAAAGCACGTGGTTGTGTTATGATACTGCGCGTTACGTGCCTGTAGGCGGGCTTTCCGCTCCCAGCCTTGAGTCTGGGGGCAATCCCATGGAAAGGAGGTGTGCCGTCTAGTGCGTAGTTATGAATTGGTGTTCATTGTTCCCCCGGATGCAGAGGGGGATGAGCTAAGCGCGGTTGTTGATACAGTTGAAGGGCTGGTCAAACGTGTTGACGGAACGGTCGCGCGTGTTGACCCCTGGGGTTTGCGTCGGCTGGCCTATCCCATTCAAGGACAATGGGAAGGCCAGTATGTGTTGATGGTGCTTGAGATGGAACCGCAGAGTGTGTCTGAGCTGGAGCGTAGCCTCAAGCTGAATGAGCAGGTCATGCGTCATTTGGTCGTGCGCGTTGATTAGGAGACGTGCGGATCGCCGGTCTTTGCGGGCCTGGTCGTGAAGTGCTGCATGAGTCGTGCCTTATGGGGTCGCTATGTCTAGGGGGCTGAACAAGGTGATGGTGATTGGCGACGTGGGTCGCGATCCTGAGATGCGCTATACCCCCAGTGGGAAGCCGGTGACCTCTTTTGGCGTTGCCAGCACCCGGAGCTGGACAAACTCGGAGGGTGAGCGTCGCCAGGATACCGAATGGTTCAACGTAGTGGCGTGGGGTGGTCTTGCCGAAACCTGCAAACAGCACCTGCATAGGGGACACCAGGTGTACGTTGAGGGGCGCCTGCAGACGCGCAGTTGGGGGGACGGTAAGGGCAACAAGCGCTTCCGCACTGAGCTGGTCGCCAGTGAAATGGTCTTGTTGGGTGACCGCCCTGCACCTTCGGAGATGGCACAGGCCGTTGACGAAGATGCTGGGGATGCGGTCGCATTCTAGCCGGCAGCGAATCGTATTGTCGGCTCGGTGATTGAGGAGGTTGAGTCGTTGAGCGAACGAGGAGGTCAAAGTAGACGGTCGAGATCGTCGGGAGGCGGACAGCGCAGACGGGATTCGCGTGGCAGGCGTTCCTCGTCTCGTCGTTTCGGACGCAGAAGAAGCCGAAAGTGCCTGTTCTGTGTGGAGAAGATAGCACACATTGACTACAAGCAGACAGATTTGCTGCGCCGGTACCTGACTGACCGGGGAAAGATCCAACCACGGCGGCGAACGGGAACGTGTGCTAAACACCAGCGCCAGCTCTCTGTGGCGATCAAGCGTGCCCGCCACCTGGCAATGTTGCCATTCGTCGTGGAGTCCACTCGCCCCCGTTAGGCGTGGTGTTTGATGCCTGACGTTTGACGGCTGCGATTCGTCGTGGGAACTATAGCAGAAACCAGGTCTCTTGGTGCGTTTTCCTGCGAAAACGCATCTCGGTGGGTGCATTCGATAGCGCAAGGCCTGGTTTCTTAGCTTTTGTCTAAACCTATGGCAAAGAAACCGAAGAAGCATCATGTACCGACAGAACTGACGCGCAAGCAGCGCTCTCGCCTGGAGAGGGAGAAGCAGATTGAGAGCCTTCTCATCTGGGGCGTAGTCGCTGTAGGTGTTGCGATTGTAGGTGTTCTGGCCTACGGCGTCATCTCTGAGAAAGTGCTTAAGGCCCGTGAGCCGGTCGCCGTCGTGAATGACACGCCCATTACGACGGCTGAATTCCAGGCCAGGGTGCGTCTCCAGCGAGCGCAGTTGCTGAGTCAGCTTCAGCGCCTCATGACTGAGCAGCAGTCCCTCGATGCCACAGATCCCAACTCGCAGTTCTACCTGGAGTATATCCAAGAGAGTATGCGCGAGGTGCAGACCGAGTTGGCCGAGGAGAACGCGCTGGTTCTTGGCGGTCAGGTTCTCGACCAGTTGACCCAGGAGGAGCTGATACGCCAGGAGGCGGAGCGACGCGGGATCGCTGTGACGTTGGATGAACTGCAGCGGGAGATTGAACTGTCGTTTGGGTATGATCGTGATCCTGCTACTCCCACGCCAGCGTTGACTGCCACCTCTTCTCCGACGGGCACGGGGGAGGCCGCCACATCGTCCGCCACGCCGCTTCCAACACCGACTCCGATGACTGAGCAGGACTTCCGTCAGCGGTACTCAGAGTACGTGACGGAGATTCTTAAGCCGCTGGACGTTTCGGAACAGCAGTATCGGTCCTGGTTCGAGGCGGCGTTGCTGACCGAGAGGCTTCAGGAGCAGATGCTCGCAGATGTTCCTACGTCAGCGGATCAGGTCGAGTTGCGCCTGCTGGTCGTGGATGATGAGGACTGGGCAGATGAGCTGGTCGCCCGCCTGGACGAGGGAGAGGACTTCGAGGCGCTGGCAGATGAGGTGCAGGGAGCAGCCGACGAGGACGAGGGCGTGACCGGATACAGCTCCGATTTGGGCTGGTTGCCCGAGAGCTACCTGGCGCTTTCTCTTGGGGAAGATGCGTCCGGGTTGGTGTTCGGTCTGGAGCCGGGGGAGCACAGCCAGCCGCTGTTGGACGAGGCAAGTGGTCAGTACCGGATCTTCGAGGCCACCGGGCACGAGGTACATGAGTTGGATGAATACCTGCGCGGGCAGATGGGCGAGGAAGCCTTTCAGACGTGGCTGGAGGCTCAGCAGGTGTTCGTCGAGCGCAAATCGTATGGCGACCGTGTGCCAACGGAGCCATAGTCGGATAGCCTAACTGACCCGGCCTCCATTGGAGGCCGGTTTTTTGTTGGGGCCGTGTCCTATCTGGTGTGTCGCTGGGCCTCGATCACGTTTGGTAGCCGTTCGATCTTGGTCAGCACCCGGCTGAGCTGGCCGATGTGGCTGATTTCCAGGGTGATGTACAGCGTGACGAGGTTCTTCCGCCTGCTCTTGCTCAAAGGCATGTTGACGGACGTCATGTTGATGTCCTCTCCGCTGATCACGCCGGAAATCTCATGCAGCAGCTTGGTGCGGTCGTAGGCCACGATGTGGATTGTTACAGGGACGGTCTGTGGTCGAGTACCCCAGTTGACCTCTATCAACCGCTCCGTATCGTCCATACGCAGTATGTTGGGGCAGTCCCGGCGGTGGATGGTGACACCTCGCCCACGCGTGATGTAGCCGATGATGTCGTCTCCGGGCAGCGGGTGGCAGCATCTGGCCACCCGGGTCAGCAGCCCCCCTGTGCCCTGCACTTGTACCCCCTCAACTACTGTGTGGGGGAAGCTGAGCGGCTCGATCGTCGGCGCGTGGGCAGGTGGTTCAGGGGGGAGTTCCTCCTCCGCTGCACGAGCGCGCGTTTCGGCAATCTTGCTGACGATTTGCTGGCTGTTGATGTCCCCGAAGCCGACGGCGGCGTGGAAGTCGTCAAGCTTCTTGTAGCCGAAGAACCCGGCCACGGTGTCGTGGCCGAGTTGATCCAGCCCTAGCCGCTTCAGTTCGCGCTCGACGATCTCGCGCCCTTGAGCGATGTTTTGCTCCCGATCCTGGCGGCGGAACCATTGGCGGATCTTGGTGCGCGCCCGGCTGGTTGTGACGTAGCCCAATGCCGGGTTGAGCCAGTCCCGGCTGGGTGCCGCTCGTTTGCCAGTGATGATCTCTACCCGGTCGCCCGTGTGCAACTGGTAATCCAGGCCGACCCACCTGTCGTTCACTCTGGCTCCCCGGCAGTTGTGACCGACCTCGGTGTGTACGTGATAGGCGAAATCAATCGGCGTCGCGCGTACCGGGAGGTCAATGAGCTTGCCCTTGGGCGTGAAGGCGTAGACGCGATCCTGGAAGACGTCAGTCTTCATCGCGTCCACGAACTCATCGGCGTCGGTGACTTCCTGCCGCCACTCGATCAGTGAGCGCAGCCACGCGATCTTTGCTTCGAACGTTTCGTCTCGCCTGCCCCCTTCCTTGTAGCGCCAGTGGGCAGCAATGCCGTACTCTGCGATTCGGTGCATCTCCCAGGTGCGGATTTGTACCTCCAGTGTCCTGCCGTCGTCGCCCAGGACTGCCGTGTGCAGACTCTGGTACAGGTTGTCCTTGGGCGTAGCGATGTAGTCATCGAATTCGCCCGGGATGGGATTCCACTGTCCGTGCACGAGTCCCAGGATGCGATAGCAGTCAGGGACGGTCTGGGTGATCACGCGGATGCCTCGCATGTCGTATACCTGGCTGAAGGGCACCCCCTTGCGCTGCATCTTGCGGTAGATACTGTAGATGTGCTTGGGACGGCCTGAGATGTCTGCCTCGATACTCTCTTCGAGCAGTCTTCGCTGGAGCGTCTCGATATGCCGCTGGATGCTGGCCTCGCGCTGCGGTCGTCGTTCTTGAATGAGCGATGCGATCTCTCCGTAGGCAGCGGGATTCAGGTGACGCAGGCTCAGGTCCTCCAGTTGCCACTTCCACTGCCATACGCCCAGCCGGTTGGCCAACGGGGCGAAGATCTCCAGCGTCTCGCGGGCAAATGCCTTGCGGCGCTCCGGCACTAGGGGGGCGAGTGTGCGCATATTGTGCAGGCGGTCGGCCAGCTTGATGATCACGACGCGGATGTCCTTGGCCATGGCAAGGAACATCTTGCGCAGGCTTTCCGATTCCTGCTCGCCTCGTAGCTCCTCACTGGTCTGGCTAAACCGGTCAATCTGATCCTGTTCGATCCGCTCTAGCTTGGTCACACCGTCAACCAGGCTTGCCACCTGCGGGCCGAATTCCTCCTGGATACTGTCCAAGTCGATGTCCGAGTCCTCAATTACATCGTGCATCAGGCCGGCGGCGATGGTACCACTGTCCATGCCGATGTCTGTCAGCAGCGAGGCCACGGCCAACGGATGTTGGATGTATGGTTCGCCGGACTTGCGAACCTGGCCGGCATGGGCCTGTTCAGCGACAGCGTAGGCGCGCTGGATGAGATCCTGCGCCTCTTCAGTGTGTGCGTTGGATTGGATGCGCTCCAACACGTCTGATATGCTGAGGAGAGGCTGTTTGGTCATGATAGTGCATTGTAGTTCAAGTCTAGTTGCCGGTCAACCCGCTCGGTGCGCCGGTGAGGCACTGGGGCTTTCGCAGCGAATAGCGCAACCCAGCTAGACCGAAGCCGCAACCCAGGGAAACACAGCGGCGCATCCTCGAAACGAGGGTGCGCCGCTTTGACTTCGTAGCGAGATTCCCCACAATCT
>Ga0180432_10008323_pt1 | contig 12961 bp, 9 predicted proteins | sample SS_ome_10_FD_132414 | JGI IMG/M metagenome (GOLD analysis project Ga0180432, IMG submission 132414) | Hypersaline lake sediment archaeal communities from the Salton Sea, California, USA - SS_1_MS_2 metaG | ecosystem: Environmental > Aquatic > Non-marine Saline and Alkaline > Hypersaline >...
AGACCGGATCGGCAGCGCCGCGTCGCAGATCGAGCTGTTGGCCCGGGCGGAGGCACTGGCCGATCGGCTCGAACGCATCCGCGCGATCGAGGCCGAGAATGCGATGCCGTCCAAGCGGAGCGACCGAACGGATTCGGCCGCGGCGCCGGGCGGATCGAGGGTCGAGTGAATTCAGCGTTGATAGGAGCCTGCCCGTGAAATCCACGATCATGACGGTGATGATCGCCGTGGCGGTGGTGGCGGTCGTTGTGGTCATCCTGGGCTTGCCGTGGGCGATGCAGTCCGAGCAGGTCCGTGCAAATGCCGAGGCTGATCTGCATACGACCAAGGCGCTTCGGGCGCTGGCGAATTATCAGGCGAACGTGGCCCAGATCGCGGTGCTTCGAGCGCAGCTCGACAGGCGGCTCGGGCAGGGCGCGGTGCCGGCGTCCGGACCGGCACGGGGCACCGATACGCAAGCGGCGGTTCGTGGCGCGCTGAAGGACTTCCAGGACCTCAGCCAGGAGCTGCGAAATCGTGCCCGCTCGGGGCACGTGGCCAAACTGGAGGAGCGGCTCCGCCAACTCGTGCCGGATGCGACGGACATCCCCGAGATGCCGAAGCTGGACTTCGGTCAGAGCGAGGCGTCGATCGCAAAGGGCGTGGACGCCGCGATCAAACGGGTGGACAGGCTGACGGCCGAGAACGCCAGGTGGCTCGATCAGGCCTCGAGGGAAACGCAGGCCGCACTGCGGGTCCAGTACGGGCAGGCGAACACGCTAAACCACGTCAACGCCAACCACGTCCGGGCCTACGTGCTCTACGTCCAGGGGGAGGTGAAGCGGAACGAAGCGCTCGCCGTCCGCGCCGAAGCCCACCAGGCGCGGGTGCGGGCGTGGCGATGGATCGATCAGTCACAGGGGTTGTTGGATCAGACGACCGCGACGGTGGGCCGGATGCCCAAACAGCGGGCCGAACGTCTGCAGCGCGAGAAGAAAGAGCTGGCCGAGCTGTTGTCGCAGGCCAAACAGCGACTGACGCAGCTGACGGCTCGGGCCGAGGCGAAGCGCAAGCAGATCGCCGCAGCCAAAGCGCAGGCGCAGACCGCCCGTAAGGCCCTGGAGACGTTGGAGGCGAGGGGATACGACCCCAAGAAGCCCGACGATGTCAAGCGTTACGTCGATGAGTACACCAAGCAGGCTGCCGCCGAACGAAAGGCGAGTCTCCAGGCCGTTGCCCTGAAAACAGGGACGCTGGAAGGCGCACGACTGGGCGACGCCCACGGTGGCGATCCGCTGAGGGATCGGTACGTCCCGTCGCCCGACGGCAAGGGGATTGCGGTGGTGAAGGGGCTGGACACGCTCGAACAAGAGCGGTCCCAGGCGGAAAAGGCCGTGACCGACATCGAGGTGCTGCTCAAGAAGAACGCGGCCGGGATCGAGCAGACCGAAGCGCTGGCGAGCCGACTCGAAGCGGACCGAAAGGCGCTGGACGAGCACAAGGCCCAGCTGGACAGGCGGATCAACCTGCTGCTGGTCGGGGCCGACGAACGCGCGGCGGCGGCGGCCAAGATCGAGGGGGATGCGCTCGGGAAACTCGAGCAAGCGGAGAAGGCGTACGGCAAGGCGGCGCGCTCGGCGCGGAACCGTGGCGGCGAACTGGTCTCGGATCCGTCGGTTTCGGACTTGTCCGAGGACAAGGACACCGAGGCGGCCATGGCCATCAGCCAGGCGGACGTGGTCCACGCGCGGGCGCTGGTCAACCTGCAGCAGCTTCGCGACCTCCGCGGGCAGCTCGCGGTCGTCAAGGGTGCCCTGGCCGCCGAGGTGTCGGGCGTCGACCAGGACAAGGCGCAGAAGGTGGCGGCCGAGGTGGCGAAGGTCCAGGAAGCGTCGGTCCAGGCGATCGACGCATCGATCAAGCTGCTCGGGCAGCGTGTGGCCAAGGCCATCCACAAGAACGCCCAGTGGGTCCCGCAGGTCAGCGTCGCGTCGGCGTATCAGCTCAGGTCGGTGTTGACGGGGGGTGACGAAGCAGCCGGTGCGCTCCAAGAGGCCATCGCCCTGTACGAAGAGGCCGTGGACGGACGCGAGGGCAGCCCGTTCGTCAAGCCCTATGTCCGCGTGGTCGAACACCTCCGCGCCACGTCGCGCCCGGCCCCCACGTCAAAGCCTCCCCCGGCCACGGCGGCGTCCAAGCCCGCGCCGGCAAAACCCAAAGCCGCGCCGCCCAAGGGCAAGCCAAAGGCCGCACCACCCAAGGGCAAGGCGAAGGTCCCACCACCCAAGGCGGCCAGGAAGTGAGCCGGTCGTCGCGATCGGTTGCGGGTGGGTGGACCGATCGTAACCTGAGGGCCCCATAACATGAGTGAGGCCGAGCGGACGGTGCGCATCGGAATGGTCGGGTGTGGATACATGGGTCAGAAGGCCCACCTGGACAACCTGATGACGATCCCCGGGTGTCGCGTGGTGGCGTTGGCGGAGGGGCGGTCGGAGACGGCCAAGCTGGTCGCGCGGAAGTACGGCATCGAGCAGGTCTACCCGGACCACCGGGCCATGTTGGCCGACGCCGACGTCGACGCCGTCGTCTGCGTCATGCACTACGCGCTGCACCATGCGGTCGTGCCTGACATCCTGAACGCCAAGAAACACCTGCTGACCGAGAAGCCCATCGCGGTTCGGCCCGAGACGGGCCATCGCCTGGCCGACCTGGCCGAGGCGAACGCCGTGATCTGCCAGGTGGGCTATATGAAACGACACGTGCCGGCCAGTCGCGCGGCGGCCGAGGTGATCGAGGCGTGGCGGGCGAGCGGCTGTGCGGGCAAGATGAACTACCTGCGGGCGTCCATGCCGCCGGGCAACTGGACGTTCGGCATCGAGGGACCCGTCAGCGCCGGCGACGCGCCGCCGGCATATGAGCACCAGGCGCCCGAGAGCCCGCCCGACTGGATGGACGAGTCGACCGGCCACGCCTACGACGCGTTCGTCAACTACTTCATCCATCAGGTCAACATGATCCGATACCTGTTGGGCGGGTCGTTCCAGTGTGATTACCTGGACCCAACCGAGACGGTGCTGGCCGGCCGAAGCGATGGCGGCGTGCCCTGGGTGTTGGAGATGACCGGCTACAACCTTCGCGACCACTGGGAGGAGTACTACAAGGTCTGCTTTGAGAACGGCAAGCTCGACTTGTCGGTGCCCGCGCCGATGGCGCGGCAGTACCCGGGCGACCTGAAGATCTATCACGGCCCGGCGAGCGAGTCGGATCGGCCCCGATGGGAGCGACCGACGCTCGCGCCGACGTGGTGCATGATGGCCCAGGCGCGTCACTTCGTCGCGTGTGTTCGGGAGGGGAGACCGACCCTGGCGCCGGCCCGCGAGGCCGCCCTGGATCTCGAGGTGGCCGAGCAATACGCCAGGCTCCGGACGTCCCACTTCCCGACCGTCTCCTGACTCCGTTTCCTGCGGTGGATGCTCATCTGGCCAAGAAGAAGCAGCCCCGTCCGTGTGCCTCTTGATTGCAGTGCCAAGGCGTGGCACGGTCAAGCGACGCCGAGGGATGAGGCTGAGCTTGGCCGTGAGGCCGCCCGCAACCTTGGCAACATGGCAAAGATCCGACCCTCGCGGGTCGTCCCTTGACCATACCACACGGACCCCGCGATTCTTCAGATGCGCTCGACGAGGCCGCCCGTTGGCGTACGCGCTTGACTACGGTCTGGGTTTCAGGGAAAGGAAGGGGGCCGGGTCGGTCGAGCGACCCGAAAAAGTTCGGGGAACGTTGCTGGGAAAGGCGTTACCTGGGTATGACGAACGCCGGTCCCGATCAACCCGGCAGGACTGACCGAGCCGCGATGAATCTTACAGCCCCAACGATCGATCGTGCGACCACCTGCCCGATGTGCCACCACGACGCGCCCTTGCCCCAGCGGCCGATGGACGGCTTTGCCATGCGGGCCTGCCCTTGCTGTGGCGGGCGGTGGGCGGTCTGCGGGGCGGACGACCTGCCCGACTACGACGCCGACTACGAGACGGCCGAACGCGACGTCTACCGACGATATGGCGAAGAGCGCCGGGAGATCCAAGCCGGGCAGGAGCCGCCGATCTATTGGTTTCAACGACGGCAGCTCAACCGGGTCAGGCCGTTCGGGCGGCGACGGTTGTTGGAGATCGGCTGTGGCCACGGCATGTTCCTGCTGGCCGCGCGGCGCGCCGGCTGGCAGGCCGAAGGTTTGGAGGTCTCCGAACGTGCCGCCGCGTCGGCCCGGCGGATCAGCGGATGCCCGGTCCACGTCGGTCGCCTGGCGGACCTGGCCGCCGGGGGACCTTGCTTCGAGGTGATCAGCGGTTTCGAGATCCTCGAACACGTGCTCGATCCGCTCGCCGATCTGCGAACGATGGTCGACGCCCTCACCCCCGGCGGCATGCTGACGCTGAGCGTGCCCAACGACCGCAGCCCGCACACCGGCAACCCCCCCGACCCCGAGGGCCGACCGCCCTATCACATCAACTTCCTCCAGCCGCAAACACTCGCCGCCGTCCTGCGTCAGCTCGGGCTCGAGCTGACGTGGCTGTACGAGAAGCCCTTCGCCTGGACCGAGACGAAGCGCCCGCTCGCCGTCCGCCTGCTGATGCTGCCGTGGCTGGTGTTCGCCGGATACGTCCTGGGCCGCAAGGGGAGTCGGCTCGTCGCCTGGGCCTGCAAGCCCGCGGGCTGACACGTCGATCCCGGCGCAGGCCGATCCCACAATCCCGTTTGGCAACTGCGTGGCTGTCGCGTTACCATAGCGGTTTCGGGATAGGGCTCGATATGTCGGACCTGTACGAACAACGACGGTATCTCAGCACGTGGACGGCCAACCGCGTGCCGCACATCTTCACCGACGTGTTGGTGATCGGCAGCGGGATCGCGGGTATGCGCGCCGCCATCGAGGCCGCGCGCTTCGGCGATGCGCTGGTGGTCACCAAGGGTGGTGTGCTCCAGTCGAACACCGCCCACGCGCAAGGCGGCATCGCCGTTGTCCTGGCCGAGCAGGACTCCTACCAGCAACACATGGCCGATACCCTTCAGGTGGCCTGCGGGCTCGGGGACAATGCGGCGATCGAGACGCTCGTCAAGCAGGGACCCGCTGAGGTGCGGCGGCTGATCGAGTGGGGCGCCCGGTTCGACCTTGAGGCCGACGGCGAGCTCAGCCGAGGGCGTGAAGGGGGGCACGGGCTCTCGCGGATCCTCCACGCCGCCGGCGACGCGACCGGACGCGAGCTGGCCGACGTCCTGGTCCGCCGTGTCCTGGACACGCCGCGGCTTCGCGTCTTCGAGCAGTGTTTCACGATCGATCTGCTGACGCTCGAGGGGGCATGCTGCGGAGCGGTGACGTTCCACCCGAAATACGGGCACCAGCTCATCTGGGCCAAGCAGACGATCCTGGCCAGTGGCGGCGCGGGGCGACTGTATCGCGAGACCACGAATCCCGACGTCGCCACGGCCGACGGGCTGGGCATGGCCTATCGCGCCGGCGCGGTCCTTCGCGACCTGGAGATGATCCAGTTCCATCCGACCACGCTCTACCTGGCCGGGGCCACCCGGGCGCTGATCTCCGAGGCACTCCGCGGCGAGGGCGCCCACCTGGTCGATCGCACGGGCCGACGGTTCATGCCCGACTACCACGAGGACGCCGAGTTGGCCCCGCGCGACGTCGTCAGTCGCGCGATCCTCCGGGAGATGGCCCGCGCCAACGCGCCGAGCGTGTACCTCGACGTCCGCCACATCGACCGAGACAGGTTCGCCAAGCGGTTCCCGTCGATCTTCAACCTGTGTCGGCAATTCGACATCGACGTCGGTGACGATCTGATCCCCGTTCGGCCTAGCGCGCACTACACGATCGGTGGGCTACTCGTGGACCTCGACGCCCGGAGCACGATTCCCGGTCTGCTCGCCTGTGGGGAGGCGGCCTCGACCGGCGTTCACGGCGCGAATCGGCTGGCGAGCAATTCCCTGCTCGAGGGATTGGTTTTCGGGGCGATCGCGGGCTGCACGGCGGGACGGGCCCTGGCGGGCTGGTCCGCGAACGGCCACCCCAGCCGCGTCAATAGCGTCGAGACCCCCGCCGAGCGGGCCGAACTCGACCTCGAGGACATCCGCAATAGCCTCCGCGCCCTGATGACGCGAAACATCGGCATCGAGCGAGAGGACGCCCGGCTCACCGAAGCGCTGGGGAGCATCGACTTCTGGGGCCGATACGTCATGGATAAGACGTTCGACGACCGATACGGATGGGAGAGCCAGAACATGTTGACGGTGGCCCGGCTGATCGCCCAGTCGGCCCGCCACCGCAGGGAGTCACGAGGTGTCCATTTCCGCGATGACTACCCCGAGCTGGACGACGACCGGTGGCGCGTGCACGTTACGGTTCAGCGAACGTCGGAGGGCACAGCGATCGGGACGCAGCCCGTCAGCGGGCCGGCGGGCTCGGCCAGGTAGGCGGCCATCGCGGTGCCGACCGCCGACGCGCGGGTGGCGTTGCCCATCGCTTGCGCTCCAGATTCGGATATGTGGCGCCAAATGGGGCCAGGCGGCATAGAATCTGATGGCGGCGCCGGTATGCCGCTGGTGTGGACCGGACATGGCTTGCAAACACGGACCGCGATTCGCTCTAATTGTGGTATGAAGCACGACGACCTGCGACAGATCATGGACACCTGGCCCTACGAGCCCGGCAAGATCACTGTCCGGACGATTGTGGGTACGGACGGCGCGGAGAAGGTGCAGATGCGCCTGGACCTCGGGCTGTTGCAGATGGAGATGGACGGGCGGCCCGACGGCCAGCGGCCCGATGGCCACGAGTCCCTCCTGGCCTGTCACCAAGAACGATTTCGCAAGTACGAGGAGAGCAACGGGACCGACCTGGGATTCGAGCTGAGCAGCGAGGATTGCCAGTCCCTGCGCGACGAGGCGTTGATGTACTATCACCGCTACCTGTCCTTGTTCGTGTTGGAGGACTTCGGCCGGGTGGAGCGCGACACGGCCCGTAATCTCCAGGCGCTGGATCTGTGCAACAAGTATGCGGCCGAAGAGTGGGACCGGCTGGTGTTGGAGCAGTACCGGCCCTACATCGTGATGATGAACGCGCGGGCCAAGGCCATGCAGGCCATGCGGGCGGGTATGTTCAAGACCGCGCTGGCCCACGTGGAGGCGTCCCTGTCCGCCATCCGCGAGTTCTTCGAGCGACACGAGCGGCCCGACGCCTTCGAGCAGTCAAGCGAGGTCCAGATCCTTCGCGCGCTCCGCCACGACATCACGCAGCGCCTGCCGATCGGCGCCATCGAGCGCCTCGAGCGTAAGCTCCAACGCGCCCTGCACGAGGAACGCTACGAAGACGCCGCCAGAATCCGCGACCAGATCCAGCAGTTCCAGAACAGTGCCGACGCCGAGGCCTGACGACGATCCCTCGCAATCCACGCCCGCCTTCCGGTAAGATGGCCTGCGAATATCCCGGACGGGTGTGCTGGACAGGGCGCCGCTCGCATGGGCCCGAAGCGCGAGCGAAGGGGCACCACGACCCGGCGCTGGCGCTCGAAGCTCGGACCGCCGGGAAACGCGAGGCCGCCAGAACGCTCCTAGGTAGGGAGATCCGTCTTGACCCAACGCGCCTGCGTGAACGTGACCGACGTCTTCGCTCGGTTGGCGAGCACCCGGGGCCGGCTGAGCTTCGCCACCCACGAACGGGGCTTCGACTTCTGGCAGGCTGAGCTCCGTGAACGCCTCGTCGACCTGCTGCGACTGCCGGTCCTGCCGACCGAACCGCCGCCGGTGGACGTCGTCAGCTGCGAGGACTGCGGCAGCTACCTCCGCGAGAAGATCGTCATGCGGGCGGCGGACGATCTGGGGGTCCCGGCATACCTGCTCCGTCCCGCGCGGCAAGACGGCCCCCGGCCGGCAATGCTGGCCATTCACGGCCACGGGCCCGGCAAGTGCATTCCCGTCAACCTGCCCCCGCCCGACTACGACGCCGCCGGTATCGCCGAGGGCGAGCGCGACTACGCCGTCCAGGCGGTGGCGCAGGGCATGATCGCGGTCGCGCCCGATCTGCGGGGCTTCGGCGAACTCATGCTCGAGGACGAATTCAGCCGTCAGCACGGCAATAGCTGCACGCAGCTCGCCTGTCGCGCCGCGCAGACCGGCCGGAATCTGCTCGGTATGCGGATCGCCGATCTGATGCAACTCGTCGACTGGCTCGAAGCCCGCGACGACGTCGACCCTGCACGGATTTGCACAACGGGCAACAGCGGCGGCGGGACGGCCACGTTGTTCCTGGCCGCCGTCGATACGCGCATTGCCGTGGCCGTGCCCGGGTGCTACTTCTGCACCTTCCAGGACAGCACGTTGTCGATCCATCACTGTCCGTGCAATTACGTCCCCGACCTGAGCACCCACGCCGAGATGTACGACATCGCCGGGCTGGTCGCCCCTCGCCCGATGCTCATCGTCGCGGGTCAGGACGACGACATCTTCCCCATCGAAGGGGTCCAACGTGCGTACGGCGAGCTGCAGAAGATCTACGCCGCCGCGAGGGCCGAGCAGAACGTCGAGCTGTACGTCGGTCGCGGTGGCCATCGGTACTACAAGGAGCGCGTCTGGCCCTTCGTTGCCGACAAGCTGGCCGCGATCGACTGAACGCCCGTGCAGCAAGACGGGCCGGCCCGCGCGCCCCTACGAGGCCTCCCTCTCGGGCCGCGCGTCGCTCTGTGTCGGTCCGACGGCATCATTCTGACGCAGCATCACCACAACGTAGAAATCGATGCCGCCTAGCCGGTGAGAGACGTCGAAGACCCGCGCCACACGATATCCCGCCGTCGGACGGGCTCCGAGAGGTGGGATGCCCGAGTTGTGGTAGCACTCAACGATCACATCGGGGCGGAAGCGGCCGACGAAGTCCTCCGTCCCGCCCCCTGCCGGCCTGGGCCGGTTCAGGTAGGACCGGTCGTAGACGTAACGCTGCCCGTAGTAGGCCACATTTCCAAAACCCGTCAGGACCGTCGCATCCGCAGGCGTGTGGTGCGCCACCCATCGACCCGCGTTCGATCGATCCTGCTCCACGTGGTCGACCCATCGCTTCGTCGCCGCCGTGACGCGCCGCTCCTCGAGGCCGCAGGCAGCGCCGATCGCGACCAGCGCGAACACGTGCGCGACGACGAGTCTCGATGCAGACAACGATGCGGCATTCGTCACACGCCTTAGCGCGAAGGACGTTCCTGCAGCGGCCAGGAAGCAGAGGGCCGGTTGAATCGGCATCGCGTACCATTCGAAGGCCTCAGCCGGTGGGCTGATCGTGTAGCCTGCCGTCAGGATCGCAATCAACCCCCAGCCGACCGCTAGGAGCTGCTTCTGCGGCCACAACGCCGGGACCGACAGCATCGCGCAGAGCAGCAGGATCTTCCGCCCGCCGTCCAGCAGCGCCACCGTCAGGAACCAGTGCCACGCCACGCCACCGTAGGTCGCCTGGAGCTTGGTCATCAGGGCGTTCGGAATCGGGGAACCGAAATGCGATAGGGCGAACCCGTACCAGAGCGCACCCATCCCGAGCGAAACGCCCAGCGCATACCACGGGAAGCGCCTCGTCCGTATCCATGCACCGACAAGCACCAGTACCCCGAAGGGCGCAAAGTCGAGCTTGTGGACCAGACTGAGGCCGGCCACCACACTCGCTGGAACGGCAGGGCGTTTCCAGCACAACCCGGCCAGACCCAGCGCCACGAGCAGGTAGGACAGCGGCGTCTCCATCCCCTGTGTCGCCCAGAAGCAGAACTTGAAGTTCGTTGCGCTGAAGACGACGTAGGCGAGGGCACCGGTCATGCCGATCAGGCGGAGTGCCGTTACCGCCAGCAGCGTCGAGGCCGCCAGCGTCAAGGCGGCCCCCAGCCAGATCGCCGCGGTCTCCACGCCGACGCCCAGCCGGACGAGGCCCGCCAGCAGCAGGGGCCACAACGGCGCGCTGGCCCCCCAGATCGGCGATTCCCCCACGTTCCAACGATAACCGTAACCCTGCGCGATGTGCTCGGCGTAGCGAAAGAAAAACGGCGCGTCGTCCATGAAGTAGACGGTCCGAGCCGCCACGAGGCCGATCGCCTGAGCGATCAGTGTGACCGTCACCGTCAGGAGGATCTGCCGCCAAGATGGGATGCCCCGGGTCGGCATCAATAGGTCTCCCGGGAAACCGAGGGCCATCCGTTCAGAACGCGCCGGGCACGCTGGTGGGCCCGCAGCAGCAATGATACCGGTCGGGGCGCTGGCCCAGACGCGGGCCGAGTTCGGACCACATCTCGAACGTCTCGTTGCAAATCGCGATCGTCACGTCCGGGCACGCCCGACGGATCTCGTCGATGACAGACCCCAAGACCTCGGCCCGCAGCTCGTGCGAGAAGAGGTGCTTGCCTTCGAACGGGTCGTCCGCCCCCAGCAGTGCTTCGACCTCGGCACGAAACCGAGACTCGAGCAGCGACAGGTCGATCGAGCCCCGCATCGCCTCGGCCGACATCCACCCGACCACGTCGATCGTGACGATGTCCGGGCTGACGTGCTCGAAGAGCTGTTCGACGAGGTGCCGGTTTTCGTCGCGCCAATCGACGACGGGCACGATCGGCGACAGGCGGACCCGAACGGTGTAGCCCGCGTCCTGGCACTGCCGTGCGGCCGCGATCCGCGCGCCGCTTGGCGGCGCGCCGCGCTCTAGCAGCGCCGATTGCGTCTGGCCGCTCAGCGTCCAATTGACGACGGTTCGGCCCCGATGGTCCAAATCCAGCAGGTGCGCCACGTTGTCGCTCTTGGTGTACAGCATCAGGTAGGCGTCGGGCGCGGTTGGATCGTCCCGGAACCGTGCGAAGCGCTCGACCATGATCCGCGACGCGCCATATTCGGGCTCGAAGCAGATCGTGTCGGTCAGGTTGTCGAACTTGTAGAGCTGTTGAGTGGGGTGGTGGCGGACCAGGTCTTCGACGCAGTCGGCGAGCTCCTCCAGATTCAGCGTGATATTGAGTAGGTCGGCCACGTGACAGTAGGCGCACGCGTGGGCGCAACCGTACGCGCAATGGATTTCCCAGGCCGACTGGCAGACGCACTTCATCGTATGGGCGAAACGCTCGCCCTCGCGCAGGCGCCATGCCCCATTGCCGTCCAGCAGGAACCGCGTTAGGGCCGGGAACCGTTCGTTGCGCCGCCACCACTGTTCGCTGTCCAGCCACTCGAACCGGTTGAAGACGACCGTCAGCTTCTTGCCGCGCCGCAGTTCGCCCGTCCGCTGGCCGCCGGTTCGGCCCCAGCTCCGCTCGGTCACGACGTCGTTGAGTCGCGCATCGGTGACGACCTCGACGCGGTCGGCGCGGATATGGGGCCACATCCGCTCCATCCGCGCGACGCACTGCGGATCGGCCTGCGCCCGCTCGGTCACGTAGATCGCGTCTGCATCGATCGGGACCATTCGACGCATTCTACAATGAACCAACCCCGTCGCGTAGAATACACGAGGGACCGCTGTGGTCGAGCGGGTACGGCAGGGCGCCGCAACACGAGGAGCGGGCACGATGGAGATCAGCGACTGCCGTTTCGGCGGACTGACCATCGACGGCGTGGACTACGACAAGGACGTCATCATCCACGCCGGCCGCGTCCATCCCGACTGGTGGCGCAAGAAGGGCCACAGCCTCTGCATGGAGGACCTGGCCGTCGTCCTGGCTGACCCGCCGGACGTGCTCGTCATCGGGCGCGGACACATGAAGGTCATGCGCGTCCCCACGGAGACCCGCGATGCCCTCGCGCAGCGCGGCATCGAGCTGATGGACCTAAGCACGCCCAAGGCCGTCGAACGCCTCACCGATCTGCTCGCCCAAGGCCGCCGCGTCTCCGCCGGGTTTCACTTGACCTGCTGAGCGTTTCTCTGGTGACGTGCCCTTTGTCAGCATTGTCGACGCGTGTTGGCTCGGTTTCGTTGTCAAGGCAGGCTGGCTGCGCGGGTTGGCAGCTACGGAGGCCGAGGGGCTTAGCCCATGCCGGGCTGCGGCAGGGCGCCGCCGCCGAGTTCGGGCTCGGCGGGCGGTGTGGGAGCGGTTTTGATGGGGCGGGCGGTGGGCGTGGCCTGCTCGGCCTGGAGGAGGTCGGCGAGCGTGGGCTTGTCCAGCGTTTCGCCTTTGATGATCCGCTCGATGTCCGCCCCGTCGAGGGTCTCGTACTTGAGCAGGGCCTCGGCGATGCCCTGGAGCTGCTCGCGGTGCTCGTCGATCATCTTTTCGGCGTCGCTGTAGGCCTGGTCGACGATCTTCTTGGCCTCGCGGTCGATCAGCTCGGCCGTCTGGTCGGAATACTCTCGCCCGCCGGGCAGATCGAGGATGCTCGGGCGGGCCTCGTCCTCGCCGTAGTAGACGAAGCCGACCTGCTCGTTCATCCCCCACTCGGTGACCATGCGTCGGGCGATGTCGGTGACCTGGCGAATGTCGGCGGCAGCGCCGGTCGACAGGTCATCGACGGCCAGCTGCTCAGCGATTCGCCCGCCGCACAGGACCCGCGCGGTCTGGAGCAGGTAGTTGCGCCCATAGGTCTGGCGGTCCTTCTCCGGCAGGCTCATCGTCGACCCGCCCATCGGGCCGCGAGGGATGATGCTGACCTTGTGGATGGGGTCGGTCTCGGTCAGGAGCGCCTGGATCAGGGCGTGGCCGGCCTCATGCCAGGCGGTGGCGAGTTTTTCCTTCTCGTCGATGACGCGGTTCTTCTTGGCGCGGCCCCAGCGGATCTTGTCGCGGGCCTCCTCGAGGTCCTCCTGCTCGACGTATTCTTTGTTGGCCATCGTCGCGAGCAAGGCCGCCTCGTTGATGATGGCGGCCAGGTCCGCGCCGCTGAACATGGGCGTGCCGCGGGCCAGCCGGTGCAGGTCCATGTTCGGACCGTGCTTGATCTTCTTGGCGTAGATCTTGAGGATCTCCATCCGGCCCTTGATGTC
>Ga0180432_10008324_pt1 | contig 12961 bp, 11 predicted proteins | sample SS_ome_10_FD_132414 | JGI IMG/M metagenome (GOLD analysis project Ga0180432, IMG submission 132414) | Hypersaline lake sediment archaeal communities from the Salton Sea, California, USA - SS_1_MS_2 metaG | ecosystem: Environmental > Aquatic > Non-marine Saline and Alkaline > Hypersaline >...
GCTGATTAAAAGCCTGTTAAAGGGCATCGAACATACGCGACTGAACGGCCATCCGCAGCAGCGGCTGCCCAACAACGTCAACGTGAGCATCTCCTTCGTGGAGGGGGAGTCAATGCTACTGAACCTTGACTTTGAAGGCATCTGCGCTTCTACTGGCTCGGCGTGCAGCTTCTTCGCGACGGCACGTTGCGAAGCGACGTGTTGAAGCATTTCGAGCGGGCGCTTCAACTCGATCCCGACCACGAAAAGGCGCATGTGGCACTTGGCGCATTGTTGGCTTCCCTGGCCCGTCGACAAGAGGCTCGGCAACACTACCATACGGCCTTGAAGATAAACCCGAGAAACGCCAAGGCCCATTTTCACTTGGGCAACATGGCCATGGAAGAACAAGGTGGGGAACAACGGGCCGTTAAGCATTTCAAGGAAGCTTTGGAGCTGAAGCCGGATTACGTTTGGGCACACATCAACCTGGGCGTCGTCCTCGGCGATCTTGGCCGCTTCGATGAAGCCATGGCCCATTATCGGCTGGCTCTTGAGCTCGATCCCAAGGCCTACCGTGCCCATGTGCAGTTGGGCTACCTGCTGCAAGTGCTCGGCCGCACGGAGGAAGCGATTGCCGAATATCAGGCGGCCTTGGAGATATTGCCGAAAGACTCAGGCGAAGCGAAGCAAGTGAGAGAGTTTATTGAAGAAGCCCAGTAGGACAGGCATTCCTGGCTCTCACGGAACGGGTAGCCTCGATTCTTGAATCGAGGTGCGAAGCACCAGAGGCCTCGTGTGCGGGTAGTCCAACGGAATGGCAAGACTTGTCAGGTGAAATGACGCGGCGCTCGACGCCTCTTGTCGCTGCGCGACCCAGGTTCGAGAACCTGGGCTACCCGTGGCCGGGCCCTTGACCGTGCGTCTTCGGTCGGGGAAAATGTATTACTTAGTGGACTTTGCCCCCTTGGAAGTGAAAGAAGAACCATGTCCAGTTCCAGCCACGTACCCGATTCGGCCGGTCGTTTCGGGGATTTTGGCGGCCAATTCGTGCCCGAGACGCTCACCCGGGCTCTCGACGAGCTCGTTGCCGAATATGAGAAGGCCCGCCAGGACGCCGATTTTCAGGCGAAGCTCGACGGGCTGCTTAAGCATTACGTGGGCCGCCCCTCGCCCTTGTATCATGCCAAGCGGCTGAGCGAGAAATGCGGCGGTGCCCAGATCTACCTCAAACGAGAAGACCTGAACCACACCGGTGCCCATAAGATAAACAACACGTTGGGCCAGGCGTTGCTTACCCTGCAGATGGGCAAGAAACGCGTAATCGCCGAAACCGGCGCCGGGCAGCACGGCGTTGCCACCGCCACGGCTTGTGCCCATTTCGGTTTGGATTGCGTCGTTTACATGGGCGAGGAAGACATCCGCCGGCAGAAACCCAACGTCTTCAGCATGAAACTGCTTGGTGCCGAGGTGCGGCCCGTCTGTAGCGGTTCGCGAACCTTGCGCGACGCGATCAACGAAGCCATGCGCGACTGGATGAGCTCGGTCGAGACGACCCATTACCTGCTCGGCTCGGTCGTCGGCCCGCACCCCTTCCCGCAGATCGTGCGAGATTTCCAAGCGGTAATCGGCCGCGAAGCTCGTGCTCAAGCACTCGAGCAGATCGGTCGCTTGCCGGAACTGGTGGTGGCTTGCGTGGGCGGAGGCAGCAACGCGGCCGGCATGTTCTATCCGTTTATCGAAGACGAGGATGTACGGTTGGTCGGCGTCGAGGCCGGAGGTCGTTCCCAGAAGCCGGGCGACCACGCCGCGCCGCTGTGTTACGGAGAGCCGGGCGTGTTGCACGGCAGCTTTAGCTACGTGATGCAGGACGAAGACGGCCAGACTTCCGACGTGCACAGCATTTCGGCCGGTCTCGATTATCCCGGAACCGGTCCCGAGCATAGTTACTGGAAGGACATCGGTCGGGCGACTTACGAAAACGCCCAAGACGACGAGGCCCTGGCCGCGTTCGACGCTTTGGCGAAGAGCGAAGGCATTCTGCCCGCTTTGGAAAGTTCCCACGCGGTAGCCAAGGCCATGCAGTTGGCCGCCAAAATGAAGCCCGAGGAAGCGGTCGCCGTATGCCTTTCCGGCCGCGGCGACAAAGACGCCGCCGAGATCGCGAGACTTCGCGGAGTGGAGTTTTAACAAACCCCAACAAACCAACCTCGTAGACCTCCGCTTCGCGCGTCCCTAACCCCTATCCCCTAACCCCTGTCCCCTCACCCCGCCATGTCCGCCATCGACACACTTTTCGAGCAGCTAAAGAAATCTTCCCGCAAGGCATTCATGCCGTTTATCACCGCCGGCGATCCCGATTTGGATTTCACGGCCGAGGTGATCCGCCGCCTGGACGCCGCGGGCAGCAGTATGTGCGAGGTGGGGATCCCCTACAGCGACCCAATAGCCGACGGCCCGGTTATCCAGGCCTCCTACACCCGGTCGCTGGACCAGAAGATCAAGCTGGCCGGCATCCTTGACACCATAGGCCAGGTCTCGCCGAAGGTGGCCACGCCGCTGGTCACCATGGTCAGCTACTCGATCGTCTATCGTCACGGGCTGGAGCAATACGTGGCCGACGCGAAGGCGGCCGGCGCGGCCGGGGCCATCGTGCCCGACTTGCCGGTCGAAGAGGCCGGGCCGCTGGCCGACATCTGCCGCAAAGAGGACTTCAGCCTGATCCAACTGATCACGCCCACCACGCCGAAAGACCGGGCCAAGCAAATCGCCGCCCAAACCAGCGGTTTCATCTACTACGTCTCCGTCACCGGCATCACCGGCGCCCGAACCGAGCTTCCGCCGGAGATCATCGACAACGTCGCCTGGCTCCGCGAGCAAACCCCGCTGCCCATCTGCATCGGCTTCGGCATCAGCCGCCCCGAGCACATCAAAATGCTCTCCCCAGTCGCCGACGGCCTAATCGTCGGCTCGGCCATCGTCCGGTTGATAGCCAAGACAGCGGAGATGAGCCGCGAGGAAGTGCTGGCGGAGATTGATCAATACGTCGCCGAGTTGTTGGCGGCGATGTAGGTGGGCGGTGGCTCGGTTGCCCCTGCTTTTCCTCTGCTGTGAGTAGCTCTACAATCGAAACGAGATCACTTCTTAAACAAACCGTGTAAGACGATCCATGTCGACAAAGAAAAGAATCCTTGTTCTCTTCGGAATTGTATGGCTGGTCGCTGCTCTCATCTGTCTTGGCCCTGCCCAATACTACCAGTACAAAGCAAGACTTGAACTTGACCGAGGCGGGGATTTCCACGAGAAGTGCGATTACGACGCGGCGATACATTGTTGCAATGAGGCCATTCGACTGAAACCGGACTATGCGGACGCATACTACGCCCGAGGTCTCGCTTATCACGACAAGGGCGACTTAGACAAAGCCATCGCGGACTACAGTCGGGCTGTTGAGCTAGACGTGAACGCCACCGACGCGTATTACGCTCGGGGCAATGCCCATCATGACAAGGGTGACTTAGACAAAGCCATCGCGGACTACAGCCAGACTGTCGAGCTAGACATGCACGCTGCCCACGCGTATTACTGCCGGGGCAATGCCTATTATGACAAGAGCGACTTGGATATCGCCGTTGCCAATTATGATCGAGCCATTGAAGTAGACCCGAACTATGCTTACTCATACTACGGCCGAGGCCTTGCCTATCATGGAAAGGATGAACTCGACGAAGCCATTGCCGATTACGATCGGGCAACTATGTTGATGCCCGACTATGTCGACACATACTTCAATCGGGGCCTTGCTTATTATGACAAGGATGACTTCGATGAGGCGATTGCCGACTATAGCCACGTCATTCGATTGAGACCTAATGACGCCCAAGCATACTTCAATCGGGGAAATGCGTATTATGAGAAGGACGACCTGAACAATGCGATTGGCAATTACAGTCGGGCGATTCGGCTGAATCCGGGCCTTGTGGCTCCGCACATCAACCGAGCCGGTTGTTATATTGAGAAAGGGGATCTGGATACGGCGATTGCCGGCTTCAGCGAAGCTATTAGACTGGATCCGCTAGCCGCGGATGCATACTGTGGTCGAGCCCATGCATACCATGAAAAGGCCGAACTTGATAAAGCGATTGCTGACTGCAACCATGCGATTCAATTGGACCCCGGTTTTGCGGGTGCGCACTACCATCGGGCCAGTGCTTACGATGACAAAGGCGAGTTTGACGAAGTAATCGCTGATTGCAACCAAGCCATTCGGCTGGACCTCGAGTTTGCTGACGCTTATGCCCTGCGGGCAGACGCCTACGAAAAGAAGGGCGACCTCGACAAAGCGAAGGCCGATAGGAAACGAGCCAAGGAGCTCGATCCGGATATCGAAGATTAGAATAGCAAATACGCCGGTTACGGGAGACAAGTTTTGCGAACGACGAAATCAGTTTCCGTAATTGTAATGCTCGTCGCACTGACCGCCGTTGGCTGTACACGAACCAATGTGGACCCAGCAATACAAGCGGAAGACGAGTATCACAAAGGCTGGGAGTTTGGCGAGAGCGGCGACCGTGAGGCTGAAATCGCCTGCTATGACAGAGCCATTCGACTCGACCCGAACTGTGCAATCGCATATGAAAGCCGAGGCAGTGCTCACAGAGAAATGGGTGACCCCGACAAGGCCATTTCCGACTACAGTCACGCCATTCGCTTGATCCCGCACTATGCCGAAGCATACATTGGCCGGGGATTCGCCCATGAGGACAAAGGTGACCTCGGCAAAGCCGTCGCCGACTTCGATCAGGTCGTTAGATTGGAGCCAGATGATGCAAATGGATACATTTATCGGGCAAATGCACACTCGGCAATGGGTAACTTCGAGAAGGCGATTGCCGATTTGACGCTGGCCGTCAAGCTGAATCCTGACGACTCGCATGCTTACATCAGCCGAGGTTTCGTCTATCAGGACAAAGGTGATTTTGAAAAAGCCATTGCTGATTTCAGTCATGCCATCAGCCTGAACCCGGACAATGCGGATGCCTATATGCACCGTGGCAATGTCTATTGGGACATGGGTGACCTCGAAAAGACGCTTGTCGATTTCACCGAGGCGATTCGCGTGAATCCAGAATCCGCGGAAGTCTACTACAACCGGGCCCTTGCCCATGGAGAGAAACGGGATCTGGTCAAAGTGATTGACGACTGCACGGAGGCGATTCGGTTGGACCCGGCGCATGTGGACGCCTACGTACTCAGGGGCGTGTGCTATCGGGATAGCGGCGAGAAAGACAAGGCAAAGGCCGATTTCGAGCGAGCCAAGAAACTTGGCGTGAACGTGGGCAACTGAATGAAGTCGGGAATGCTCTCGCTCACTTGCTATCCGGCCAATTTCGCGCTAGAATTGACCGCTTCCGCTTGACGGTTGGTTTCCTCCCGCTTGGGCTATCGCAAACAACAAACACAAGGCAACACCATAATGAACGACAAAAACACCATCTCCCGCAGTCCCAAACTCATGTCGGCCGACGACACGGCTTTGCTGGTGGTCGATGTGCAAGAGAAACTCATCGCCGTGATGGACGGGCCGGAGAAAATCGTCTTTAACGTGGGACGCTTGGTCGAAGGGGCGACGCTGCTTGGCCTGCCGGTGGCTGCTACCGAGCAGTATCCGAAGGGACTGGGGCCGACCGTCGGCGAGTTGGCCGATAAGCTGGGTGACGTGCCGGCGAAGGTGACGTTCAGTTGCACGGGCTGTCCGGAAATCTTCGAGGATTTGGTCGCCCGGGGAATGCGAAAACTGCTGGTCTGCGGCATCGAAGCCCACGTGTGCGTGCAGCAGACCGTGCTGGACATGATCTCCGCCGGTTGGCAAGTCTACGTGGCCGTCGACGCCGTCGGGTCGCGAAACGAGTTGGACTACCGCACCTCGCTCGGCCGCATGGAAGCCGCCGGAGCCGTTCTGACCACCACCGAAGCCGCCCTGTTCGAATGGTGCGAATCGGCCGAGAACGAGAAGTTCAAGGAGATCAGCCGGCTCGTACGTAGCTGAACGATGTTCTTGCCTGGAACGGGTGGCTGGGGCAAAGCCTCGGGTGGCCCAGGTTCTCGAACCTGGGTCGCGCAGCGACAAGAGGCCGTGGGCGCCGCGTCGTTCGGCCGGGCGATCCTTCCATTCCGTTAGACTACCTGCCCACGGGGCCTCTGGTGCCGCGCACCTCGATTCAAGAATCGAGGCTACCCGGAGGCTTAGGACTTGCATTTCTCTACTCTGGTTTAGAAAATGTCCACATGGGCAAACGACAAGTAATCGACGATCTCTCCTACGTGCATTTCGTGACCTTCACATGCAACAAACGTCGTCGACTTCTGGACATGGATCGCCCAAAGCAGATCGTGCTGGGCGTTCTTTCGCAAGAGCTAGGAACACGGCAGGGAACCTGCGTTGGATTTGTTGTGATGCCCGATCACGTCCATGCACTGGTGTGGTTTCCCGAAGCGGGCCGCCTGAGCGAGTTCATGCAGGGCTGGAAACGCAAGTCGAGCCATTCGATTGACCGCTGGTATCGCGAAACGAAAATCAAGGTGTATGAATCGGTTAACGATGCGGATTCTTTCTGGCAGAAGAAGTACTATTCCTTCGAGATCTACGAAGAGGACAAGTTGCGAGAGAAGTTGAACTACATGCATCTCAATCCGGTTCGGGCGAAACTGGCCGAAAGGGCCGTTGATTGGAAATGGAGTTCGGCGCGTTGGTACGAGTGCGGGAAATCGGTCGGTGTGCCGTTGCGTTGGGTATACTGACCAGTCGGGTGGCCCAGGTTCTTGCAACCTGGGTCGCGCAGCGACAAGAGGCCGTGGGCGCCGCGCCGTTCAGCCGAGAATCTTACCATTCCGTCACACTACCTGCCCACGAGGCCTCTGGTGCTGCGCACCTCGATTCAAGAATCGAGGCTACCCTGGGAAACGTCACGAATCGGGTGGCCCAGGGTCTTGCAACCTGGGTCGCTTTAGCGACAAGAGGCCGTGAGCGCCGCGCCTTTCAACCGAGAATCGTACCATCCCGTTTGCCTACCCGCCCACGAGGCCTCTGGTGCTGCGCACCTCTCGTACGCAGTTGAACGTGCTCACACGGCCCGTTGTGAAAACGTGGCGACTTCCAACGTCGTCAAACGTTTGACCAACTCGTCCGGCGTTTGCGGACGCCGCAGCGGTTCTTTGGCCAACATGCGATGAACCAGCCGGGCAACGTCGTCGGGGACGTGCGGGGCGAGGGTTCTTAGCGGCGGCGGGGTCGATTGGCGATGGTGCGTGGCAAGCTCGGCCATGCTGCTACCGGTGAACGGCAAGCGGCCGGTGAGCATCTCGAACAGTACCACGCCGAGGCTGTAGATGTCGCTGCGAATGTCCGCGCCAATGGCCGAGGTCAGGAACTCGGGCGCCATGTGGCTGCACGTGCCGGATATCCGCCGGTCGGCCGCCGAGCCGGTCTCATCGGGACGTCGGGCGAATCCCAAATCCAAGAGCGTGACGTGGCCCAAGGGCGAGACGAAGATGTTGCCCGGCTTCACGTCGCCATGCATCCAAGCGGCGCGATGCAAGGCACCCAGGGCATCGGCCGCCTGTCGGGCGATCCACAAAGCCACCGGCACCTCGGGCAGCTCGCCCGTGCCAAGTTGCGCGGCAAGCGTGCGGCCTTCCAACCAAGGCATTACCGTGTAGCGAGATTCACCGGATACGCCCGCATCGAGAATGGGAATCAAATGCGGGTGAGACACCGTACGGCCCACGCGTGCCTCGCGAGCCAACTGGCTGACGGCCCAACGCTCGGATTGCAAACCGGATTGAAGCATCTTGACCGCATAGTCGGCTGGCCGATCGTCGGGGAGATTCGTGGGCCGAGCCCGATAGACTCGTGCGAAGCTGCCTTCGGCCGCCAGATGGACCAACCGCCAATCGCCGACGACGGCGCGGTCGTCGCGCTCTTTGGCAACTTGCCCCGGCGCATGCAACGCGAGCGCGGAACTCTGGTAAGATGTCAGGTCGATTTGGGTCATTGCGGACGTCGCGGGAAAAGACTGTAAAGAACCGTCCAATAGTAGTAATCGGCGTTTGAGCGGTTCAAGTTGAGCGCCGAGGCGTGTAAGTTAGCCCGGCAGTCCCTTGCGGCAAGCGGCCGGGGGTCATACAAGGGGGCTTTTGTGATTTTGGCGTTGTTACTTGAAAGGGAGACTGATGATTCGCAAGATCTTCGTAGTATGCTGCTTGGCCGCTTTCTGCCTCGGCACGATCGCCGGATGCACCCCACCCGCCAGTGATGGGGGATCGCCCGGAACCACCACGGCCAGCGAATAGATTCACTGACCGGCCTAGCTCGAGACATTCCGAGATATCGGAAGACATGCCCACGCAATGCGTGGGCATTTTTCGTTTACGCCCCATGGTATGAAGAAGTGGGGAAGAGGCACAGCTACTGAAATCAACACAAGTTGGAAATAGTTCGGACCATGCTTTGTAGAGCCCAACTACTCTTTGGGGAATAGCTCAACGAGATTCTCGCCGTCACGAAGGAAAACGGCTTTGCCGTTGGTGGGCACAGTGATCATCTCTACGGCGTTCTTCACATTTGTCACGGGGTAGGTGACTTTCGGCTTCCTCTCCATGTAGGAACGAACGAAACTGAGTTCGATTCCTTTGTTCGTTGTTTTTGCATTCGCACCGGGACAGTAGTAAAGGGTCTCAAGCTTGGAAGTGAATCTGATTTCGACCATGCCTTCGCTAATTGCTCTAACTTCTTCGAAAGCAATATCCTTCGCGCCGTACGCGGAATCGCCAGTCACTTGGTATAAAAAGATGCCTGCCTGCGCTGTTGCCAGAGCCAACGTCAACACGACGAGACACATGACAATGCGGCGGTAGGTAAGAGTATCATTCTTCATGGTCTCTTGTCTCCCTAACCGCGTGGGTGAGGTAGATGACGAACAGAGCAAGCTCATCCCCTATGTTGGTATTTCGTTCTGAAAGACCGATTATTGGGGAGCGGATCGCAATTCCCCCAAGGATAACCGCTTGTTCATGGCAATTCATCCTTTCTTGCCAAACCGAACCAAACGCCCTTGTCGCCCCTACCGCTTATCCTCCGGCAGCGGAGCTTTCGTGCTTAACGCTTGTTCCAGCGTGGGCACCGGGCGGAAGTTCGGGTGGTCGCGGTGCTTGATGTGGATGCGGCCCCAGTAGGAACCGTAGTAGACGGCGTTGGCGTCGACCCAGGTGGATATTTTGACGAAGTCCTCGATCGGCAGCTTCTTATCGTTGCCGGGGCAACCTTTGCGAATCCGGGCGATCAGCTTCGAGGCGTGCGAGCCGACCGAACGCGGCGGGGCATAGGCCGAACCGTCCCAGTCCGAGCCCTCGTCGAACGTCTCGACCAGGCCGCGGCTCATGATGCTCTCGTAAGAGCGGCATCGGGCGGTGGTCAACTCGCCGGTCAACTTCAAATCGGCGGCCGGTTTCTCCCCGCCGTGGCAGCGGACGCAATGCTTGTCCAATACAGGTTGCACGTCGGTGATGTAATGAAGCACTCGGGCGGCCTTCTTATCGCCCGGCTGGGGTTGCGGCATTACCGGAGGGCTGGCCATGGCCTTGGGCAATACGGCCGAAGCGATCGGCGAACGGTTGGGCGTCTCGTGGCAACCGACGCACGAACGGGTTTCGCCCGGCTTGTAGTTGACGTACGTCCGCTCGCGTTGCAGTTCCATGAAGTTCTCGTCGAGCGCCTCGAAGTAAATGTTGCGATTGGCCGGCACGTAGAAATGGGCCGAGCCGTCTTCGTGGACCGGCACCACGCCGTACAGGGCCTTGGCCGCCAGGGCACTGCTGGGACTGACCAGGCCGGTATGGTTAATGGCCGGTTGCCAGGTTCGTCGACATGCCCAGGGACGCGGGATCTGCTCCAATACGCGAATCCACTTGACCGAACCCCGCTCGACGCCCTCCATGCCGAAGTAAACGTCCTGCACGATGCACACGGCCAGCTTCTTCTTCGCAAGCTCGGGGTCGCATTGGTTCGGCATGACCGGCGGCCGCTTGCGAGGTTTCAGCGGGGTCGGCTGCCAGCAGGAGAACTCCTCGTCCTTATGGATCAAGTCGTGGTTGCCCTGGTCGTCGATCACGTACAGCCCATAGGCGCGGACGTCCTTCCAACTCTTATCCGGGTTGTAGGAGACGAGAAACTGCTTGTCGCTAAGCGGGAAGGGGTCCATGTACAAGGGGCCGTTGGTGTGGCGGGTCCACTTGCCGTCGACCAGATGGTTCCAGCCGGCTTCCTGGCGGATGTCGACGTGTGGGGTGATGTAGGTCATCGGCTCGCGGGTGCGGATGTTCTTCGTCGTGTCGACGCGGATGACCGTGCCGATGCCGCTTTGCGGATAGTGGGGCGTGCCCAGCATTACGAAAAGGTTGCTATGGCCGGGAATCTGGCGGCCGTGCAACATGGTCGGCGGGAACTGGATGTCGTTGCCGTAAATCTCCTTCGAACCCGTGCCGTCGGGCCGCATCGCCCAAAGACATTTGATCCCCAACTGGCCCTTGTCGACGTATTCCCAACGCGAGTAGAGTATCCAGCCGTCTTCCATGATCGAAGGCGAGAACTCGCTCACGGCGCTGTTGGTCAGCATCTTCATGTTGGAGCCGTCGCCGTCGATCCTGTGCAGCACGGCCGTGCTGAGGTGGTCCGGCGCGTCGCACAGGGTTCCGTATTCGCAACGGCTGGAAGTGAACACGATCCCGCCGTCGGGCAGATAGCAGGGGTGCATATCGTCGGTCTGATGATAATACATCCGCGCGGTGCCGCCGTTCTTCGAGTTGTCGTACTTGGCGATACGCTCGTCTTCATCATCGGGCCGGAAGGTCAACTGCCGCAGGCCCTTGCCGTCGATGCCCACTTCGTAGATACGAAAGCCTTCCTTGGGCGCTTTCTTCCAATCGAAGATGATCTTCTTCGCGTCGAAGGAAAGGTCGAAGCGGCCGAAGATGCCGTCCTTCATTTGCGGAAGTAGATCGGTGACCTTGCCGGTCTTCACGTCGAGGATACAAAGGTTCCCGCCATAGTTGCCCACGCCGTCGATGAAGTCGGTGTAGAAGTGGCTGGAGTGGTAGGTGTATCGTTTTACGAACACCAGTTTATTGAAGTCCTCGGCGGCGGAAGCGTCCGCACACATCGCGGCCAACAGCAGCAATACGATTCGCAGTTTCATGGGGTCGGACCCTGTTTTCGGTTTTCGGGTATTTGGTTGGTTTTCAATCGGCCGTGTAATTCGCAACGAAACCGGACAGCGACGCCAAACGGCCCAACTTTGAGCTTAACAGACACCGCCGGGAGTTCAAGCAATCGGGCCGGGAAAACGCCCAGTTATCGGAAATTGGCGGGAAATCGGCGTTTTCGCGCGGCGAATCACTGCCCAGAAACCACAACACCGGGTTCAGGTTCTCGAGCCTGAGTCGCTTTAGCGACAAGAGGCCGTGAGCGCCGCGTCATTCAACCAAGAATCGTACCATTCCGGCAGACTACCCTCTCGCGAGGCCTCTGGTGCTGCGCACCAATCGAGCCTACAGCCGCATGGCGACACTCTTGAGATTCTCGAATCCAAAGTATCCGGCCGCAAAGAAGCAGAATAGGCAACCGAGATAATCGCCCCAATACCAGCCTGCTTTTCTAGCGCCGTATTTAAAGGCTTCGCAAACGCCGATCAACAACTCCCCGGCGGCGGAGAGCGCGACGACGAACATCACAACGGAAAACACCCCGGCGACCGCTTCCGACTGGAAATTGGGCAAAATGATTCGCAACTCAAGTACGATAACAGCCGCGATCAGATACAGCACCAGCGGAGCGAACCAAATGACCTCGGCGACGCTCAGTCTTCTCCTTCTTCCGCGAAACATAAATTGATAAGCAACGATCAGCGGGGCGGAGAATTGCAGACCAATCAGCAGCCCATGCAAAAACACCCTCGCATCGCCCGGCGCGGTTTCCGGATATCGATAGCTCTCCCGGTCCGCCACCGCCAACGCACAACCCACGGCCACGGCAAACGTGACCACGAGCATATCGAAAATAGTCAAATCCTTCCAAGGCTCGTTTTCGTTGGGCATTGTGGTTTTGTGGTCTCGTAGCGTCACCAAAGGTTATTCCGCATTTCATGAGCTTGTCGACTTGCCGGGCAAAGACGCCGATCAGCCCGACTCTTGCAGTCCCCAAAACCAATCCCACGGCTTGTCGAATTCATCGTACGGCCACAACTCCTTGAATTGTTCGCGTATTTCGGCAATGCCGGGTCTCGGCGGTTCCGAGGGCACGGGCCAAAACCGGCGACACACATCCGTAAGACGGCCGATCTCTTCGGACCCTTCGAGACGTTCGACGAGGTCGCGCAAGGTCCACGGAAACAGATACCCGTAACCCGACAGACCAAGCTCGATCCATCCCATGCGGAGCGGCTGCTCCGATTCCAAGGAATAACACTCGACAGGGCCAACCTCGATGGACAAACCGTCGGGGAAATAATCGATCTCGTTTTCCGGCGAGTCTTCGCGCGTGATCGGTCGAAGGACGTTGTCTATCGGCATGCCCAGCCCAATCGCCGCGCGATATACACCGCGCTGTTCGGAAGCCAGAGTTTCGATTATTTCTTCGAGCGACGGAGAGTCGGAAAGTTCGATGTCCCATTCGATCTCCTTCATCACGCCAATGCCAGAGGCAGCTTCTTCCAACCACGAGGAATCTTTCTCGTCTTGGTCGATTGCGTCGCCGAACTTGACATTAAGATTGCGCATGCCCGAGCCGCCAAGCAGGTTGGTATCACGAATCTCGGCAACGAACCGCGAGAGATCGTTGCCCGTCATCGGCGGCGGAACGCATGGACGATAGTAAACGAGGCTGGTGAAAAATGACATTTTCGTATTCGCGATCGAGGCGCCGCATGAC
>Ga0180432_10008325_pt1 | contig 12960 bp, 13 predicted proteins | sample SS_ome_10_FD_132414 | JGI IMG/M metagenome (GOLD analysis project Ga0180432, IMG submission 132414) | Hypersaline lake sediment archaeal communities from the Salton Sea, California, USA - SS_1_MS_2 metaG | ecosystem: Environmental > Aquatic > Non-marine Saline and Alkaline > Hypersaline >...
CCGGGCGACTACGCGGATCAGCATCCCGACCAGCTCTCCGGAGGCCAGCAACAGCGCGTCGGTGTGGCTCGCGCCCTGGCTGCCGACCCGGACTACCTTCTCATGGACGAACCGTTCGGCGCGCTGGACGCTCTCACGCGCGACCTGCTGCAGCAGGAGCTGCTGGCGCTGAAGCAACGCATCAGGAAAACGATCATTTTCGTGACCCACGATATCTTCGAGGCGCTGACACTGGCGGACCGGATCGCCGTCATGCATGACGGAGGTCTGGAACAGATCGGCACGCCCCGGGAGATCCTGCAGGGACCGGCGACGGATTTCGTTCGCGACTTGTTCGGGAAGCCGGCCGAGCAACTCAAGCATTTCGAGAGGCACGTATGAACTTCCTCGATTACGTTGCCGCGCATCGCGCCGAGCTGTTGATCAAGACCGGTCAGCATCTGGTCTTGACGGGCCTGTCGGCCGGCGTGGCCGTGGCGGCGGGCGTACCGCTCGGAATCGTGATCTCGCGCTGGCGCCTGACCCGGGGCGTCGTGCTGGGATCGGCAAGCGTGGTCCAGACGATTCCGAGTGTCGCGATCCTGGCGGCGCTGATGATCCCGCTGGGGCTCGGCGCAAAGCCGGCGATCGCCGCACTGATACTGTACGCGCTGCTTCCGATCATCGTGAACACGTATACGGGGTTGACCGGTGTCGATCCCAATATCCTGGAGGCCGCGGAGGGCCTTGGCTTCACCCGCCGGCAGCGTCTCTGGCTGGTGGAGATGCCGCTGGCCTCGCCCGTGATCCTGGCCGGCATCCGAACCGCAACGGTGATTACCGTGGGCATCGCCACGCTGTCCTCGCTCATCGGCGCCGGCGGACTCGGTGACTTCATCTTCCGGGGCCTGGCCACGCTGAACTATCAAGCCATCCTGTTGGGGGTCGTGGCGGCCTCGTCGATGGCCCTTTTGCTCGGATACGGGATCGGCGCCATTGAGGGGATGTTGAAACGGAGGTTGCACCTGGGATGAAGAGAAACCAACGACTCACACTCGCGAAGAGCGCGGTGGCGCTGCTGGGCGTTGTCGCGCTGATCGGCAGTGCCGGCTGCGCGCGAAAAGCGAAGCCCGTATCCGTCACGGTGGGTTCCAAGAACTTCACCGAGCAGTTGATCGTTGCCGAACTCATGGCCCAGTTGATCGAGTCGCGGACGGACCTGAACGTCCGGCGCAAGCTGAACCTCGGCGGCACCATGATCTGTCACAGCGCGCTGACGCGCGGCGAGATCGACCTGTATGCCGAATACACGGGCACGGCCTTGACCGCCATTCTCAAGCAGCCGGTCGTGTCCGACCCCCAGCAGGTGTATGCAACGGTCCGGCAGGCCTACGCGGAACGGTTCCAGTGTGAGTGGCTGGCGCCTTTCGGGTTCAACAATACGTATACGCTGACGGTTCGCGGCACGTTCGCGAATCGCGAGGGCGTGCGGCGAATCAGCGATCTGGAACCGTTGGCCGCGGACCTCGAAGCCGGGTTCACGGCGGAGTTCGCCGTCCGCGAGGACGGCTACCCCGGCCTCCGGAAAACCTACGGTTTCGGCTTCGGCCGCACCCGGGACATGGATCCCGGGCTGATGTACCAGGCCGTTGCCCGGGAAGAAGTGGACGTGATCTGTGCGTTTGCCACGGACGGCCGCATCGCGGCCTACGACCTGCAAACGCTGGAAGACGACAAGGCGTTCTTTCCGCCCTACTACGCGGCGCCCGTTGTGCGGCGTGACACACTCGCGGACCACCCGGAAATCCGCGCCGCGCTTGCGCCGCTTGCCGGCCTGCTGGACGACGAGACCATGCAGCGTCTGAATCTCGAAGTCGACGAGAAGAAACGGGAACCGGCTGACGTGGCGAGGCGGTTTCTCGTTTCGGGCAACCGGATCCCGTCACAGACCGGCCCGTAGCGAATGGCGGGTGTCGATCGACCGCTCGAAAGGGCGAAGACCGGGGTCGGAACAAAAGAGAGGGGAAAGCATTGGCGGCCATAGCAGGAATCGTGGGGGCACAGAGCACGCGGGAAGACGTGGCGAGCCTGTTGGAATCACTGACGCATCGCGGGGCGGATGTCCGGAACCTGCGGACCGGGGCCGGGTACAGCCTCGGTACGCTGGCGGCCGAACTCTCTGCGACGCGCGGGGACGGCTTTGCCTGCAGCGACGGGGCGATCCTGCTGTTCGACGGCGAGATCTACAACGACCGCAACCCGCACGAATCGGACGCCGACGTCGCCCTGCGCCTGTATCGCAGATATGGGCGGACCTTTCCGGCGCACCTGGCGGGAGTGTTCGCCTGCGCCGTGTGGACGGACGGAGAAGTCCTGTTGGCCAGGGACGGCGTGGGGGTGCGCCCCCTGTACTGGGGACGAACCGGGGGGAGCGGGCTCTGCTTCGCATCCGAAATGAAGGCGCTCGTCGGTCTCTCGGACGACGTCCACGAACTGTTGCCCGCCACCACGATCTCGTCATCCTGCGGGGTGGCCGGCTATGTGCCGCGGCTGCCGGCCGTGAGCGTTCCGCGAGAACCGGAAACCGCGGCCCGGTCCCTCCGCGATTGCGTCCTGCGCGCGGTGGAGCGCCGACTGGCGGACGGCGCCGTGGGAGCGTGTCTCCTCAGCGGAGGGCTGGACAGCTCCGTCATCGCGGCCGCAGCGCATACCCTGGGGGCCACCGACCTGCCGCTCCTGACCGTCGGCTACGAGGGCGGCGCGCCCGACGTCGAGAACGCCGGACTCGTCGCGAAACATCTCGGCATGCGGCATGAGATTCGCCTGTTCTCGGCGCAGGAAATTGAAGAACGGGTGCCGCGGGCCGTGTGGACCATGGAGTCGTTCGACGAGGACTGCGTCAGCGGGACAATCTCCAACCTCTTTGCCTCCGGTCTGGCCGGCCGGACGACCAACTGCATCCTGAGCGGCGAGGGCGGGGACGAGCTGTTCGGCGGGTACCACCTGCTCAAAGACGTGCCGACCGAGTCCGAGCGTCTCCTGATGATGGAACGGCTCATCGAGGTTGCCCACAATACCGCCGTCCAGCGACTGGACCGCGCCATGATGGGCAACGGCATCCACTACCGCACGCCGTTTATCGACAGCGAGGTCATGGCTTTCGCCGCGCATTTGCCCGTGGACTGGAAGATCCACCGCCTGGAAGACGGCGGGCTGATCGAAAAGTGGCTGCTGCGCGAAGCGTTCAAGGATCTGCTGCCGGAGGAGATCTATCGCCGCAGCAAGCTGCGCTTCTCGGGTGGAACCGGCACCGACAACGTGATGGACGAGATTGCGCGGAAACATGTTGCCGAGGGAGCGTTCAACGAAACGAGCCGCCGGACGCCGGAGGGGTACACGCTGAACTCGCCCAAGGAATTGTGGTACTACCGCCTGTTCAAGAAACAGTTCCCCGATCCCTGTTTTGAGCGGCTGGTCGGCCGATGGGATCCGGACAAGTGAGGGCCGGGTCGTGAAGGACTTTCGGATCGCTGCCGTGCAGTGCCGGCCCTCCCCCTCGGGCCCGTTTGACGAGAACCTGGCCATGCTAGACCGACATCTGGCGTGTGCGGTGAAACGGGGTGCGCAATTCGTCGTCTTTCCCGAGGTGACGCTCAGCGGGTATGTCAACGAGGCGGAAGCCGTGCATTCGCGCGCGTTGCGGATGGTGGACCCCGTCGTGGGCGAGGCCGTCGCGTTGTCCGATCGGCATTCGGTGTACTGCTGTTTCGGGATGTTCGAGGCAGACGGAGACAAGCTGTACAACACGGCGATTCTGGCCGGGGAGGGCCGGCAAATCGGGGTGTATCGCAAGGTTCACATCCCGGATCGCGAACGGGGTCTGTTCTCGCCGGGAGACCGGCTACGGGTCTTTGACACGCCTTTTGCCAGAACGGGGATCGGGATCTGCTTTGACAACGAAGTCTGCGAAACGCATGCGACCTTGGCGGTGCTGGGAGCGGAGCTGATCGTCATGCCGGCTGCCTGGGCCGACCACTGGGAACGCGAGGATTACGTCGAAAGCTGTGCGACCGACGAGGAGGTGATCCGGGAACGTTGCCGGTGGCAGACGATGATGTTCGGCGCCCGCTGCCGGGATACGGGGACCTATTCCGTCCTGGCCAACCAATGCGGCATCGAATCCGGCGGGCCGTGGCGGTTTCCCGGTAAGAGTATGATCTTTGCTCCGACCGGGCGCGTGCTCGCCGAGGCAGGCGCCTGGGAGGAGGAGATCCTCTGCGCCGATCTCGACGCGCAGCTGCTGGCGCGATACCGGGCCATGCCGTGTTACGCGCTCAACGAACGGAGGCCCGTCGCTTACCGGGCGCTCGTGGATGAAGCTTTGGGCAGCGGAACTCGACGAAAAGACCGGCCGGAGGTGTCATGCGGATCGGATCGCCATTCTACCGAACGCTGTCCGCCGAAGACGTCTCTCTGATCGACCGGAGCGCTCGGCGGGTATTGGAGCGGGTCGGCATCCGCCTCCTGGGCGGGTGGGGACTGCGGGAGTTGGAGGCCGACGGCGCTCGCGTTGATCACCCGGAGGAACGGGTGCGTTTCCCGGAAGAGTGGTTGGCCCGGAAGCTGGCGGCAGCCCCGTCGCGCTTTACCCTCTACTCCCGTGACGGCCGGAACGACCTGAACGTCGGCGGCGAGAACACCTATTTCGGAAACGGCGGCCGTGTCTTCCGGGTTCTCGACGTGGAAACCGGCAACTACCGACCCTCCCGGCTGCGCGATATCGCCAACACCGCCGCCCTGGTCGAGAACCTCGAGCATCTCCGTTTCTACATCATCGCCTGCCAGGCGCACAACGTCGGCCGCGAACACTACCATACGAACGATTTCTACTACGCCTTCCGGCATACGCGCAAACACGTGATGGGCGGGTGCGACTCGATCGAGGGGCTGAACCAGATGTACCGGCTGGCGATCTGCATCGCGGGCGGGGAGCAGGCCTTCCTGGCAAAGCCCTTTGCGACGATCATTGCGAACCCGATCAGTCCGTTGACCATCGATTCGGAGACACTCCGAACGATCGCTTTCTGCACGACGCACGGGATCCCCGTGACCTGCGCCGCCGCGCCGATTGCCGCGGCCACGGCGCCCATCACGCTGGCCGGCGCCTTGGTGCAGATGCACGCGGAAGCGCTGGCCGGCGTCGTCGTCGCCCAGGTCTTCCGGCCCGGGGCCAAAGTCCTGTACGGGGCGTTCCCGACGATTCTGGACCTGCGCACGATGGCGGTAAGCGTGGGGGCCGTGGAGATGGGGCTCATGAACGCTGCGGCCGTGGAACTGGCCAAGCTCTACGACCTGCCGATCTACGCCTCCGGCGGGGTCACCGAGGCCAAGCGGGCGGACGTTCAGGCCGGGTTCGAGAAGAATTTCTCCAATCTCGTCGTGGCGCTCAGCGGGGCGGACTGCATTCACCTGACTGCGGGTCTCATGGACTCGGCCAATGCCATCTCGTATCAGCAGTTTGCGGTGGACAACGAAAGCATCGGCATGATCGGCCGGGTCCTGCGTGGAGTCGAGGTCGGAGAAGACCGTCTGGCGGAACACGTGATCGAAGACGTCGGGCCCGGCGGACACTTTCTGATGGCCGACCATACCTTCCGGTACATGGAGTCGGAGTTCTTCTATCCGACCCTGAGCGAGCGCTGCAGTTTCGAGGTGTGGAACGAGAAGGGCCGGCCCAGTATGCTTGGACGAGCCAAACGTCTGGTCCGGGAGATCCTTCGCGACCATGCGGGCTGTGTGCTGGATCCCCGCCTCGATCGCGAGATCCGGGATCGGTTTCCCGGGATCCAGTCCTTGGAACCCGTTCCCGTACCCGAAGAGACTTGAGCACGAGCCGGGTCCTATGCCGTTCGGCGTTCGGCCGGGATTCGGCTCAGTGGTCGCAGATGTTGCCGCCGGTCTCGAGCGTGCCGGCCAGGTAGCGCTCCACGATCAAGGCCGGATCCTCGCGCGGGGCGCCGACCACCACGCGGATGCCCTGCTGCGAGAACAGATCCTGCGCACGGCCGCCCATTCCCCCCGCAATGATCATCTCCGCTCCCTGTTCGGCCAGCCAGCGGGGCAGGAGGCCCGGCTGGTGATCGGGCGCCGGAACGGTCCGGTGGTCAAGAATCGAGCCGGTGTCCGGGTCGGCGTCGAAAAGCGCAAACGCCTCGCAATGGCCGAAATGCGGGGAAAGTTTTTCCTGAACGATCGGTATGGCTATACGCACAGTCTGATCCTCCTCCTGTGACCCAGCCGGGCAGGCTGCCACAAGCCGCTGTGCCCGGCAACGGGAAACCATCATAGGATCCGCGGGCGCGGTGTCAACGATGTAGCCGCGCCCGGAGGAATCCGAACGGCCGGAGGCGCGGCCCTCGCTTGGAGGAACCGCGCTCCGGCCGCCTTCCGCCGATTCGGACTCAGTCCGTTTCGATCGGGATGCTCTTCCGTTTCGGCTGCGCTTCCTCGCGCTTGGGCGCCGTGACGGTCAGAACCCCCTTCTTGAACCGGGCCTTGGCCCTGGCGCCGTCCACGCTCGCGGGCAGCGCGACCACCCGGTAGAACGAGCCGTAGGACTGCTCCCGGGTATGCCAGTTCTTGCCCTTCTCCTCCTTCTCTTCCTTCTTCTCGCCACGAATCGTGACGGCCTCATCGTCCATGTCCACGCTGACGTCCTTCTCGTCCAGGCCCGGCAACTCGGCCGATACCTTCACTTCCTTCTCGGTCTCGGCCACGTCGACGCGGGGACGGAAGGCCAACGCGGCGCCTTCCCCTTCGCCCCTCCGCCGCGCCAGCGGGAAATCAGTGAAGAAGTCGTCAAACAGACGATTCATCTCCCTCTGGAAATCCCGAAAGGGATCCCATTCGCCGCGCCGTGCGGGCACGCTCTCGCGCCCGCGGCCGAACTTCGGCACTAGATCCTTGATTGCCATGATTTACCTCCTTGCGTGTTGGGTGTCGGAGCCCATGCCCCGGCAGCGATTCCGCACGCGTCACGCTTCAATTTCGATCTTCCTCGTCTTCACGGCTTCCTGCTTGGGAAGCGTGACCTGCAGGACGCCGTTCCGCACGCGGGCTTTGATGCCCTCGGTGTTGACCGCATCCGACAGGGTGAAGTCACGTCGGTACCGGCCCACGCCATATTCCTGGCCGACCAGTTTATAGCCCGCCGGCCCGTCCAACTGGGCCCGCCCCTCGACGGTCAGCACGCCGCTGTCTACCGTGACGTCCACCGATTTCTCATCCACGCCCGCCATATCCGCTGTCAGCAGAACGCGCTCGTTGTTTTCGCAGATGTCCACATCGGGCACGTAGACGGCGTCCGTCTCCGGCGCCTGCATCCTCTCAATGTCCTTGTCTTCCACTCTGGTCACTTCCTTGTCCGTCATCTCTGCTCACCTCGCTTTCCTCCCGGCGAACCCCTGAACCTTGAACCTGTGAACCTCCGAACCCTGAACCCTTAACCCCTCAGGCTTCAATCGCGACCTTGCGCGGTTTCTCCTCTTCGGACCGCGGCACCGTGAGACGCAGCAACCCATTCTTGTAGTTCGCCTTCACCGTCGCGGCATCCGCCCGGAACGGCAACCGCAGGGTCCGCGCAAACTCGCCCGACGGGCGCTCCCGCCTGTGATAGGTCTCCCCCTCCGGGGTCTCACCGGCGTTGACCTTGCCGCGAATGGTCAGCTCATCCCCGAGCACGGAGATGTCCACGTCATTCGGGTCCACACCCGGCAGTTCGGCATCCACGACCAGGCCGTCCTGCGAGGACCAGACGTTCATCAGGGGATACGCCTTGCGGCGCCGCCACGGCCGTCCGCGGCCCCAGCCCCCGAACGCCCGATCCATGTCCGCCTGGAGCGACTCCAGCTCGTCGAACACCGACCACGGGTTCCTCGGCCATGCAGTTAGATCCAACATCTCTCATCCCTCCCTTCATACTGCTGTTCTCTCGCAACTGTCAAACGCGCCCTACGTATGAGCATAGCACGTGCCAGCCCGGAAAACGTGGAGCAGGAGGAATGCGCAAGATGTTACACGCCAGCATGTTAAATACTCTTGGCGCTCACAGATGGCGCAGCGCGTAGGGTCATAAAGGCGCGTCAATGTGACGATGCCATGGCACAGAGGAGGGACAGAATGACTCATACAGAGACCCGTGCGCGGGGGCTGTGCATCGGAAGGGTTCCCGGCTGGTCGAGGCTCTGCCTCAAGCGTGGCTTGCTCTCAAGGCCTGATCGAAGTCGGCCCGGATGTCTTCGATGTTCTCCAGCCCGACGGCCACACGGACGAATTCGGGCGTGACACCGGCGGCGCGCTGGGCCTCCTGCGACATCTGCTGGTGGGTCGTGGAAGCGGGATGGAGCACCAGGGTCTTGGCATCGCCGACGTTTGCCAGGTGGCTCGCCAGTCTGACGGCGTTGATGAATCTCTCACCGGCCGCGCGGCCACCCCGGATGCCGAAGCCGAGCACCGCGCCGAAGCCGCCTTCCAGATATCGGTTCGCCGCGGCATGATGCGGGTGGTCCGGCAGGCCGGTGTAGTTCACCCAGTCCACCTCCTTGCGCGTCCGCAGCCATTGCGCCAGTGCCAGCGCGTTGGCCGACTGCCGGCGTATGCGGAGGGGCAGTGTCTCCAGGCCCTGGAGGAACAGGAAGGCGTTAAACGGGCTCGGGCAAAGCCCGATGTTCCGCATGCCGTCGAGACGAGCCTTCATCGCGAACGCCACGTTGCCCATACCGGGGACGTCCTTGAACGCGTCCCCGTAGACCAGCCCGTGATAGCTCTCGTCCGGCGTGGTGAAGCCGGGAAAGCGGCCCCGGGACCAGTCGAATTGGCCGCTGTCCACGAGGACGCCGCCGATGGACGTGCCGTGGCCGCCGATCCACTTCGTGCAGGAGTGCAGCACGATATCCGCGCCGTGCTCGATCGGCCGGCAGAGGATCGGGGCAAACGTGTTGTCCACGATGACCGGGACACCGGCCGCGTGGGCCGCGTCGGCGATCCCCTCTAGATCGGGCACGTCACCCCTGGGGTTGCCGATCGTTTCGAGGTACACCGCCCGGGTGTTCTTCCGGACGGCGGACCGGATCTTCTCCGGTGTCGGGTTGTCCACGAACGTTACGCCGATTCCGAGCTTCGGAAGCGTGTACCGGAAACAGGTCTCGGTGCCGCCGTAGAGAGAGGCCGAACTGACGAGGTGGTCCCCCGCCTCGGCGAGCGTGTGGACCGCCAGGAAGATGGCGGCCATGCCGCTGGACGTCAGCAGTCCGGCGGTCCCTCCTTCCAGGGCGGCCATCCGCTTCTCCACCACGTCGGAGGTCGGGTTCATCAGGCGCGTGTAGATGTTTCCGGGTTCCTTGAGCGCGAACAGGTCGGCCGCGTGTTCCGCGTCTCGGAATACGTAACTGGTCGTCTGGTAGATCGGCACGGCCCGGGCGCCGGTGGCCGGGTCGGGCTGCTGCCCTGCGTGAAGGGAGAGCGTCTCCAATCCGGGCGTTTGTGCGGTCATGTTGTTCCGATCTCCTTTCGTCATGATGCGGCGGGCGCCGGACCACCAGGGAGGTCTGATCCCGACGCTGCTGCGAGGCTCTCGTCCACGAAGGCCGCCGCTGCTCCGACCGTCTTGATCTTCAGCGCATCCTCTTCGGCGGTTTCGATGTCAAACGCTTCGTCGAGCGCTGCAATCAATTCGATGCTCTTCATCGAGTCCACACCGAGATCTTCCACGAACCGCGATTCGGGGCGGATCGCGGCCGGATCGATCTTCAGCAGGTCCGCCGTGACTTCCTTCACGCGCTCATATGTGTCCGACATGCTGGTCTCCTTTACCCGCCGCTTCGTCACCACAGACAAAATCGAATGTCTCTCTCGCGATGACCAACTCCTCGTCCGTCGGCACGACCAGAACGCGGATTTCGGAAGCCGCGGCCGAGATCTCGCCTTCCTCGCCCACCAGTGCATCGTTACGGCGGTCGTCCAGACGAATGCCCAACGCATCGAGGTCCGACAGAATCCGGCGGCGCATGTCCGGCCCGCGTTCCCCGATCCCGCCCGTGAACACGATGGCGTCGCAGCCGTTCAGAACGGCAAGGTAGCTGCCGATCGTCTTGCGCACGGCGTAAGCGAACAGGTCCAGCGCGAGAATCGCCCTGGCGTTGCCGGCGGCCGCCTCCTCTTCGAGACGGCGGACGTCATTGGAAATGCCGGAGATGCCCAGCAGACCCGACTGCGTGTTCGCGAGCGAGTCGAGTTCATCCGTCGTATATCCCTTGCGCGCGAGGTAGAGCAGAATCGCCGGATCGAAACTGCCTGCGCGCGAGCCCATGATCAGGCCCTCCAGCGGGGTGAAGCCGGAGCTGGTGTCCACCGACGCGCCGTTGCGCACCGCCGTAACGGTGGAGCCGTTGCCGAGATGGCAGGTAATCAGGTTCACCTCGCCCGACGGACGTCCCAGAAGCTCGGCCGCGCGTTGGGCCACAAACTTGTGGCTCGTCCCGTGAAAGCCGTACCGACGGATCCTGTGTTTCCGGCACAGTTCGTAGGACAGGCCGTACCGGTAGGCGGTCTCCGGCATCGAATGGTGGAAGGCGGTATCAAAACAGGCAACGTGCGGCACATCGGGCATGAAACGGCGGGCTTCGCGGATCCCGACCAGGTTCGCCGGGTTGTGCAGCGGCGCCAGTTCGATGTTCTCCTCGACGATTGCCTCCAGGGCCGCGTCAATTCGAACCGCACCGGCAAAGTGCCCGCCGCCGTGGACGACGCGATGGCCGCAGGCGCCGATCTCCTTGACGGATTCGACTGCGCCCTTGTGCGGGTCCGTCAACATCCGCATCACGAGCTCGAATCCCTCGTGGGGTCCCGGGACCGGCTCGTCCGTCTCGATCCGGCCGCGTTCCGCCTGCTGGGCGCCTCGTGCATCGCGGTCCCCGATCCGCTCGACTACGCCGCGGGCCAGCAGACGCCCGGCCGGCAGATCGAACAGCCGGTACTTGATCGAGGAACTGCCGGCGTTGAGCACCAGAATCTTCATGGCCGTCCCTGTACCACCGTAAGGGCGGTGACGTGGACCAGATCTTCCACGGTTGCGCCGCGGGACAGGTCGTTTACGGGTTTGGCAAACCCCTGGAGAATGGGCCCGATGGCTTTCGCGCCCGCCAGGTACTGGACCAGCTTGCAGGCGATGTTGCCGGAGTCCAGATCGGGAAAGATGAGGACGTTGGCCTCTCCGGCCACGGGGCTGCCCGGCGCCTTCTTTTCGGCCACCGAGGGAACCAGGGCTGTATCCACCTGCAGCTCGCCGTCGAAAACCAGGGAAGAATCCATCTCTCGTGCGAGCTCGAACGCCTGCACCACCTTCTCCGTGTCCGCGTGAACGGCCGAGCCTTTGGTGGAGAAGCTGAGCAACGCGATCTTCGGAGCGAGGCCAAGCAGGTCCCGCGCGTTGCGGCCGGCTGCGACGGCAATCTCGGCCAGTTGACGGGAATCGGGCTGGACGTTCAAGGAGGCATCGGCAAAGACCAGGACCTTCTCGTGCTCTCCCGCGAACTCGGGAACCACCATGATGAGGAAGCTGGAAGGAGTGGAAAGACCCGGCTGCAGACCCACCGTAACCGCCGCCGCCTGCACGACCGCGCCGGTTGCCGTGTCCACGCCCGCCACCATCCCGTCGGCGCGTCCGCGCCGCACCAGCATGCCCCCGAAGGCAAGCGGCTTGCGCACCAGGCGGCGGGCGACGCTCTCCTTGATCCCGCGGGCGGCGGCGTAGTCCGCGGCGAAATCCGAGAGCAGCTCCTCGTCGTGCGGCCCGGTGATGGTCACGTCGTCCAGAGACACACCCGCCTCCGCGGCGGCAGCCCGGATCTCGGCCGGCGTGCCGATCAGTACGGGACGGGCGATCCCCCCATCCTTCACGGTACGGGCCGCCCGGATGACCCGCTCATCCGTACCCTCCGGATAGACAATCGTCTTGGGGCAGGCTTGGGCCGACTCGACGAACCGTTGCATCAGGTTCACGGGTCACCCGTTCTCCGGCCCGGTCGCCACCGTCAGATACCCGATCTGTGCGGTGGGATCCTCGAGCTTGTTCTGTTTGGACATCGGGGCGCCGACTTCCAGCTCGAGAACGTGCTCCGCGTTCTCGAGGCCGTGGCCGAGCATGAAGAACTTGCCGAATTCGATGCCGAAGTTCGTGTAGGGACCGGCAATATCGCGGCCGTCCAGACGGGCTTCAATCTTCAGTCCGTTTCCGTAGACCAGGCAGATGGCCCCGATGGCGGTGCCCTGGAACCGGAAGGTCAGCCGGTCGCCCGGCCGCCCCACAAGCAGATGGTCCAGATACCACGGAACCAGGCCGGGATCCTTCTTCTCCCATTGCCCCTCGAGACGGATCTGTTTGTTGCGCCTGGCCGGGTCAACCAGCTTCGTGTATTGAAGCTCATCGGACACCAGAGGCGCCGGCAACGCCGCATCGGGCCGCAACGTGGGATTCAGATCGTAGAGCCGCCACTGGTCCTCGAACCATTCGCGCAGGCACTCGAACCAGAGACGGTTGCCGTAATCGTTGAGGTGCAGAGGATCCTTGTTTTCAAAAACAACGGAGATGTCGTCCCAGCTCTGGCCGCGCGCCGCCAGGGTCTTGAGGATGTACTCCTGGACATCCACGAACGGCACGCCGTAATGCTCGGCGACTTCGCGGTGGATCGAATGGTCCACCAGGCCGCTGTCGGTATCGGCCGAACCGGGACGACAGGCGGCCCCGATCAGGACCACGTCGGGCCGCGTATCGCAGCTCTTGAGCTGCCGGATGATCCCCTCGATGCCTTTGCGCACCAGATCCTTGTCGGGGGCCCCGCGATCATTCACCGAGAATTCGACAAAGACGAGCACCGGCAGGTTGGGCCGCACATTGCGCTCGATGGTGAAGACCGCGCCGTAGGA
>Ga0180432_10008328_pt1 | contig 12952 bp, 11 predicted proteins | sample SS_ome_10_FD_132414 | JGI IMG/M metagenome (GOLD analysis project Ga0180432, IMG submission 132414) | Hypersaline lake sediment archaeal communities from the Salton Sea, California, USA - SS_1_MS_2 metaG | ecosystem: Environmental > Aquatic > Non-marine Saline and Alkaline > Hypersaline >...
AGCGGGCGGTCCTTGCGGCGTCGGCGTTCGTCGTCGGCGGGCGGCGCCCTACTTCATGTGGGCGGGCACGAGCGGCTCGGGGAGCGCGAAGCGCTCCCAACTGTGCCCCCCGCACTTGGGGCACAGCCCGTCGGACCCCGGCGCGCCGGGGTCGCCGTCGGGTTCGTAGCCGCAGTAGTGGCAGATCACGAACACGCGCTTGGGCCGGCTCAGCGACGGGGGCACGCGGAATCGCTCCTCGTCCTCCGCCGCGCCGCGGGCGTAGTGGGGCCGGGTCCGTCGGCCTCTCCCGCCCGACCTGGCTGAACGTCTGCGGTCGGTCATCCCCTTTCTCCTGGCGGGCCGCCTGCGTTCCCGGCCGCCGTGCCGGGACGCGGCGGAGTCGCGATGGTCATCGTCATTGTTCACGCGGGGCGGGCCGCCGCCCAAATTGAATTGTTAGACCTTTTGCGACAAGACGTTACAGCCCCCTGTCGGGCGGACAGTTGGGACCGGCGGAAAGGGCTTCCCCGCCCGCCCCCGTGGGGTATAATGCCGGGCCCTATGAGGTGGGCTGGGCTGTTAGTGTGCGCGGCGGCGGCGGTGGCGGGCGGGCTTGCGGTCGGCTCGGGGTGCGACCCGGGGCCGATCTACTCGCCCGATCCCCCGGCGCTGCTGGGGCGGAAGGTGACGCCGAAGGAGCGTTGGTCGGCGTCGGGGACGCTGTCGAAGGCCGGGGCGGCGATCGACGGCGACCTGTCGACGCTGGCGACGACGGGCTATCGGTACGCCGGCGCCCAGTTGACCATCGACCTGAAGGAGATGTGCGTCTTCGAGGCGGTGATCATCGACCACGGGCGGGAGCAGCACGGGCACGCCCGTCGCGTGGCGGTGGCCACCAGTCGGGACGGGAAGACCTTCAAGGAGCAGTACGCCGCCCACGGGTCCCGACGAGTCACGCACCTGCTGATCCCGCACGCCGTGCTCGCACGCTACGTCCGCCTGAAGGTGGTCACGCCCGGGCGCCGCCCGTGGGCGATCGCCGAGGTGTACGTGCAGTAGCCCGCGGCGAGGCCGCGTCGCGTCGAGGGACCGATGATCGCACCGCGACCGGGCGACAAGTCGACCGCCGCCGCCCGCCCCGACGGGGCCCGACGGCGTACGCTCCGGCTGATCAACCCGCACAGCCCCCTGTCCACGATCACCATGCCCGAGATCATCCGCAAGATGACCTTCTCCCGACGGGCGCTGTTCATGCCGCTGAACCTGGCGGTTTGCGCGGCGGTGGCGCCGGCGGGCTGGGACGTGGAGATCTTGGACGAGAACGTCACGGAGGGCCGGCACGAGGCGTCGGCGGGCGCGGACGCGGTGGGGATCGGGGCGATGACGACGCAGGCGCCGCGGGCGTACGCGATCGCCGACGCGTATCGGGCGCTGGGCGTGCCGGTGATCCTGGGCGGCATCCATCCCTCGGCCCTGCCCGAGGAGGCCGGCGCCCACGCCGACGTCGTCTGCCGGGGCGACGCCGAGGCCACCCTCCCCCGGGCCCTGAACGACTTGGCGGCCGGACGCGCCCGCAAGGTGTACGACTGGACGGAGGTCCCGGACGCGGGGATCGCGACCCCGCGTAAGGACCTGCTGGATGCGTCGGACTACCTGGTGTTCAACCCGATCCAGACGACGCGTGGGTGCCCGCACGGCTGCTCGTTCTGCACGACCCCGGCGGTGTTCGGTCGGAAGTTCCGCCAGCGGGCCGTCGGCGACATCGTCGAGGAGATGGCCGAGGCCCACGAGCGGTTCCGCACCCGGGTGTTCATCTTCTCCGACGACGACGTGGCCGGGGACCACGCGTGGGCGATCGAGCTGTTCGAGCGCCTCAAGCCGCTGAAGGTCCGCTGGGCGAGCCAGTGCGACATCCTGATCGCGGACAACGACCGTCTGCTGGCGGCGATGCGCGACAGCGGCTGCATCGGGCTGATCCTGGGGCTGGAGAGCCCCCGCCAGGACACCCTGCGCGTCAGCGGCAAGGGCTACGCCGCCGCCGACACCTACGTCCGCCGCATCCGCAAGATCCGCTCCTACGGCATCAGCATCTGGGGCAGCTTCATCTTCGGGTTCGACACCGACGACTGGCGGGACTGCATGGCCGCCGTCCGTTTCGCCCAGCGCGCCGACCTGTGCATGAGCTGCTACCCCATCCTCACCCCCTACCCCGGGACGCGGATCTTCCGCCAGTACCGCGACGAGGGTCGCCTGCTGACCACCGACTGGGAGAAGTACAACGGCGCCACCGTGGTCTTCCGCCCGGCGAGGATGACCGTCGAGCAGCTCCGGCACGCCCAGATGGCGGCCTTCTGCGAGTTCTACTCGCCGCGCAGCACGCTGCGCCGGCTGAAGGGCCCGCCGCTGAAGCGGAACAGCTACCTGGCGAACGCGGCCATCTGGCGCGGGCTGCGTCACTACTACGGCCGGCGGTCGCGCCCCCTGCCGCGATTCGCCGACCTCGCCGCCCCCGACGCCGACGAACGCGTCGCCCGCAGCCTGGGGCTGACCCGGCCGGCGCGATCGGCGGCGGCCCGGAGCCCAACGCCATGAACGAGAAGCCCCCGACGCCGGAGGAGGGGACCGACTCGAAGTTCGTCTTCGTCGTCGGCGCCCTCATGCTGCTGATCGTCGTCCTGCTGGCGGGGCTGTGGCTGCGGGAGCGCCGGCGCGCCCTCGCCGCCGAGCGCGACGCCACGGCCCTCCGCGGGCGCCTGAAGGGCCCGACCGTCCCGCCGGCGATGCGCCGGGCGCTGCAGGCGCAGTTCGAGGAGCTGATCTTCCAGCGGGACGCGCTGCCCAAGCGTGCGGTGACGTTGAACGGCCGGGCGACGGAGGCCTTCGGCCTCTCGGCCAAGGCGGCGGCGGCCATCGGCGGCTTCCGGCCCGGGGACGTGATCGTCGTGCAGCCGCCCGCGGCGACGGCGTCGGCCCCGGCCCCGCCGTAGCCGCAGCCGGAGCGTGCCCATGCCCACCCCGCTGACGCACGCGGTCGTCGGCCTCGCCGCCGGCGGCACGATCGCCGGGCCCCGCAGGCCGTTGCGGTTCTGGGCCGCCGTCCTGCTCTGCGCCGCGATCCCGGACGTCGACACGATCGGCCTGCGGCTGGGCATTCCCTACGGGCACGTGCTCGGGCACCGGGGACTGACGCACTCGCTGGCGTTCGCGGCGGTGCTGGCCCTCGCCGGCGCCTGCCTGGCCGCGCGAGGGCTGCGCGTGCGCTCCGGCCGCTGGTGGGGGCTGTGGGCGCTGCTGCTGGCGGTCGGGGCCTCGCACGGGGTGCTGGACGCGATGACCGACGGTGGGCTGGGCGTGGCCTTCTTGGCGCCGTTCAGCGCCGAGCGCTACTGGATGCCCTGGCGGCCGATCAAGGTCGCCCCCATCGGCCTGCGGCGGTTCCTGAGCCCCTGGGGCCTGGAAGTCATGGAGTTCGAAATCTCGCGCCTGTGGGTGCCGGCGGTCCTGGCGTTCGTCGTCGCGACGGTCGTCCGCGCCGTGCGCCGACGGCCGGCGGGCGGGGCGGGAGAAAAACTGCCGGAGTGATTGCCTCGCCTGCCGCCGGGGACGAACAATTCCGGCAATGCCGCCCGGCCCGGTGGCTGTCGGCGGGACGCGGCGCCCGCCCCCGGGCACGCCGGCGAGGCGAGAAGGGGAACCGGGATGAGACAACGGGGACGCACCCGACCTCGACCGACGTCGAGTCCTCGTGCACTCGCCGCCGCCCTCGTGCTGCTGGCGGCCGCCGCCGCGACCGACGCGGGGGCCGACCCGCCCGGGCCGCCCGAGGCGCCCGGCGGGTCCGCGACCGACCCGACGACGCGCCCGGACTCACCGGCGCCGGACGGCCCGGCCGACGGGCCCTTCGCCTGGCCGCTGCTGCCCGCCTTCGGCGAGGAGGGCCTCATCGACTGGCTCGATTTCGACATCATCCGCGAGAAGCCGCGGACGCGCGCCGGCCTGCGCTCGATCCTCTACGACCACCGCGGGGTCTCCGGTCAATCCGCCCAAGTGGGCATGACCCGCTACGACGTCGGCGTCCGGAACTACGGCTCGTCGGCCGCCTTCGGGCCGCACGCCCGCATCCGCCTGCTGGACCTGGACACCCACGCCGTCCTCCCGGACACCGGCGAGAGGCTCCCCCAGCAGTTGTGGGACGTCCAGGCGGGGATGACCTTCCTCTGGCTCCTGCCGCCGGGGCTGTTCGACATCACGCTGGGCTCGGCGAGCGACCGGCCCTTCGCCGGCGACGACGAGCTGACGGCCGACGTGACGTACCTCATCGGGAACCCGTACGAGGAAACCGGCTTCCTGTTCATCGTGAACTACTCCAACAATCGCGACTGGCTGAACCGGATCATCTTTCCCGGCTTCATGTTCCGCTTTCAGCCGGACGACCGCCTCAAGGTCGTCGCGGGTTTCCCCTTCTCGGGCGTCCGCTGGCGGCCGGACGAGCGATGGTCCTTCAGCGCGACGTACTCCTTCCCGCGGACGGTGCGGGCGCGTGCGGCGTACCGGCCGGTCCGGGCGCTGGAGCTCTTCGCCGGCTTCGACTGGGAGAACCAGCGGTACTTCCGTCACGATCGCGCGGAGACGAAGGACCGGCTGTGGTACGTCGAGAAACGCGTCACGGGCGGGGTGCGCTGGGAGATCGGCCGGCACGCGTTCGTGGAGGCGGCCGCCGGGTACGCCTTCAACCGCTTCTTCTTCGAGGGCGAGACGTACGAGGACCGGGAGGACAACCGGGTGAACGTCTCGGACGGGGCGTTCGCGGCGGTGCGTGTGGGCGTCCGCTTCTGAGACGGGCGGGCTTCCATCGGCGGGCCGCCGGACGGTAGGCTGGGGGCATGCCCGAGCTGCCCGAGGCCGACGCCATCGCCCGCACCCTGGCGGCCGCCCTGGAGGGGGCGCGCGTGACCGACGTGCGCCTGCGGCGGCGGGACTTCCTGAAGACCGGCTCGGCGCGCGGGCTGCGGCGGCTCGTGGGGCGGCGGATCGCCGGGGTCGTGCGGCGGGGCAAGTACGTCGTCCTGCGGATCGGCCCGGAGCGGCTGGTGATCCAGCTCGGCATGGCCGGGCGCGTCTACGTGCACCCGCGCGCCCGCCCCCTGCCCGCGCACACCCACCTGGTGCTGGCGGTGACGGGTCGGCGGGAGGTCCGCTGCGCGAACGCCCGGCGGATCGCGGCGGGGGCGCACCTGCTGGCAGCGGGGCGGGAGGGCCCGCTGGCGCGGCTGGGCCCGGACGCCGACGCCGTCGGCCTCGACGCGTTCGTCGAGCGCGTGGGGGTGCGGCGGTCGGCGGTGAAGGCGGTGCTGCTGAACGCCTCGGTGCTGGCCGGGGTGGGCAACATCTACGCCGACGAGGCGCTGTTTCGGGCGCGGGTTCGCCCGACGCGGCGGGCGTGCGGGTTGCGGCGTGGGGAGCTGCGGCGGCTGCACGCCGCCTTGCGGGCCGTGCTGGCCGAGGCCGTCGCCGCCGGGGGCTCGACCGTCAGCCTGTCGGCGCCCTTCGCCGACGCCGACGAGGAGCCGGGCTACTTCGCCCTCTCGCACCGCGCGTACGGGCGCTACGGTCGCCCCTGCGCCCGCTGCCGGGCGACCCTTCGGCGGGCGGTCGTCGCCGGGCGGACCAGCACGTACTGCCCCCGCTGCCAGCGGTAGCGGCCGCGGGCGCCGGCCGTGCCCGGCGTGCGGGTTTGGGTTAGAATGGTGCGGTCATGGCCAAGCGTTTCGTCCGCGTGTCCCTCGCCTCGAAGTTCCGTGTGCTGTTCGCCGCCGCGGTGCTGGCGATCATCGCCGCGGCCCTGGCGGTGCCGTGGTACTTCACGGAGCGGCTGGTGGACGAGGCGTCGCGCCAGTCGGCGGAGGAGATCACGCGTCTGGGCCTGGCCGAGTGGGTGCAGCGTCACCCGCTCAAGCCCCGCCCGGACAGCGCCCTGGCGTGGTACTTCACGAGCGGCGGGGAGGGCCGTCGCGGTCCGAACTTCCTGCCGCTGAGGCCGAAGGAGGACGCGCCGCCGCTGGACGCGCGCGCGCAGCAGGCGGCGGCGGCGTTCGCGTCGCAGCCCGCGCGCGAGATGATCGTCGTGCCGGCCGAGGACGAGGAGGGAATGCGCGTGCTCCGGTGCTTCCGCCCGGTGCGCGCCGGGTCGGGCTGCCGGCAGTGCCATCCGGGGACGACGGACACGGCGTTCGCGCCGGACGAGCTGGTGGGGATCATCGACATCACCATGCCGCCGGCGCCCGGGTCGCTGATCTGGTGGACGCGCGCGATGTTCGTGACGGGGGCGGGGCTGGCGGCCCTGATCGCCTTCGTGCTGCTGTACGTGATCACCCGCCAGATCATCCTCCGCCCGGTCCGCCGACTGGGCGAGCTGGCCGGCGCCGTCGCCGACGGGGACCTGACCCGACGGGTCGAGATCGACACGGGCGACGAGTTCGAGCGCCTGGGCCGGCAGTTCAACGAGATGCTCGAGGCCATCGGCAGCCAGCAGGACCAGCTCCGGCAGGCGAATCGGGCGCTGGACCTCCGGCTGGGGGAGCTGGCCGAGGCCAACGTGAGCCTGTACGAGGCCAACCGCATCAAGAACGAGTTCCTGGCCAACGTCAGCCACGAGCTGCGGACGCCGCTGAACAGCATCATCGGCTTCGCGGAGCTGCTGGCCGACACCGACGACGAGCGGCGCCGGCGCCACGCCGGACACATCCTGACGTCGGCCCGCATGCTGCTGGGGATCATCAACGACCTGCTGGACCTGGCGAAGATCGAGGCCGGTCGCGCCGAGGTCCGCATCGAGAAGGTCTCGGTGACCGACCTGTGCGAGACGCTGGCGCAGCTCGTCCGGCCGCTGGCGGACAAGAAGCACCTGCGGCTGGACGTCCGCCTGGGTGAGAACGTCCCGCTGATCCGGACGGACCCGGGCAAGGTCCGCCAGGTGCTGTACAATCTGCTGAGCAACGCGATCAAGTTCACGCCCCCGGACGGGCAGGTCAGCCTCACGGCCGGGTATCTCCCCGCCCCCGACGGGGCGGTGGGGCAGGGGTCGGTCAGCCTGGTCGTGGCGGACACCGGTCCGGGCATCCCCGCCGCCGACCAGCAGCACATCTTCGAGAAGTTCCAGCGTCTGGACAGCGCGATCACGCGGGAGACGGGCGGGGCGGGCCTGGGGCTGGCGATCTCGAAGGAGCTGACGGCGCTGCTGGGAGGTCGGATCTCCCTGGACAGCGCGCCGGGCCGGGGCACGACGTTCACGGTGGTGCTGCCGGAGACGCCCCCGCCGGAGCCGGCGCGCCCGGCGCGCCCGGCGGGCGCCGAGGCCGGGGACCGCTGACCGCGTCAATACCAGACCGTGAGAATGACGTTGGGCTCGGGCGTCTTGCCCTCGAGCGTCCCGACGACCTGGGTGACGTGCTTGACCTCCACCTCGTTGGCGTCCAGCCACTCGTTGATCTGCTCGACCATGTGGTCCATGGCGGCGACGGTGATCTTGGAGTTGAACATCCGGCAGCGGAGGGCGCCGGTGCCCGTGACGGTGGGGCTGCGCCGGTACTCCCGGGTGACCTTGCGCTGGGCGGCGGCCGACCCGAAGGCCTGGATCTTGCTGGAGGCCTGCCCGCCGCCGGCGGGCCCGTCCAGGGGGACCGACTCCTGCTCGTCGCCTTCCAGCGGGATGGATTCCTCGTCCTCTGTCGCCATGGCTCTCTCCAGACAGTGCGTTCGCTCGACGCGGGGGCCGACCCGCGCAATCCACCGAGGAAACGGGCGGACGATCGGCTATTATACGTCCCGGCCGCGCCCCGTCAACCGGCGGTCCCGCACGGGGCGCGGGGAAAGGCGGTGCACCGTTGAGCCTTCGCAACCTGCTCGCCGCGCTCGTCCTGGCCGCCTGGCTGGCCCCGGCCGGGTGCGTCAGCGACGCCCCGCCGGCGATCGAGCTGGCGCCGGAGACGCTCGTGCCGCAGCGGTCGGCCCTGGTCATCTGGGTCGACGGGCTGGGCGCCGACCGGTTCGAGGCGCTCCGACAGGCGGGCAAGCTGCCCCACATCACCCGCTACCTCGTCGATCGCGGGGTGAGCGTCGAGGCCGCCGTCGCCAGCTACCCCACCATCACCTACGCCAACAACGTCTCCTTCAGCACGGGCCTGCTGCCCGGCCACCACGGGGTGGTCGGCAACAAGTGGTTCGACCGCCACCGCCTGGTCCTGCAGAACTACAACTTCATCAAGAGCTACCAGCAGGTGGACGAGGACTTCGCCGCGCCGACGATCTACGAGCGTCTGGGCGCGGACTTCACGGCGACGATCCTGACGCCCGTCCGGCGGGGCGCCACGCGGAACATCGACAACTGGGCCTCGGCGGGCATCGCGTGGTACTTCGGGCTTCAGGCGACGGTGAACCGGCTGACGACCGCGCGCTTCGAGCTGATCGCCGACGTGGCGAACCGGTGCGGGCGCTGGCCGCGATTCATCCTGGCCTACTTCGTCACGCCCGACACGGTGGGTCACGCCCGCGGGGCGAGCTCGGAGGCCTGCACCGAGATGATCCTCGACGTGGACCGGCAGGTCGGGCACATCTGCGCGGCGTACGAGAAGGCCGGGCTGCTGGGCCGGACGGTCATCACGCTGGTCTCCGACCACGGGTTCGTGGACACCCCGCAGCACTTCGACGTGGCGCGGTTCTTCCGGAAGGCGCTGAAGGTCCCCACGTGCAGCAGGCGGTACGGGCGCGACGAGCCGTTCGAGAACCGCGTCCGGCACTTCGAGGCGGCCCGCGCGGTGGTCGTGGCCGGGGGCAACCGGCGCTGCGCGATCCACCTGCGGGCGGGCGCGCACTGGTGGCGGCGGCCGACGGAGGCGGAGATCGACGGGTTCGTCCACGCCGGCGGCCCGCCCTCGGCGACGACGTGCGCGGCCCCGCCGCGCGCCCTCCCGGCATTGCTGGCGGCCCACCCGGCGGTGGACCTTCTGGTCGTCCGGCGCGGGCCCGACAGCGTCCGCGTGCAGGACGCCGACGGCGCCGGCGCCATCGATCGCGTCCGGCGCGACGGGAAGAAGCTGTATCGCTATCGCGTATTGCAGGGAACCGACCCCCTGGGCCATTCGTCTGATATGGAGGCGTCGGCCCTGATGGACGACGCGCACCACGACGCCGACGCGTGGCTTCACGCCGGACTGGGCACGGCCCGCCCCGACGCGGTGGTGCAGCTCGCCGAGTTGAACGACTCCCCGCGGAGCGGTGACGTGTGGCTGTTCGCGTCGGCGGAGTGGGACTTCGCCCCGGGCGACGCGGGGGGCCACGGGGGCCTGCTGCGGCGGGAGATCGTGGTCCCGTGGGTCTGGGCCGGGCCCGGGCTGCCGGCCGGCGCGACCCTCCGCGGGGCCCGGACGGTGGACCTGATGCCCACCATCCTGCATCTTATCGGGCGGGCGGAGGCGATCCCGCCCGCCGTCGACGGCCGGAGCATCGCCGATCGACTGAGGAACGCCGGGAAAAGCGGTCCGGGAACCTGACCCGGCCCGGAGGCAATCTGTGCTCGATCATGGCTGAATCCACCCACCAGACAACGCGACAGAGCGACCTGCGGCGGCAGCGATGGGCCGTCCTGGGCGTCGTGCTCCTGCTGCTGGCGGCGGTGGCCGTGCCCCAGGCCTTCCGCTTCGCCGAAAAGGCCAAGCCCGTCGACCTGCCCCCGCCCCTGACGCCCTCCCCCGCAGGGCAGTTCCGCGGGATCGCCCTGCAACTGCACTCCAACGACCCCAACATCCCCTTCGAGAAGTACGTGGAGGAGATCGCCCGCACCGGCGCGAACACGATCTGCCTGTCGACGGCGGCGTACCAGGAGAACACGGGGGCCAACTCGGTGTTCATCGACTCCCGCCGGTCGCCCCCGGCCGACCGGCTCATCGGGCTCATCGAGCTGTCCCACAAGCGCGGGCTGCGGGTGGTGCTCATGCCCATCGTCCTGCTGGAGAACCCCGGCGCCGGGGAGTGGCGGGGGCTGATCGACCCGCCCCGTCCCGACGAGTGGTGGGAGGACTACGAGAACGTCATCCTCTTCTACGCCAAGGTCGCCGAGCGGGGCAAGGCCGAGATGCTCATGGTCGGCTCGGAGCTGATCAGCCTGGAGCGCCAGACCGGCCGCTGGCGGACGCTCATCGGGAAGGTCCGCAAGGTCTACCGGGGGAGGCTGAGCTACTCGGCCAACTGGGACCACTACGAGGTGCCGAAGTTCTGGTCCGACCTGGACGTCATCGGGATGACCGTCTACTACGACTTGGTGGGGCAGAAGAAGCCCTCGCTGGAGGTCCTGCTGGAGTCCTGGAAGCCGATCAAGAAGCGCGTGCTGCGGTGGCAGCGGACGCAGGGCAAGCCGATCATCTTCACCGAGGTCGGCTGGCCGAGCATGGTCGGCTGCGCCAAGGAGCCGTGGAACTACGTCACCGGGCAGAAGCCCGACCTGCGGACGCAGGACCTGTGCTTCCAGGCGTTCTTCCGGACCTGGCGGGGCGAGCCGGTGGTCGCCGGGGCGCTGATCTGGGAGTGGCGCAACGCCCCCGGGCAGCACGGGGGCCCGCTGGACACCTCCTACGTGCCCATCAACAAGCCGGCGATGCAGACGATCCAGGAGTACTTCAAGAGCCCCGGGGCGGCCCCGCCGACGCGGGCGTCCACGTCGCCGGCGGCGACGTCGGGGACCCGTCCGGCGGATTAGGGTCCGCCGGGGCTTCCCCGCCGGGCGCCCGCCCTTCGCCCGCCCGTCGGCTGTCGTTACAATGCGCGCATGCGCGGGATCGCGGCGGCGGTCATCCTGGGCGCGGCGGTGCAGGCCGCGCCGGCCACCGAGGGCGCCGTTCGGGCGCTGGCGCGGGCCGGGGGAACCTGCTGGGCGGTGGGCGACCGGGGCCTGATCCTCCGCAGCCGGGACGGCGGGCGGACGTGGCGGCGGCTGGCGTGCGAGGTGGCGGCGGACTTCTCGGCGGTCCACTTCGCCGACGGGCTTCACGGGTGCGTCCTGGGCGGGCGGCCCCTGCCGGGCCACCCCCAGGGGCGGTCGATCGGGGTGATCCTGACGACGCGCGACGGCGGGGAGAGCTTCCGCCCCATGCCCGCCGAGGGCCTCGGGCACGTCCACGGGGGCCGGATCGAGGGCGCCCGCGGGGTGGTCTTCGGTGAGGCCACCTGGTCCTGCCCGGCGGGAACGTGGATCAGCGTCCTGGGGGGGCGGACGTGGGTGCCGGTGCGCTCGTCGGCGCGGGGCCGCATCCTGGGCGGGGCGTTCATGGAGCGGTGGTCGGCGTGCCTGGTGGGGCCCGACCAGCGGATCTGCCTGCTGGAGGGGCTCGTCTCCGAGCCGCAGGCGGAGATTTCATCCGACGCGGCGCTGCGGGCCGCCTGCCGGGGCGGCGGGAACCTCTGCTGGGCGTCGGGGGAGAACGGCAGCGTGCTGGCGGTGGACACGGCCCGGCGGTCGTGGCGGGCCGCCGACCTCTCCCTGCCGCGCGGGACGCGCCGCCTGGCCGACCTCGAGGCCGTCGCCGCCGACGGCGACGCCGTCTATGCAGCCGGGGGGCTGACCGGGAGGCTCTTCCGCCGACGGGGCGACGGGATGACCTTCGACGCCGTCGCCGCCCCGGGCCCCGGGCCCGTGCACGCCCTGCTGTGCCTGTCCGACGGGGCGCTGCTGGCCGGCGGCGACGGGGGGCGGATCTGGCGTGCGGCGGCGGCGGAGGGCGAGGCGGCGGAGTGGACGCCGGTCCGCGGGAGCGAGTCGGTGGACGTGCTGTTCGTCGCCGCCCCGGGCGACGTGAGCATCCTGCCGGCCCTGGCGGCCCACGCGGCGGCGGGGGCGGACGTCTCGGTGCTCTACGCCGCGGTGCCCGACGTCCGCCCGGCCGGGAGCGGTACCCCACTGCGGGGCGAGCTGCCGCTGCGGTCGGCGGCGGCCCTGGCCGGGGCGGGCGGGGCCACCGTGCTGAGCGACTTTCCCTCCGTGGCCGGGGACCCGGGCGCGGCGTCGCTGACGGAGAGGGAGGTGCTCGAGCGCCTCGCCGCGCGCGTCGACGTGCCCGCACGGGAGGAGCTGCTTCGGCAGATGACCGCGGCGATCCGGCTGTACCGGCCGAAGGTGCTGGCGTGCGGCCCGAGCAACTACGAGGCCCGGGGCACGCGGGCGGAGAACCGCCTGATCTCGCGCCTCGCGCAGGAGGCCGCGGGCCTGGCCGCCGACGCGAAGGCCCAAAGCGACCTCGCCCGGGTGGGCCTGCGCCCGTGGACCGTGCAGCGGGTGTACGCCGGCTTCGATGACAACGACCGCCCGCGCCCGCCCTGGAAGCCCCCCGCGCCGGCGCCGAAGCAGAACGTCGCCGCCGCGTTCGTCGGCCACAAGTATCCCGTGGCCGCGGCCATGAGTCTCGACATGCTCGCCCTGCGGGCCTCGGCGGCCATGCCGTGGACCGACGCGACGGACCGGGCCGCGGCGGTCACCGCCTACCGGTGCTCCAAGCCCATGCAACGGCGGGAACTGTTCACCAGCGGGCTGTCGCCGGCGACGCTGGCCTTCGGGCCGGGCGGAGCAGGCGGGCTGATCGCCTCCGGGGCGGTGCTGCGGGTCGGCCCGGCGCGGCGCGGGGGCCCGGCCGCGGCGGTCCAGCCGCTCCTCAAGGCCGCGAGGGCCCACCCCGCCGACCCTCGCCCGCCCGACCTGCTCTACCGGGTGATGGGTCGGGCCTTCGCCGACGGCGACCTGACCGCCGGCGCCGGCGTGCTGCGCGCCTACCTCGCCCACGGGCGGGCGCACCCGCAGAGCGATCGTCTGGGCTTCGCCGCGGCGGCCATGTCGGCATCGGCGGAGTGGTCGCGTCAGGCGCGCGTGTTCGGCCCGGCCCCGCGCGAGCCGGCGCGGGTCGGCCCCGCCCCGCCGGCCGACGCGCCG
>Ga0180432_10008330_pt1 | contig 12947 bp, 9 predicted proteins | sample SS_ome_10_FD_132414 | JGI IMG/M metagenome (GOLD analysis project Ga0180432, IMG submission 132414) | Hypersaline lake sediment archaeal communities from the Salton Sea, California, USA - SS_1_MS_2 metaG | ecosystem: Environmental > Aquatic > Non-marine Saline and Alkaline > Hypersaline >...
AAACTGTATGCACAGGGCAAGGCCGTCAACCTGATCTACCGGCGGGTGATCATCGGCGAGGTGATCGAAAAAAAGGACGAGCCGGGCATCCGCGACTTTCTGGAGGCGTTCAGGCGCAAGCTCTGCTGCTTCGTCAATCCCTTCTGCTCCAAGATTCCCGGATCTAAGTCCTTCATGGGCGTGCTTTCCGACGGGCGCTTCGACTCCATGTTCACCGCCCGCCAGAATGAGATCCGCCGCAACTTCGTTCCCGCCACCCGGGTGCTCAAGCCCGGGCGGGTGGAATGGAAGGGGAAGCGGCTGGACGTGTACGAGCTTGCCCGGAATGAGAAGGACAGCGTGGTGATCAAGCCCACCTTCGGTTACGGGGGCCGGGGGGTGAACGTGGGCCGGGAGAAGTCCCCGGGGGAGTGGGACGACCTGCTGCAGGAAGCCTCCGAGAATCCCGGCGAGTGGACCCTGCAGGAGTACGTGGAGATACCCGAGGAGCCCTTTCCGATTTTGGAGCCGGAGCTGGCCTTCGAGCCGCGCAAGGTCAACCTGAATCCCTACCTGTTCGGGGGGACCTACGCCGGGTGCTTCGTTCGGCTTTCCAAGAGCTCGATAATCAACGTCACCGCCGGCGGCGGCATGGTTCCGGTCTTCGTGCTCGAGCAATGAGTATTGAGGAGTCAGACCGCATCCTCCAGGATGCCGCCGGGAAAATCCGGTTTTTTCATCACGTCAATCCGATCAATGAAGGGGAGCAGAAGGAGCGCTTTTTGAAGAACCCCTCGCCCGCCACGGAGCCGGAGTTCGCCTACCCGCCTCTGGAGTTTTCTCCGGAGGAGCTTGCCGGGGCGCTGCGGGGGATGCCGTTGGCCGGGATCGGAGACGAGAGGCTCAGGCGCCTGTATGCCGACCGGCGCGACGAGTTGGTGAGCAAGATTCGGCTGCTCGAAGTCCGGGGCAGCGGGGAGTTTTTCAGGCGCTCGCTCGACCTGTTCGGGCGGCCCCCGCGGGACATAGTCCAGGATGCGGAGGACATCCTGTCGCTGCCCCGGCATCCCGAGCAGAGGGATCTCGGCGCGGAAGAGGTCAAGGTGATGCTGGAGCAATACCTGGATCTCTTGAGAAAAAGCAACCCCGGCTTCGATTGCGAGGTCGTGATGGCGCCGCACATGAGTTCCAACATGTACGTGCGCGAAAATCGCATCCACATCAAGGAGGGGGCGCGGTACTCGCGGATGGCGGCTGAGTGCGACAAGCATCACGAGATAGAGGCGCACATTCTCACTTACCTCAACGGTCTTCAACAGCCGCTGGGCCTGCTGAGGGTGGGGCTTCGGGGAACCATGGCGTTCCAGGAGAGTTTGGGGGTGTTCACCGAGATCGCCTCCGGAGTGATGGCGCCGGAGCGGGTGAATTCCCTGTGCTCGCGGGTGGTGGCGGTTGACTCGATGGTGCGGGGGATGGAGTTCTTCGACTTGTTCGACCGGCTGGTCGGGGAATTCGGGTTCGACCAAGAGTTCGCCTACTCGGTCTGCCAGCGGGTTTTCCGGGCCGGCGGGCTCACCAAGGACTGGGTGTATCTGGCCGAGGTGGGCGGAATCCTGCGGTACTGGGCTACGGGCGGGGATCTTGCAGTTCTGCTCCTGGGCAAGGTGAATCTGGAGGAGGCGGAAACCGTCGCCCGGTTGCTGGAGGAAGGAGTGCTGACGCCGCCGAGGTTTCTGCCCTTGTACCTGGGGAAAATCAAGCCGCCCGAGTTGCCCCCCTCCCGGATCAGCCTGACTTACTTGTTTGCCCTGGATCTAGCCGAGAATTGACCACAGGATCCCGGCGGCCATGGCCGAGCCGATCACTCCGGCCACGTTGGGGCCCATGGCGTGCATGAGCAGGAAGTTCTGGTGATCCTCCTCCTGGCCCACCATCTGTGCCACCCGGGCGGCATCGGGGACCGCGCTCACCCCGGCGGCGCCGATAAGGGGGTTCAACTTGTTCTTGGAGAACAGGTTCATGATTTTGGCGAAGATCACCCCGGAGGCGGTGGCGAAGGCGAAGGAGAGAGCTCCCAGGCCGAAAATCAACAGGGACCTGGAGGTCAGGAAGGTCTCGGCCGAGGCGCTGCAGCCCACGGATACGCCCACCAGTATGGTGACGATGTCTACGAAGGCGGTTCGGGCGGTCTGGGCCAGGCGCTCGGTGACGCCGGACTCCTTGAGAATGTTTCCGGCGAAGAAGCAGCCGATCAGTATCGCCGAGCCGGGGGCGATCAGCGTGCAGATCAAGAAACCGCCTATGGGAAAGATGATCTTTTCGGTCTTGGATACCGGTCGGGGGTCCTTCATCCGGATCAGCCGTTCCTTCCGGGAGGTGAGCAGCTTCATGATCGGCGGCTGGATCACCGGGACCAGGGCCATGTACGAGTATGCGGCGATTGCAATCGGGGCGATGAGCTCGGGCGCCAGAATGGACGAAAGGAATATTGCCGTGGGCCCGTCGGCCCCCCCGATTATTCCGATGGCTCCTGCATCCGTGGGCACGAAGCCCAGTGCCAGCGCGCCGGTGTAGGTGATGAAAATGCCGAACTGGGCGGCGGCGCCCAGGAGCACCAGCTTGGGATTGGAGATCAGATAAGAGAAGTCGGTCATGGCCCCGACGCCCAGAAAGATCAGCGCCGGGTATATTCCGGTGCGGACGCCGAAGTAAAGGTAGTACATCACGCTGTACTGGCCGGAACCTTCGGCGATCTCGCCGTTGACCAGCATGTAGAAGACCTGCTTGCCGGCGATGGTGATCGGGGCCACGTTGCCCAGCAGGATGCCGATACCGATGGGGATGAGCAGCAGCGGTTCGTAGTGTTTCTTGATGGCCAGATAGATGAACAGGACGCCGATGGCGTCCATCAGCAGGTTGCCCCAGCTGAGGTTCCAGAAGGCGGTGACCTTGAAAAACTGTAAGAGGGGCTCCACGCCTCAATCCTTCTTCGGCCGGGTAAACGGACGCATCATCGCCAATCGCCCGGCCACTTTCCACCCAGAGGGTTCTTCCTCGACGCCGGCAGATACGGAGACCCCCGTTCGGCGGCTCGGGCTCGACAGGGCCAGCGCTACCGCCACCACCGCGGCGGTTTCACCCTCGTCGGGCTCCGGGGTCGGCCCGGGGGGCGGTGCCGAGGGGCTCCGGCTTCGTACCCTCCCGAAACGATGCGCTTTTCCCAGTATGAAGATAAACGTGTAAAGGAACACCAGTGCGGCGAACACTCCCCCCATCCCCATGGCGGCCACGTACCCTGCCCGGCCTCTCTCGATGAGTTCGAGCACCTGTTCCATGCGGAGCGAGCATAGCGACAACTTGCGTTATTTGCAAGTTGCATTCATCCCGCCTTTGGGCTAATTGTGCATACTTGCGTCGATAATATGACAAGGAGGTCGATCATGAGTCTTGACTGGGTACCCCGTGACAACGAGACCAAGAACCATATTCTATTCAAGGGTGAACACTGGGGGACGGAGCCGCCCTGTGCGGTTTACGAAAAGCGTCCGCTGCTGGACGCGGAGGGCAAGGAGATCGAGGGGCTCTACACCGCGTGGATCCGTCTGAACAACCCCAAGCAGTACAACTCCTACACTACCGAAATGGTCAAGGGAGTTATTTCCGGGTTCCGCGCGGCGTCGGGGGATCGCAGCGTGGTGGCCGCGGTGTTCACCGGGACGGGCGACAAGGCTTTTTGCACCGGCGGGAACACCAAGGAGTACGCCGAGTACTACTCCAGGCGCCCCAATGAATATGGCGAGTACATGGACCTGTTCAACGGCATGGTCGACTCCATTCTGGAGTGCCGCAAGCCGGTCATCTGCCGGGTGAACGGGATGCGGGTGGCCGGCGGACAGGAGATCGGCATGGCCTGCGACCTGGCCCTGGCCTCCGACCTGGCCATCTTCGGCCAGGCGGGAACCCGGCACGGCTCGGCTCCGGTGGGTGGTTCATCCGACTTCCTGCCCTGGTATTTGAGCATCGAAGACGCCATGTGGAACTGCATCTCCTGCGAGCTCTGGTCTGCCTACAAGATGAAGCACAAGAACCTGATCACCAAGGCGGTGCCGGTTTTGAAGAAGGAAGGGAAATTCATCCGCAACCCGAAGGTGATCACCGACACCTACCTGAAAGACGGTGAGATCGTTTTCGGGGAGTTCAAGACCGGGGACGAGGCCAATACGGCCAAGGCGCTGGTGAAAGAATGCGAGGTCGACTTCACGCTTCTGGACGCTGAAGTGAACAAGATGGCCTGGCACTTCGCCAACCTGTTCCCCGGATGCCTGCAGATGTCCGTTGACAGCATTCGTACCAAGAAGAAGTACTTCTGGGACCAGGCCAAGATTGCCAGCCGGCACTGGCTGGCGGCCAACATGATGGGCGAGGCCTATTTGGGCTTCAACGCCTTCAACACCAAGAAGATCACCGGGAGCGACACCATCGACTTCATCAAGTACCGGCAGCTGGTGGCCGAAGGCCGTCTGGTGGACGAATCCATGTTCGAGGCGGTTCTGGGCAAGCCCGCTAAATGACGCTGAACTTCATCCTGAACATCGGCCTGGTGGTCGTTTCCATAGTGCTCCTGTGGAAGGGCTCCGGGTGGCTGGTCGACAGCGCGTCGCGCATCGGCCGCAAGTTCAACATGTCCGATCTGACCATCGGCCTGACCATCGTGGCCTTCGGGACCTCGGCCCCCGAGTTCGCCGTCACCATCTCGGCCGCGCTCACCGGAAAGTCCAACATCTCGGTGGGCAACATCGTGGGCTCCAATATATTCAACCTGGGATTCATCCTGGGAGGCTGCGCGCTTTTCAGGGCCCTGAAGGCCACCAGGGAGGTGGTCTACAGGGATGGTTCGATTCTGATCGGCACATCGGTGCTGCTGCTGATCTTCCTGCACGACCGCCACTTCGCCCGCTGGGAGGGCATCATTCTATTCGCCGGCTTGTTCGGCTATTTGATCCTGTTGTTCACCCGCAAGCGGCCGCTGGACTCCGGGGTGCCCACCGGGGTGGCCACCTGGAAGGACTATCCCCTGCTGCTGTTGGGCATAGGTTGTGTGGTGGGCGGGGGGCATCTGCTGGTTCACTCCGCCTCCGAGGTGGCGCGCTTTTTGGGGGTGAGCGAGTGGGTGATCGCCGTGACCATCGTGGCCGCGGGTACGTCGGCGCCCGAGTTCGCCACCTCGCTGATGGCCGCGGCCAAGAAGCGCTACGGAATGTCTCTGGGCAACCTGATCGGTTCGGACCTGTTCAACCTCCTCGGCGTTTTGGGCCTGGCCGGCACAATCCGCAGCATGGACGTGGCCGCGGGCGCCTTTTCCTCTGTGGCCATGCTGGGCGGCATGTGCGTGATCGTGGTGATCTTTTTGCGCACCGGCTGGACCATCTCCCGCTGGGAGGGCGCCACCCTGGTTTTGATCGGCATCGCCCGCTGGATACTGGATTTCGTCGGCCGTTAGCCCTTTTGTGGCCCCCGAGACACCCCCAACGTGTCATACCACACCCGGATTCGGGGACAGGTTATCTGTAACCTCCCGTAATTACATGGAAGGATAATTACCGCCCGGCGGCACGCAGGTTGCTTTCCTTTAGGGTGTGACCCGGAGGAAAAGGAGCCTGTCATGCGTGCGAAAGGACTTTTTGGATGGATCTTGGTGTTTTTGTTTGCGACCCCGGCGGCATTCGCTCAGGAGGACCGGTCGCCCTTCGGACTGTATATGTCCGGCAAGGAGAAGCTCATCCCGCTTCCTCTGGCCGAGACCCGGGTGCGCGGGAGCGTTTCGGGGTTCGTGGCCAGGGTGAAGGTCACCCAGGTGTATATAAATCCCTACGACGCGGTGATCGAGGCCACCTACGTGTTTCCGCTGCCGGAGCGGGCGGCGGTGACTTCCATGATCATGCACCTGTCCGACCGGGACGTGGTGGCGGAGATCAAGGAGAAGCAGGAGGCCGAGCGGATTTACCAGGAGGCGGTCGAGGCCGGGCACACCGCCGCGCTTATGACCCAGCAGCGGCCCAACATCTTCACCCAGAAAGTGGGCAACATCCCCGCCGGGGACAAGATCGAGGTGGAGCTCGAGTACGTGGACCTGCTCGAGTACATCGAGGGCGTCTCGTCCTTCATCTTCCCCACCGTGGTGGGGCCGCGCTACATCCCCGGCCAGCCGCTGCCGGGGCCCGACCAGGAGGCCTGCGCCCGCTGCGCGGACACCGACCGGGTTCCCGACGCCAGCGCCATCAGCCCCCCGGTTCTAAGAAAGGGCGAAACCAGCGCGCACCGGATAAACCTGGAGCTGGAAGTGGCTCCGGGAATACCGATCGCCAAGCTTACTTCCCCCTCCCACGACCTTTCCGTCGATCGCCAGGGTGACGACCGGGCGGTGGTGCGCATCGCTCCCGGCGATCGCATTCCCAACAAGGATTTCATCCTGCGCATCGACCTGCGCGGCAAGCGCCCGGAGGTCGCCGTCCTGGCTCACAAGAACGGCGGCGGCAACGGGTATTTGACCCTGGCGGTCCAACCGCCGGCGTTTCCCAAGTCGGGCGAGATCGCACCCAAGGATCTCTTTTTCGTGGTGGACAACTCGGGATCCATGCACGGAAAGCCCATCGATGCCTGCAAGGAGCTGATGCGGGTGGCGCTGAGGGGAATGAATCCCGACGACCGCTTCACCGTCATGCGTTTTTCCGACTACGTCTCGACGCTTTCGCGAACGCCATTGAAGAACACGCCGGAGAATGTCCGGCGCGGTCTGGAGTTCGTCGATCGCATGGGCGGCATGGGCGGGACCGAGATGCTCTCGGGCATCCGCCGCTCTCTCGAGGGCAGCGTGGACCCCGGTAGGGTGCGGATCGTTTTCTTCCTCACCGACGGATACATCGGCAACGAGGCGGAGATATTGAAGGCCATCAAGGAAGAAAATGAGTCGCAGGCCCGGTTGTTCTCACTGGGAGTGGGTTCATCGGTGAACCGCTACCTGTTGACCAGCATGGCCCGTCTGGGCCGCGGACAGGCCCAGATCATGCGCTACGACGAGGATCCCGGGCCGTTCGTTGAACGCTTCTACCGGAGGGTGCGCAACCCGGTGCTGACCGACGTGCAGATCTCCTGGGGCGGGATGGATGTCTACGATCAGACTCCCCGGGTGATTCCGGATCTCTTCGACGCCAAGCCGCTTCTGGTCCACGCCCGCTACGGACGCGCCGACAGCGGGACCATCACCCTGGGAGGCCGCATCGGCGGCCAGGCGTATTCATACCGGATCCCGGTGGAGCTGCCCGACCAGAACCACCGGCCCGAGGTGGCCAGCCTGTGGGCGCGGGAAAAGATCGGCGAGTGGATGGACGAGGAGACCCGCTTTCCAGAAAAGCACAAGGACGAGATCACCGGGCTGGCGCTGGAGCATTCGCTGATGAGCAAGTACACCGCCTTCGTGGCCGTCGACCGCGAGGTGATAAGCAGAAAATCCACCCAGCCGCTGATCCCGGTCAGCCAGCGCCTGCCCCTGCCCGACGGGGTGACCGAGCGCGCCCTGGGGTGCCTCTCCCGGCAGCTGATCCCCCCCGGGGATCCAATCATATCGGTGGGGGCGCCGGCGGACGCCGCCCGGGTGACCGCCTATTTCCCCTTCGGCCTAATCAAGGATCTGGCCTGGGACCCGAAGCGCGAAGTCTGGCGCGGGCGGTTCCTGGTGCCGGCGGGGATACCCGACGGGGTATACACCGTGCTGGTGGCGGTGGAGCTGGAAAACGGGCAGGTGGTCTACGACCGGATCCACTACGTTCTCGACAGCCGGGCGGAGGAGTTCATCGTGGAGTTCTCCGATGAAGTGATCGATGCCGGCGCGGGAATGGACGTGTATGTCGACGCGGTGGAGCCGGCCCGCGAGGTCTACGTAAACTGCCCCGAGCTGGGATGGGAACGCGTCCAGCTGGAATCCGAAGACGAGAGAAACATCGATTGGGTGGCCGAGCTCCTGGTGCCCGAAGACGCCCTGACCGGGCGCTACGAGGTGATGGTGGTGGTGCGCGACGCGGCCGGCAACCGGCTGGAGCAGACCGCGACCATCCACGTTCAGGGGGAGTCCTGCCGATGAGATCGACCGGGCCGGCACTGTTCGCACTAGCGGTGGTCATGGCCTCCGCCCCTAAAGCGGGCGGTGCCGGCCTGGAGCATATCCGACAGTACACCAACACCTCCGACGTACGCAGCATCGCCATGAGCGAAAGCCGCGTATGGGCGGCCACCGGCGGGGGGCTTTCGGTCCACGACCGCAGGGACGGCCGCTTCCTGTTCAAGCTGACCTCCGCCGACGGTCTGCCCGGAAACAGCCTGCGGCTGGTTGCGCCGCTTTCCGGCGACCGGATGGTGGTTGGCGGCGATTATGGCGCCGTCGTCTTGCGTCACGCAGATCATGGCCGTCCAGGAGCAGGGCTCGAGGTTCTCCCGATCCGGAACCTGTCGAGCCCGGACACGTACGGCCCGGTGTCCGGTTTCCTGGACAACCCTCCCGTGGCGCAGGACGGCGGCTCCTTCTTGATTGTTTACCAGCGCGGCTTGCTGCGGCTGGTTTCGTCTGAAGGAAAGTACCGGGCTGCAGAAGCCGGCGGTCCCAAGGGGTGGTGGCACAGCGCCGCCGTGTCGGACTCGGTCCTGGCACTGGGAGACATGACCGGCACAGTTTTGCTGGACAGGCGGAAGTTGTATATCGACGGTCCGGTACTGGATCTGGCCGCCGGCAAGAAAGGATTCATCGCGGCTACCGGAGAGGGGTTGTACGAGATCGAGGACGGCAAAACCAGACAGCTGTTCGCAAGGGAAAAAGACAAGGAAGCAGTTGTCGCGGCAACCACCCTGGCCGAAGTGCCCGGAGGCATCCTGGTCGGTACGACGGATGGGCGCGTTTACCACCTGGGGAACTCCAGGCTGGAAGCCGTGCCGGTAAGCCTGGGGGGAAGAGTCACGGCGCTGGCGGCCGACAAGAAGCGACTGTGGGCAGGAGTGGGCGGAAGGGGTTTGCATCTGTTCGACGGCAGACTGAAGAGCTTGCGGCCCGAAGGGGAGATTTGCGGCAACCATGTAACCAATTTAACCCGCCATCGCAGGCGGCTGGTGGCGGGGACGTTCGACCGGGGGGCCTGCGTGCTGACCGGAAAGGGCTGGCGCGATCTGCCGCTGGATTCAAATATGGTGCACGGCCTGGCCAGCGACGGGCGGTTTCTGTACGTGGCCACCTCCGGCGGCATCTCGCGCTTCGGGCCGCGCTTCGAGCCGCGGCCGATCGGCGGGCGGGACGCCCGGCTGCTGCAGTGGTATGTCACCGGCGGCGGTACCGCCGCCGTCCGGGTGAGAAAGGGAATGGTGGCGCTGGCCAACAAGTTCGGGGTGGTGCGGGTCTGGACCCGGCGGAGTGGGCGGACCAAGGTGCGCTACACCAACCACGTGAACGGCGTGCCCTTCAAGATGACCGACATGGACTCGGCCCAAGGCGAGATCTTCGCGGCCTCCGAGACCGAGGGGGTCAAGCGGTTGTCCTTCAACGGCGAAGAAGCCTGGCACCTGCAGGATCACCGCGAGCTTCCCGAGAACTGGGTGACCGGCATCTCGGCGGTGGCAGCCGACGAGATCTGGGTGGCCACCTGCCAGCAAGGCGCCGCCTATGTGAAGGGCGGGAAGGTCCGCCGGTTCGGCCGGCCGGAAGGGCTGCCGGACGAGCGCCTCACCGCGGTCGCCGCCGGCAGGCATGGAGCGTTCCTGGGCACCCTCTATGGAGTGGCCTGGGTGGGCGACGGCCAAGACAGTGCGCAGGCCTTCGGTCTGGAGGCAGGGATTCCCGATCCCCGCAGTGCGGCCTTGATGAGGGAAGACAAGAATCTCTGGGTGGGGACCGAAGCCGGCCTGGCGGTTTTCCGGGTCGCGCTTGCATTTCCATAAGAACTGCCCGATTCTTTCGGTAGGGAGCCGTCGTGCCGGGAATCGGTGTCATCAACAATCCCCATTCGCGCAAGAATGTGAAGCATCCCGACCGGATGGATTCGCTGGGCTACATCGTGGGGACCGAGGGCACCTCGGCGGCCACCCAGCAGGTGAAGGACATCGACGGGATGGCCCGACTGTTCTGCGAGCAGGACATCGACATATTGGCCATCAACGGCGGGGACGGCTCGGCCAGCCTGGTGCTCACCGCCATGCTGCGCGAATACGTCGACAAGCCCCTGCCCCAGGTGGCCATGCTGCGAGGCGGGACCATGAACAACGTGGCCAACTCCTGCGGGATCAAGGGAACCCCGGCGGGCCTGATGATGAACCTGGTTGAAAAATACCGGCGCGGAGCGCCGTTCGAGACCACCTACCGCGACACGCTCAAGATCGAAGACCGCTACGGCTTCATCTTCGGCAACGGGTTCATCGTCGAGTTCCTCGAAGCGCTCTACGGCTCGGGCAAGAAAACCCCGTTCACCACCGCCAAGCTCCTGGCCCGCGCCGCCGTGTCGGGGGTGACCGGAGGAACATTCGCCAAGAAGCTGTTCGAGCGCATAAACGCGCGGGTAATCCTCGACGGGAAGGAAATCGACTACAGCCGCTTCTCGGCGCTGGCCGCGTCCACCGTCCAGGAGATCGGCCTGAGGTTCAAGCCATTCTTCCGCTGCGAAGAGAAGCCCGGCAGCTTTCACGTGCTGGCGGCGATTTCCTCGCCGTTTTCGATGGTCTTGTCGCTGCGCAAGGCCTACGTGGGCCGGAAGATCTCCGAGAAGCGGATGGTCGAGTTCGTGGCCTCCGAGATGGTCTTGGAATCCCAAAAGCCGATCAAGTACACCCTGGACGGTGAAAACTACAACACCGGCACCACCCTGAAGGTTTCCGTGGGGCCCCGGCTGGAGCTCATAGTCTGCTGACACAGAGTCGTGTCGTAAATTCCACGTAGCTTGCAAATCCCCTCCCGCAATATACCGAAACCTCGGGCGGTCTCGATGGCACGAACCTTGCGAAGATTAAAAATGTCCGTCGGGAAAGGAGGGACCATGGGCAAGACCACCCTGGCCGTGCTGCCCGGGAGACCGGAGCCTTCGCGCCGGGCGTTTATGACGCCCGGCTTCCGGCGGGGTGTTCTGATGGCGGCGGTGTGGTCCGAGGGCTGCCTGCTGGGCGAGCCGGGGCAGGTGGTCCGCTACCGTTATTCTGACGGCCGGGTTGACGTGATGGTGGGGGTGCACCGGCTGGTGCGGGACTTTCCCGACGAAGGGGTGATTCCCTATCACCCGGAGCAGTCACCGTCGCACGTCTACCTGCGGCTGATGCTCCGCCGGCCCGAGAACGAAGAATTCCCGGGCGACCTGTGCCTGTTGGCGGTGAACACCGCCCGGGAGTTCAAAGAGCACGAGCTCCGCCAGGAACTGATGCTCCTGGCTTGCCGGTACGCCGAGGCCTACGAGGGGCAGGGGAGCACCCGCTACCCCCGAACCCGCATGCTGATCCGGGAGTACCTGCGCGCTCACCCGCGCGGCCGGCACCGCGACTGGATGGAATGGAAGAGCATTCAACTGAAGTACCGTTATAGATACGACGATGATGTCGCCAGGCCTCTGTCGGCCGTCCAGGCCTGCGAGCGCTTTATGGCCGTCCGTCCGCGCAATATCCACAAGGCGGAGATCAAGCTATGGATGGCCCGGCTGTATCACAGAGCCTACCTGTGCATCATCCGGGGCGAGAAAACGCGCGGTCTTACGAAGGTACATGCCGAGCGGTTTTTGAGAAGGTCCGAGTATCTCTACAGAGGACTGATGAAGAACCCTGACTTACGGGTTCGCCACACCGCCCTGGTCAAGCTCTTTGAGCTGGGGGGGTGTTGATCGCTTACCAGATTACGCTGGTGAACCACTCGGGGATCACCCGCCGCGCTCCGGCGTAGCGCTTCTTGTAGTACTTCGACTCCAGGTTGGAGCGGACCACGCCGCGCGAGGACGAGGCGTGTGCGAACTCGTGATTGGCGGGCTTTGTCATGATGCCCACGTGGGAGATGCGGTTGGCGATGGTGCGGAAGAACACCAGGTCGCCCTTGCGCAGCTGGCCGTACTTGACCGCCCGGCCGGTCTTCCACTGGCTTCGCGAGTTGCGGGGGATCTCGATGCCCAGCTCGGCCATCACCGACTGGGTGAAGCCCGAGCAGTCGGTGCCCCGCCGGGTGCGTCCGCCCCAGACATAGGGTGTGCCCAAGAAGGAGGCGATGGAGCCGTCCATTTTGGAGAAGAAGCCCTTCTTGCCGACCTTCTTTTTCTTCGACGCCGGGGGCGGAGGAGGGGTGGAGGTTTTGGGCTTTACCTTGGGGGTCTTCTTTTTTTTGTTTTTCCTCTCGGCCCGCAGCTTCTTCAACTGCGGCGGGGGCGCGCAGGGGCTCTGGTATTTGGGCATCTTGGGCCGGGTCTTGGTGCGGGCGGCCTTGCGGAAGACCCGCAGGGTCTTGGCCACCATGCGACCGGGGCCCACCCCGCCGCGCTTGAAATGTCCCAGCAGGTAGGCGTTGAAGTCTTCTATGTCGAGCTTCTCGCGGGCGGCCAGGATCAGGCCGCGCTTCAGCCGGTTGAAGGTCTCTATGTCCCAGTTGCCGTCGGCGGCGTGGTAGATCAGGTCCTTGGCTACGTGGCGGGGAATGCCGGCCTGGCGGCACTCGCGGTAGCCGTTGGCCAAAGCGGCGATCACCTCGCCCTTGAGCTTCTTCTTGAACCCGTACATGGCGATGCCCTCTACGACATCGGGGTGCCCGCCCCGGCTGATGGCCACGTAGGCGCCGGTGGCGACCGAGACGATTCTTTTCACCGGAAGCCGGTCGAAGGAGCCCTCCATGATGATGTTGAGGATCACGTCGACGCCCTTGGCCTTCTGGCCCTTCATGATGTCGAAGGCGTAGGCGCCCAGTTGCTGTTTGAACT
>Ga0180432_10008332_pt1 | contig 12947 bp, 12 predicted proteins | sample SS_ome_10_FD_132414 | JGI IMG/M metagenome (GOLD analysis project Ga0180432, IMG submission 132414) | Hypersaline lake sediment archaeal communities from the Salton Sea, California, USA - SS_1_MS_2 metaG | ecosystem: Environmental > Aquatic > Non-marine Saline and Alkaline > Hypersaline >...
GTTCGTGGAGAACATGAACGACATATTCAGCAAAGCAGGCGAAGACTACGACGCCTTAAGGCAAATCAAGAAAGCAGTCCTGGGAGAGAAATAATATCTTCTTCGCCAGGTAGGTAGAAATCAGTCGAGGTATGTGATAAAAAAAATGCTTGATGAGGAGCATGTTGGGAGATTCGCTCCATTCAAGGTGAGTGCATATACTGCGTTTTTCATCTCGAATCTCGTGGTTTTCCTTATTGCATTATCCGTCTGCACATCTATTTTATTGTTCATAACAGCAATAACAGTACCTGCTCTTTTTACTAGACTATCCATGCTACTTGACCCGGTGCCTTTCTTGATTGTCCTGGTTTTTATTCTGCTGCTGGCCGTGGTTATCGCAGCTAGATGGTATACAAGTGAATTCTTTAGAACATTTATCTATGAACTCCGGGGGGATTATTTCTTCTCGCGGAAGGGGGTGATTACTCCAAGCTATACGCTCATACCCTACAATAACATACAGGATATTCACGTGGAGCAGTCCATATACGACCGCATCTTCGGGTTATGGGCTGTTAAGATATATAGTGCAACGTTTTCCAGAAGGGGCTCAGACATTATTTTTGGCTTAAGTAAAAAAACAGCTGAACGCCTGAAGACAGAAACACTTGAAAGAATGAGGGGGGTGAAGCAGGTTGTCGACTGAAACACTCATAGAACGATATCCCCTGGAGAAGAGGAAGATACTGAAAAAGACAGTGCAATCAGTCTTCGGCATCATTGCTGGCTTCGCTGTTTTGTTTTTTTTCTTTCTGAATGTCTCCTTTAACCTGTTCCTCGTTTTCCCAGTTATTGTCTTAATCCTCATCCTGTCTGTTGTATCCTACATCTACCAGTGGTATTACTACAGGAACTATTTCTATGACCTGGTGGAGGGTAAACTGGTTGTGAAGAAGGGCGTTATCAGCACTAAACAGACAACTGTCCCGCTTGGAAAGACACAGGACGTATACCTCGACCAGGACATATTCGATCGCCTGTTCAGGCTCTGGGACCTGCACATCTCCAGTGCCAGCCAGAGCTCCGGCTTCGAGGCACACATTGACGGCGTAAGCGAAGCAAACGGTAGAGCAATGTATAATCTGCTGCTTGGGGAAACCGTGTCCAGGGAAGAAAAAGCAGAAATAAAGGAAATTTATTATCCTAGCAATAAAGGTATTGTGCAAATGATGATTGGTGCCATCTTCATGTACATTGTACTATTCATGTTTTCTTTTACTCTACCACCGATAATACAGATTCCAGCATTAATTCTTGCATTCATTGGCTTGTTTGTCTGGGTTCACCTTGAATTCAAGTCGTTTCGGTACGAGTTGAGGGATGATGGCGTGTTCATCAAAAGAGGATTCATCTCGCCCAAGGAAAGTCTTGTGTTATATAGAAATATACAGGATGTGGAGGAGTCACAGGCTCTCATAGAGATAATCCTGGGGATAAAAACGCTTTCCGTAAAGACCATGACAAGCTTATCTGCCCAAGACTCCAAGCTAAGCTTCCTGTTACCTGATGCGGCAGAGAAGCTCCGTGAAGAAATACTGATAGAAAGCCGGAAGATATCGAAGGTTTTGGAGAAGAAAGTCGCAGGCGAAAAGGTCATTGCAAGGGATGTTCAGGCGGAAGTTGAGGCACCTCCACCATACAAGAACCACTTCATTAAGTCAATGATCTACACAGGCTTTATAAATTATGGGGTAATCGCCTTCGTTATCGCTCTCGTATCTTTTTTCCTTGGAGTCTTTCACTCTGTTAACTTCTTTGGGGGGCTTTTTCTTTCTGTGGGAATCTTCCCGCTCCTGTTTATTATTTCAGCGATTAACGCAGTTATCGTCTACATGACATACAGCTATAGCGTTTTACGTGATTATGTAGCTATAAAGGTGGGCTTATTTAACATCAGGAGGAAGCAGATAAATTACAACAAGATACAGGATCTGGTATTGAATATTACATTCCCTCAGAGTTTCGCCAAACTAGCCTCGTTGAAGCTGGAGACTGGCTCAAAGGAGATGGTCCAGGGGCAGCGAGGGAAATCATCCGAGAGGATAACGTCTGTTTCAAGGCTTGTTGAATCCATCCCAGAGCTTGAATTCATGGATGCAGTAAATCTAAGAAACAAGGTGGTGGAATTGATGGGTGTATCGCTTAAGGGAATAGGGATGGACTCTCTCGTATCCCGTTTCCCTCTTGAGAAAGTTAAGCCCTTCAAGAAAACGCTCTGGTGGATTATTTATTTAACGCCGGTTGCTCTAGTGCTTTGCATAGCAGCCAACCAGACAGGTATTTCGGTGCTGGGGATCATTGTTTTATTAATCATCTATCTGCTGGCAATAGCTGGTAAATACGTCTACGAAGTCTACTACTATAGGAGATACTTCTATGATCTAAATGATGACGTGTTAGTCATAGGGAAGGGAGTCTTCGGCTCCAGGGAGATAATAATCCCTTTCTCTAAGATACAGGACATATTCATAGACCAGGATATACTCGACAGAGCCCTTAATCTGAGAGACCTGTATGTTTCAACAGTCACAGGCAGATCCATACTGAATGCACACATCGACGGAGTAAACCCAGAGAAGGCAGAAGAGATTGCTTTAATGATAATCGATAGGATGCACGATAGATAGATTAATTTAATGTCAGAATCTTCTTGGCTAGGTAGGCGGCGTTCTGGCCGTTATCTATCCCAACACAAGCGACTGGGACACCTTTGGGCATCTGGGCTATAGACAGGAGTGAGTCAATCCCGCCCAGTTTTGTGGAGACTGGAACCCCAATAACCGGCTTCTCCGTCAATGAGGCCACAACACCCGGTAAAGCCGCCGAAAGACCAGCTATGCAGATGAACACTCGCACATCAGATGCCTCAACAAGCTCCCTTAGTTTCTCAGGCTCCCTGTGAGCGGAACAATACTCCAAGCAGTAGGATATGTTCTCCTCCTTCAAAACATTCTCAGTCTTTTCCACTATCTCGCAATCTGACTTGCTGCCAGCTAAAACCATGACGTCCATGATATAAATTAATTGGAATTAAGAATATAAAATAGAGGAGGACATAAAAAATGGTGAAGGTAGCGGTTTTAGGATGCGGCCGGATGGGAAAGGAGATCATCAAGGAATCGGTTGATGAGGGATTTAATGTTGTAGCAGTAGTTGACGCGAAAGACAGCCCCATAAATGGACGGGATGCTGGATTGGTCTCAGGCATAGAAAAACTGGGAGTTAAGGTCCGCCCGGTAACACACCTGGAGAATCTTCTGGATGAAACCAAGCCGGATGTGGTAATAGACTTCACTAACGCTGAAGCATGCTTCTGGAACACGAAATTGATTGTGCAAAACGACATTAACCTGGTTATCGGAACAACAGGATTCACCGATAAACAGATGCAGGAGTTAGAACAAGAAATAAACAACCACAACGTGGGAGCGGTTATTTCACCGAACATGAGCGCAGGAGTTAATATTTACTGGCAGCTGATAGAGGAAGCGAGCAGGCACCTAGGGGATTCCGATATCGAAATCATCGAATCACACCACCGCTTCAAGAAAGACGCCCCCTCAGGAACAGCACTTAAGACAGCCGAGATAATCTCGAAAGTTAGGGGTGTGGAATTGGAGGATGCTGGCGTCTACGGCAGAAGGGGCTTATCTGAGAGAAAGAAGGGTGAGATCGGAATCCATGCAGTGAGGTCGGGGGACATCGTCGGAGAACATACCGTAATCTATGGAACCCTCGGAGAGCGAATTGAGATAACACACAAAGCCCACTCCAGAGCAGCGCTCGTGAAGGGAGTTATAGAAGCTGTAAAGTTCATTGTAAACAAGAAGGGAGTATATGGCATGAAGGAGGTCCTTGGGCTCTGAATTTTTCCTAATACCAGCCATACATTTTCTTTCTGGATGGTTTTTTTAGTTCACCCCAGTCCACCACCTCCAAGCCCTTCAATATCGTGTTCGGGTCTCTTCTTTTCCTTGATTTCTCTATCAGCCTTGATGGGTTTGATGAGAGTGTTGCTTTCGCTTTTTCCTCATCCATACCAAGAACCCTGGCAAGGGATACCATCTCCCCAGGACTTCTTAGATCAGATAACTTATCAGATCCTGTTGTGAAAACAATGGGTGTGTTGTATTTAAGAGCTATTTTAATGTTTTGTCTTATCCTCCCCAGCAGGATAGCCCTAGACCTGCCTCGTGAGTGCAGGATGTCTGAGAAATTAAGTTCCAAGGCAATGAAACGCTCCGACATGTTTTTCGCTATTATGTGGTCTACTCCTGAGTCTCGTTGTTTCATGAAATCCCTTTCCGCTTCTTTTTCGGGGTGGGATATTATATCAACCTCCCAGCACTCGGATGCCTCTCTAGCTTGCCCTTCCACGAAAACAAGATCAGCCTTATCCAGGGCTTTCCTAGCATTCCTTCTCACGGGCTTGTTGAGCAGGGCTCCAGTTAATAATCTGAGAGGTGAATTCTTTCTTAGTCCCTCAACCTCCCTCAGGAAATCACTGAAACCTGAACCAAATTCTTTCGTGAAACATACGCAATCCCATCCCAGGGACTCCAGCTGCTCTAGTTTCTCAGCGTATTCAGGGCACAAGCCCACATGCAGGTTACAGTATTTACGCATAATATATTATAGGACGTGTGTCAATAAATCAATCAGCTCATTTTTTCAATACACGCCTCCAGTGAACCAGATATCTCTCACCCCCTCAACTTCGGATTTGATGACCCCGTCACCTGTCTTCCATCTCGCGACATAAGCTATCAGCTCGGGCATGTCTACTATTCCGTCTTCGTTGAGGTCTAATTATGCTATCAAGACACTGAACGAGTTAACCTAAAAGAATCCACATCCTATTTCTTCTCAGCAATCTTTATGACTGCATCAATCAATTTTTCCATTGATTTCCTCGACTCAATCCGCTCCTCCTTGATCTCATTGAAGATCTTCTCCATGCTTTCAGCAATCAAACCATATTTTGCGTCAACCACATCAAAACGCTTAATGGTGTCCTCATGAAACGATCTCAGATTAACGGATAAATCATTATGTATTTTATCCAGTTTCCCGGATAACACCTCAGTATTATTATCCTGCTTATCCAGCATCTGATCCTGCTTGCTTGATAGATCCTTGAATCCACCTCTTGTAACCTCAATCAGTTCCTTCAGATGAACAACAGCATTATCTAACCGTTCATCAGTCTCCTCTGGCTTTACAACCTTCGTGAAACCAGAGTAGATTTCAACTGCATCAATAAGGTATTTAACAGAGACATCAACAACACTAATCAATGCATTCCTGATATTGATTTCTTCCGTGAACTTTTTTATTCCGCTCTCCTCCCCCTGCGCAATAATTCTAACGGACCCATCCTTCAGGTTCTCAATAACCCCCTTAATGCCAAGACTGCTGGCAATCCCCGCAACCTTAGCCCTGTAACCAACCCTCTGGACGTCTCCTTTAACAATGATTTCCGCTGTTTTCATGATACATTCATATATAACCGTTATATCTATAAAATACTGTGTTCTTCAGCATGGAAAAATCATTTTTAGCTGGTTTTTCAATCAATAAACCCCTCCACTGAACCATATACTTCTTGCTTCCTCAACCTCCGCTCTGCTAACTCCGTCACCCACCTTCCATCTAGCTATATACGAAATAAGCTCGGACATGCCTAGTATCCCATCGTCGTTGAGGTCTGCTTCGTGTGTTGTGTCTGTTTGGTTGGGCATCCCGTCCCAGATTTCTATACCATCTATTGCGCTGTAAATTTCATCTAGGGGATATTTTGCAGCAAAATTACCATTTAGAGAGATATATGTCACATAAGTTGCTGCCCCTATCTGACCGTTATTATCCCATGTTTGGTTTACATTACCTAAATTTTCTTCGCTCACATCATACCACTGCTTGACAATTCCATTGTTAAAATCAACATACATTGAAAACCTATGCCAGTTACCATCATAAGCATAAGGAATCGTCATTGAACCATGGCTGCCTCCTGAAGAAGTCTGCCAGATATACATCAATGGACTTACACCCTGATTACAATTTAGACTCATGAAAATATCTGCTGTGCTTTCAGGATCATCGTTATGGATTCGGATAAATTTCATGCCAGGATACGGGTTACTAGTAAAATTACCATAATGACCCTTATTAAATCTCGCCCAAAAACGAATAAACACTTCCCCTGTTGTTATCGCATCTGCAAAATTTAGTTTATTTAAACCGCCAAAATTTAAACCAGCTCCGAGATTACTTCTACTATTAACACTGGTAGCACTAATCCCGGATACTGTGGGATCAAGCTCAGTAGTTGATGATCTATCAAATAATAGGTAATTAGATCCACCATAAGCTGTCCAGGTTTGGTTCATATCGTTTGCATCGTATGAGCTAACTACTTCACTGCAGGCTGTATGAATATCCCAGTAACTTTGATCACTATTAGTAAATGGATATTCTGGAGAGGTCTCCGCATCCCCTGTCCAGTCCTCAAAACCGTAACTTAAAACCCTGCAAGCATTAGGGTCCCATATGCCAGTGCAACAATAACCGCTATCCCTTAAAGTACCATTACAGTAACAGGATTCATTTATCTCCCCCCCCTGAACAGTTAACAAAAGAATCTCCGAAAGTTATAGGATGGCTATTGCTTACAGTCCCATTTTCATTCACTACATACAGATAGGCTGTTCCGTTTGGGAATGAACCCTGATTGACAGTGAATATTATTGAGTTATTTAACCAAGTAGAAGCTACCTGAACTTCAGTAGGGGCTGTTGAGCCATAATTGTCCCACGCGGTTATATCACTTTTGTCAGAGATAAAAACATGAGCTTGTGTGTTATCTATGTAAACATCACTTAAAAGGATATTTCGGGTGTCTGTGGGTGATCCTGAAACATCTCCGAGTGCGAACATATTTGCGCTATGAGGGACGGAGGCACTAATCCAACCAATAGGGGTTTCATCGTAGTCCCCCCACCGCAGTGTTTTCTTGCCATCAATTATTTCATGTAAGAATCCATCGAGATTATTAAGAGTTCCAACATCCGTGTACCACTCAATATGAATCCATCGCTGACATATATTAGATGGCATAACATTCGCCCAAGATACTGAATCCCCTCCAAGTCCAGGAAACAGCCCGTCAGATGAATGCCTCCAAGTAGCAACATCACCAGCGTCAGGCTCATTCTCAGAAATCATTTGAAGATGCCTTCTACAGTTGCAACCGGTATTCGGGTATTGTGCGAGAATTTTCGAGTTCCCGCCGCCGCCGCCCATTGGAATAGGACAACTCTCAGTAAAATAATACCATGCACTCAAATAATGTTTTGTATTACTACTTGCGCCATAATACCTCAATGATGGATAAGGGCTTACCCCACCATTCCAACCAACCCAAACTATCTCAACATACTTGTCAGATTGATAGAATGAGGTTCTTTTTTCTGCATCATCTCTTAAATTAACAAGTGCTCCCGAATTTACATCCCAATTTCCAGTAGGCGTTGCATCCACTGTCATTGCATGAAAACTGTCGGATCCACCATCATATGAAGATATGAGAGGATCCGCCGTTGATTTACTCCCGAAACCAGACCCGGAAAGGGTAATAGAATCCCCATTACCTATGCTGCTCTGATTAATCCCGGAAACCACCTGCGCTGTTACACACTCCCCAAAACCAACCACAACTATGCAAGCAACCAAAAAAACCAGCACGCTCTTCCACATCATTTTCATGTTCCATTAAATACCTAGAGGTTATGTGATTTATTTTGAATAATCCCTGCCAACCAAGCATATACAGGCTTAAATGAGAGTAAACCCAGCCTCAAACAAACCATGGGATATATAATGTTTTGTTCATATTTCTTATGTAGATATCATTAGATGTTATATTAGCTGATAGCCCTAAGTAGTTACTACATACCACCGGATAAGAAAATGCATGTGGGAATAATCCCTGACGGAAACAGGAGATACATGAAGAAGATTGGTATAGACGACCTGGAAAAAGCCTATCGCATGGGTATAGACCGCTTCTACGACCTCGTTGAGTGGTGTGATGAGCTTGGAGTGAACGAGGTCACTATGTATACGCTCTCCCTAGAGAACCTGGAGAACAGAGGTATGGAGGAACTCTACATACTAATGAACCTTTTCGCTGAGAATACCCTGAAAGTGTTAAGCGACGAGAGAATGCACAATAGAGAGATAAAAGTTAACATCTGCGGTAACAGGGAATACCTCACTGAATACTTCGGCGAAAGAGGTGTTGAGTTAAATGAGAAATTCAATAAACTGGAAGAGAAAACCAGAGACTACGGAGGGATGAAGCTTAATCTCGCAATAGCATACGGCGGCAGACAGGAGATAATAAACGCCTGCCAGATGATAATGAACAACGGAGGAGAGTTCAGCGAGGAAACCATCCAGGAACACCTCTGGATTAAAAGCAACCCAGACCTCATAATCAGAACCTCAGAGAGCCGGTTAAGTAATTTCCTGCTCTGGCAGTCAGCTTACTCGGAACTCTATTTCGTGGACAAACTATGGGAGGAGTTTAAAAGAGATGACCTGGTTGATGTATTAGAGGACTTCGGGGACAGAGAAAAAAGATTTGGGAGATGAGCTATGAAAGAAAAAAAAGACGTGATAGAAGAGGACTACATTGATTTATCAGGCCTAACAAAACACTTCGAGGAACCTGTTCTGGTGGTTTCCATCCTAACATTCCTCCTAGCTGCAATAAAAGCCGCATTCCCCACTCTGAAGCTCGGTGCAATCAACATCGGTCTCGGGAATATGTCGCTTTATTTAATCGGTACCTTTTTCCTGGGTTTGCTGTGCATCTACTTCATATATCTCTACCTTAAAAAAGAGGAAAATAGAGAGTACAGCCTCCTACTGATTCCATTACTAATATTTACCACAACAATATTCATGTGGTACTCAGACCAGGGTGCAGGAATAAACGAAAGAGATTTTAATATACTATCTCTGGTTTCCACTACCTTCCTACTCTTCTACTCACTCTCATTTCATAAGGTGATGAAACCCTCAACAGCATTGCTTACAGCAATCTTTTTATCCACACTCTTCACGCACGTCGCCCCCGCAGTAACAATCGTAACACCCCAGGGAGTCGAAGTTGGCGGTAAATATCTATCCGCCCTAGACCCATATTTCTACTACAGGCATGCGAATACCATAGTAAACACGGGTTTCGTTCCAGAAAAGGAGACGCTTGTTTATCCCACAGACAGACCCTCCTTCGAAAACAACAAGTTCATGGTTTCTGTTTTCATGGCTTCCATAACCCTAATCCTTAATCCACTGAGCATCTCAACCATGGACGTTGCCATGGTGTATGCGGGTGTTTTCGCCGCCTTCTCCTCAATAGTTCTATACTTATTGATTAGGGACTTGTTCTCAGAGTATGAACCCTACAACAAGGCAGCTGCTTTGTTCGCTGCCTTCATGTTGATTTTCAACCCGGCTTTTGCAGCCAAAGCAATAGCAAGCAATGCTGAAGATGACGCATTAGGTCTTTTCCTTCTGATAGCATCGTATTTTCTTTTCACCCTCGCATACAGGAAAAAAAGCTTCAAGATATCTCTAATCTCAGGATTCTCTTTTCTCCTTCTTAACCTGACATGGGGCGGTTATAAATTCGGCTTCCTTGTTTTGTGCATTTTCACAGTAGGTTACGCTGCAATAAACGCCCTTCAGGACTTGTATCTCTACATATTCCATGATAGAAAGAAGATAAATAGAAGCTACATAGAACACCTACCTTATCTGATAATAACCGTAGCAATCAGCAACCTCGCTTTCATCATCCTGCACGCCCAAGGCAGTATGCCAGCATTCAGCTTAAACGAGATACCGAAGTACAACCTAATAGCTTTTGGAGTAGCTATTACTCTACCCCTACTTCTGGAGATGCTTAGAGTATACCTCTCAGACAGAATCATCAAAGAAGAAGAGAACTACGACAGTAGGTTAAACAACTTCCTTCAGAGAAACATTTACCCCATCTCAGGGGCCATATTGTTTGTCAGCATCATTTTCCTGGTTTCTTTCATGGACCCTGTGGGCATACTCAACTATGGGATTCATGTTGTTACCGGAGCGAAACAGACAGAGATCATTGGCATGACCACAGCAGAGCAGAATCCACTATGCGGTAAAATATTCACTGAGGGCTGCTTCATGAACCTATACTCAACCTTCGGTATTGTGACCGTATTCGCATTATTTTCCGTTCTCATACTAGCATACTACACCTTCGCATCCAAGAAAAATCTTGGCCCCCTGTTTATTCTATGCTGGAGTCTGCCCATGATATGGGGTGTAGTAAACAAGTCACAGTACCAGTTCACGGCAAGCATCCCTATAATCTCACTTGGAGCGACTTTTGCACTGATTATGATAATAAAAAGAGATGAGTGGGAGAGTCTGAGAGTAATACCAACCATCCTATTAATCGTGCTACCTCTCGTTTTAACAATAGGAAGCCATACCCCCATAGTAGGCGCCTTCGGCGGCAGAATACCCATGGATAGGGGAACAGAGCCAGGGGATATAAAATACTGGTATCCGGCTCTGGAGTGGATTGGACAACAGCCGGAGAATACAACAATACTGACCTGGTGGGATTACGGTCACTGGATTAGCGCCATCTCCCAGAGAACCAGCATAGCGGACAACACCAAAGCCCGGCGTTTCATCGTCCAGGATCTGGCTAAATTCCATGTCCTAGAGGAGAATGAAACGAAGGCGTTGGAGATTGCCAAAAAATATAGTGCAACCCATGTGGTTATTGACTATACCATGATAGGTAAAAGCGGCGCACCACACTTTATCGCCACCTCAAATCTAACCGCCCCAGTTGACGACCCAAGCAGAGAGGGAGAGCACATGAGTTATGGACAATGCAGATTCTCTCCAGCAAACAGCCAACTTGAGGCGAAGTATGAATCAAACAATGAAGGTGTGCTGGTAAAAAAGAGATATATAGTATTCACATGCAACATAGGTGGAGACTACAGAGAATACATCGGAGCAATCAGTTTCGAGATAACCAACGAAAGGGAAGGTGACAGAATAACAGATATCAAAGTCAACCCGATAAGCAAGATAGGCAACCAACTGATGCTGGAAAACGAGATATCATGGAGTGTATGGCAAAACGAGAAACACAGCTCCATACTAGGAATACACTCACTTAGACAGATTTTATCGAATGCGATAATCTATAACGACAACCGAAAAGCGTATGTCAACTTCCCCACATACAAAACACTTGTATACGTGCCCGAGAAATTCAACAACTATATGATGACCCGCCTTTACCTGGGAGACCATCTACAGGAATACAAGTCTATTGGATTAGCAGATGAAAGCATCAGACCGCTTAAACATTTCAAACTGGTTGATGGGTTCAGCGGAGATGATTTAGCGGAATTCAATTTAGGGAAAGATAAATCATATCTAGGCTATGTGAAAACATGGGAGATCGATTATAGAGAACCTATTTCAAATACTACGGAATCATCCGATCAGCTTCCTACATAAAAAGATACATATATATCCTAGGAAACATATATTTCTAACATGAATGGGAGGAATAGTGGACAGGCTAGTATAGAGATGATAGTTACCATAGGAATCATACTCATCATATTCATCATCTGTTTGATTTTCTCCCAGACAAAGATTAAAGAAAGCAACGAGTACACAATGCTACTTGATGCCAAGAGAGTGTGCAAAAGCGTTGCAGACAACATCGATACCATAGCTGAACAGGGACCTGGATACTATAGATACATAAGCATTCCCAACACCATAAAGGGCGGATACGATTATAATCTGTTAACCTACTCGAAGTTTGTTGAAATCACATGGGATAACCCCACCTACAGCCCCTGGAGCACCCAGATAATCACACAAGACGTTAACTTCTGCTGTAGCGGAGTATGCAACGGCACAGACAAAGATGGGAGCGGTGATGGAACAATAGACAAACTGAGCAAGGGACTCTATCTAAAAAACAAGGTATTTAATGAGGATGGTAAGATTTATGTTAGCTGCCATATGCCAGAGCTGAGGTTCTTTGAGGGGACATTTCTGCCCACTGGAGCAGAAGACGGCGAGAACATCACAGTAAGAATAGATGTCGTAAATTATGGTCCAGTGGATGCCATCGATTTCGGAGTCAGATTCACTCACGTAGAATCAGGTATAGTAAATAAAATCCCAGTAGACTTGCTTGAAGCAGATAGTACCTTGATAGCTAAATCTGAGTTTAATACAACAGCATGCGGAAAAACCTGGGGTAACTATACAATAGAGCTTGATTTTGAAGATAACGTATCGGAGAGTATTGAATCCAACAACAACATAACCTTGGAGGTTGCACACATATGAGAAAGCTTGGATTAGGTAATAACAGAGGGCAGGCATTTAGCACAGAGAGCATATTCGCTTACTTGATTTTCCTCATAGTATTCTCTGCTATCATTTTTCTATGGAATCAGTCCACAGCAAACATAATGCAAGCAGAGCATTATGTTGAGGTGCAGGATTTGAGCATGGTCATAACAGAGAACCTTGTCAGAACCAAAGGCATACCTGAGAATTGGACGGAAGGTGATTACCTAAATGAGGACGCAGATAAATTATATGTTAAGGTAGTGGGCCTGGCTGATGAGAGCAGGATATTGAATGAGGATAAGGTCATAGCGTTCATGGACATGATGAATTATACAGGTGCGCAGCCAGATAATTACACATCCCATAAATGGCTTCTGGGTTTAAGCAAGCCGAGATTCCAGCTCGAGTTTTATTTCACCATAACCGACTTGAATAGTACA
>Ga0180432_10008333_pt1 | contig 12946 bp, 12 predicted proteins | sample SS_ome_10_FD_132414 | JGI IMG/M metagenome (GOLD analysis project Ga0180432, IMG submission 132414) | Hypersaline lake sediment archaeal communities from the Salton Sea, California, USA - SS_1_MS_2 metaG | ecosystem: Environmental > Aquatic > Non-marine Saline and Alkaline > Hypersaline >...
AAACAGCTGGACGAGATATGTAAGGCAGATACTATCCTGGCGACCAATACATCATCGCTCCCCGTCAGCGAAATCGCCGCCGCCACCGGGAGACCGGAAAAGGTAATCGGCGTTCACTTTATGAACCCGGTGCCGATGATAAAAGGGGTAGAGGTAATACTTGGAAAGAAAACCTCGAAAGACGTCTTGGAAGCAAGTAAGGAATATGTGAAAAGCCTGGACAAGGAGCCCTGCGAAGCCGAAGACCTCTCCGGGTTCATCGTTTCCCGCCTGGTGGATGCCCTTATGAACGAAGCTATCCGTTGTGTTATGGACGGCCACAAACCCGAAGAGATTGACAAGGCCATGAAGCTCTGCTGTAACTACCCCATCGGTCCTCTGGAGCTCTGCGACCTGGCCGGTGCCGATATCGTACTGCATGGCACGGAAACAATGCATGCCGAGTTTGGTGACCGCTGGACGCCGGCACCTTTGCTGAAAAGCATGGTTCAGGAGGGCAAACTCGGGCGCAAGACCGGGCGCGGCTTTTACGACTATACCCAGAAGTAAGTAAGCAATGCTCCCATCTACGGTTAATCAGCCGGGAGATTATATAAAAGTAATGACTAAGGAGATGAAAGGAAAATGGCAAATAGCAATGATGTCGTAATCGTTAGCGCAGCTAGAATACCCTTCGGCAGATTCGGTGGCTCTCTCAAGGACATTGATTATTACGAGCTGGGTGCTATTCCGATGCGGGAGGTCCTCAAGAGAGTCAATGTCAGCCCGGACACAGTGGAGGAGGTCTTCTGGGGTGTGGGTGATACCTCGGCCTGCCGTGACCCTTATACACCCGTGGCTGGCCGGCAGTCTCTCATCAGGGCTGGGCTTCCCCACGAGACACCGTCAATCTCTTTTGACATGGCCTGCGTATCGGCGATGCATGCCGTCAAGCTGGCTGCCATGACCATGAAGGCAGGAGAGATAGAAGTAGCTATCGCCGGCGGCGCCACCTCTTTCGGCCAGTCGCCTCTTGTCGTCAGGGGACTCAGGTTCGGTGGCTACCGGCTGAGCGATGTCAAGATGGAGGACCCCCTGGTGGCGCTCGGCTACAAGGACTTCAATCCGGTATCCGTTGACAGCGACAATGTCGCTCACGAACATGGGATAGACCGGCAGGAGCAGGACGAATGGGCATTCCGCAGTCACCAGAACTACGGTAATGCCTGGAATGCCGGTAAGTTCAAAGACGAGATTATGCCTCTCGAAATACCGCAGCCGAAGGGCGAGCCCAAGGTGCTGGACATTGACGAGCAGTACCGCGCCGATACCAGCCTGGAAAGGCTGGCCAGCCTGAAGCCCGTTTATAATACCCGTGCTATTACTGCCGGCAATGCTCCCGGCATGAATGACGGCGCCACGGCTGTTCTGGTGATGACGCGCCGGAAAGCTGAGGAGCTTGGGCTGGAAGTGCTTGCCACTGTGGTTTCCCAGGTATCAATTGCCATCAATGCCAGCCGTATGCCCGAAGGCCCCGGTTTTGCCATGCTGAAAGTACTGAAGAAAGCCGACCTGAGCATTGACGATATGGCGGTTATGGAGATAAACGAGGCCTTCGCCTGCGTGCCGCTGGTATCCATGAAGGTCGTCGCCGGGGGCGATGAAAAGAAGCTGAAGGAAATAAAAGACAGGATGAATATTAACGGCAGCGCCATTGCCATTGGTCACCCCAACACTGCCAGCGGCGCCCGACTCATCATGAACCTGATGTATGAGCTGAGGCGGCGGGGAGGCGGCTATGCTATGGGTGCTATCTGTGGCGGCCTGGCACAGGCTGACGCCACCATCATAAAAGTAGAATAATCATCCGGCAATGCCGGATTGAACTCAACTCATAGGAGGGGCTTTATGGATACTTCGAAGTATGACCTCAAAGGCAGGGTCGCCATAATAGTCGGTGGTGCCGGTGATCTGGGTAAAGCCATCGGCCATGCCCTTGCCGATGCCGGGGCTGATATCGTCGTGGCCGACCGCCGCCAGGACGTAATGGAAGAAGCCGTCAAAGAGCTGAATGGCCACGGTACCAGGGTTGGCCCGGTTTTTATCGACCTCGGTAAAGTGGACTCCTTCCCGGAGCTGGTCGATAGTGTCGTCAAGGACTTCGGGCGCATCGACATCCTGGTCAACTGTGCCGGCGCCAGCTTCATCGTCCCCATGCTCGAAATGGCGGAAAAGCAGTGGGACGTGGTAATGAACGTCAACGTCAAGGGCCCCGCTTTCCTCACCCGGCTGGTAGCCAAGGTCATGATTGACCAGGGGAAAGGTGGCAGCATCATCAACATGGCTTCCTACATGGGGCTGAAGACCGAGGAGAACCTCGGGCCTTACTGCACCAGCAAGGCGGCCATGCTTCACCTGACCAGGTGCATGGCCAAGGAGTGGGGCAAACACAATATCAGAGTCAACGCCATCGCCCCCGGCTGGGTATACAGCCGCCTCGCTGACCCGTTCCTGGGAATGCCGGGGATTAATGAGAGAATGCTGAGCCAGAGCGTCATCGGGCGCTTCGGAAAGCCTGAAGATGTGGCGGCCATTGCTCTGTACCTGGCATCTGACGCCGCCGCCAATACGACGGCCGGGGTCTTTCCTCTGGATTACGGTATGCTCATTTAGAGGGCACGCTTTAGAAGAAAAAAAGGGGTAGAGAGATGACACTAGAGGGTAAGGTTGTAATCGTAACCGGCGCCGGCAGGGGGTTGGGCAGGGAGATATCGGTCGGCTTTGCCGAAGCCGGGGCTGACCTGGTGCTGGCGGCGCGCACGATGGAACAGCTTGAGGAGACTGCTGACAGGGTGAAGAAAGCCGGCGGGAAAGCCCTGATTGTGCCGACCAATGTTTCCGATGAAGAACAGGTTAACAGCATGGTTGAGAAAGCCATAGGGGAGTACGGAAGGATCGACGTGATGCTCAATAATGCCGGTATAACCTCGCCGGATTCATTCCTTGACATAAGCCGTAAAAGATGGGACCTCATCATGGGAGTTAACCTGGAAGGTACTTTCCTCTGCACCAAGGCCTCTTTGCCTAAAATGCTCGAGCAGGGCAGCGGCATGATAATTAACGTATCGTCCATTCTGGCTAAGGAAATCCGCTTCAGTGTCGCTTATGGTATCACCAAGGCTGGCCTGGAAAGGTTCACCCTCGGACTGGCGCGTGAGATGCGGAAAAATGCCGGTATCGCTATTACCTGCATCCGGCCCTACTTTGTTACCACCGAAGCAGTTACCGGCTTCCTTGAGGGTAAGGATACGAGTAGTTGGGAAAGCCCCGACATGTGGGCTAAATACGTTCCCATGATAGCCGCCGCCGACCCCCAGAGCGTGACCGGCAAGATACTGGACAAGGCAGCCCTGGAGGAGATGTTCGGTTCGGTTTAGTAAGTAGGAAGGCTTGTCCATCAGGCTCTTATTATCTCTAATCACTGGAGCGCCAGGGTAGTAGTTGGCGCTCCTTATCTTTTTTCAGGTCGTATTTCGCATCGCTGGCTTGCGTACCACTGTTACCCCCTGTGCTTAGCAGCAGCCAATTGAAAAATATGCAGCAAGGTGCTATCTTTATAGATAATATTCTTGGGTTGGAGTTAGATTTATGAAAGGTAAAACCGTACGGGAGAGCATTGTTGTCATGTCTCAGGTAATGACGCCGCAGGATGTAAATAAAGCCGGGAATGTGCATGGTGGTGTCGTTATGAGATTGGTAGATACCGCCGGGGCGCTGGTGGCTACCCGACACGCCCGTTCAAACGTAGTCACGGCTTCTATTGACCGCCTTGATTTCCATCACCCTGTTTATGTCGGAGACCTGATTACTATGAAAGCCAGCCTGAATATGACGGGCAGGACTTCAATGGAAGTTGGTGTTCGGGTTGAAACCGAAGACCCTCTAACCGGAGAGATGAAACACGTAGCCTCTGCCTATCTGACCTTTGTTGCCTTTGACGAACAGGGTAAGCCCAGGCCGATACCGCCTCTGATTCTGGTAACCGAAAAAGACAAGCGACGGAATCGTGAGGCTCAGGCACGAAGAGAAGTCAGGCTTCGTGAAAGGCAGATGTCGTAGCCCTACCTCAAGCTAATACTATTTGGGAATAATCTTCAGCCGGGTGGTTGTGGGCTTGGTTTGTAGCCGGAACATCACTGGCAACGCTACTCAATCTATCGCCGCAGCTAGTTAAAAGACAAACATCTTGCTGGCGAACTCGGCTGCCCTCATCACCAGACCGGGGATAATACCCAGTGCCAGGACACCCAGACAGCAGAGGAATAGAGCGAACCTCGGTGCTCCGGAGGAGGGCACCTTTTCCTCGGAGGCCGGCTCGCCAAACCACATTACCTTGACCACGCGGAGATAGTAGTAGGCGGAGATAACACTGTTGAGCACGGCGATAACCACAAGCCACAGCAGGCCATGCTGTACGGCAGAGCTGAAGATATAGAACTTGGCCATGAAGCCGGCTGCCGGCGGCATACCGATAAGCGAAATAAGGCAGAAGGTTAGGGCTAGAGCCAGCACCGGCGCCCGCCTGCCCATACCGGCATAGTCGGCAATTTCGTCGCTGTCGAGCTTGTTGGAAATAGCGATAATCGCGATAAAAGCCCCCAGATTGGTCAGAGCATAGCTGGCCAGGAAGAAGATGATGCCGCTCTGCCCCGTAAGGACTGACGCCGGAGCGAAACCGAAGGTAGCCAGTCCCACCATGAGGTAGCCCGCCTGAGCAATGCTGGAGTAACCGAGCATACGTTTGATATTTGTCTGCGGGATGGCAACCACATTGCCGATAATCATGCTGATAACCGCCACCACGGCAAATATCATGCCCCAATTCTGGCTCAGCCACGGTATATCGAAGGCAGAGGAGAAAACGCGCAGGATTATGGCAAAGCCGGCGGCTTTGCTGGCTACGGAAAGGTAGGCAGTTACCGTCGTTGGCGCACCCTCATAAACATCGGGCACCCACATCTGGAAGGGGACAGCCGCAATCTTAAAGCCAAAGCCGGCTATCAGCAGGACGATACCCATCAGCAGCGCCGGACTGGCAAGAAGTGACTGTGGTGACATCGCCTGAAGAACCCGGGCAATCTCCCCCAGCTGTGTCTGGCCGGTAAAGCCGAAGATGAGTGCCATGCCGTAGAGCAGTACCGCCGATGAGATGGCTCCCAGCAGCAGGTACTTCAGCGAAGACTCGGTTGATTTGCGGTCTTTGAGAAAGCCGACCAGAATATAGAGTGGGATGCTGGTCAGCTCCAGGGCAACATATAGAGAGATTAAATCGGCGGTAGCCGCCATCAGCATCATGCCCATGGTGGACAGCAGAATCAGGGCATAGTACTCACCCTGAAAGCGAGCGAACTTGGCAACATAATCTTTAGAAGCCAGAATAACCAGAAAAGCAATGCCCACAAACAGCATCTTGAAGAACAGGGCGAAGTTATCAACTGCCAGCATGTTATTGAAGAGAGCCGGGTAACTACCCCCCCACATAACTAAGGAGACGCCGCCAGCTATTACCAGCCCTACCAGGCTCACTGAGCTCAGTACCACCTTCTGCTTAACACCCAGGTCAAGCAGGATAACCAGTACGGCAAAAACAGCCAGGGTTATTTCCGGTATAAACAGCTCCAGATTCAAATCCTGCTCTCCTTCTCCTTAACCAGCATTAATAATAATCCCTCTAGCCGCCTATCAAAGCCACAATGGGCGAAATACCAAGCTTAAATACATCGGTCAGAATTGCCGGGTAGATGCCGACCAGCATAATCGCCGCAATCAGGACGATCATGTAAAACTTCTCCAGCCCATCCGCATCCTTGACGCCGTTATATTCCTCTTTCACTGCACCGTAGAATGCCTGCTGCAGCATCCATAGTATATAGCCGGCGGTGAGGACGACCCCAACCACAGCGATAAGCGTGTAAACCTGGGTGTTGGGAACGGCGGTGCTGTTGAAACTGCCGAGGAAGATGAGAAACTCGGCGGCAAAGCCGCTGGTGGTGGGCAGTCCCAGAGAAGCCAGGCCGGCTACGGAGAAGACGACGGTGATAACCGGCACCTGCCGTGCCAGTCCGCCCAGCTTGCGGAGGTCACGCTCTTTGATATTGTGTATCACCAGCCCTGCCATGGCGAAGAGGAGCCCGGTGACGATGCCATGGCTGAACATCTGCAAAGCTGCTCCGGTCAGGCTCACCTGCCCCAGGGCAAAGATGCCCAGAAGCACATAGCCCATGTGGCTGACGCTGCTGTACGCAATCATCCGTTTAATATCGGTCTGCATCAGGGTTACCGCGGCTCCGTAGAGGATGCCGATTAAGGCCAGAATTATAAGCGGCTGTGCGTACTGCAGGGCAGACTCCGGGAACATGCTGACACAAAGGCGAATCATCCCGTAACCACCCATCTTGATGAGCACCCCGGCCAGCATAACGCTGACGGCGGTAGGCGCATCGGTATGAGCATCAGGAAGCCATGTATGCAGCGGGAACATGGGCAGCTTCACGGCGAAGCCGATGAACAGCAGGAAGAAGATAGCCCCCGCCGGCATAATTGCTTGCACCATGCCCAGTCCCTGGTTGGATATTTCCAGCATACTCAGGCTGCCGGTGGTGAAGTACAGGCTGAGGATACCCGCCAGCATAAAGGCGCTTCCGAATAAAGTGTATAAGACGTACTTTATGGCTGAGTAGTCCCGGCGGCCTGAACCCCAGATGGATATCAGGAAGTACATCGGGATAACCTCTATCTCCCACATGATGAAGAAGAGCAGGAGGTCAAGAGAGGCGAAAACCCCGAGGATGCTTGTCTCCAGGAGCAGTAACCAGGCGAAGTACTCGCGCGGCCTCACATGGACCTTCCATGAGATGAGAACCGCCAGGAAACCAAGGAGGGTAGTCAGCAGAACCAGCGGCATACTCAGGCCGTCCACCCCCAGGTGATAGTGGGCGTTCAGAGGGGCTATCCAGAGATAGTTTTCTTCAAACTGGATTAATCCTGCCGCCCCCAGTGACCGGTCAAAGATAACAAAGAGGTATATTGCCAGGACAAGGGGAATGGCAGTGAAAATGGCGGCGATGCGCTTAATCACGCCTTCATGCTCGCTGGATATGAAGGCGATGATAATCGCCCCCACCACCGGGAGAAAGAGTATGGTTGTCAGATAATTAAATTCCAACTATAACTCCTGCCAATTTTTACCCGAATATGTACACGCAAAGCCCGATAATCACCACCCCGATGCCGATAAAGAGTCCGTAGAGCTGTAGCTGCCCCGTCTGGGCACGCCGGATAGCCCGGCCGCCACCCATAACGGCATCGGACACTCCATTTACCACCCCGTCAACGCCTTTGCTGTCAAACAATGTGAAGCCGGTAAACAGTCCCTTCATCGCCACCAGCTTCACGATAATATTCTCATAAAGCTCGTCAAAGAAGTATTTGCGGTAGACGAGCGTGTAAAACGGGCCGAATATCTTGCCCATCCACTCGGCGTTTATCCACTTGCGGCAGTAGATAACATACGCCATGAAGATGCCGAAGAGCCCCACCACTAGTCCGATAAGCGGCAGGGGCACCCCGTTTACTGTGTGCGTAAACGCGCCGAAAAGCCCTCCGAAAAAGCTATGGATCGCGTGTTCGCCGTGATGCCCCATCAGTTCGTTGAAACCGCCGGTAATGTTCCACCAGCCGACGAATACAGCCAGGATGGACAGGAAGACCAGCGGCCAGACCATCACCACCGGAGATTCATGGGTATGGCTGTGGTCGGCGCCTAGTTTTTTGCTTCTCGCTTTTATCAAATCATCAATATTGCCATGGATTTTTTCTTCCTGTTCCGTGGGAGCGCCGCCGCGGTACTCACCGTGGAAGGTCATATAGATGGCGCGGAACATATAAAAAGCGGTCAGGAATACGGTTATCATTGCCAGCCAGAACAAAATCGGCTGGCTGGTCATAGAGCTTACCAGAATCTCGTCCTTGCTCCAGAAGCCGGACAGGGGCCAGATGCCTGCCAGGCTTAAGCTGCCAAGCAGGAAGGTGGCGTACGTCCAGGGCATTGTCTTGCGCAGTCCGCCCATAAGACGCATATCAAAGGTGCCGGTAGAGTGGTTAACGCTGCCCGACCCCAAAAACAGTAGCGACTTGAAGAAGGCGTGGGTGAACAGGTGGAACATACCGATGGCCACACCGCCCCTCGCCAGTACCAGTAGCTCCTCTGTATCCATATGCAGATGGCCGCCGTTAAACTCCATGGCAAGGGTCGTGCCGACCGCCCCCAGCCCCAGCATCATATAGCCGAGCTGGCTGACGGTAGAGTAAGCCAGCACTCGCTTGATGTCATTCGCCGCCAGGCCCATGGTAGCGGCAAAGATAGCCGTAAAGCCGCCGATGATGGCGACTACTTGAGTCGCCTCTATCGAGCATACAAAGAGCGGGAACGTGCGCGCTACCAGGAAGACACCGGCGGAGACCATCGTGGCGGAATGAATGAGGGCGCTGACCGGCGTGGGGCCTTCCATGGCATCCGGCAGCCACACGTGCAACGGGAATTGGGCTGACTTGCCGACGGCACCGCCGAAGATGCCGATGGCCGCCCACATGAGAACAGTGCCGCCCAGAACCCCGGTTATCGCTAACTCGTGCAGTCCGTAGATGTCAAAGGTGCCGGTGTTGAAAAACAAAATTAGTATTCCCGCCAGGAAGCCGAAGTCGCCGATTCTCGTCACGATAAAGGCTTTCTTGGCGGCGTCGGCCGCTGACTTCTTGTGATACCAGAAGCCGATAAGCAGATATGAGCACAGGCCGACCATTTCCCAGAACACGAAGGTAAAGAGCAGGTTGCCTGATAAAACCAGCCCCAGCATGGAGAAGGTAAACAGCGACATCCAGGTGTAGTAGCGGTAATAGCCCGCCGGGTCGCCGTGCATGTAACCGAGCGAGTAAACCTGTACCATCAGGCTGACGATGGAAACCGTGACCACCATCACCGCCGTCAGTGAGTCGAGTATTATCCCCAGGTTGATGGTAACACCATTCTCAATAACCACCCAGGTGATGTTGCTGAACATCGGCTCGTGGTGAGGCGTGTTCATCACCGAAAACAGCGCCCAGATGGAGAATATCGCCGAGAGGGCGATGGCGCCGATGGTAATATAGCCGTAAGCCTTAGACTCCGGCCTGACAAAAAGCCTCACAATAAGCCCGTTGATAACAAACGAGCAAAGCGGCAGCAGCATTATGAGCCAGACTAGTTGGTAAGGTATCATAGCTTCCTCAGTACATCCTTAATGACATGTTCTTTATCCTGTGGCACCAGGACGGAATATTCAGCCAACTCCTGCCCGGTTGGAAGCCCGGACACGGGTATAATTCGGGTGGGAATCCCCTCACCCTCAAAGCATTCCTTCCACATCTCGGCAATCGTCAGGCTGTTTGCTTTCTTAACTTCTACCCACATTTTGGTATTCTACAATCCTCCCCTTTTACCACTTCATCAGGTTGATATTGCTGGCATCTATATCGGTGAGGCCCCGGTAGATAGCCAGTATTATCGCCAGGCCGACGGCTACCTCGGCGGCGGCTACCACCATCACGAAGATGGCGAAAACCTGCCCGGTCAGCAGCAGCGGCACAATATAGCTGGAGAAGGCAACCATAGTGATATTTACCGCATTGAGCATTAATTCAATGCACATCAGTATAATTACGGCGTTGTGCTTGGTCAGCGCCCCGTACAGCCCGATGCAGAACAGAATCGCTGACAGTATCAGATAATGTTCCAGTCCAATAGCCAAGTCTTTTGTTCTCCTTCAGTTTCGATAACAGGCTGCTTATATAATCAAATAAGCTTCAAGCCTGAAGCTATGTTTTTACTTCTCCCTCGCGATAACAATGGCGCCCAGAATGGCTGCCAGTAAAAGCACGGCGGCCATTTCCACCGGCAGAATAAAGCCGCTCTCGCTGAAGAGCTTGAGGGCCAGGGGAGCCGTGGTCGGCGTCAGCGGACTCTCTGAAGCTACCTGCCATGACGTCTTGGTCACCGTGTAAATCATTATTCCCAGTAATATAACCGCCACCAAAAAGGCGGGAACCTTCATTTTGTTGGCTGGGCTGCCCTGCTGGACTTCCCGGGTCATCATGATGGCCAGAATAATCAGCACCGATATGGCGCCGACATATACCAGAATCTGCACCGCTGCCAGGAAGTCGGCACTGAGGGTAATGTAAAGCCCGGCTACCGTGATGAAGCAGAGAATCAGGGAAAGGGCTGCCCGGAAAACATTGCGCAGAAACACCACACCCAGTGCTGATATTACAGCTACGACGGCTATTATCCAGAAAGCGATAACCAGTCCCATTACCTTTTCTCCACAATCTTTTCCACGAGCAGGGTCTGCTGAGGCAGTTTTTTGGCAATATCAGGGTGGAAGTACCCGCTGGCGGGCCTCTCCGGCGATTCCTGGAGTTCATCATTCGCCTGGACTAAATCGCCGCGCCGGTACTTGGCGCGCTCGTAAGAGTAGCCCATGAACAGGGCGTCATACGGGCAGGCCTCAACGCAGAGTCCGCACTGGATACAGTAGCCGGTGTCCACCTGGTATTTCTCCACCTCGTACTTGTTATCCGCCAGATTGGTAGCGGTAACAATCTCAATGACACCCTGAGGGCATGTCTTGGCGCAGGTGCCACAGCCGGTGCACCTCTCGCGACTCCAGATGAGCTCGTTACCCCGAGTCCGGCGCGATATGTTCAGCCGTTGCTCCGGGAACTGATCCACCGTCGGGTGACGCAGCATGTGCCGGATAGTCACCGACAGCCCCTTGACTATGCCGATTCCATAACGTTCAAACTTCAAGTCGGCCCCATCCTAACTTAAAGAATTTAGACCATGAAACTACCAGTATTACCATAATGACAATATTAACAACGACCATCAGCCACGGCAGGGCTGGTGGCCAGAACATGACCTGCACGGCGGTGATGAACAGGTTTATCAGAGCCAGCGGGAATAGGAACTTCCAGGCCAGAGCCATCAGCTGGTCAATCCTGACCCGCGGTAGGGTTGTCCGTGTCCAGACCATGAGGAAGAAGACGACAAATACCTTAACGATAAACCATAGCCAGTCCGGCAGGAACGGGCCTCTCCAGCCGCCGAGGAAGATCGTGGCAATGATAGCGGAGATGGCGATGGCTTCGGCATATTCCACCAGATAGAACATGGCGAACTTCATCCCGGAATATTCGGTATGAAAGCCGGCTACAAGCTCGGAATCAGCTTCCATAAGGTCGAAGGGGCTGCGGTTAATCTCGGCACAGCCGGCGATGAAAAATATCAGAAAGCCCAGCGGCTGTACCAGGAAGAACGGAATATCCTGGGCCAGTACAATCTGGTTCAGTGATAGTGAGCCGGCCACCATAACCACGCCAACGATGGCCAGTACCAGTGGCATTTCATAGCTGACCACGGCGGCGACATTACGCATGGCACCGAGCAGCGAGTACTTGTTGCTGGAGCCCCACCCCGCCATGAATACCCCCACCGTGGAAACGGAGCTAATGGCGACCACGTAAAGTATGCCGATATTCAGGTCAGCCAGCAGCGCCCCATCCTGGAACGGCACCACAGCGAAAATCATCATCGCCGGGGCAAATGCAATTACCGGTGCCAGCCAGTGAACCAGCTTATCGGCCTTATCGGGTACAATATTCTCCTTGAGCAGCACCTTGATGGCATCCGCTACCGCCTGAAGCAGGCCGAAGGGGCCGGTGCGGTTGGGGCCGAGGCGCGACTGCATGCGTGCCATGCCGCGGCGCTCAATGTAGATGGCTCCCATTACCATGCAAAGAACAAAAACGATAAGCAATACCGTAAAAAACAGCCAGTGCCACCAGTAGCCACCGGGCCAGTCCGGCGTAACCGTCGCCTGCATGGGCAGGCTATTAATTACCGCATCAGCTATAGTCACTATCTGTCAACCTCGCCCATGGTAATATCAATACTTCCGAATATAATAATAAGGTCGGCGACCTTCCAGCCCCGCACCATTTCACGGAGCGCGCCGAGATTTATCAGGCTGGTGGGTCGAATATGGCACCGGTAAGGGGCAATAGAGCCGTCCGACACCAGGTAGAAGCCAAGCTCGCCCTTGGGCGCCTCCAGATGCGCGTAAGCCTCGCCCGCCGGCGGGCGAACCAGGTGAGGCACATCGGCTTTCACCGGGCCGGATGGTATGTCTTTCATGGCCTGCTTGAGGATGCGCAGACTCTGCCGCATCTCCTCAATTCTAACCCGGTAACGGTCATAGCAGTCGCCGGTCTCACCCACCGGTATATCAAACTCAAAGCGATCGTAAATTGAATAGGGGTCAGCCTTGCGCAGGTCCCATTTAACGCCGCTGGCGCGGGCTACCGGCCCGCTGATGCCATAGTTGATAGCCGTTTCCCTGGGCAATATGCCAACATCCTTGGCGCGAGCCAGCAGTATCTCATTCTGCTTAAGCAGACGTTCGTATTCCTCAATAAAGTGGGTCAGCTGGTCAACCAGCTTCTTCAGAGCCGGCATGAATTCCTCGGGGATGTCCTGGCTGACGCCGCCAATTCTCATATAATTATAGGTAAGGCGCTGGCCGCAGACCATATCGAAGAGGTCAATAATCTTTTCCCTCTCGCGGAAGGTATACATGAAGGGAGTGAAGTAGGCGCCGGCATCGTTAAGGAAAGAGCCGACGGCGACACAGTGGTTGGCCAGGCGCTGCAATTCAGCTATGATGATACGTATATACTCTGCCCGCTCCGGCACCTTGATGCCCGCCAGCTTCTCTACCGCCAGACAGTAAGCCAGATTATTGCTCATCGGCGAGATGTAGTCCAGGCGGTCTGTGAGCGGGATAAAACCGGTATAGGTGCGTTCCTCGGC
>Ga0180432_10008334_pt1 | contig 12945 bp, 17 predicted proteins | sample SS_ome_10_FD_132414 | JGI IMG/M metagenome (GOLD analysis project Ga0180432, IMG submission 132414) | Hypersaline lake sediment archaeal communities from the Salton Sea, California, USA - SS_1_MS_2 metaG | ecosystem: Environmental > Aquatic > Non-marine Saline and Alkaline > Hypersaline >...
CAAGCTCCTCTTTTTTATTCTTTATCTATTCCCACCCGCCTCCCTCGCAACATCAGCGGCTTATCCCGTAGTTTGCCCCGCCTTATCCCCCATAATAGGGGAGAAGAACTGCTAGTTTATATAATACAAGGGTAGTTTGAGGGGCGCCAGCCCCTCTTAGAAATAATCCCGGCATATTACTTTGCCGAATAGCCGCAGAGTTGATATAATCCTAAAAGCATGTCCGTTCAGGCAGAGTTCATAAAGTCCATACCCTACTTTTCCGGACTGGGTCAAGCCGAGCTTGATTCAATCAGGGGGGTTGTCTTTGAGAAAAAAGCGGACAGGGGGGAGATGCTCCTGTTTGAGGGTGAGCCGGCGGAGACTTTGTGCTTTGTCGTCGCCGGTGCGGTCAAGGTCTTCAAGACATCGGCTGATGGTAAAGAGCAGATTCTCCACATCATACGCCCCGGTGACTCCTTCAATGATGTTCCTGTTTTTAGCGGCGGCGCAAATCTGGCCAATGCCGAAGCCATGGGAGCGGTTGTTCTGAACATGATAAAAAAGAGTGATTTGGAGGTTATCCTCCGGAAGTACCCGCAGGTAGCCCTGAATATAATTCAGGTTCTTTCACAGAGGGTGCAGCACCTGGTGTCAATGGTTGAAGACCTGTCTTTCCGTAATGTCACCGGCAGGGTAGCTAAGATACTGCTTGAATACGCCGGAGACGGGGCTGGCGAAAAACCGCGCCTTACCCAGCAGGAGATGGCGGCGATGGTAGGCACCGCCCGGGAAATGGTGGGCAGGTCACTCAAGACCCTGGAAGGGGAAGGCAAAATCAGACTGGACCACCACCGCATTGTAATTACCAACCGGGAAGCTCTCAGGGAAATGGCGGGGGTAACCCTATGAGACAAAGGTCGCAGACAGCGGGCAAATTTTGTAACTAAAATAGATTGGATATAGAGGTAGAAATAATGGCGGGAATTCCGGTAATAGACAGAGAAAAGTGCCAGGGATGCGGACTATGCGTTAGTGTTTGTACCTGTGGTGTTCTGGTGCTGATCGATGGTAAGGCAACTTTTGTCAAAAGAGAAGGGTGTAATATTTGCACCAATTGGTGCACGCTGTGTGAATCTGTTTGTCCTAACGAGGCTATTAGCTGCGCTTTTGATATCGTTTTTGAAGATAGCTAAAGGCTCTTCGGTACAGACCCCTGCCGATGTCCCCCTGATTGCCCCTCAATCTGTTTTGTAACTCCCTCATCATTGCTCCCCCATCAGCATGCCTTGTGTGAGACAAAAGTCGCATACAGTAATCCTCTCCTGTCTTAGAATTGGTTTGATCGAAGATTGGGGGGGTGTGTGATGAGGTATAAAGTTAAAGAAAAAGCCAGAGAGCATGCGGCTGAAGCGCAGTGCAGTCACTACTGGATAGTTGAAATGGCTAACGGTGCTAAAAGCCGGGGGGTGTGCCAGTACTGCGGTGAAGGCAGATATTTCCTCAATGTGATCCCGGACCACACTGTTTCAAAGCGTAGTACTCACCCGCTTGACCTGCCGGGGATGCCGGACGTTAAACTGGAAGAGAACAGCAAATCCTGAGGTCGAGGAATGAGGCTGGCAGAAATCCCGGCTTTCAGGAATCAGGTAAAGTAGCCTGTACCCAGCCAGATAATCTCAACGACAAAAAGGGCGATGAAGAATTTGAATACATGGCGTGCCGCCCACGCTGGCAGGATAAGGTGAGTAACCGCGCCGTTTTCGGCGCCATATTTCTCAGCGAGTGTGGTGAAGGGGCAACGCCCGCGGTTAAAAACGATTGAAAGGGCGTCAATCAGAATAAAGGCCATCGCCGCGAGTAAGGTCCAGTCGTAGGTTCCGGTGATGGCGCAGTAGAGAATATAGAACAGGCATACGCACATAAAGATAAATAGCGCCAGGTGGATTGATTTGATGACAAGCACCTTTTTATTAGGCATTTCGTTTACGGGCTAGTTAAACTTGTTCATGGCGGCCTCAAGCCCCTCGGTGATGAGGCAGACTATCGCCTGGCCGACTTCAGGTATAACCCTGGTGATAGTGCCTCTTTCCTCGGGGGTGAAATCGCTGAGCACATAGTCGATGACCCCTGCTTCCTTATTGGCGGAGGAACCTTCGGGTATATCCGGTCGCCCGATGCCTATCCTGACGCGATAAAAGTCCCTGCTGCCAAGGCGGGCGATTATGGAATCAAGTCCTTTGTGCCCGCCGGAACTGCCACCCAGGCGGATGCGGATTTTGCCCGGGGGCAGGTCAAGGTCATCGTGAATAACGATAAGGTCTGATAGGTTGATATTGAGTTTTTTTACCAGGCGGCTGACTGCTTCACCACTGGCATTCATGAATGTCTGCGGTCTGGCTAATACTGCTTTATTACCGGCAATCTCACCGGTGCCGGTGCGGGCGTGCCCCTGCTTTTTGTCAAGCTTTATGCCCTGCGCTCTGGCGAGGTGACTGACGCACATAAAGCCGATATTATGACGGTTGCGGGCATAAGTGAGCCCCGGATTACCCAGACCTACAATCAATTTCATCGTGTTATGCCTTTTTAAGCTTATCTAAAAATTTCTGCTCACTAAGTATTTCTATACCCAGTTCCTGGGCGCGAGCCAGCTTGGAACCGGGGTCGGCACCCACCACGACATAGGTGGTCTGGCGGGTGACATTGTCTTTGGCGATGCCGCCGAGTTCTTTTATCCTCGCCTCCGCCTCCTGCCGGGAGGAGGTTTCAAGCCGGCCGGTAATGACAAACTCCTTGCCGGACAGGGGCAACTCCTCAGGCTTGGTGGCTTCTTCCTCCAGCCTGACGCCGGCTTCCCTTAGTCTCCGGATAATATTTCGGTTCTCCTCTTGCCGGAAGAAGGCGGTAATGCTGTCGGCAATCTTAGGGCCGATGGCTCCAATATCCGTGAGCTTTTCTCTTGAGGCTTTAGCCAGTTTATCAAGACCGTGAAACTCTTCGGCAAGGATTTCCGCCGTCTCAGCACCCACATGCTTGATGCCGAGGGCAAAGATAACCCTGTCCAGTGGCCTGTCTTTGCTCTTATCAATAGCCTTGAGCATATTGTCGATGCTCTTTCCCCCCATCTTCTCCAGGCTGAGAAGTTGGTCTTTCTTGTCCTTCAAATAGTAAATGTCGGCGACATTTTTGACCATACCCTCTTTATATAGAGTGGCGCTGAGGTTTTCCCCGATGCCGCGGATGTCCATGGCCCCTCGTGAGGCGAAGTGCTCGATTCGCTGCTGGGCCTGGGCGGGACAGGCGGCATTGGAGCAGTAGTACATGACCTCGCCTTCGGGCCTAACCACTTTAGATTCACATTCGGGGCAAATTGCATAGTCAGGAATCTTTTGCTCTCGCTTGAGCCCTTTTTTGTTCCGGTGTATTTCCCACGTTTTTTCTATTAATGAGAATTCTTTTTCCTGACCGCCACGCTTGCTGGTAATTGGCCCGACGACCTCCGGTATTACCTCACCCGCCCGCTGAATAACGACGGTATCGCCAATCCGGATATCCTTACGCCTGATATCGTCTTCGTTATGCAGGGCCGCCTGTTTTATGGTGACGCCCCCCACCGAGATTGGCTCAAGGATAGCGTAGGGATTGAGGGTGCCCGTCCTGCCGACGCTGATGCCAATATCGGTCAGGCGGGTGGTGCCCTGGACAGCCGGGAACTTATAGGCTATCGCCCATCTCGGTTCATGCCCCACCTCCCCCAGTTGTTCGTGCAGATTAAGTTGATTTATCTTGACCACGATGCCGTCGGCTTCATACTGGAGGCTTTCCCTTCGTTCCTCCCAGGTGTGATAATACTCCTCAACCGCTTCAATACTGTCTAACCGGCGGTTATTGGGGTTTATCTTGAAGCCCAGTGACTTTAGGTATTCCATGGTTTCCCAGTGGGTCGGGGGAACCGCCTTGCCTTCGGCATAGCCCAGCATGTAGATGTAAATATCCAGCGGGCGCCTGGCGGTAATGCGGGAATCAAGCTGGCGCACCGAGCCGGCCGCGGCGTTCCTGGGGTTGGCGAAGAGGGGTAGCCCTTCCTCAGCCCGCTCCTGGTTTAATTTATGGAAGCCGGTCCTGGAGAGGTAGACTTCTCCCCGCACTTCAAAGTGGGGTGGGGCATCTTTGGGGACGGAGAGGGGAATGCTTCTGATGGTTCTCAGGTTCTGGGTGATGTTCTCGCCGCGGAGGCCGTCGCCTCTTGTCGCCCCGGTGGTTAGCTGGCCGTTAACGTAGGTCAGGGCTATCGCCAGCCCGTCAATCTTGTGCTCGCCGACAAAATCAAATGGTGAATTGCCGGCCAGCTTCAGAGTTCGTGTGTACCAGGCCGTTAGCTCTTCTTCGGAGAAGACGTTTCCCAGCGAGAGCAGGGGTATGGGGTGCTCCACCGCACCGAAGGCTTCTAACGGGGCGGCACCAACGCGCTGTGTCGGGGAGTCCGGGGTAAGCAACCGGGGGTATTGTTCCTCCAGTTGCTTCAGCTCACGCATCAATTCGTCATATTCAGCGTCGCTGATTTCGGGGTTGTCCAGAACGTAGTAACGGTAGTTATGGTGGTTGATTTCAGCCCTCAGCTGCTCAACTCTTGCCTTTGCTTCATTGGGATTTGCCATTTCACCCTCGCCTTCGGTTGCTGCTATCAAGTATAGCACAGGGCGCAATCGGGCAAAAGATTAAGACCTGACGCGTCTCAGTTCAAATACCACCGGATTTTCCGCGTCGGGGCAGGCGACAATGGCCTTATCCGGGTCTTTCTCCCAGGGGAAGGAGCCGCCGAATTGCAGTACTTCAGCCATAGGGAATAATGTGTGGAACGCCCAGGAGCACATACCCGGCGAAGTCGTCTGGCCGATGGCGAACTCATCCCCGACTTTATGCCCGGCTTCACAGGTGCCTTTTTGCGATATAACCCTGGCGATGACATCACTCACGCTGCCCTCCGCTTATTTGGCTTTAAAGTCCGTGCCTAGAATTTCCAGAAATCGTATTCCTTCTCTCAGTGTTTTTCTGGTTTCCAGGATTTCCAGGCGCTTTTGAAATATAGGGCCGTCAATGACCAGGGTATGGTATTCCCCGGCTTCACCGCAGGGCGTTATCGGCCTGGTTTTGCCCAGTTCCTCCAGCTGCTTGATGAAGTCCCTGTCTATTTTTTGCCCCAGCACTTCCTCACCGAAGAGGTCGGCCTTGGCGGCGACTACAATCGACTCAAACCCGGAATCTACGAACTCTTTCATCAGCTTGTCCTGGCTCTCCAGCCATAAGGGGAGGTGGGGGATAATACCGGCTTCCCGGCACACCCTTTCAATCCACTCGCGGTGGGCATTGAAGTCAATATCGCCGAAAACACCGCCCTCAATCCCCTCCTGTTTGAAAGTGTGGAGCATGCTGATAAATTCGGCTTCATAGGTTTCTCTGGTAGTGCATCGTTGCACTATGGGAATTCCGATAGCCTGTGATTGTAGCCGTATTACGTCGGCTGACATACCGTGGCTGCACGAGCGCCTGCCGTCCTCGCTTATCGTATTGGCGAGATAACGGATATCCAGTCCGCTTACTGCGGCACGGTAGAGGGCCAGGCAGCAGTCTTTGCCGCCGCTCCATGAAGCGAAAATTTTCATACTAGCTCCTATGATTTAAGATGGGAGACATCGTTCAGTAAGCTTAATATAGCTCCCTGGGGGTAGGTCTCCACTATGCTAACTGAGGCTAAATCAAGTTGCATCTGTCGCCAGTGTTCTATGCCTATTTCCAGCAGGTTGTAAATCATCAGCCGCAGCGTGCCGGAGTGGGATACGATAAGTACTGTTTCCTCCGGCTTGTGTTTTTTCAGCCGCTTCAGAAATTTCTGCGCCCGGTTATTAAGCTCGTCAAGGCTTTCACCGCCGGGGAATTTTGGTTTTATGCTCCAGTTATTCAGTTCCTCCGCCAGCTCCGGATGAAGCTTCTGTATCTCTGCAAATGTCAGCCCTTCAGTATAGCCGAAGTTGATTTCAGCCAGTTCAGCGTGGGTAGCAATGCCTGCTTTATGCCTGGAAGCAATGATTTCGGCAGTGGTTTGAGTACGGCTCAGGTTACTGGCGTAAATTGCGTCAATCTTCTGTTTCGCCAGGCGGTCTCGCAGCTGTTCTGCCTGCCTGATGCCTTTATCGCTTAGCGGGACGTCAGTCTTTCCCCAGAACCTCCGCTCGTTGTTCAGTTTGGTATGGCCGTGTCTTACCAGAAGTAATCTGGACAAGTATTCCTCCTGACTAGGTCAGCTCCGGGTAGCTGACGGAATACGCCGAATTTGGTGAAGAGTGGCTATTTCTCTTCTTCGGTGCGCTTTTTAACCCATAGCTGGGGATAGGTGCTAATAACATGTCTAAGAGATTTTAGCTTATTTCTAATGTCCTTGGCTACTTCCTCATCGGAAAGAAGCTGTTTAAGGCGTGACTGGTCAAGGCTTAATACCTTTTCCCACAGTTCCTCCGGTTCCAGCAGGGCTCTGACCTCATCATCGCTGAAGCCCGTTCTCTCCACGAGCTTATAAGTAACCTCATGTTCACTACCAAAAACCCGGTTTAATTCCTCAGTCTGGCAGAAATCAATAATCACCCGTTTCGCATCTTCAAGCTGCGTCTGTAGCTCTTTAATCTGTGCTTGAAGGGAAGCGTATTGCTCAATGGCATCAATGGCGGCAATCCCCGGCAGGATTCCCTGCCGGGCTGGCTCTGGCGTGGCAGTCATATACTGGTGCCGGTAGTAAGGGCAGTGCTCGGGGAAATCGCAGGGGCAGTACTGGTTCTCAATAGCCGGGAATCTCTCTTGAACAATATTTTCAGCCACTTCAAGTACCAGTTGCCTGGCTTGCTCCAGTCGTGCCTCGTCCCTCGGCGGGCAACTACAGGCGGTGTTTGACCTGAGATGATACAGGGTGAGCCTCTCCACAGGAAGCTGCCAGGTCTGTACGGCAGCCAGCTGGTACAGGGTTAGCTGGAGGTCTTCCTCCAGATAATCGGCGCTGAACAGCTCTTTATTCGTCTTGTAGTCAACTATAGATAGACCTCCGCTCTCCAGTTTATCAACTCTATCAATAAAGCCCCTCAGCTTAATGCCGTCAATATCAATGTAAAACATTCGTTCCACAGCTACCGGCAGTTGGAAATCGGCACTGTGGATTTCCCAGAATCTGGTCAGTATTTCCCTGCCGTAATCTCTATGCCTTGTCTCTTCTTCGTCTGATTCGTACCCCTTGGAAAGCCAGTTCTGCTCGTAGAACTGTAATAGCGCTTCCAGAGAGGGCGGTGGGGGTGTGCTGATCTTGAAGAAGCGCTCAACACAGCGGTGCATGGTGGTGCCGAAACTGAAATACCACCTGTCCTTTGGCTTGAGACCATCAACGTATTGCAGTTTGTAGCACAAAGGACAGGATTGGTAAAGAGAAATCTGGGTAAAACTAAGAGGTTTAATTATTATCCTCCCATTGTTTTGAGTAGCTAGGAGCAGGTTGCGAGCAGAAAAAGAGCACCGGTGTTATAGAGTAGATTAGGTTCACTTCTGCAGACTGCTGATAAAATCGTCAAGTGTCATAGCCGCCAGGGTAGTGGTCTGCAGTGTCCCCCGGGAGCTTAATTCGGTGGCTACCTTGGCTATAGTCTTGTTGCTGTCAGCTTCCAGGATGTTGATAAAATCGTAGTGACCCAGGACAACATACTAAGCCAGTATTTTCACTCCCATCGCCTCTACTTCTTTATTAACTTCTTTAATCCTTTGCGGGTTTGCCTTTACTGTTTTTCTGCCCTCATCGGTCAGATTGGTCATCATAACATAAACAGCCATTATCCCCTCCTCTTAATTATAATTCGCGCCAGAACAGCTGGTGCCCTTTACCTGCCCTGTGGCATTTATGTCCCAATCAATACCGCGGATATTTATCTGAAATTATAAAGCGTAACACAGGTTTTGTCCATAGCCAATAACACTTTTTGCTGGAAAGTTTACTTAAATTTATTATAGAATATATCACTGTGCCGGAAAATATATCGCTCATTGTTGCTTTCAGTGGCGGGCTATTATCCTTTCTTTCACCATGTGTGCTGCCGATGGTGCCGGTGTACCTGGTCAGCATATGCGGGCCGGGTATACTCGAGCCGACATCTGACAGGAGCAGAGTCCATATTTTCTTTAACTCTCTGAGTTTCGTCATAGGGTTTTCCCTGGTATTCATCACGCTGGGAGCTGTTGCCGGACTGGCCGGATTCGCTTTCGGTTCTGTCCCCGTTGTCCAGAAGATAGCCGGTGGTTTGCTGGTAGCCTTCGGTCTTTTTATTTTGGGAACGCTGAAGTTTCCCTGGTTGAACTATGAAAAGCGTATCAACCCGTCACTGGGTCATACTACCGGCTACCTGCGCTCCCTGCTTATCGGGGCTATATTCTCGTTAGGCTGGACGCCCTGCATTGCCGGTCTGCTCGGAGGCACGTTAGGACTTGCCTTGCGCTCGTCGACGGCCTGGCAGGGCGCCTTTCTGCTGAGCATATTTTCCCTGGGGCTGGCGCTCCCGTTCCTGATTATCGGGCTGGCTTTTGATTCTTTGCTGCCGCTGGTAAAGCGTATCCAGCGCTACTCAAGGATTATATATGTCGTCAGCGGCCTGCTGCTGATTGCCGTGGGGATACTCGTCTTGACCGAAACTCTGAGCCTTGCGGCGGCGGGATGAATTTACTTAGGGAGGGTATCATGGTAAAGATAATGAAAATGTTACTGTTGCTTTCAATGATAGTCTTGGGGGCAGCTACGGCTGGTTGCTCCTCCACCCCTGATCCATCTCCGGCACAACCTTCACAGGGAGATATTCTGGCACCTGATTTTCAACTTCAGAGTCTGGAAGGGGAATCGGTTTCTCTCAGTAGCCTGCGGGGCAAGCCGGTAATGCTCAACTTTTGGGCAACCTGGTGTGGCCCGTGCCGTATGGAAATGCCCTACATACAGGAGGTATTTGAGGATGAGGAATGGATAGACCGGGGGCTGGTGATAGTAGCTGTCAATGTGGGTGATTCATCTTCAAAGGTCAGGGAATTTATGGAGAATAATGGCCTTTCCTTTCGCGTCTTACTAGATACAGACGCAAGTGTAGCTAAGGATTATAATGTTAGCGGCATTCCCGCAACCTTCCTTATCGATAAAAATGGTATAATGAAAGACGTGAGAATTGGAGCTTTTTCAAGCAAGGCAGAGATAGACTGGAGGCTGCTTAATTCGATAATGGAGGCTGAGTAGGAAGGGAGTTGGATATGGATGATGTTCTAAATGAAGCTTACGGGATAGTCCAGTGCAGGGAATGCCCATGGTATAAGAGCTGTGCCATGCCGATGAGGTTTACGGCTGAGGATATCCGTCGCCAACTGGAGTCATCAGCACCGGGGATGAATGTTCCTCAACCGCCTGACCTTGGTTTGCAAAACCTGCTGTCCAGTATGGCAACGTCGGCGCAGAACTCTCTACTGGAAGGCTGTCCCATCTTTATTGAGCGCTTACGCTCAAACCCCAAGCTTGCCCAGCGACTGAAGGAGATAATGCAGAACTGGGGCAGTGAGGAAGAACAGTAGCAGGGTAAGGCATTACAGGTTATGACTGCGCACTTGCCTCCGCCAGTGCCAGGAGGTGGCGGTAGCTTTCACCAGGCTGTGGCTGCTGGAGTATGGCACTGCCCACACAGATAACGTCAACCCCGCTTCGGGCAATCTGGGAGATGTTGCTCTCCTTTATGCCACCATCAATGCCTATCTCCATGTTGGGTTGAGCCTTGCGGAATTCTCTTATCTTGTCCAGGACTTCGGGTATGAACTTACTGCCGTAGAAGCCGGGGTTAACCGCCAGAAAAAGCACGCCGTCTATCTTGCTGGCCAGGGGGAGGATAGCGGAGACGGGGGTTTCCGGGTTAACCGCCAGTCCCACTTCCAGGCCGATGTTTCTTACCAGTGAGATAACCTCGCTTGGCGAGTCGGTGGCTTCATAGTGAAAGACTATTTTCTTTGTCCCCGCACGTTTGAAATCCTCCAGGTGAGACTCAGGGTGTAGCACCATGAGGTGTGCCTCCCAGTCCAGCTTTATGGTGAGCTTGGCTATGTGCTCACAGGTTATGCTTTGCGAAGGCACGAATTGCCCATCCATGATATCGAGCTGGGCATAGCTGGTAAAGGTCTCGGTCTGCCGTAACATGGTTTCCAGCGCTTTGGGGTCATCGGTGAGAATAGCCGGCACTATCTGGATGGTTTTACTCATGCTACCTCCTGAGCTAACGTTTGTATTGTGGCACTTGGTGTAAGTAACAGAATGTGTAGCTGGCGTCGCAGGTTTTACTTTCTGTTGTTGGAGTATCTCTGCTGCTGATATTTTTGGTAGGGATTGGGTATGATGTCAAGGATGTACTCCGTCTAGCTAACTTTTATAGAAAATTAACCATACCTTTATGTAATATTTATAGTCTTTATCTTGCCCTTTATAATTGCATGTCAGAATGAAAATGTAGTATCAGTATTATGGGATTGGGGGGCACACACTGTGAAGATGGTCTTAAGCTTCATTTCTGGGTTGATGGTATGCGGACTGGTTCTATTCGGAGTAAAGTCGGCTATCCCGATACGGGCTGAGAACGATAATTTAAGCGAGCCATCAGAGAATTTGACTCAGAGCCTGGCAGAACTTTTGCCCGATATCGAGAGGATTTATCATGAGTCTCTCACTGCTCCCTTCCAAAAAGCCGGGAGAAAAATCTATGACGAAGATATAGGTCAGTACTATCAAGAACTGCTGGATAGCAGTGTGCTCTATGAGCCGGGTGATGGTGCGAATTAGCCATGGATTGGCTTCTAAAGAAAAAAGTAGGGGGGATTACTTTCTCAGGTAACCCCCCCTTTTTACAAAACTGTCTGGTCTCGAACTCAGCTCACTTCCGGTGACTACCACCGCATTGGACCTCTGCTCATAAGAGAGGTCTCTAATTCAATCTATCGAGCCGAGTTCGCTTTCCGCTTGCCCTGCCGAAAGGCAGGGCACCAAATGTCCACCTGCCAAACTCCGAATAACTCGTGAAGCCTCACACCGCACCTCCCAAAGCCAGATTCAGGTGGTACCATAGGCTCCTTAAATTATTAAAGCACAGAAAGCGCCAATTGTCAAGTCTGCAGGCACAGCATATACAAAGCTATTATGCTAATAATTGAAATAGGCGCTGGTACAGAATGCAGACTGCAAATTGAAAGTCTATGTTTCTATGGTTTTTTCACTAGATGTTGCTTCGGGCAAGAGCCAATTAATACCGTGATACTTCAGCGGTTTAGTGTGCAAAAACGGCTTCACCAAGGCGATTCCATTTACTCTCGCAAGCTCCACATTAATGAATTGAGTGAGCAAATCAATAGAGCGAAAGCGAGCGGATATTATTACATTAAAATTGCCGAGTGAAACTGACGCCAAATATACAGCCGGGTTAACTGCTATCTCCTCTGCTACTTCGTGGGCGGTCCTATCAGCCACGACAACTCCGATAGTTGCCCAGACTTCATACTCTAACGCTTTTGGATTAGGTACAACTTCTAGCTTAAACACCTCATGTTTTGCCATTTCCTTTAAATGGTTCCTTATGGTACCTTCAACCATGCCTAACCTTGATTTTATTACTGCAGGGCGAGTAAGCCCGTCCTGCATCAAAATATCAAGTATCTCAAGGTCTATATCATCAACTTTGTAGATATTGCTCAAGTCAGCACCGATATAATCATCCCGATATGCACCCTTTTTGGCAAAAGGTGCTGGCCAGGAAAAATTATAGTATTTCCTTGGGCTAATCAATATATCTGTTTCCGTACGTATGACCCCTTTGATCTTGCTTAGCTCTGAGTTAACGAAGCGTGCAAGTTTCTCTATACTGTCAAAATGTACGGCAATGATAAAATCAAACTTACCAATGCTGTTAGCCACGAAATATATGGAGGAATACCCAACAAGTTTGCGGGCAATGCTGCTTGAGGCCCCGGATGCAACTGAGATTCCAATTTTCGCCCATCCTTTATATCCGAGTAAAACAGGGTTGGGCACTGCAACTACTTTGATAAGCCCCTTGTTTATCATAGCGCTTATTCGCCGACGTATAGTTCTCTCTCCTATACCAAGGCGGGAAGCCAGAATAGGGCTCTTTTGAAAACCTTGACTCTGTAATTCATTTAATAGCTTCTGGTCCAATGTGTCCATCATTCCCTCTTCTCTCAAAGCCGCGTGGAAGCGCACAATAGCATCTTATGGACTGAAAGATGACCAAAAAGAATCTTTAAGCGCTCATTGTTAACTGAAATGATACAAAATATAATCACATATTGTCAAGTTAATTAGCCATCTACGCCAAATTCAAGTCAGCCTATAGAAAGGAAGAGTAGGACTTTACGGAGGCATTACAGGAAATAAGGGACTATAATAGGGTTGCCAGGGAAAAGCTCTCCGATGAGAAAAGACAGAAGGTGGAATCACTTCGATAATCATACCATGAAAGGTTTGACTTTACCGGATTTATGTGATATAAGCATGTATATATATTAAAAATGGTAATAAAAAGGCTTGACTTTACCAGTTTTATGAAAAAAATCTGCAAAAACCCTAAAAACCCCGAAAAACCCCTTGACAGCGGGGGGGGTGGTGATATAGTAAAGCCTGCAAGCTACGATTTTGAGAAAACTAAACAGTTACATGATGAGAGCATAAAGGACCTGAGCCTGGAAGGAAAATGCAATATTGAAGGGGTGGAGTGCCGCCCCGTTTTTGAGGTGCTCAAGAAGCACGTGAAGCAATATACGCCGGAACGGGCCTCGGCCATCACGGAGACCGCCCCGGATACCATCAGGAGGATAGCCAGAGAGTATGTGGACCATGCCCGCATTCTCAATATC
>Ga0180432_10008335_pt1 | contig 12944 bp, 8 predicted proteins | sample SS_ome_10_FD_132414 | JGI IMG/M metagenome (GOLD analysis project Ga0180432, IMG submission 132414) | Hypersaline lake sediment archaeal communities from the Salton Sea, California, USA - SS_1_MS_2 metaG | ecosystem: Environmental > Aquatic > Non-marine Saline and Alkaline > Hypersaline >...
CATTGCCATTTTCATGGCGCGAGCGGCAATGAGGACTTCAGGAACGTAGACTTCGTTCTTTTTGAACGCGGCGCCAATCACGTTCATACCGGCAATCAAGCCATCGTTGAGCACCTTTTCGGGGCCGGTGCCTTCGGCGAGTGCCTGTGATGTAATTTCTTTGGCCGCGTTCTGATCGCCTTTGATGACCGCGTCCTTAAGAGCTTCCATGTCCGCCATGCTTCTACCTCACAATCTGTATTGAAACTTTTCAACCATGGACTCACGGGCCGGCCGCCGTGTGAGCCCACTCAATAAAACTCATCACACAGTCACGCTTCCCCCTTGATTGACCTAGTATATTAGCTGGAGTGTGCGGGGTCTACAAGCCCTTTTGCAGGCAATTTTTTCTTTCCGTAACGTTTTTTTTGACAAGCATTTAGAAGAGTTAACTGCTCCGAGTCAGCCGCAAATACATTGTGATGCCAATCACAAAAAAGGGCTTGAGCAAGGAATCTTGGGCTTGCCAGGGGCTTGCGGGTGTGGGCCGCTATGCTTTGAGCCATTCGTCCAGCAGTGCATCGAAGGCTTGCTGGTCATTTTGCTGGAGGAGCTGGAGCGCCGGTGATTGCAGAAAACCTTCGAGGAGCGTCTGTCTTTTTTGGGGGTCGTGGGGGTATTGTGCTTTGAGGGTGGTTCGGAGTCTGGCAAGAGCGGCCAGTAGCGTCCGATAACAAGGGCCGTACTGTTCTTCAAGATCCTTTCGAATGCGCGATGCCAGAGCGGGGCTGGCGCCGGCGGTCGATATGGCAATGGCCAGGGGTCCCTGTCGCATGACGGCGGGGGCCTGAAAGGTGCACAGGGCGGGTACGTCGACGACGTTGCAGAAGATGCCTTGCTGGTCGGCTTCTTGTCGGACGGCACGATTGACGGGGGGCTGGTCGCTGCTGGCCACAACGAGCCAGGCGTTTCGGGTGTCGCCGGGCAGAAAAGGTCGTTGGAGCCATTCGATCTGGCCGTTTTGGGCCCATTGGATGATCTGGTCGGTGGCGTCGGGGCTGACGAGGACGATATGGGCCTGGGCCGGGAGGAGTTGGGCGACTTTGCGTTGGGCGACGTTGCCCCCTCCGACAATGAGGACGCGTCGGCCGGTGAGGTCTAGAAAAACTGGATACAACTGGGCCACGAGGAGTCTCCGGAAATCAGTTAAGGTGAGGGCCAGCAGGTCTCTGGTGTAGAGGGCCGCCCGCCCGTATGGGCCAGGGGTTTGTTGGTGCGGCCTCAGTGGAGTCGGTCCAGCTCATCTTGGCACATTTGGCGTTGGGTGGGGTCAGTGAGTTGCTCCCTTGCGGACTTGAGAAACTGGGTTGCTTTTTGGTGTTCGTCGAGGTAGCGGCTGTAGATCAAGCCGAGCATGAGTTCGACCTGGTCCATGAAGGGGTATTTTTGATAGCGACCGATGAAGGCTTCGTAGGCATCGGCGGCGTCTCGGTGGCGTCCCATGTGCATGAGCTTGTTGGCGATATCGAGTTGGGGCTGCTCAGGCAGGACGTGGCCGGGGTCAAGCTGTTTGAGTTGCAGGTAGGCGTCAACGGCCTGGTTCATCTTGGAGGAATGGACGGCCTGGACCACCTCGGCGCGTTTGTGGCGGATCTGCTCGGCGTGGGGGTTGGGCGGTGCCACACGTGATTTGACGCGCAGGCGGGTTCGGGGGGCCACGGCGAAAGGATCGTAGCCTTGCTGGACCACATGGGCATAGGCGCGGCGACGTCGCCAACGCGCCAACATTGCCCATAGATCGTATGGGCTTGAAGGTAGCATTTTGAGCGCCAATAGGGCCAGGGGAATTGCTATGCCGTAGAGGTAGCCTGCCAAGTGGGCCAGGTAGGCGACGTTGGTCGCTTCGGAGCGTATGGGCGTGAGCTGGAGCACGTTGTCGTAGATGATGAGTTTGAAGAGGATGAAGTAGAGGGCCGGGATGTTTACGGTGCCGATGAAGATGAGCCAGTAGAAGACGTGGACGTAGGTTTTTGGGAAGAGGACGAGGTAGGCGCCGGTGACGGTGGCGACGGCCCCGGAGGCGCCGAGGGTGGGTATGGGGCTGGCGGGGTTGAGGAAGGCGTGGCCGACGCCGCTGAAGATTGCTCCACCCAGGTAGAGCAGGGCGTAGCCGAGGTGGCCGAGCCTTTCGTTGACGTTGTTGCCGAAGATGTAGAGGAAAATCATGTTGCCGATGAGATGGAGCCAGCCGCCGTGCAAGAAGGCGTAGGTGACGAACTGGTAGAGTTGGGGGTAGCGAGGGATCAGGGCCCATTGTTCCATAAACTGCGCCCATTCCGGGGTCGGTCTCTGGGTGGCGGTGTAGCGCATTGTCAGGAAGAAGAACGCGCAATTGGCGAGGACAAGGGCATAGTTGACCAGTGGCGTGCGGCGTAACGGATTGTCGGTGCCTATGGGCAGGACGAACAGCATGGTTGCTCCCGTAAATGGTTGTTATGGCGGACATTGTAGCAAGGTGGCGAGCGAGGGCAAGGGGCTTTGCGGTGGAGTTGGCTTTTCCGTTGACACCCCAGGGGTGCTCTGTTAGTCTCGCGACGATGTTTTGAACGTCCCAAGTGTCTGTGAGATCGCAGTATTTTTGAGTTTTTTGGGAGACGACTCATGGCCCAGTTAGCGAAAGTAACGGCGTTTCTGGTAGTCCTGTTGCTGGTGGCAGTGCCGCTGGTGGCCCAGAGCGACGCAGTGGAAGCCCTCGACGAGCAGGCGGGGGCCGCGGTGGTGGTAGAGCCTCCGGCGAGTAAAACGGCGACGGGGGAAGCCCCGGCAGAGGTGCCGAAGGAGCAGCCGGTCGCTGCGCCCGATGTAAGTGTAGCTGTTTTCAAGCCTTACGTTGGCAGGATTGTGGCTGATCGTGTCAATGTACGTTCCGGGCCGGCTGAGGTGTACTATGACGTGACGAAGATCAGCAAGGGGCGGCAGGTAGTCGTGCGGGAAGAAAAACAGGGCTGGTGCAAGATCGAGCCGACGGCGGGGTGCTTCAGTTACATTTCAATGGAGTTTGTGAAGGTGGGGGAGGCGGTTGATGCCGTCAAGGGCGGAGCTGCCGTTGCGACGGAGGCCGGGGCGGCCGAGAAGGTTGGCGCCACGGGTGACGAGGCGGGGACGGACCAGGCCGCTGCGGCAGGTGAGTCGGTGGTTGCACCGGGGGCCCCGTATGTGGCGGTGGAGTCCGGCGAGGCCAAAGAAGCCAAGGCGTCGGGGGAGGCACTGGCGAGCCGTGAGGCCGATGCGGGTCCGCGTGTGGGTACGGTTACGGGGGACAACGTCCGCGTCCGGGCTGGTAGTGTCAAGGTGCCCCCGCAGTACGCCTCCGAGGTGCAGACCAAGCTCAGCCGCGGCGACAAGGTGCAGATCATAGGCCAGCGGGGTGAGTTCTATAAAATCGTTACGCCGGCGAATTGCTACTTCTGGGTCGCGGGCGACTTTGTTGAGCGTGTCGGTGCGATCACGCCGGAGGCGTTGGCTCAACTGAAGGAACAGTCGGTAAGCGTGCCGGCGTTGGTGGAGGAGCCGAAGAACCTCTCTCAACAGCGTGTTGAGTACCAGAATCTGGCCAAGGCGATTAAGGCAGAACGCAGTAAACCCTTGGCCAAGCAGAGTTTCGAGGCGTTACGTAAACGTCTGAACAGTCTGGTCAAGCAGACGGAATCGGTTTCGCTCAAGGGCTCGGTTGAGAATCTGCAGCGTCATCTGGAACGTTGTGAGGTGGCCCTGGGCATCTGGCAGCAGTCGCGGCAGGAAGACCGGCAACTGAGTGCGAAGTTGAATGAGATTGACGAGCAAATGGAACTGCTCACGGCGGTCAAGCCGCCGGCGCCCAACAACAGCAAGGATATTGTCGTCAATGGCACGCTGGCTGAGTCGGCGGTTTTCACGGCTCCCAACAAGAACCGTCGCTTCCTGGTGCTCGACGAGAGCGAGCGAATTATCTACTATGCGATAGCAGATACGGAAGGGGTGGAATTAGCCAGCTATCTGGGCAAGCAAGTCAGGATGGTGGGGCAGGTGCAGTACGACGCCTTCGGCAAGGTACGGCTGCTGCATGTGCATGAAGTGGTTGATTTGGCCCAGGGCAAAGAAGAAGCCGCGAAGTAACCGGTGGTAATGTGAGGGGGGAGATGGCGGGTGTGCGGGTGTGGTATGCCCGGGTAGCCTAGGCTATTGGGGGGTTCCCTGTGGTGTCGTTCGGGGGGCATTGACTTGCCGTGAGGAGCCCCAGCCAGAGTTCCTTTTCCAGCGGTTCTTTTGGTCTGCTGCTGTGTTCTCGGTTCTATCTGTCCTGTCCATTAGGATTCATATGCCCGTGGAAGATGAAGCCTGCGTGCTGGCAGCGAAGCAAACACCCTCGCCAGAAACAGAGTGTTGATGTTGGCAATCAGCTGGTTACGTGCGAGTCTGTTTCAATACCGGGCTGGCGAACATGTCGGGGAAAAGACACAAAACACGTGGGCTAGTACTGCGGGTGGCGTGTCGACTAACGGGCAAGTTACGGGGTGGTTTTAGATCAAGAGGCTTGCGTTTGAACGGGAGCGACAGGAGGCTTGGCCGGGCGAATCTCTGAGCGTTGAGGCCGTGGCTGGCCAGGTGCATGGCTGTCTGCAGCGGTCAGAGGTGGCCTCGGCACGCAAGCGAAGGCGTGTTCTTGTCAGGGGGCTGTTGCAATGCTAGCCTGGACTTTTTCAGCGGTCTCAACGTATTGACGAGAGACGGTTTGCGCCGCCGGCGCGACAGGCTCGACCTGTGCAACGAGGAGCATGACGGCGGTGCCGCTGTTGCAGTACTCGATGACGGTCTGCTGCAAGTCGGCTGTTTTCAACGTGACCAAGTCGACCATCTTCTTGGCGTAATCGCGTGTGGTTCTCTCTCGGGCGGGGGCGGCCTGTGCAGCCTTGTTATACGCCTTGTTTGCCTGTTGATAGGCGGCGAGCGTTTCATTATAGCGGGCGACGTATGCCTGGTGGCTCTGAGTCAAGAGGTCAAGTTGTTGAGTGATCTGGGCGGCGAGCTTTTGGCTGTATTGCTCGCTGGTCTGCCGATCCGTCTGCAATTGGCTCAACTTCTGCTGGTCGTTCAATTCAGCCACTCGCGATTCCACTTGTTTGATCGCCTGGGCCAGACTGTCGCGACGTAGTTTCTCATACGCCAGCTGGCTTTGCAGGACGTCGAGTTCGTTCTGGGCTCGCTCCACTTGACTGTCGTAAAACAGCACGCCATGGTGGGATTGATCTTGCCCTTGGGAACCCACCTTAAGCTCGTAGGCTTGCTGTTTGAGTTCGTAGCGTTCGTTGCCCCGTGCCTTGTCGGCCTGTTCGAGCACTTGCAGGTACTGACGATGCAGCTGTTGGGCGTGTTTGAGGTTCTCGTCATGCCGCTGTTGCGTCTTCTCGATGGCTTGCTCGAGGCGGTCTATTTCTTGTTTTGCCTGGGTCAACTGGGTGCGTAACGGTTCTTTGTCACCTTCGAGTTGTCCGGCGAGCAATTGGGCTGTTTCCTGAGGGTCGTACCCGGCCAACCGGCTCGCGGCGATACTCTCGCGTGTGTAGGCGTTGAGGAGGCGGCCCAGTTGCGATTGTTGCTTGCGGACGAGTGTGGCCCACTGGTTCAGGTCGGCTTGCTGTTGGCGGGCCAGGTTCATTTCCAAGGTTCCCAAGACAACCAGAGGGCCGATCTGCGCGGCGCGCTGGCCGCTTTGTGAGGTGGCGGCGATGGCACCTTTCAGGGCATTTCGCGCCCGCTCCGTTCGCTTGTGGTTGAGTTGCACCGTGGGGGTTTGCAATTGCTGCTGGATCAGAACCAGCTCACGGGCACGCAGGGCGATGTCTTGTGCCATTTTGGCGATTGAGTCGGCGTCTTGGGTCTTAGCGAGTTGGTCATTGAGCTGGTCGAGCTCGTCCAACAAGGCTTGGTATCGCTGCGCGGCATCTTGGTCATCGAGCCGGTTAACTACCTTTTCGGCCAGGCGTTTGGCGGCTGGGGAGGGTTTGCCCGTTCTTGGGGGTCCCTGTAGCAGGGTTGCCTTGATCAGCTCGTCGTCGGTCAGGGGTGCCGGTTTTTCCGCGGCCCGAACCAGGTGGCCCGCCTCTGCTATGCTGTGCTGAGCCTCTTTGACGGCGGCGGAACCGGCGCGGTCCTCACAGCCGCCCGCTACCAGCAACGTCACGCAAACCAGGCTCATCACGATCCAGGGAGCCGTCCTGCGTTGCCCTTGTGACTGCGTCATGTCTCTTGGCCTTCCTGTGCGTTGGTAGGTTATCCATTCGCCCCTGTCGACCATCTTCTACCAGAGCTGTTGTCGAAAGTCAATGCCCTTTTACGGCAGCGGCGGCGGGGCTCTCGTGACGGGAAGTAAGATCTAAGGCCTTGCTTGCCAACGCCTTAGACTCACGGTTGGGGTTGGCGGGCCTGAGGTTTTGCCGGCCGGGTGGCTTGACAGCGTCGGCGGGGGTGCTACCATGGCGGCTGGAGCGACCAAACGAACCACCCACAATGGAGACGACGCCATGGCGCCACGAGTGGCAGTGCTGATTCCCGCCGGAGGCCAAAGCCAACGGTTCAAGGGCAAGACGAAGAAACAATTTGCAGAGATGGACGGTCGAGCGGTGTTTCTGCGGACGATCGAGCTGTTCGCCGACCGCGACGACGTGGCCCAGATTGTCCTGGCGATTCCGCCCGCCGATGAGGAACTGTTCAAGATTCGGCACGAGGCCAGTCTGGCGTTTCATGGGGTCAAGACCATTTTGGGCGGGGGCGAGCGGCACGATACGACGGCGAGGCTGCTGGAAGAGGTTAAGAGCGACGTCGATTTGATTGCTCTGCACGACGCGGTGAGGCCCTGCACGACGCAGAAGAGCATTGACGCGGTTTTTGCGGCTGCGGCGGAGAGCGGGGCTGCCATTTTGGCCCACCGGCTGGTGGGAACAATCAAGCGGGTCGATGAGAAGGGGCTCATCAGCGAGACGCTCGATCGCAGCTGTCTGTGGGAAGCGCAGACGCCGCAGGTCTTTCAGGCGGATATCATCCGGCGTGCGTACGAGCAGCGTAATGAGTTTCCCGACAACATCACCGACGACGCACAGCTAGTCGAGGCGATGGGGCTGCCCGTTCGGGTGGTTGAGAGCCCCTCGAGCAACATCAAGATTACCTCCAACGAGGACATCGCCATCGCTGCTGCCATTCTCAAGGCCAGACCGAAGCCGAAACCGAAGGGTCCCGCCGGCCCCTGGGCTGCTGAACAGGGCTGGTGAGCCAGACGAGGTAATAACACGGCAGGCTGCATCTCTGAACCGGGTCCAGCGGTGCTGACAGAGAGCGAGCAGTCGAGCTCAACGCAGAGGAGAATCACAGTGGCGGATTACCTGCGAAACCTGCACCCTGTGCTGCAAGCGCTTTTGGCGACGTGTTTTACGTGGGGCGTTACGGCGTTGGGGGCGTCGATTGTCTTTCTGGCGAGGAGCATTTCCCAGAAGGTGCTTGATGCGGCGTTGGGCTTTGCGGCGGGGGTGATGATTGCGGCGAGTTACTGGTCGCTGTTGGCACCGGCCATTGAGATGGCTGAAGGCGGGAGTCTGCCTCGTTATGTGCCGCCGGCGGTCGGGTTCATTCTGGGTGGGGTGTTTTTGCGGATCTGCGACCGGCTGATCCCGCACCTGCACGTGGGGCAGCCTTTGGGCAACGCGGAGGGGCCTTCGACGACGTGGCGTAAGTCGGTGCTGTTGGTTCTGGCCATCACGTTGCATAACATTCCCGAAGGGCTGGCCGTTGGTGTGGCCTTTGGGGCCGTGGCGGCGGGGATTCCCGAGGCGACGTTGGGTGCGGCGGTGGCATTGGCGATCGGGATCGGGCTGCAGAACTTTCCGGAAGGTTTGGCGGTGTCGATGCCGTTGCGGCGGGAGGGTCTCAGTCGGCTCAAGAGCTTCTGGTACGGGCAGCTCAGCGGGGCGGTCGAGCCTCTGGCGGGGGTGATCGGTGCGGCGGCGGTTCTGGTGGCGCGGCCCTTGCTGCCTTACGCCCTTAGTTTTGCGGCGGGAGCGATGATCTTTGTCGTCGTTGAAGAAGCCATACCGGAGTCGCAAACGGGCGGTTTTGCGGATACGGCCACTCTGGGCACGATGGTGGGCTTTACGGTCATGATGGTGCTCGATGTAGCGTTGGGTTAGGCGGTCTTTTTCCGCGGTTTGGCGTCACTGGCGTATCGGCTGCGTTTGCTTTGGGGCGTTGGCGCCTATACTTATTAAGGAGTAGGCTTATCGCGCAGAATCAGTGGTGAAGGATGGGCCATGAGCGAACGGGTGATCGTAGCAGGCGGTACGGGCTTTGTTGGGCGAGCTTTGACGCGTCATCTGGCCGGGGCAGGCTATGAGCCTATCGTGCTGACACGTGGGGCCAGCCGCCAGGGCGTAAAGGATGAGCCCGGGCTGGTCCGTTGGGACGGTTTGAGTTGCGAGGGCTGGTCGCAGCAGCTTGAAGACAGTGTGGCGGTGGTCAATCTGGCGGGCGAGGGGCTGGGTGGCTGCCGATGGTCGCGGGCCAAGAAGCAGGCGATTCGCCAAAGCCGGCTGCAGGCAACCGAAGCGATTGTCGAGGGGCTGCGGCGTACTCGGAATCGCCCGGACGTTCTGGTGCAGGTTTCTGCTGTTGGTTATTACGGCAGTCGGGGTGACGAGATTCTGAGCGAAGAATCGCAGGCGGGAGAGGGGTTTCTGTCGGAATTGTGCCAGGAGTGGGAACGTGCGGCCGGGGTGGTGGTTGACTTAGGTATTCGGCTGGCGATTGCCCGGCTGGGCGTCGTGCTGGGTGGCGAGGGAGGGTTTATCCGTCAGGTTCGCCCCGCCTTTATGAAGTTGGCCGGGGGCACGCCGGGTGACGGGCGGCAATGGATGAGCTGGGTGCACCGAGACGACGTCGTGGGGGTCCTGCGGTGGCTGATGGAGACAGAGGCCTGTCAAGGGTCCTATAACGTGGTGGCCCCCAGCCCTGTTCCTGCCGGCAGTCTGTTCAAGTCGCTCGGCGCGGCGCTGCACCGGCCGTGTTGGATGCCGATGCCCGCCTTGGGTTTGCGGGCAGCGTTTGGCGAAATGGCCGACGAAGTGTTGCTGGCCAGTCAACGCGTTGTGCCGGCGCGACTACTCGAAGCCGACTACCCTTTTCGCTACGAGCATCTTCAACAGGCCCTTGATGACATTTTTCTTCATCGGCCCCTGTCCAGGAGGACCAGTCATGACACTTGCTGAATATTTCGAGAACGCTCAAGGGCTCGGTGTGCTGGCAACGGCCGACAACCAAGGTCGTGTGGATGTAGCCATTTACGCCCGCCCGCACGTCATTGACGAGGAGACCGTCGCCTTTATCATGCGTGAACGGCTGAGCCATCACAATCTCAAGTCGAACCATCACGCCGCTTACCTGTTCATCGAGCAAGGCGCGGGCTATCAAGGCAAACGCCTGCACCTGACCAAGATTCGTGAAGAGACCAATGCCAGCCTGATCGCTTCCTTGTGCCGACGCGACGACTGTATCTCGTCGAGCGCGGACCAGGCCAACAAGTACCTTGTCTATTTTCAGATCGACAAAGTCCGTCCTCTCGTTGGGGGCAGCGAAGGGCCTGGCCCGTCGTCCAGTGCCGGGCCAGCCCTTTCGTGAGAGGCCCGGTTCGGTCCGCCCAGAGCCTGCCGGCTTGATTGGGAGGGGGCCAGGCGTTTATAATGGGATAGAAGACTGCTCTCATGCAAGCCTTGCCGGCGACATGTCGAGCCCATAACAGAAAAGCCTGTGTTGCCGAGCCTGGACAGGCCCTTTCGCAGGTGTCCGGCGTCTGGTCCGTCCGGTTGTGGCGTAGGTTGGGGCAAAAGGAGAACCGGCCAATGGCATTTATCCGTCTGCCGCAGGCTCGAGGATATGGGCAAGCCCAACAGTGGTTCATGCCGATCTTCTCAGGCCTTCGCCGGGCCCGTATGGCGTGGGCACGTATTTTGCTTGTTCTGCTGGTGTTGGCCTGGCCGGTGCGTCTCGAGGCCGTTGAGCCGGTCGGGTCTTCGGCTAATCCTTCAGTTGCGGCTTATCGGTCGGGCCATGTTCTGGTGCTGCTTTCGGCCGATACTAACCGAGATGGCCAGCTGGACCCTCACGAGAACCTGCTCGGTGTTGAGCCGGCGTTGAGAGGGCAGGTCGCCCGTCGCATTGCCCTTGCCCGCGGCCGGCAAGTGCTGCGTGTCAAGCTACCTGCGGGCAAGAGCGTTTCTGAAGCCCTGGCGGAGAACTGGGCAGGCAGCGACGCACGCATCCGTGCTGTCGAGCCCGACTACCGTCTCTATGCCGACGTCATACCGAACGATCCTTGCTTCGTCGATCTTTGGGGGCTCCACAATACGGGGCAAACCGACGGGACCGCGGACGCGGATGTGGACGCTCCCGAGGCGTGGGATATCACGACGGGGTCATCTGATATTATCATCGCGGTTATCGATAGTGGCATCGATTACCTTCACGACGATCTGGCCGATAACATCTGGATCAACGAGCAGGAAGTGCCCGACAACGGCGTCGACGACGATGGCAACGGGTATGTCGATGATGTCTTCGGTTACGATTTCGCTGCGGATGACAACGATCCAAGTGACGCCGCCGGTCACGGCACGCACGTTGCGGGCACGATTGCCGCACGGGGCAACAATGGCATGGGCGTGGTTGGTCTCACCTGGCAGTGCCGCCTCATGGCTTGCCGCTTTCTCGACGCTAACGGCGTGGGCTATACCTCCGATGCGATAGACGCCATCAACTATGCGGTTGCAAATGGGGCTCGAATCCTCAACAACAGTTGGGGTGGGGGCGATTTCTCGCAAGCCCTTGAGGCCACGATAGCGGCAGCCGGCGAGCAGGGTGTTCTCTTTGTCGCCGCGGCCGGCAACGGTTCCGACAATACGGATTTCGACCCGCACTACCCCTCCAGTCTCGAGCTTGACAGCATCGTATCTGTCGCCGCCACCGACCACGACGACCAGCTGGCAGGTTTTTCGAATGTCGGTGTCCAGTCAGTCGATCTGGCCGGGCCAGGTCTTGCTGTCCGCAGCACCTATCCCGATTTTACCACTTTCTTCCTGGAGGACTTCCAGCAGGCTGCCGTCCCTACGTTGGCCGGGACGCAAATGACCAGCCAGGGCCCCGCCGATCGATGGGGCGTCATCTCGGCTTTTCGCGGCGGCCCCAGCAATATCGCCGCACGTGCGGACTGGCAGAACAGCAGTCCCTACCTGGGTGGCAGCGACGGTTCGCTGTTGACCGGACCGCTCGACACGACGGGGCTTCGCGGCATGAGCCTGCTGCTCGACTATGCGATCCAGATCGGCCCGACCGACCTGTTTCTCATCGACGTCTACGACGGCACCGAGTGGCACAATGTGTTTTCCAGTGAGGGGGTCACGTTTTGGCCTCTGGCCAGTATCTACCGGACGCTATCAGTCGATCTTGCTGACCGCTACCGCAGTGCGGCTATGCAGCTGCGTTTTCGCTGGGTTACCGATGCCGGCGACAATCTCTATTACGGCGTCGAAATCGATAATATTCGTCTACGCTGCCTCGGCAATGACTACAGCGAGGCCTACCACAATCTCAGCGGTACCTCCATGGCTACACCTCACGTGGCTGCCGCTGCGGCGATGCTGCTCAGTCAGGACAGCACCATGCCCTTGCATGATCTCAAGGCCCGTCTGGTGTGGACCGGCGACGTGCTTGACGTGCTGGAATCCAAGACGCTTTCGGGACGTCGTCTCAATGCCTACCAGGCCCTGAGCGTACCTGTCGGGCTTAATGTCTTGACACCGAATGAGGGCCAACGCTGGGCCATCGGCTTTGATCAGGCCGTGGTCTGGACCTCGATCGGTGGTGGACCCACCGTCAACATCTTTCTCGTTAAAGGCAATACGGTGGTGGAGTTACTGGCTGGTGAATGGCCTAATAACGGTGTCTTTAATTGGCACATCGACAACGCTTTGTCTGTGGGGGACGACTATCGCATCCTCGTCGATGACGGCAACGACACTGACCTGAGCGATATGTCATTTTCGCTGGTCAAGGTCGCCCCGGTGTTTTTCAGCGACTTCGAGGACGTCGACACCGGCTTTCGCATCGACAACGATGCTGGCGTTGGGAATGGCCTCTGGCACGTCAGCGCCGATTGTCTTGCCGCCCTGACCGGCGACGGAGGCAATCACGCCCTCTACTACGGCCTCGATGGACTCTGCAACTATAATGCCGGTGATACTGAAGGCGTCGTGACCTCTGCGGACATCTCTCTCGTTGGCCTTACCCCGCCGATCCTGCTTGCCTTCGACTACTACCTCCACACGGAAGGTGAGCCCGACAAAGCCGACATGGCTACCCTCGAAGTCTCGGCCGGGCAAGGTCCCTTCCAGGTCATTGACAGCAACAACTTGACCCTGGGCGATCCCACCGACGGCTGGCAGTCGTATACGCTCGATGTGTCACAGTACGCCGGTTCGTCCATTCGTTTGCGCTGGGGCTTTCGTACGGTCAATGCCGATCTCAACGAGCTGCCCGGCTTTGCCATTGACGACGTGCGGGTCCTGGCCCCCCAGGGCCAAGGGCCTTTTCAGATCGATGGTCCCCATCAGTTCACCTGGTGCGCTGGCAGCGAAGTGGACGACTGTCTCACCGTCAGTAACGGGCTTGCTCCCTACACGGTTAGCGCCCTCCAGATCGAACAGTACGACACGACGGTCCTTGAGGACTCGCTGTTCGCCGTCACAGGCGACGCTCAGGGCTTCACCGGCGATGATGCGAGCTTTGCCGTCGAGCTGCCATTTGCCTTTCCCTTCTATGGCAGCTACTACCAAAGCGTCTATGTCTGTACCAACGGTTTTATTGACTTTGTCGCTGCGGACACTGCCTAC
>Ga0180432_10008339_pt1 | contig 12936 bp, 11 predicted proteins | sample SS_ome_10_FD_132414 | JGI IMG/M metagenome (GOLD analysis project Ga0180432, IMG submission 132414) | Hypersaline lake sediment archaeal communities from the Salton Sea, California, USA - SS_1_MS_2 metaG | ecosystem: Environmental > Aquatic > Non-marine Saline and Alkaline > Hypersaline >...
ACGGCACCAAAGTCACCGGCGAGGGGCTTAAAGGCTTGAGCCGTCTGGTGGACGTATCCGCCGGCGAGTCGGCCTTCAACGACGCCGGAATGGAAGCACTCGGGAAATGCAAATCGCTCGAGTTGCTGCTCATATCCGGAACCGAAGTCAGCGACGCCGGATTGGCTCATCTGAAAACCATGAAGGGATTGCGCAACTTGAATCTGAGTGAAACCGCCGTTACCGACGCCGGGTTGGCTCACCTTAAGAACTCGACCGAGTTGAGTTCCATCAGCCTGAGCGAGACCGAAGTTACCGGCACGGGCTTCGCCCACCTAAAACATTTCAAGTACTTAACCAGCATCGATCTGTCTGATTCCGCGTTGACCGACGACGGACTGGCATTCGTCAAGGAACTGACGTCTTCGGAGGCGTATGACGAAGTGTTCTCCCTGGACATAAGCCATACCGACATCACCGACGCCGGACTCGCCCACTTCGCCGGGCGCGATACCGTCGAAGACCTGAATCTGGCAAACACCAAGATCACCGACGAGGGGCTGGCAAACCTGAAGGGCATGTCGAAACTCGAGTATCTGTACCTGGAAAACACCGAAATCACAGACGCCGGGCTGGTGCATCTGAAGGGACTCAAGAAGCTAAGTATCCTGAACCTCAGAGACACAGAATTGACCCAAGCGGGTGTAGAGGATATTAAAGCGGCTATGTCCGACACGGACATCTCGGCCAATCCGCCGCCTCCGCCGGTGGAACTGAAACCCTTGGCCCCGAAAGTAAGCCGGGCCGAGGCTATCGCGATAATTAAGAAGTACTCCGACGACATCAAGTACGAAAACGACAAGGAGACCAGCCCGGTAATAAGCGTCGGTTTCAAATACGGCGAACTAACCGACGAGGCCATGGGCGAGGTAGGTCCCGCTCTGAGAAGTCTGCCGAAAATTGGCGTTCGTCGGCATTCGCCAAGGCAAGGTTACCGGGATCGGCTTAGCACATATGCGCACCATGACCCAACTGCAAAAACTGCAAGGGCTCACAGTGACCGACAACATGATGCCCATAATTGCTACATTGACCGGCCTGAAGTCGTTTGGTGGAGTGTCTATCCAGGGGGACCTCAGCCAAGTAACCGACAAAGGGGTGAAGCACGTTTCCGCCCTGACCGAACTGGAGGAACTCAACCTCACGGCCGCCAAGATCACCGACGACGGATTGCAGCACTTGACCCGACTGACTAATATGGAGAAACTCGACCTTGAAGCCACCGATATCACCGACGAGGGACTGCAACACTTGGCCCCACTGACAAACCTATCCGATCTTGATCTATCCGAAACTCGTATTACCGGCGTAGGGCTGGTTCACCTGAAGGGGATGGATGACCTGGACCGGCTTAGCTTATATGAATCAAAGGTGACCGATGTGGGACTGGCCAGCTTGGATGTAACTGATTCGTTGACATCGATAAGCCTGACCGGAACGGGTATCACCGACGCCGGACTGGTACACCTGAAGACAGCGACGCCCAATCTAAGCATTGTCAACTTGGAAAGAACCACGGTCACCGGCTCGGGGTTGAAAGGGTTATCTGCCTTGCATGCCGTTAATGCCGACGATTCCTCTTTCACCGATGCCGGACTAGCGGCGATCAAGGATTGCAAGTCGCTTGAAGCCCTGCGATTCAGCGGCACTGCTGTTACCGACGCCGGACTCGCCAATCTAGCAGGCATGAGCGATCTCTTCATCGTCGAGTTGAACCGGACGAAGATTACCGACGCCGGACTGGTCCATTTGAAAGGCCTGAAGAAACTGTCGTTTCTGGAACTCAAGGAAACGCAAGTTACCGACGCGGGCGTCAAAAAGCTCAAACAGGCTTTGCCCAATTGCGACATTAGCCGCTAACATGTCAATCCTCTTTCACTGAACGTGTACTCAAGAAACACACCAGGGCGAGCCGTTGCCGACTCGCCCCGGTTTGGGTTTCGCTTAACTCACTCGCCGTCTACACGCGGGGAATCTCGAAGCCTTCGCGCGGTTTGCGGGCGAACATGGCGGCGGCTTGGTCGTCGCCGGTGATCTTCTCGGCCTTGGGGTCCCAGGCGATTTCGCGCTTCAGCCGGGCGGCAATCGCGGCCAAGTGGCAGGTGTTCATGGCCATCACGTGGCTGTAGACGTCGGACACCGGCAGCCCGCCTTCGGCGATGCAGCGGTAGAAGTTCTGCTTGTGACCTTCGTGCTGCTTGCCTTTGTACAGACGCGTGAGGTCCTCGGGCCCGAACTTGCCTTTGTCCCATTCCTCTTCGATCGGCTTGCCGGTGATCTTTCCGCGGTTGACGAACATGCGGCCTTCGGTTCCCTCGAAGAGGATGCCGTTGGGGCTGCGGCTGTCGATGATCATCTCGATGCCGCCCGCGAAGCCGCACTTGACCGCGTAGTCGTGGGCCGTGTTGTAGCAATCGTCGATGGTGGGATATCCGCCTTCGAAGGGCACCGGATGGTTGGCGTCGGTGCCGTCGATGGAGATCGGGCCCATGCCTTCCTTGTCGTGCTCGATGGCCCAAGTCGCGATGTCGACGTGATGGGCACCCCAGTCGGTGAACTTCCCGCCCGAGTACTCGTACCACCAGCGGAACTGATAGTGGCATCGCTTGTCGATGTAGTCGACCTTGGGAGCCTGACCGAGCCACATGTTCCAATCGAGATGGGCCGGCGGGTCCTTCTTCTCGAACGGTCCACCCTTGGGGCCGCCGTTGATGCCGACGGTGATCTTCTTAATGTCGCCCAGCAGTCCCTTTTGCACCATGTTCACGGCGCGAAGGAAACGGCTGCGGTCGCTGCGCTGTTGGGTGCCGACGAAGAAGACTTGATCGGGATACTTCTTGCAGGCGTTGCGGATCAGTTGGTTTTCTTCGAGCGTAAGCGTAAGCGGCTTTTGGCAGAAGACGTGCTTGCCGGCTTGCAGAGCTTCCACGGCGATCTTCACGTGCCAGTGGTCGGGCGTGACAATGCTGACGACTTCGATGTCGTCGCGCTCGAGTACCTTGCGATAATCGCCGTAGGAGTCAGCCTTTCCCTTGCCGATGCCGCCGCTGTTCTTCGCCCGTTCGGCGTGATTCTTATCAACGTCGCAGACGGCCACGATATCGCCAAAGTGGTTATGGCCGTGGGCGTCGCCGCTGCCCATGCTACCAACGCCGATGCAACCGATCTTGGGCCGGTCGTTGGCCGATTCATTGGAGAAAGCCTTTTCGGTCCAACTGAAGTACGGAACCGCGCTGGCGGCGGCCGCGGCAACGGTCGACTTCTTCAAGAAATCGCGCCGGGTGGTGTTCTTCTTCGTCATTTGGAAATCCTTCCGTTAAGCGGGTGATGGTGGGGAAGTTTCGAGGTGGGCAACGTGGCGGGACCGCCCGGCGGGAGGCCGGGCGTCTACGTATCATCATAACCGTGGCCGGCGCCGGGTGCAATGTTTTTACGAATCGAGTCCCCGGGCGGTTCGGAAAGGGTCGGGTGGCCGCAGATTGAGCACGCATGCCCACGCAAGCGTGGGCATGGCACCCGAAGTATGGTTGGTGACGGCGCTACACCCTAAATCTGCGAACAGGCCGCCGGGCGGAGCCATATGTTGGTGATGTTCGGGACGATGACCGTGTCCTTGTACTGTGGGTCCTTCGATATCTTCTTCCATTGGGGATCGACGAAGAACTTCTTCCAGGCCGCCTTGCCCTCTTCGGCGTTGTCGAAGCCGAGCATGTACGTGAGGTTGGGAATCCGCTCGCCGACGAGCACCTCGCCGAAGAAGACGGGCTTGAGCCCAACGCGGTGGAAGATTTCAAGCTCGCCGCCGGTGTTGAACATCTCGATCTTCTTCAAGGCCTTCTTCGCGTTGTAGCTCTCGTAAATGCGAAGTTGGAAGATGCGGTCCGGGCCCTTGACCGGAGTCACCACCTTCGGCTCGCCGTCGAAGGCCAGCATCAGCGAACTCTCGATCCGCTTGTAGGGAGGGTCGTCTACCTTGCTGTCGAGGAAGTCGGCACCGGCCTTGAGGTACTCCTCATCGGTCATCAACTTCGCGTTGGCCGTGGCCGCCGAGTCGGCCGACTTGTGCGTCAACACGACATACACATCGTTGCACGGCTCCTCTGCTTCTTTGTCGAAAGTGAAGACGCCCACCGGCCCGATGCCGATTCGTCCATAGGCCGGAATGGCCGCCTTGCCGAGGAACTCGATTAGCTTCTTCTGCTTCTCGGGCGAGTCCAGCATATACCGTCGCAGTTCGATATACTGCTTACCCTGCTTCTTTTCGCAATCCTCGGCCATCGCCGTTGCGGTCAAAGGCGCGGCTGCAGCCACCATCGAAGCACCTAGAAAGTCACGTCGTTTCATCGTTGGTTTCTCCTGCTGATTGTTGAAAGTTGTTGGCCGTTTGAGCTTTGAGCCTGCATTCTCGCCACTATCCACTATCCACTATCCACTACCCTACACACTGCCGCCGGTCACCAACTTGGCGAAGTGCTCGAATGAGCGATCATAAGTCTTCTCGGCATCGTCGGGAAAGCAGCAGCCGGGCAGTTGCCGCGACTTCAAATGATAGCTCAGGCAATCGCAACACATGCCCTTTCGCGGGCAGGGATCGTAGCTGCAATTGCACGAAGACATGTTCTGTTCTTTTTTGCATTCCATGGAGGATACTCCTGAGTCGGCGAGAGACATTCACGTAAACTGGCCGTGCAACGAGCGGAAACTCTCCCGCGGCGCCACGGCACGCTGTCCATACTACTCGGTTCGGTGGCGCGAAGCAAGTGAAACCATGGGCCGGGCGGAACTCGGGCTAGGCCGCGGCGTCTCTGGCCGATTCGGCGATCTGGCTCTCGTAGGCCGGGAACATCTCCAGCAGCGCGGCGTCCTTCTTCAGGCACCTGGCCGCCACGATGGAAAGGTCTTCCGCCGCGACCGAGTCCTTTCGCGACGCCGAACTGACGTTCTGATCTTTCAGGTCGTATATGCTGCCGAATTGTTGCTCCGAATATCCGTTTTCCCTCAGAAAGTCGGCCAGATCGTCTCGCAGATGTTCCTGCCGCAAGAAACGGATCGCCGGCAAGACGTCAGCCAGCGAACCGCCGGAAAGAACGTGCCGACAGGCGGCGTCGGGGTCTTTGGCGAAGAAGACGATGAACATTCGCGTGTAGCTGCCCAGGCTGCTCGCTCCCGGCACATTCAGCTTGTCCTCATCAACCTGTTCGTGATGAATCAGATCGTGAAACTCCGGGAAAGTCAGATCGGGAAAGTTGGGCCACTGCCGCTCGACCTGTTCCAGCGGAAATGGCGGATGGTTCTTCCACCAGCCGTAAACGTAGCTGGAAAGATACTTTTCTAGCGGGTTGCGGACGATGGACACAACCGGCTTGTCGCGATGCCGGTCGGGGATTTGACGGTAGACGCCGTGTTGGTCGCGATAGCTTGTCGGATAGTCGCCGTACAGCTTGGGAAAAAGATATTCCCGAATCGGCGGCCGAGCGATACCCCAGCGGCTCAGCAGTCGATAAACCCGATTGTCGGGGATACCGTGAATCCGCTTCAACACCTTTCGCAAGAAGGAGGTTCCCGTCTTGGGATAGTTTATGACCACGAAAGAATCGGCAACAAGCATGAGTATTTCTCGCCTTTTCGGTCAACAATCCGCGGCCCGCAAAACGACGCGAGCGGCAATTATCGCCACAAAGGGTTGCTTTGTCTAGTCGGGCGCCTCACTTGGGTGGCAGAAACGTGAAGTCTGTCTTGGGCGAGCCGTCAAGCAAATCGAACAGCGTCGTCTTGTACAGCCGCGGATCGGCGCGGTAAAGGCCGACGTGCTCGGCGCCGTCGAAGATGACTAGCTTGGCGTGCGGTTCGATGCGGCGGTACATGTCGGTTACTTCCTCAAGGCGGGCGTGACGGTCGGCTGAGCCGGTCAGCAGCACGACGGGGACGCTTTCGGGGATGTCGCTGATGCGGTCGTGGGGCGAAACTTGATCGGGATCGATCGGCAAGAAGACGGGTGCCCAGAGCCGCAGGCCGCGGTAGGCGACCCAGTCGAATACCGGAGGCAGGTGGTTTTGCAGCCGATTCCAAGTCGCACTATCGAGGTCCTTGTAGGGCTGTTCGAGGAAGTAACCGGGCACTTGCCCGTCTAGATCGTCGGCGGCAAATATAGCCACCGCCGCGCCCAGTGAACGTCCCACGATGTAGATCGGCTGGTCCGGGCATTCCTTCTCTAGAAAATCTACGGCCGCCGTCGCGTCGTGTCGGGCGCTGTAGCCGAAGTCGTTGATCTGGCCGGTCGAGTCTCCATGAGCGCGAAGGCTGATCGCCAGCACTGTGAATCGGGCGTCGGCCAGCCATTGCATAACCGGCAGCATTTGGTGCCGCGACGCGCCGTTTCCGTGAATCAGCAGCACGCAGCCCTTGCGGCGGTCGCCGCGAACCAGCCAGGCGCCGATCTCGTGTCCGTCCGACGTTTTCAAGCGATGCGATTCCACTTCGGCCGAGTCGACAGCAGGCGGAGGCTCGGGAAAAGGGTCGCGAGTTCGCCGCGTAAGCTTCCAAGCCACAAGCCCCGAGGAGCCGAGCCAGAAGATCAGACCGGCCAGGGCGGCGATTATCATGAGTCTTCGTCTCTTGGAGTTTAACATCTGGTGTCAGTGTGGGCTCTGCAGCGGATACGCGTTAGGCACCGGGTTGCTAATCGCCAGCCGAGGTCGCGATACCAACCGTGTCCCTCGGGCCAGTGAAGCCGGGGCCGCCGGAGGCGACGTAGCCGTGGCTGGCGCCGGACTTCTCCACGCTGATCCAAAACGCGTAAAGCGAACCGTTTTTCAAGTGAAATCGCAGGCGGACCGGTTTGCCGGACAGTGAGGCCAGGTCGTCGGCGCCGTCCCAGGTCACAATGGCTGCCGTCTTGTCGCACGTCAGAGGCTTGCAATTGGCCGCCGTAAACGGTTCGATTACCTTGCCGTCGGCGTCGAGCACTTCCGCTTTCAGTTGACCATTGGGGCAATCGACGTTGACGAACAGGTGCTTGCCTTTGAAACTGATCGGCCGCGTGGTGATGGTTCCCGGCTCTTCGCCCGCGTCGAGTGAGGCGAAACCGTCGCGGCGCAGCGTGGCCAACCCCGTGGTCGCGTTGCCGTGCATGCCGGTCTTGTCTTCTACTCTAGCGGAGAAGTAGATGTAGAGCTTGTCGCCCACGACCAGGCAGCAACCGCCCACGGGCTGAACGTTGCCATAGTTCCACGTTCCCTTCTTCCAAGTGGGGCTTATCAGCGGCACCCGGTCGGGACGATCCCAATGAAATCCGTCGCGGCTGAAGCCGGTCAGTATCTGGTTGTACTTCTGAAGGCCTTCCTTGGCGACGGTGCTGTTGTAGGGCCCGGTCCATACGGCGAACAGTCCCAGCATCAGGCTTTCGTACGGTGCCACGGCCAGACTGTATAGCTGCGGCCTGAACTTCTTGAAACGCTCGTCGGGATGGCGGGGGTCCAGGTCGTCGGCGCCGACCCAATATACGGAATCGCCTTCCACTTCCATTCCGCGGTTATAGGGGACGCTCTCGGCCAGTTTCCGCAAGTCTCGGTTTTCCAAGTATGCCCGAGACCGGCCGACGTCGCCGCCGTGGATGCGGCCTTCGTATACCCACACATCGCGGAACGGATTGTGGAACGCCTGCACGTAGTCTCCCCACACTGCCTTGCTGACCAAAGGGGCGCTCCAATGGATGCCATCGGCGCTGGCCCGATATACGCAACTCCAGCCGCGGCCGTTCCAGTCGGAGCTGAACATCGCGAATCTTTCGTCGGGCGATTTGGCGTCGTGGTCGAGCATAACGACGTTGCAGCAGGTTCGACACCCTTTGATCACGAGGTTAGTACCCTGCTTCGGCGAAAAGGTTTCCTCGTCGGGCTTCTTCGACTTGGCGAAGACCGGCTTCTTCCAATGGATGCCGTCTTTGGAGACCGCGTATCCGTATGAGTCGCAGTAGTAATCGCCCTTGGTGCTGTGCAGATACCACATCTTGAAGAGCCGGTCGCTTGGATCGTACAACAGTCCGCCTTGAAACGGCGCCGTGAAGAACGATTCACCGGACGTTACCCACGGCTAATCCGCCTTGAGGATCGGATTGTCCTTGTGCAAGGTCGGCCGGTGGAAGGTTCGCTTCAGGTCGCTTTTGTCAATCAGGAAATCGTCGACCAGAAGCTGCCGCCCAACGTCGACGGGAATCACCTTTGGCGGGCTGGCCAGATACGGCACCGGCATCGGCTCCCTCTTCAGCCCATCGCTGCGCGGCGGCCACTGGTCGGGCAACTCGATGCCGTTGTAGAGAGTTTCACCGCCGAGTGCGACGTCGGCCGAGAGAATTGTCGCGGCCAAGAAGATTATCGAGAGACCTCCAAAGACCCCAGCCGCTGTTCGGTTTCGCGACGACATGTTTCTTCCTCCGCGAGAGTATTTGATTGAAAGTTACCCGCTTTGGCGTTCAGCCTGACTCACGCTCGCAATGCGACACGCCGACCATACTACCTGGAATTGGCGTGGCAAGCAAGCAAAACCGTGGGCCGGGTGTTCCGGTTGCCTTCGCGCTAGTTTGGCGAGGTCTAAAAGAACCCGCCGCCTCCGGATACGCCAACGATGCGTTTACTACCGATCGTGCAATTCGGTAATGCCCGCTGGAACCTTGATATACCCGCTTTGGTGACTTTGCTGTCGGAGAGTGAGAGTGCCTGGAGTTGTGGGTGTCGCCTTGGGAGGAGTTCCAGCCCGGCGTCGGTGACTTCTGTGCCGCACAGGTCCAGCAGTTGGAGGCGGCTCAGGCCCTTAAGGTTTTCTATTCCAGAGTCGGCAACACTCGTGTTGCTTAACCCCAGCTTTTTGAGTTGGCGTAATCGCTTGATGTGTCCCAGTCCTGCATCGGTGATCCTGTTGTTGTCGAGGTACAATTCTTGGAGTTGCGTCAATCCTTCGATGTGCTGCAGCCCGGCGTCGGTGATATGCGTGTAGCTGATATGCAACTCCACAAGTTGTGTCAAGTCCCCGATATGTTTCAGCCCGGCATCCGTGACCACGGAGTTATGGAGGTTAACCACTTGGACCTTGGGCAAATGTTTGATACGTTCCAACTCGGCGTCGATCGGCGGGTCTTGAAGTTCGTTGATGCCCTCCCAGTTAAAATTGCCTTTGCTGAAGTAGACGGGCTCACTGAAGGATACCTGAACGATCTCGGCGAAGAAGTCATCTCCCAACAGATCCCGCAGCCAGGCCGGTGCCGATGGCGAGGTACTGAAAGCGAAGTTTCCGAAGGAATCCAGTTCATAATCGTACGTCACGCCTCCTTCCCCCTTCTCAATTTCCTCCGCCGTCGCCCGTTGCTTTTCAGCCTGCTGCATCCTCACGGAAAACCAACTACATACAACGGCAACAACCGCGACGAACACCAGCATCGAGCGAATGCTAAATTGAAACCGCAGCCGAGAAACTAGCCCAATACTGAACCAGACGAGCAAGAGCAGAACCGTCAGGCAGACCGCCGCCACGGCAATCAAGACCGTCCAATTCTTATGCTCGTTCAGCGGAAACCAGCGGAAATGATCGGATAGCCAGAGGATTCCCACAATAGGCAGCAACGCCAGCAGCAACCTGTCAGGCGTCAGACGATACCAACGGGGTTTGGGGTCTTGTGGGTTGGACATGGTCATTTGATCGGCGATCACGGGTTTTTCGGGATGCCATCTTGCGCGTTCATCGACACGTCAACCATGCTACCCGGGATTAACGTTGCAAGCAAGCAAAACCACGTGTCGGCTGGTCCGGTCTTCTTCGGGCTACCTCAGCGAGGCCTAGAAGAACCCGCCACCGCTGGCTTTTACTCCGGGAGGCCCTTGGCGGGGGTCGATATGGATCGTGCAATTCGGCAGTGCTTGCCGGAACGTTGAGATGCCCTCTTGGGTGACTTCACTGCCGAAGATGGATAGTTCTAGGAGCCTTGGATGTCGTCTTGGAAGGTTGGCCAACCCGGCATCGGTTACTCGAGTGAATTGAAGGCTTAAGGTTTGCAGTTCGGAGGCCTCGGCAAAGCGTTCCAGCCCAGCGCCGGTGACTTTTGTGCCATCGAGGTCCAGCAGTTGGAGTTTCCCCAACCGGTTGAGATGTTCCAGCCCGGCGTCGGTGACGTGCGTGAAGCGGAGTGTCAACTCTTTGAGTTGATGCAACTGCTCGATGCGCTTTAGCCCGGCGTCGGTGACTTTTGTACCGTCAAGGTCCAGCAATTGGAGTTGGTCGAGCCCCTTGAGACGTTCCAGTCCGGAGTCGGTGACGTGCGTGCCGGCGAGTTTCAACTCTCTGAGTTGATGCAATCCCTCGATGTGCTTCAGCCCGGCGTCGGTGACTTGCGTGCCGCCAAGGTCCAGCAGTTGGAGTTGGCCCGGCCCCTTGAGATGTGCCAGTCCGGGGTTGGTGACACGCGTGCCGGAGAGAGTCAACTTTCTGAGTTGATGCAATTCCGCGATGTGCCTTAGCCCGTCGCCGTTGACCCTGTTGTCGTCGAGCAGCAATGCCTCCAGATGAACCAATCCCGAGAGGTGTTCCAGGCCGGCGTCGGTGATCTGCGTCTGACTGAGATGCAACTCGACGAGTTGCGTCATGCACCCGATGTGTTTCAGCCCGGCATCCGTGGCCATGGAGTTATGGAGGTTCAATACTTCGACGCGGGTCAAATGTTTGATACGTTCTAGCTTGGCGTCGATTGGCGGATCTTGTCGATCGTTGATGCCGCCGATGTGAGTAGCTTCGGTACTCCATGGGGAGGGCCCAACGACTACCTCAACGATCTCGGCGAAGAAGTCATCTCCCAGCAGATTCCGCAGCCGGACCGGTGCCGATGGCGACCCGCCGAGAACGGTTTGTCCTGAGGCGGTTCGTTGATAATCGTACACCACGCTGCCTTCCGACATCCACCTTTCCTTCTTCTCAATTTCCTCCACCGTCTTCCGCTGCCTTTGAGCCTGCCGCACGCTCGCGGAAAACCAACTACACACGACGGCAACAACCGCGGCGAACACCAGCATCGAGCGAATGCCGAATTGAAACCGCAGCCGAGAAACCAGCCCGATACCGAACCAGACGAGCAAGAGCAGAACTGTCGCGCAGACCACCGCCACGGCAATCAAGACCGTCCAGTTCTTATGCTCGTTCAGCGGAAACCAGCGGAATTGATCGGATAGCCAGAGGATGCCCACGGTCGGCAGCAACGCCAGCAGCAGTCCGTCCGGCGTCAAGCGATACCGGCGGGGATTGATTTTCGGCGGGTTGGGGTCGTTCGGGGGCATCGGATTGCAGAGAGCTCAGGTAAATGTTGTCCGCCGACGCTTTTCGATTGTCGAAGCGCCACAAGTCCTCGCCCTCGGTTCACTCACTCTTGAAAGGGATCTTTGGATACGAGAAGCCTAGCCACGGCAAATACTCTATATACATGCACATGAACGTCTGTTCCTCCGAAATCGTCTTCAACAGCATCTCGTCCAGGTCTTCCCGTGGTACGTGTATTCGCGTTCGGTTTTCAACGCAATTCGCACTGATGCGCTGCATTGGAGCCATTCTGCTGGAGTCTTTTAGGTGATACCAGTGTGCCGGCATCCGCAGAAATCGATTTCCCGCGTCCGCGCTGTCGGATACGTATCGCAAGCCGAGGAACGGCGATGGTTTGTTACCGCCGAAGAATATCAGGCCCTTGGCGTTGGGGTCCCATTTCAGCATGGACAGCGGGTCCTTTTTCGCTGTCTCCGGCCGATAGTGTCTAAGTCCCCAGGCGGGCGCCGAAGGATCGATGTAACGCCCCCCTGGAAGATCGGCCGGCAGAGCCCGCTTCGCGCTTCGCTGCTTCATCCGCTGGAGAATCACTTTCATCAACTCGTGGCTCGTCGCGGTGACGTAAACGTTCGGTCGCGGCGCGGCCAGATATCGCAGTTTCGGCTTCAGTGGGCCGAGCATGTTGAAGTCGAGGGGGATTCCCGGCATGGACTTGTTGTGGTAGCCATGGTGCATGTCCATTTCGATAACGCACACGCCGGCGATGTTCCGCCGCTTGCTTGGATACTTGGCGAGTGTGTTGACGATTCTCGCCGCCGTATTGTCGCGAAACAGGACAAATTCACAGGTCTGTCTGCTTACGTCTTTCTCCCACCATGCCGCCTTGGCGAAGAGTTCTGCACTCCCGTGGCCGTAGAAGGAGTTGACGATCTTATGTGATGAATCGTCCTGGAAAATAAGAGTGCCGCACCAGCCAAACGGTGTGATGCAGTGCAGCGGTATCAAGTCCTCGTATTTGTCTGATAATCCGTCCGACGAATCCTCGTCCTCCACGGCCGACTCGGCGATTGGCTCGTCTGGGTCTTCCTCTTGTTCCCCTGTCGGTATTTTTTTCCATGTCGATGTCTGAACCTCAACCTGCGGTTCTTCGAAGATCGGCAGGCTCCCTCTTGATACAAGGAAGGATTCGGTCTGCTCGGGAAGCCACCACAGGACTTGCTCGATGTCCGCGGGCAGTTTACCGGTCCCCGCGGTGCCGACCGCAGTCCGCGGCGGCGTTGCGGGATCCTGTTGTCCGGCCGCATAATGAGCCATGCTCAGTACGCACAAGACAGCCGCTGGCAGTCGCAGTAACAGCGAGGCCCGTGATGTTGTTGTCCATAACATGAGATTCACCTCCATGGGAATCTGGGCAGGGTGGCCCCCGGGTGAGCAATCACCCGGGGACATCCGGCCTGTGTCAATACTGTTCGGCCCCATTCTTGCACAGACGAATCGGGCGGGCAAGTATCGCCCGGGAAATTGCTTCTGTGGGAGCCGAGATTCCGTGGAGTCGTCGGAGGTAGGTAAGAATGGCCGCAACCGCGCAGCAGCGAACGACAC
>Ga0180432_10008340_pt1 | contig 12936 bp, 10 predicted proteins | sample SS_ome_10_FD_132414 | JGI IMG/M metagenome (GOLD analysis project Ga0180432, IMG submission 132414) | Hypersaline lake sediment archaeal communities from the Salton Sea, California, USA - SS_1_MS_2 metaG | ecosystem: Environmental > Aquatic > Non-marine Saline and Alkaline > Hypersaline >...
GTGGCAGTGTCATCCAACTGGTTCCTAAGACGATCGAAGAAATCGTCTTGAGTTGATGGTGGCGGCGGTGGTGGTGGTCGCGCCGAAAAGCTTGACCGCGGAGTGGCCGAGCCCACGCCAGAATCGGTTGGCGAACCAAATAGGGTGGACATTTGCTACCTTACAGCACCTAAAATCCATGAGGGGACGTGCCGTCCCCTTCAAAACCCCTGGTCTTACTGCCAGGCTAGCGCCCGGCTCTAAGCAGAACCTATGACACTACTGATAATACCGCTGCGATATCCTAGTCGCGCCCCGCAGGGGGCGCAGGGAGGGGGTTTAGAAGGGGCGTCGCCCCCTCTAGATGTTGACACTTCCAACGGTCGTGCCGCCATCCACCAGTGACACCCGTACACCGTACGACCCGAACAGGTTGTCCCAAAACGAACCGCCACCGTAACCACTCTTGTAAATGCCGTAGACCTCGCTGGGTCCTAGAGCCCGATTGTAAAAAGTCGCACCCGCCGTGTAACCCATGAAACCACCGTCTGGCGTAATGATGAAATCCGACCCCACAATTGTCTTGGGAACTCCCGTAAACAGACACGAACGCACCAAACGTCCGTCGAGATACATCGAAACCGCACGATCTTGCACCACCACCACCACGTTGGTCCACGTCTGAAGAGGAATGTTTTCCAACTTGCAGTCGCCACGAGAAGGCACGGTGCCTGCCGATGCCCCCATTGATCCACTGTCGCTCGACGGTGCCACATCAAAAATCTGATTGATCCACGGACCACCGCCATTCGGACATGAAGACGCCTCACCGTACTGGGTGGCCGCTGCTAAGTCGTTCGAGCCAAAGCATTGCGACTCGCCCGCCGCATTCGCGTCTTGCAACCCCATGTACTGCATGCCCTGACCCTTGACCGCCGTCTCACACTGCGCCTTGGTCATCATCTTCCCGTTGCCAATCTCCTTCATTGCTCGAGCTGAGCGGTCGGTATAACAGCCCAGCGGAAGGGAAGGCGATGTGGTTGATACTGGAGCCACCGACGGACCACCCGTCAACTCGGTCGAAAAGATCATATTGTTCAGCTCTGGTGCGAGGTAGAGTTCCATGTCGCCATTGCCTCGGGACAGGATAACCTTCTTCTGACCATACTGGTATCCCCAATCCTCAATAAACAGCCAGATCGAAAACGAATAGTTGGCCGAGTTGGCGCCACGCACCTTGTTCGCCGACACAATCTGTTGGGACGTGCCAGGATGTTGCGATGTCAGGGTGCTGCCCCCCTTGGTGGCAAAAAAGTTGCGGTAGATCACGTAAACAACCACGATGGTCGCGATGACGCCGACCACAGAAGCGAGATCCATCTCTAGCCAAACGACAGATTATTCCTCTTCTAACCCTTTGTGACTACAGAGGGCGGGGTGCGGTATGAGAGCAGAATAGCGCTGTAAGGTTCGGCCTTGGACGATAGAGTCAGCTTGGCGATACCGCCTTGGGTTGTCTTTGGTGAAGTGCCTGGAATGGTAAAGACATCCCCTTGTCGGAGCGAGGCTGGCGGGTGCTGACTGGTGCCCACCAGCTGACCGTCCACAAATACATCGGTACGATTTCCCGACGCCCGCAACACCACCTGTTGCCATTTTTGGAGTTTGACCGGTAGTTTAACTTGCTCTACTGCTCCCTCAGGCGCAGGCGAGGTCAACGAGAGCACTGCGGTGTTGGGGCCAGGACCCAACTGCATCTGTCCCACTGGTCCCAGCTCAATCGCCGTTGCCTCTTGCGCCCGCGGACGGGAGTTGATGAACTGCCACCACGCCACTGTGTAGTTGCTAGTGCCGCCTCCCTCAGACAACCCATAGCCGCCAGACACCGAGTTCCACTTGTTCAGACTGGGCACCGAAACCGACATTGGAGTTGACAACGGTGTAGCCTCGTCAATCAGCACCGTACCAATACTACCCAACACCCGCACCGACGGCAGATGCTTCCACAGATAAGGGAGGCCAGCGGCAAAAGCCACAATCAACCCGCTCACCACCACAGTGGCTAACATTAGTTTGCGGTCCTCGCCTTCTGCGAGCCGACGAGCCTGTGCCAGCGTGATCGGACCATATACATTTGTTTTCTTACCCATCAACCATTCGCGCATCCTCGCAATCCAATTCGTAGGGATAAGCCGTTGACCAAAACGCACCACACCATACAGTACTAACCCAATCAGCGCCATAACCTCAACTCCACCCGCGACAGGGTAGATGCGGCCTAGAGCCAACAACGCTGTCATCATTCCAGCCAAGATCAGATAGCCAAGAACTCGTGGCGACGACGCTTGTTTTCGCAGCCAATCTAGAACACCCCCCAACCGACCAGTGCTGCGCATAGCGCCCACCGCCGGGGAAAGCAGCAACGTCGCCACACCCAACACCCCCGCCAGTGCAAACCCCACCCATGCAAGAGGGGAGAGTAGTGAGCCAGTGACCGCGCCAGTGTCCATCGTCACGTACATTGTCAGCAATATTGTGGATATCAGTACCAGAACCCAGATGCCGTGTCCTAGCAGATTGCCTGCCACCGCAGCCACACTAGGACCAACCGCCTGTTGCAACACGCTGGCCCACGAGTTAACACCATCATCACCCTCCCCCTCTTGCATACGGCGGTACAACAAAGTGCCACCACCAATCACTGCGAGGATGCCAGCGATGACATAACTGATGATGCTCGAAATTGGTGGAAAACCAGAGATAGTTGATGCTGACTCGGCAGCGCCAATGATCAGCACTACGGATAGTAAGAGGAAGATGAGTGGGGATGCGGCGTCCATTTAGACAGGTGTCTGTTTTATCACACTCTAATATTCCGACCGATTCAGTCGTTGATCCAGTGTCTTACGACCGTGGCAGTTGCGGCACAATGCAGTGAGGTTTTCGATCTCATTAGTTCCGCCGTCTTGCAGTTCGATGATGTGATCCACTTCATAGGTAGCCTCGAGCATTTCGGCGCAAGAGGCGCATCGCCAATCTTGGGCCGCAGCGACCGCGCGCTTCCGGGCTTCTGAAACACTGCGCTTAACTCGGGTGGGCTGCGAGACTGGCGACCCCATGGTTGATAGTGAGGGTGCCTGGGGAACAGGCGAATTGTGCATGTAGCCCAAACTGGTGCTGATGAGTTGAGTGGTGGCATTGCTTGGAAGTGCCGATACGATGCCGGTAGCAGTCTGCACCATGCTCATATTGTTGGCGCCGGGTTTGTTAACTAACAACAACAGTCCTAGTCCAACCAGTGCAATCATGGCGGCCTGACCGTACCGTTTCCACGAGAGCACCCGACGTTGGAGGGCACCTCCAGTTAATACATCGCCCATGAGGACTCCGCAAATGAGAACCACTAACAACGAGCGCCTCAGATTGATTCGTCCTATCCCTATTCCGCTTAGTTTTTGATTAAGACCGCTGAAGGTGCGCATGACAGGGGTGTGCTACATTCAATCGACAAGATTACAGTTTTTCTGCGGCTACCACTATCCCCAACGCCACCGCTAGCACTCCCAGAGTTAACAGCTGTCGGGTCTGCCGTTTCTTCTTAGCTGCCAACGTCTGGGCCTCGAGCGCTTTAATGTCTTCATCGTGGCGATAGCAGACGCGGACACAGTTCATTGCCCAATGCAACAGCTCACGACGAGAACTGAGGGCTGGCTTGACCGAGTTGAGGTGGATGTAGGTGATAAAGGCATCGCGATCAGGGCCCTCGGGTAATAGCATGTGAAAGCCATTGAGGATGATATAGGCCGCACGTCGCTCTTCGGCTGATGGCGTCACTGGGTAGCGGTTGGCAAAGATCGGCAAGAGTCGTAGATTGCTCATCTGAGTGTGCTGCCATACCGCACTAAGAGTCGCAAGCCATCTAGACCGCTATTATACCCTCTTGCAGGCCTACCTTTCATGCGCTACGAGGTGTCTGAATTGCGGGGAAATGCTCGGCTACCCACACTGAGTGTCGGTATCATCGCTGTTTGCATCCGCGAAGGCGTTCCTTATTTTCTGATGATCAACCGGAAGGATACGATGGCATTTTGCGATCTAGTACGACGCCGTTACCGTATCGCCAATCCGGCGCAACTCCAATGTCTGGTTAACGGTCTGACACTAAATGAAAAAGAGCGAATTGCCACACTGCCGCATTCTCAGCTATGGATGGAGATGTGGAACGATAACTCTATTGTGAATCACAGCGAACAGCAAACGTCAGAGAGGTGTCTGCGGGCGATCCGTGAGGATAGCACGATGTTACGGGATGCCCTAGAGAAGAGCCCCACCACGTGGGTCGAAACTGAATGGGAGTTTCCAAAGGGTCGCAAGAATTGTCAGGAACGGGATCAGGCATGTGCACTACGAGAGTTTGAAGAGGAGACCGGGATACCCGCTACACAGCTAGAACTAATTACGAATTTCATCCCAATCGAAGAAACGTACACGGGCACGAATGGAAAGGCGTACCGGCATCGGTACTATATAGGCCTTATTGCAGATCCAGATAGGCTGGATTTATCGCTTTATCAGCGTTCCGAAGTGAAAGAGGTGAGGTGGGTGTCTTTGGAGGAAGGGTTGCGAATCATTCGGTCGTACCACGGTGAAAAGCGACGTGTGCTGACGATTGCGGCCAAGTTGGTTGCGAATCTTCGGATAATGTCTGGCGAAGATAGCAGAGATGTCCGGCCTAGACCAGGCGCCGCCGAATCTTGGGGACGCGCCCACTGGGGCATCCGTCCCCCAGGGACTTCTCCCTGAGCCTGGCGATCCCAATTTTGCCGCCCGTCTTGCCGAGGTTCCCGAGTTTGCTTCCGCTCACATCGGTAAACTGCGGAAAAAGGAGGATCCTTGTGTTGTCAAGAGTGGCGATCCAATGTTTCAGATTGCGCCACATCAGCGATTTGTTCGGAGCTTCATGTCGGCATCAACTCCATACAATGGTTTGCTGTTGTTCCACGGGCTGGGCAGCGGCAAGACGTGTGCAGCGATGCAAGTAGCCGAGGAGACGTTTGCTACTTCGGCACGAATGGGTTCACCCCGACGCACTTATGTGGTGGCGGCTCCCAACTTGCAGGTGCAGTTCCGTGAGAAACTGTACGATCCAGAGGTGTTAACTCAACGAAACGGAGTGTGGACTATGCCGGGGTGTGTGGCGCCTGAGCTGCTACGGGAGGCGTTGCCTGATCCTCGATCAGTTGAGCCAAAGGAGACTATTGTGAAACGGTTAGAGCGGGCGGTTCGTCGCCGATATGCCTTTGCCGGTCCCGATCAGCTCGCCAATGCTGTTGCAAAAGTAATGAACAGATACGCCGGATTACAATCAAGTAGAACACGAACCAAGTTACAAAGGCGGGAGATGACCGAAGCGTTTGGCAACAGACTTTACATCATCGACGAAGCGCACGATCTTCGGGTGGGGGGAGCCGGCAACGCCAGCACCAAGCGGGCATGGGATGCTCTTAAGAAGATCGCCGAGATGGCTGAAGGCACCAAGTTGTTGCTTCTCACAGCCACTCCAGTGTTCGACGCCGCTATGGACATACTTAGTCTTCTTAATCTTCTCTTGCTGAACGATGGTCGTAAGCCACTTGCAGCGTCCGACTACTTTGATGGCAAGGGTAATCTGAAAGACGAGGGGGCAGCGGATCGTCTGGCGACCGCCACTACTGGTTATGTGTCGTTTGTGAGCAGCCAAGACACCGACGCCTTCCCTTTCTTGCTCAATCCAAGTCAGTTTGGGTATCAGCAGCCCGAGATCCCACCGCCACACTTCAATCTGCGGGGCGAAGAGATACCGGAGCGTCGGTTGTTGGTGGATATTGCCAATGTGTCACTGAGTGCTTATCAAGAAGGGGTGGTGGGTCATCTGATGGAGAAGCTCCGCAGTATGGGCAAAGGGCTGGGGCACACCGAGATTGCCCGAGCGATCATGGCGCTTAACATTGTATACCCAGGCTTCAATCCTGAAGAGGCCAAATCGCGTCCTGAAGGGTACATTGCATCCCAGGGGCTCAAGAAAACGGTCAGAAACTTGAGCGGTTCAGGAAACAGGCGCCGGTTGTCGGGGCCATATGTGTACGATCCTGCGGTGGAAAAGACCTATGGCGACATATTTGCGCCAACTCAGATTGGAGAGTATAGCGCCAAGATTGCTCGGATGTTGGAGGAGGCAAAGGGGGAGGGCATTATTTTAGTGTATTCGCAGTATCTAGAGTCGGGTGCAGTACCGTTGGCGCTGGCGCTGGAACGAGCAGGGTATGCCCGACGAGACGGTCCGGCATTATGGGACGCCAATGGTCCGGCGCCGCCGCAGGAGCGGGGTGGGTATGTGCTGATCACGGGTGACAAGACGTTATCTCCCAACAACAAGGCGTCGGTCGCAATGGCGACGGCTCGGAATAATGCAAGAGGGGAAAGGGTGAAGGTGGTGGTGATTTCGCAGACGGGGTCGCAAGGAGTTGACTTGCGAGCGATTCGGCAGGTACATCTGCTCGACCCATGGTACAATCTTGGACGGGTGGCACAAATTGTGGGGCGGGCTCGGAGACGGTGTTCGCACGTGGATCTGCCGCCCGACCAGCGGAACGTATCGCTCTATTTTTATGGTACCCGGCTGCGGAACCGCGAGGAGGCTGCCGACGTCTACGTATACAGTTTAGCATCGGACAAGGCAGAGGAGGGTGGACGTATTACCCGAGCGTTGAAAGAGAATTCAGTGGATTGTTGGGTATCCGATGAAGGAAAGGCGGAAGAGGGACGAATAGTGCCACAGGTAGCATCTAATGGGGTGCGTACCGAGGTGTCAACTGCTCCAGAGGCATACACCATCGCTTGCGACTACCAACCCTCTTGCAGCTACCGGTGTGCTGGTGCCGAACCCGGTCCAATGGTCAAACCTATGTACAGCGATCGTCTCATAGAAATTGCTGGACCACCACTGCTGGCTGCACTACGCGGGCTCTTTGCAAAACGAGTGCACTATTCTCGTGATGATCTGCACCAGAAGCTCAGTCGGGATGGCAGCTACACAAATCTCCAGATAGATGCTGCCCTGACGGCGTTGGTAACTCAGCCCGAGCAGTGGGTAGTTAACCCCCGCGGGATTCCGGGACACGTCCAAAATATCGGACAGCACTATCTCTTTGCACCAGTGGGTTTGGAAGAAGCCCGGTTATCATTGCAAGACAGGCTAACTGGAGGAGTTACTATACCGCAGGCGGTAGAAGTGGAAGCTCCTGATGTTAAGTTGGGACAGGCCAAGGTATACAACGATGCTAGCGATGGCGCAAAGCTCGCTAAGATTATCTGGCGCCGTGCCAATCGAGACTACAAATATGAGCCTATCCAGCCGGGATTGCACGATATTCCGTGGGCGCAGGCGGCAGTTAATGTCTTTGCTGATGACCGCCCAGTTAAGCGTGGTTCAGCCGCGATCCTGCCGCCGGCCAACAGCCCAGATCCTCGCCCTGATGATGCCGCTGTTCACCAAAACTTGGTCCGAATGATTGTTATCCGCGAAGTAGAGATCCTGTCGGCGTCCTCAAAACTAGCACTGCTTCGGGCGGGAGCCAGTCGCAAGATCCAACTCGCTATTGGCGATGCCGGAGAAGAGGCGATTCTGTCGGCGTTGCTCAATCTCGGCGGTCCATTCCACCATCCTCCTCCTCTTGAATGGGACAACGTCTTTGTCTTTGGAGATTTCACCAATGGAACATTAGAGTATTATCGCGGCACACCGGGGCAAGAGCCGTCAGTTCGTCGAGCTTCGCCAGCAGAGATCAAAGAGTACATGGCCAACCGAGCCCCGATGCCACCGGCGGCCGTGGTGCATGGGATCATTGGACCACACAAGAAGCAGTATTTGGTATTTCGGGTAGTTGACACTCGCGCCAAGTCGTCTCAAACGGGTTGGCGGTGTGATCAAGCGGCCAAGCGCAACGTGCTTCGGGCGCTCAATGGACTGGCTCCGGGGATGTTTGATGAGGCCAATACCAAGGAAATCGGCAGTTCACGTGAATTGTGTGTTGATTTGGAGGTCATTCTGCGGTTCAAACAAGAACAAAAGGAAGATAACAAACAATGGATCATTAACTACGAGCAGATATTGCTCGGCAAGGCGGCAAATTGAGGCAAAGGCATTCTCAGCCAGTAGGATAGACATACGATGGCGGCTGCATCGGCACCGGCTCCTACGCTTGCGGCGACCACCCCATCGGTGGCGACCAACGATCCTCGAAAGCGGATCAAACACCATCTCTACAGTCGTCAGATGCTTTCACGCACATTTGTGCTGCCAGCGTGGATGATTGGTGCTCCAGCGATGCGAGGGTTGGCGGACGAAGCACGGAAGCTCGAGGGCAAGTGTGCGGCCGAGGGTCTGGTGCGACCTGGCAGTACTACCATTGCTTCGTATTCAGCAGGTGTGTGCGAGAATGGAGAGGTGGTCTACAATGTGAAGATTGAGTGTGATATTTGTTCTCCGGTCCCCGGACAGCGGATTAACAAGTGTACAATTGCGGGGATCACAAAGGTGGGTATCCGGGCATTCAAGGCGCCAGCGCCGGGTCCAGTTGAGATCTTCATTCCTCGTGACCATTACGGTGGCAGTGAATATTATTCGAGTCTGAAGGAGGGAGATGAGATTGATGTAATGGTGATGGCGCCACGATTTCAGCTCAACAGCCGTTCTGTAACAGTGCTGGCGGATCTGTTGCCAAAGCGACCTTACACCCGATTGGTAATTCAACCGAACTAGAGGTGTTTGCACAGTTCTAAACTAGCAGGCCATGAAGGTGGAAGAACTAGAACGGGTGCGCGATGAGATCGAGGCATTTCCACCTATTCATCAGGAGCAGATCTATGCGCTCATGCTCAAGGGTAAGGCATCGATGCAAGACACGTCCCAAGGAATGCTGATCAATCTGGGAACGCTGTCGGATGAGCTCTTGGCAGAGATCATCAAGTACGCCAATTACGTCAAGGAGCAAGAGGCGTCGATCACAAAGGATGAAGAGATCAAGGATGAGCTGCGAGAAAACTACTTTGGGGCAAACACAGAGCAAATGTAGTCATCTCCCTTACGATGTCCAAGGAGCTGATGCGCGAGTACAATGCTTTTTCGCTGACAACGGCACTGAAGCCATCGGATACACCAAAGACGTATTCCCAACCAACCACCACATCTCCTCTTGCATCATCGGCTAATGCGAATGTAAGTGGGGATGTAGGCAAAACGCAATGGAGCAAGATGTTCAATGGGATGACAAAGGATCGGCGAATTGAGGTGATCGGCAAGGCAATTCAGCAGGTGCAGGAGTCAAATTATCGAGGGTTGCGAAAGGGACCGCTAGTGGCCGAGTTGCGACGGGGGCTCACAGGTGTGCTTCCAACGTCAGATTCAGCCAAATTTTTTCTGATGCAAGCAGCGTTTGACTGCGGCTACCAATACATGTTTCGTGCTGATCGGTGGCATTGGCCTCAGCGGCATTCAGGGGTACCATCCACAATAACCAAGTGGACGGTACTCAAACCGGACGGATCAATTACATTGGAAACTCCGAAGCAGGGAGACAGCGTGGGAGTAGAGAACCCTTGGCGTCCACTTAAGGCGCGAGGGGCTTACAAGAAGCCGGAGTTAATGGAGATGGTGCGAATCTTGGTAGGCGAGGTTCCACCCAAGGCCAAGGCGGACGAATTGTATGCGATGTTGGTAGGGAAGCTACAGCCTTTGGGCCAGCCCTGATATTGGTTCTGAGCCGCAAAATTGACCTGAATACCCTTTTCTAGTGTAATATTAGTGGGGATGTCCGACTTCCAGACAAACCTTCGGACTTTGTTTGAGCAGTACCTTGCACGGCCTGACGAGACCGAGTTTGAGGCTCGGTTCGGCACTAAGGGGCACGAACTCATTCGGGAGAACATTGTTGACGTTTCGCAACGTCTCCAGGGTTCCGGATGGACTGGTGGGAGTTCAGTCTACCTCTTACGCGTAACACCACAGTTTGTGCAAGGACAGACGGGGCGCACAACGTTGTCGCAGGTACGAGCCGAAATCAGCGGCATGCCTGACATCGAGTCGTATTGTGAGAATGATCTGATTACAGACGACGTGCAGGGAAACCGACTGAAGGATTCGGTCAAGTTGGTTCGCAAGACACGGGTGCGAGGGGCTGACGGTAGCACCGTTGCGCCGTTGGACAACAAGGATTTCGGTCTCCGCTTCTCGCTGAAGACAGAGAAGACACTGACGGCACGGGATCCGTTGGCACGTTCAACATTGCTCAATTGGACTGCATCGAAGAAGTTGTATCGCTTGCTGAAGCGGACAACGTACACGAAACCAGGGGTGCCGTGGCAGGTAGACGTGAGTATTGTGCGGCAGTCACCGAGCCCAGAGTTTACAATGAAAGAATCGGATGTCACCAACGTGCCTCACAGTTATGAGATTGAGATTGAGGCTTTGCCAGATTACGGTGGTTCAGTGGATGACCGACTGGCGCAGCTGAGCAGCCTAACCAAGTCGGTCTTGGCGGGAATCCAGGGCACCAACTATCCGATTGGTACGGAGACATCGCTGAAGGTGGCGGGGGCTTACCGAGAACTGATGGGGATGAAGAGTGGGGGAGAACGAAAGGCACCAACGCAGCCGATTCAGCCGCGAGAATTTGTTGGTCTTTCGTTGATGTCGCTTGAATTGGCTTCGGTCCAGCCATCTAAAGAGGGGTATGATCACACCATTCGCAAGGGCTATTGCGTCACCGACAAAGCCGATGGTGCCCGCCGTCTGCTCTTCATCGATCCAAGCGCTAGGGTGTATACCATCGACACCAACGGACGGATTCGGTACGAAGGGTGCCGTGCGAATCCCAAGTTTGCTTACACTTTGATCGACGGGGAACATATCCTTCGAGACAAGTTCGGCAATTTCATCAACACCTATGCTGCCTTTGACATTCTGATGCTGTCGGGCAAGGATGTGCGACGTATGCCGTTCACCGTGGCTGGTCGCGACAACCGGCTGCGAGAACTGACACGGGCGGTCAAGGGACTGGAGCTGAGGCACTTGGCCGATGCCGGTAAGCTGCGAGTTATCACCAAGCAGTTCTACGCCAGCGATAATATCTTCACCGACTCAGCCACTGTCCTTGACAAGATTCAAAAGGGTGAATACCCTTACGAGACGGATGGATTGATCTACACCCCAAAGGAACTGGGAATGGGCGAAGGTATTCCGAATTGGCCAGTCAATCACAAGGCTACTTGGGCCGCCGCTTTCAAGTGGAAGCCGCCATCGCACAACACCATCGACTTCTTGGTGGATGCGGTGCGAGACGGACAGGGTAAGATCATGACAGGTAGCGTCTCAGAACCTGGTCAGGACCTATCGGGACTGTCATCCATCCGCACCTATCACCTCTTGCAGCTCCGAGTTGGCTATGACAAGAATCGGCACGGCGTGATGAACGCTTGTCAGATGGTGCTCGACGGTGAGAAGTTAACCCGAGGTCGGCGTGGCGAGGATTCGTATTTGCCAGCCCGTTTCGTACCCCGTGATCCTTACGATCCACTCGCCTGGCAATGCAAGCTCTTTGCAACGCACAATGGCGAACTGCTGACCGAAAACGGAAAGGAGGTGATTGAGGATCACAGTATTGTGGAATTTCGTCGGGATCTGTCGGCAGAGCCAGGCTTTCAGTGGAAGCCGATCCGAGTGCGGCACGACAAGACGGGTGAGCTGCGATCGGGGATCAAGAACTATGGGAATGCCTATCACGTGGCTGAGAGTGTTTGGAATTCAATCTACAATCCAGTGACTGAAGAGATGCTGAGAACTGGAGAGAACATCCCGCAGCCAGGTGGCGATGCTTATTATGTGGGTGGCAAGGGTCGACGGATGTTCCGAGCGATGCGCGACTTCCATAACCAAGTGGTCAAGCGACGACTGATTATGTCGGTCAGTCGGCCCAATGCTACGCTGGTGGACTTGGCGGTGGGCAAGGCGGGCGATCTCCCCAAGTGGACTGAAGCCAAATTGGGGTTCGTATACGGCATTGACATCTCAACTGACAACATCCAGAATCCGATGGATGGTGCGTGCATGCGTTATTTGGAGGCATCGTCGGGGCGTCGTCGAGTGCCGCAGTGCATCTTCTTGCAAGGAACGTCGGCGCTCGACATTCCATCAGGCAAGGCATTTAGTTCTACGGGAAGCAAGAGGGTGAATGCGGCGATCTTGGGAACCATCGGCAAGGGGGTTGACATTGCGCAGGAGTTGGGCGCTGGGGTAGCAGCGGTCCGAAACAAGGGCAAGGGTGGCTTTGATGTGGTGTCGTGTCAGTTTGCTACGCATTACTTCTTTGAAAATCGGGACACTTTGACGACATTCTTGGACAATGTGGTGGCACTGTGCAAGCCGGGCGGCTATTTCATCGGAACATGCTACGACGGGCAGCGGGTGTTTGATGCGCTCCGGGACAAGGAGGTTGGTGACGGAATTAGTCTGCAAGAGGAGGGTGAGGTGTTGGTGTCAATTACTAAGGACTATGAGTCGGACACATTCCGGGCCGATGACACCAGTCTGGGGTACCCGATCACGGTGACACAGGAGAGCATTGGGAAGCCTGCGCAGGAATATTTGGTGAATTTGGAGTATCTGACAAAGGAGTTGCGGATTCGGGGGTTGGTACCGGCACCGTCTGCGGTGACACGAGGTGCGGGGTTGGGCAACAGCATTGACGGCTTTGCATCAGTGTTTAATGCGCTGAAGAGGCAAGGCGGACAGTTGCGACCAGCGGAGAAGGAGGCGTTGCAAATGGGTGAGGCGGAGAAACGGCTGTCATTCCTGAATGCGTACTTTGTGTTTCAGCGAATGGACTCGGGACAAGAAGAATGAGGGGGCTGCCGCCCCCTTCA
>Ga0180432_10008341_pt1 | contig 12935 bp, 10 predicted proteins | sample SS_ome_10_FD_132414 | JGI IMG/M metagenome (GOLD analysis project Ga0180432, IMG submission 132414) | Hypersaline lake sediment archaeal communities from the Salton Sea, California, USA - SS_1_MS_2 metaG | ecosystem: Environmental > Aquatic > Non-marine Saline and Alkaline > Hypersaline >...
CTGGACGATCCCACGGTCTACCCCAACGGGATTTCGACCTCGCTGCCGGAAGACGTTCAGGAAGACTACGTGCGCAGCATCGCGGGGCTGGAGGCCGCGACGATCCTGCAACCGGGCTATGCGATCGAATACGACTACGTCGATCCCCGTGCCCTTGCGCCGACGCTGGAGCTGCGCGCGGCCCCGGGCCTGTTTCTTGCCGGGCAGATCAACGGGACGACAGGCTACGAGGAGGCCGCCGCGCAGGGGCTTGTCGCCGGGCTGAATGCCGCCGCGGCGGCCGCCGGCCGCGACGCCGCGGTTTTCAGTCGGGCGGACAGCTATATCGGCGTGATGATCGACGACCTCGTGACCCGCGGTGTGAGCGAACCGTACCGGATGTTCACGTCGCGGGCCGAGTTCCGGCTGTCGCTTCGTGCCGACAATGCCGACCAGAGGTTGACGCCGATGGGCCTGGCGATCGGCTGTGTCGGAGCGCGGCGCGCCGCGGCCTTCGCGGCGAAGCGGGAGGCGCTGGAGTCCGGCCGCGCGGCGCTGGAGGCGCTGGTGCTGTCGCCCACCGAGGCCGTGGCGCAGGGCCTGCGGGTGAATTCCGACGGCGTGCGCCGCAACGGATTCGCGCTCCTGTCGTTCCCGGACATCGGCTTCGACGATCTGCTGCGGATCGCGCCGGATCTGGCGGCGATCGACCCGGCGGTCCGGGCCCAGATCGAACGTGACGCGACCTATGCCGTTTACCTGGACCGGCAGAAGGCGGATGCGGAGGCGTTGCGCCGGGACGAGCAGCACGCCATCCCGGCGGATTTCCCCTATGCCGAGATCTCCGGCCTGTCGCGGGAACTCGGCGACAAGCTCGACCGCGCCAGGCCCGCCACGCTGGCCCAGGCCTCCCGGATCGACGGGATGACGCCGGCCGCGCTCACGCTCATCCTTGCGCGACTGAAGCAGCGAAGCCGGCAGCGTTCCGCCGGATGAGCCCGGACGAACTTTCCGACCTGCGCGGGCGGCCTGTTTCACGTGAAACAGCCGAGCGACTCGCCGCCTATGTCGCCCTGCTGGAGAAATGGACGCCACGCATCAACCTCGTGTCGGCCGCCACGCTGCGCGAGGTCTGGACCCGGCACATCCTCGATTCCCTCCAGCTTCACGATCTTGCCGGGGCCGTCGGCGGCCATTGGGCCGATCTGGGCAGCGGCGGCGGGCTGCCCGGCCTTGTCGTCGCGATCCTCGCCGCCGCCGAAGCGCCGGACCTGCGTGTGACGCTGGTGGAAAGCGATCAGCGCAAGGCCGCCTTCCTGTCCGCCGCGCTGCGCGAAACCGGGGTCCGGGCGACGGTTCGCGCGGAGCGGATCGAGGCCTTGCCGCCGCTCGCGGCCGATATCGTCTCGGCCCGGGCGCTGGCGCCGCTCGACCGTCTTCTGGGCTACGCGGCGCGCCATATGCACCCGTCGGGAAAGGCGTTTTTCCCGAAGGGGCGAAACTGCGAGGCGGAACTGGCGGAGGCCCTTGCGTCCTGGCGGTTCCGGTACCAAAAACACCCCAGCAGGACCGACTCGCAGGCGGTCATCCTTCAGATCGAGGACATTGCGCGTGGCTGATCCCACCCGACCGCCCGGCCCGAGAATCGTCGCGATCGCCAACCAGAAGGGCGGCGTCGGCAAGACGACGACGGCCATCAACCTTGCCGCTGCGCTGGCCGAGATCGGGTTGCGCGTGCTCGTGGTCGATATCGACCCGCAGGGCAATGCCTCCACCGGCCTCGGGCTCGACCCGGACCGCCGCGGCCTGACCAGCTATGACCTCATCCTCGAGGAGGCCCCGCTCGACGAGGTGATCCAGGCCTCGACCTTCGCCAACATCTGGATCTGTCCGGCGACGACCGATCTGTCTTCCGCCGATATCGACCTTGTCGCCAACGAGAAGCGCTCCTTCCTCCTGCACGACGCGCTGCGCCAGCCGGCGATCGATTCCTTCGGCTTCGACATCGTGCTGATCGACTGCCCGCCCTCGCTCAGCCTGCTGACGATCAACGCTCTCGTGGCGGCCCATGCCGTTCTGGTGCCGCTGCAGGCGGAGTTCTTCGCGCTGGAAGGCCTGTCGCAACTGATGCTGACGGTGCGCGAGGTCCGGATCGGGCCGAATCCCGGGCTCCGGATCGATGGCGTGCTGATGACGATGGCCGACAACCGCAACAACCTGTCCCGCCAGGTCGAGGCCGATGCCCGCACCACGCTCGGCGACCTGGTGTTCGACACGGTGATCCCGCGCAACGTGCGCCTGTCCGAGGCGCCCTCCTACGCGATGCCGGTTCTTGCCTACGATCCCGCCTCGCGCGGCAGCGAGGCCTATCGCGCCCTCGCGCGCGAGTTGCTGGAGCGCTATTCTGCGCGGGGCTGAGCCGATCCGGCCGCGGAGCTGAGAGGGAGACATCGATGTCTGACAAGAAGAACGAACGCCGGGGTCTTGGCCGCGGCCTGTCGGCGCTGATGGCCGATGTCGGTGTCGCCGATGCCGGGGAATCGTCGCGCCCGCGCCGCGCCGATCTCTCGGTCCCGGTCGAGTCGCTGGCGCCGAATCCCGACCAGCCGCGCCGCGATTTCGACGGTGCCGCGCTGGACGAGCTGGCGGCCTCAATCCGTGAAAAGGGCATCATCCAGCCGCTGATCGTGCGGCCGCGCGGAGATGCGGGCTACGAGATCGTCGCCGGCGAACGCCGCTGGCGCGCCGCGCAACTGGCCCGGCTGCACGAGGTTCCCGTTCTGGTGCGCGAGTTCAGCGATACCGAGGTGCTGGAAATCGCGATCATCGAGAACATCCAGCGCGCAGACCTGAACCCGGTGGAAGAAGCGATGGGCTATCGCCAGCTGATGGAGCGGTTCGGCCATACCCAGGAGAGGCTGGCCGAGGCGCTGTCGAAAAGCCGCAGCCATATCGCCAATCTGCTGCGGCTGCTGACCCTGCCCGACGAGGTGCAGCATCACCTGCGCGAAGGCCGGATCAGCGCCGGTCACGCCCGGGCGCTGATCACCACCCCCGATCCGGCGGCGCTGGCCCGGCAGGTCATCGCCAAGGGCCTGTCGGTGCGCGAGACCGAGGCGCTGGCCCGCAAGGCCATGGCGCCGAAGCCCGACCGCCCCGCTGCGCCCCGCGCCGAAAAGGACGCCGATACCAAGGTGCTGGAGCGCGATCTTTCGGCCGCGCTCGGGATGCCCGTCTCGATCGACCATCGCGGCCATGACGGTGGCGTTGTGACGATCCGCTACCGTGATCTCGACCAGCTCGACCGGCTGTGCCAGCATCTGGGCGGCATGTAGCCGCTCAGCCCTCCGGCCGGGTCCAGATGAACAGCGCCACGCCTGCCAGCACCGCGGCCTGGATCGCCAGCACCGGCAGCCCGACGCCCAGCAGCACGGACAGGCCGAACGCCGCCAGAATCGAGCCTGACGCGGCCCATTTCGCCGTTCGCGCGATGGCCCGGCGTTCCGCCCAGGCGGTGATCGGCGGGCCGAACCGCGGATGGTTCAGGAGCCAGGCATGCAACCGCTCTGAGGATCGTGCGAAGCAGAACGCGGCCAGCAGCAGGAACGGCACCGTCGGCACCAGCGGCAGCACCGCCCCGATCCCGGCCAGCGCCATCGCGACCAGCCCGCCGATCAGCCACAGCGCCCTCATCTCAGGCCAGGATCCGGCGCAGCACGGCATTCAGAAGCGGCCGGCCAATGGCCGTGGCGCGCAGCCGGCCATGCCCGGTTTCAACCAGACCGGAATCCTCCAACACCTTGATTTCCTTGTCATTCGTGACGTTCGCGCCAAAAGCGGGCAGGCGTGACAGATCGATCCCCTCGGTCAGCCGCAAGCCCATCATGACATATTCCACCGCGCGATCGTCCCGGCTGAGCGCCGCGCGCGGCGCCTCGCCCGCGCCGCGGCCCTCGACCGCTTCCAGCCATTCCCCCGGCGCCCGCGGCGCCTCGGTGGCCCAACGCACGCCGTCCAGTGTCAGCCGGCCCTGCGCCCCCGGCCCGATCCCGGCCCAGTCGCCCGACCGCCAGTAGACCAGGTTGTGCCGGCTTTCGGCGCCGGGCCGGGCGTGATTCGATATCTCGTAGCCCGGCAGACCGGCGGCACCGCATTCCTCCTGCGTGATCTCCCAGAGATCGGCCGCGCGATCCTCGTCGGGCAGGCCGGCCAGCCCGCCCGCAGCATGGCGGGTGGCAAAGGCCGTGCCCTCCTCGATCGTCAACTGGTACAGCGACAGGTGATCCACGGCCATGGCCAGCGCGTCGCGCAGCTCGCGCCGCCAGCCCGCCGCGGTCTGGTCCTGCCGGGCATAGATCAGGTCGAAACTCACCCGGTCGAAGGTCTTTCGGGCCACGTCGAAGGCCGCCCGCGCCTCCGCCGCCGAGTGCAACCGGCCGAGCCGGCGCAGATCATCGTCGTTCAACGCCTGCACACCCAGCGAGACACGGTTGACGCCGGCGTCGCGGTAGCCGCGGAACCGGCCGGCCTCGACGCTGCCGGGATTGGCCTCCAGCGTGATCTCGGCATCGTTGGCCATTGGCCAGGCCGCGCGCACCGCCTCCAGCACCGCCGCCACAAGCTCCGGCGCCATCAGCGACGGGGTGCCACCCCCGAAGAACACCGTGTTCAGCACCCGCGGCCCGGTTTCCGCCGAAACCCGCGCGATCTCGGCCAGGTAGGCCCGGCGCCAGCGGACCTGGTCGATCGCGGCCGCCACATGGCTGTTGAAATCGCAATAGGGGCATTTCGAGGCGCAAAACGGCCAGTGCAGGTAAAGCCCGAACCCGCCGGATTGCCAGTCCTCCATCCTCAGCCCCGAAAGGCCGTGACCTCGACCTCGACCTTCATCTCCGGCGTCACCAGCCCGGCGACGACCATGGTCGAGGCCGGCCGCACCTCGGCCAGCGCCTCGCGCAGCGCCGGGGCGATCTCGTCGGCCAGTGCGGCCTCGGTGATCGTGTATTGCACACGGACCACGTCTGACATTGAAAAACCGCCTTCTTTCAATACCTTGTCAATCGTGGCAAAGCAGTTGCGGGCCTGGTCCAGCGCCGCTGCCGGCATCGTCATCGTCGCGTAGTCATAGCCCGTGACACCGGCGACGAAACACCAGCCGCCCTTCACCACGGCGCGGCTGAACGCCCATTTCTCCTCGAAGGGCGAGCCGGTGGAAATCCGCTGCACCGGCGCGAGGCAGGCCATCAGCTTCGCCACCGCATCGGCCCGGTGGCTGATCGCGTTCTTCTCCTCCGGCCCCATCTCGGCAAAGGTCCGGCTCTGGCCCGCGGGCTGGAACATCGGATCGTAGCCATGACCATGCGCGCCGCGGGTCGGCCAGACGACCTCGCCCTCCGCCCTGCCCTCGAACACCTCGTCATGCCCGTCCGGCCAGGCCAGCACCAGCGTGGCGCGGAACCGCGCGGTGCGGGGATAGGGGGCCTGCGCCTCCTCCAGCGCGGCCCAGGTCCGGTTCATAGCCTGGTCGAAATCGCGGCCGTCCGGTGTTGCCGCCCAATCGGCGGTATGGACCCCGGGCGCGCCGCCCAGCCCGTCGACCTCGATGCCGGAATCGTCGGCCAGCGCCGGCAGGCCGGTCGCCCGGGCCGCGGCATGGGCCTTGATCCTGGCGTTGCCCAGGAAGGTCGTCTCGGTCTCTTCCGGTTCGTCAAGCCCAAGCTCACCGGCCCCGACCACCGTGATCCCCATCGGGCCCAGCAGCGCCTGCATCTCGTCCAGCTTGCCGGCATTGTGGGTCGCCAGCAGCAGCCTGTCGCCGGTGAACTTCCGCATCACAATGCCGCCTTCTGCGCCTCGACCAGCGCCGCGACGCCGGCCTCGGCAAGATCCAGCAGCCGGGTCATCTCGTCGCGCCCGAAGGTCGCGCCCTCGGCCGACATCTGCACCTCGATCAGCCGGCCGCGGCCGGTCATCACGAAATTGCCGTCGGTCCCGGCCTCGCTGTCCTCGGCATAATCGAGGTCCAGCAGCGGCTGGCCCGCGTAGATGCCGCAGCTGACCGCCGCGACATGGTCGGTGATCGGATCAGATGTCACCAGCCCGGCCTTGATCAGCCGGTTCGTGGCCAGCCGCAGCGCCACCCAGCCGCCGGTGATCGCCGCGCAGCGGGTGCCGCCGTCGGCCTGCAGCACGTCGCAGTCGATCACGATCTGGCGTTCGCCCAGCGCCACCCGGTCGACCCCGGCGCGCAATGCCCGGCCGATCAGGCGCTGGATCTCCTGGGTGCGGCCGCCCTGCTTGCCGGCGGCCGCCTCGCGCCGGTTGCGGGTGGTCGTGGCGCGCGGCAGCATGCCGTATTCCGCCGTTACCCAGCCCAGACCGGTGCCCTTGAGGAACGGCGGCGGCCGGTCTTCCACGCTGGCGGTGCACAGCACATGGGTGTCGCCCATGCGGATCAGCGCCGAGCCCTCGGCATGTTTGGTCACGCCGGTCTCGATCGTGACCGCGCGCAGTTCGTCCTGGCTCCGGCCGGAAGGGCGCATGGTCTGTCCTTTCGCTTCTGGTCCCGGCCGGTGATAGGCCCGCGGCCGGGCCGGGCGCAAGCCCGATCGGGTCGGCGCGGCGGCGGCCGGGGTGCCCCGGCCCCGTTGACGACGGCCGCGCAACACCTTTATTCAATGGGGCCCCATCGCGGGGCGGGCCCGAGGATGACCGAGAACCGCAATATCCTGACCGAGCTGAACGAGCGCTCGCGCGAGGTGTTTCGCCGGGTGGTCGAGGGCTATCTCGACACCGGCGATCCGGTCGGGTCGCGAAGCCTGACCCGCACGATGACCGAGAAGGTCTCGGCCGCGACGATCCGCAACGTGATGCAGGATCTCGAATATCTCGGCCTGCTCGACAGCCCGCATGTCTCGGCCGGCCGGGTGCCGACGCAGCTGGGGTTGCGGATGTTCGTCGACGGGCTGATGGAGGTCTCCGCCCTCGACGAGACCGATCGCGAGCGCATCGACGCGACAGCGGGGCAGAACGACCCGGACGTGAGCGTGCTGCTCGACCGGGTCGGGCATGCGCTGTCGGGGATCACGCAGTCGGCCTCGCTGGTGCTGACGCCCAAGCACGAGGCGGCGATCCGGCACGTGGAATTCGTCCCGCTCGGGGCCGACCGGGCGCTCGTCGTTCTGGTGTTCAGCGACGGCCATGTCGAGAACCGCGTGTTCACGCCGCCCCCGGGCCAGACGCCTTCGTCGATGCGCGAGGCGGCGAATTTCCTCAACGCCATCGCCGAGGGCCGCAGCCTGCCCGAACTGCGCCGCGAATTCGCACAGGAGCTGGTGCGCCGCCGGCAGGAGCTTGATGCACTGGCCCGCGGCCTCGTCGAAAGCGGCGTGGCGGTCTGGGAGACGCCGGTGGAGGGGCAGGAACGGCTGATCGTCCGCGGGCGGTCGAACCTGATCGCCGCCGAGGCCGGGGAAATCGAGCGGGTGCGCGAACTGTTCGACGATCTGGAACGCAAGCGCGACATCGTCGAGTTCCTGGAACTTGCCGAGGGCGGCGAGGGCGTGCGGATTTTCATCGGCTCCGAGAACAAGCTTTTTTCACTTTCGGGTTCCGCTCTGGTGGTGTCTCCCTATATGAACGCGGATCGAAAGATCATCGGCGCGATCGGCGTGATCGGCCCGACCCGGCTGAACTACGGGCGGGTGGTGCCGATCGTGGATTACACGGCGCAACTGGTCGGGCGGCTGGTGTCGGACCGGGGCAAGGGGTAGGGCATGACCGACATGAAGAAGGACGAAATCCTCGAGGATCAGGCGGCGATCGGCGAGGAGACGGCGGAGACTGCGGCCGAGGCGATGGCCGAGACGATCGCGGCGCTGCAGGCCGAACGCGACGAATTGCGCGACCGTTTCATGCGCGCGCTGGCCGATGCCGAGAATACCCGCAAGCGCGGCGAACGCGACCGCCGCGAGGCCGAGGAATACGGCGGATCGAAGCTCGCCCGCGATCTTCTGCCGGTCTACGACAACCTGCGCCGCGCCCTCGACGCCGCGGGCGAGGATCAGCGGGCCGCCGCCGCGGCGCTCATCGAGGGGGTGGAGCTGACGCTGCGCGAGCTACTGAACGTGTTCTCGAAACATGGCATCGCCCCGGTCACGCCGGCCCTGGGCGATGCGTTCGATCCGCAATTGCACCAGGCGATGTTCGAGGCGCCGGTGCCCGGCACCCAGGCCGGCGAGATCATCCAGGTGATGACCGAGGGGTTCTTGCTGCACGACCGGCTCCTGCGCCCGGCGCAGGTCGGCGTGTCCTCGACCCCGAAGGGCTGATTGCGGCGCTGCGGCGGGGGGCTGTCTGCCCCCCGGCCGCCTTCGGCGGCTCCCCCCGAGGATATTTCCCGACCAAAACCGCGCCTCACGCCCCGTCCGGCGGGTCGAGCAGGCCGCAGAGGTCGTAGAGCAGTTGCAGCGCCTCGCGCGGCGACAGGTCGTCCGGCCTGATCGTGGCCAGCACCCGCTCGACCTCGGAGGGCCCGCTAACCGGGGGCGACGGCGGTGGTTCGGCGCGGGCGCTGAACAGCGGCAGGTCGTCGACGAGGCTGGCCGCGCTGGCCCGGCCGGACCGGTCGGCGGATTCGAGCGATTCGAGCACCTCGCGCGCCCGCGCCACCACCGCCGGCGGCAGACCGGCGAGGCGGGCGACCTGCACGCCGTAGGACCGGTCGGCCGCGCCGCGCGCGACCTCGTGCAGGAAGATCACCTCGCCCTGCCATTCCCGCACCCGGACGGTCGCGTTCTGCACCCCGTGCAGCTTGCCGGCCAGCACTGTGAGTTCGTGGTAATGGGTGGCGAAGAGCGCCCGGCAGCGGTTCACGCCGTGCAGGTGTTCCAGCACCGCCCAGGCGATCGACAGCCCGTCCCATGTCGCGGTGCCGCGGCCGATCTCGTCGAGGATGACCAGCGCGCGATCGTCGGACTGGTTCAGGATCGCGGCGGTTTCGACCATCTCGACCATGAAGGTCGACCGGCCGCGCGCGAGGTCGTCGGCCGCGCCGACGCGGCTGAACAGCTGGCTGACCAGCCCGATCCGCGCCGATTGCGCCGGAACGAAGCTGCCGGCCTGCGCCAGAAGCGCGATCAGCGCGTTCTGGCGCAGGAAGGTCGACTTGCCGGCCATGTTCGGCCCGGTGATCAGCCAGATCGCCGGGGTCGCGTCCTGCGCCAGGTCGCAATCGTTGGGGATGAACGGGTCGCCCCCGGCGCGGGCCAGCGCGCGTTCGACCACCGGATGCCGGCCGGCGGTGACGTCGAAGGCGTGGCTGTCGTCGACCTCCGGTTCGCACCAGTCGGCGGCCTGCGCGAGTTCCGCCAGGGCGGCGGCGAGGTCGATCTCGGCCAGCGCCCGCGCGGTCTGGCCGATCCCGCCGGCCTCGGCCAGGATCGCCTCTCTCAGGACGGAATAGAGCCGTTTTTCGATCTCCAGCGCCCGGTTTCCGGCATTCAGGATCCGGGTTTCCAGGTCCGACAGGTCGACCGTGGTGAAGCGGATCTGGTTGGCCGTGGTCTGGCGGTGGATGAAGACCTCCGACAGCGGCGGGGCCAGCATCTTCTGCGCATGGGTCGCGGTGGTCTCGATGAAATAGCCTAGGACGTTGTTGTGCCTGATCTTCAGGCTGGGCACCCCGGCGCGCTCGGCATAGTCGGCCTGCATCCGCGCGATCACGCCGCGGCCTTCGTCGCGCAACTCGCGCGCCGCGTCGAGATCGGCGTCGTGGCCCGGCGCGATGAAGCCGCCATCGCGGGCCAGCAGCGGCGGTTCTTCGACCAGCGCGGCGGTCAGCAGGGCCAGAAGATCATCGTGACCGGTCAGCGCCCGCGCCGCGGCGCGAAGCCGGTCGGGCAGGTCGGCGCCGGACAGCCGGCTGGCGATGGTCGCGGCCTGCCCCAGCCCGGAGCGGATCGCCGCGAGGTCGCGCGGGCCGGCCCGGTCGAGCGCCAGACGGCACAGCGCGCGGTCGATGTCGGGCACCCGGCGCAGCGCGGCGCGCAGGTCGTCGCGCAGGCTGCCGTCCTCGACCAGCGCCCGCACCGCGGCGTGACGGGAGTGGACTTCGGGCAAGGCGCAGGACGGGGCCGAGATGCGCCGTTCCAGCAACCGCGCGCCCGCCGCCGTCACCGTCCGGTCGATCGCGGGGACCAGCGCGCCCTCGCGGCCGCCCGACAGGGCCTGGGTGAGTTCCAGGTTCCGCCGTGTCGCCGCGTCGATCTGCATCGCCCCGCCGGGGGTTTCGCGCACCGGCGGGCGCAGAAGCGGCAGCCTGCCGCGCTGCGTGAGGTCCATGTAGTCGACGATCGCGCCCAGCGCGGCGGTTTCGGCCCGGCCGAAGGCGCCGAAGGCCTCGAGCGTCGCGACGCCCAGCAGCGCGCAGAGCCGGCGTTCGCCGGACTGGCTGTCGAAGGCGGTGCGCGGCCGCAGGGTCAGCGCCGCGCCGGTTTCGGAAATCGCCGCCGCGCGCCCGGCCTCGCGGCCCTCGGCGAGCAGCACCTCGCGCGGGGCCAGCCGCGCCAGTTCCGGGCCCAGCCGCGCCGGCGGGCAGGGCATCGCCCGGATCTCGCCGGTGGAAATGTCGGCCCAGGCCAGCGCGGCCTCGTCGCGGATCTCGGCATAGGCGGCGAGGAAATTGTTGCGCCGCGCCTCGAGCAGCGAATCTTCGGTCAGCGTGCCGGGGGTGACGAGGCGCACGACATCGCGCGCCACCACCGCCTTGGCGCCGCGTTTCCTCGCCTCGGCCGGGTCTTCCATCTGTTCGGCGATGGCGACGCGGAATCCCTTGCGGATCAGCGCCAGCAGGTAGCTTTCGGCGGAATGGACCGGCACGCCGCACATCGGGATATCCTGGCCCTGGTGCTGGCCGCGTTTCGTCAGCGCGATGTCGAGCGCCTCGGCGGCGGCCACCGCGTCGTCGAAGAACATCTCGTAGAAATCGCCCATCCGGTAGAACAGGAGGGCATCGGGGTGCCGCCCCTTGATCTCGAGATACTGCGCCATCATCGGCGTCACGGCGCCCTGCGATCCTGTCACGCTTTACTCCCTCCGGCCGGTTGGCCGAGCCTATTGCGGCGGCGCGGGAAATGGAATCCTCTCGCAAGGCCGGGCACCTGCGGCACAATTCTTCGCCGGAGAATTGCGCCCGGCGCCCGGACGGGGTTATCCCGGCACGACCGGTCAGGGGAGGGGCCGCGGCCATGGCATCGAAATCGCGAATCACGCCCGAGGAGGCGCTGGGCTATCACCTGTTGCCGCAGCCGGGGAAATACGAGGTCGTGGCCAGCAAGCCGATGACCACCCAGCGCGACCTGAGCCTCGCCTATTCCCCCGGCGTCGCGGTGCCGGTGGAGGCGATCGCGGAGCGGCCGGAAACCGCCTATGACTACACGGTGAAGGGCAACATGGTCGCCGTGGTGTCGAACGGATCGGCGATCCTGGGCCTGGGCAATCTCGGCGCGCTGGCCTCGAAGCCGGTGATGGAGGGCAAGGCGGTGCTGTTCAAGCGCTTCGCCGACGTGAACGCCATCGACATCGAACTGGATACCGAGGACGCCGACGAGATCATCCGGGCGGTGCGGCTGATGGGGCCGACCTTCGGCGGCATCAACCTCGAGGACATCAAGGCGCCCGAATGCTTCATCATCGAAAGCCGGCTGAAGGAGATGATGGACATCCCGGTGTTCCATGACGACCAGCACGGCACCGCCGTGATCTGCGCCGCGGGCCTGATCAACGCGCTGGAACTCAGCGGCAAGAAGATCGAGGAGGTGCGGATCGTCCTGAACGGCGCGGGCGCGGCGGGGATCGCCTGTCTGGAACTCCTCAAGGCGATGGGGGCGCGGCCCGACAACTGCCTGATGTGCGACACCAAGGGGGTGATCTGGCAGGGCCGCACCGAGGGCATGAACCAGTGGAAATCCGCCCATGCCGCGAAGACCGACCTGCGCACGCTGGACGAGGCGATGGCCGGGGCCGACGTGTTTCTGGGAGTTTCGGCCAAGGGCGCGGTGACGCCCGAAATGGTGGCCAGCATGGCCGACAACCCGGTGATTTTCGCCATGGCGAACCCGGACCCCGAGATCACGCCGGAAGAGGCGCATGCCGTCCGGGCCGATGCGATCGTGGCCACCGGGCGGTCGGACTATCCCAACCAGGTCAACAACGTTCTGGGTTTTCCCTACCTCTTCCGCGGCGCGCTGGACATTCATGCCCGGGCGATCAACGACGAGATGAAGATCGCCTGCGCCCAAGCGCTGGCGGCGCTGGCGCGCGCCGACGTGCCCGACGAGGTGGCGATGGCCTATGGCCGCAAGCTGACCTTCGGGCGCGACTACATCATCCCGACGCCGTTCGATCCGCGGCTGATCCACGTGGTGCCGCCGGCGGTGGCGAAGGCGGGGATGGCCACCGGCGTGGCGCGGCGGCCGATCGTGGACATGGCGGGATACGAGCTTAGCCTCAAGGCGCGGATGGACCCGACCGCGACGATCCTGCAGGGCATCCATGCCCGCGCCCGCGCCGCGCAGGCGCGGATGATCTTCGCCGAGGGCGACGATCCGCGGGTTCTGAAGGCCGCCGTCGCCTACCAGCGCGCGGGGCTGGGCAAGGCGCTTGTCGTGGGCCGCGAGGCCGACGTGCGCGACAAGCTGAGTGCAGAGGGGCTGGCCGACGCGGTGCGCGAGCTGGAGGTGGTGAACGCCGCCAATACCCGGCACCTGGAGGCCTACAAGGAGTTTCTCTACACCCGCCTGCAACGCGAAGGCTTCGACCGGCACGACATCCACCGCCTCGCCGCGCGCGACCGGCACGTGTTCTCGGCGCTGATGCTGGCGCATGGCCATGGCGACGCGCTGGTGACCGGGGCGACGCGGAAATCGGCGCATGTGCTGGGGCTGATCAACCATGTC
>Ga0180432_10008342_pt1 | contig 12934 bp, 13 predicted proteins | sample SS_ome_10_FD_132414 | JGI IMG/M metagenome (GOLD analysis project Ga0180432, IMG submission 132414) | Hypersaline lake sediment archaeal communities from the Salton Sea, California, USA - SS_1_MS_2 metaG | ecosystem: Environmental > Aquatic > Non-marine Saline and Alkaline > Hypersaline >...
CCGCTTCGGGACTGCGAAGGAAAGTGAGAGAAAATCGGGGTGAGTTTGGCCGACTTGCTCAAATCCTAGTTTATGGTACAATCTGGCTTGAAATCTTGGCCGGCTTGCGAGATCGGTCTAATACACACGTCTCCTGACTGTCGGGATTGTGCCGGGTGAACAGCCACCCCGGTTTTTCGGCAGGAAGATGGAGGCGGAGGATATAACAACAGTTTAAGGAGGTTCCTCTATGGCTGTCGTTTCCATGAAAGCACTCCTGGAGACCGGGGTGCACTTTGGCCACCGCACTCGGCGCTGGAATCCGAAGATGAAGTCTTACATCTTCACGGAGCGCAATGGGGTGCATATTATAGACCTTCAGCAGACCATTGCTGCGATTGATGAAGCTTACGAAACGGTTCAGAATACCGTGGCTGCTGGGGGGGTTGTGCTTTTTGTGGGCACGAAGCGGCAAGCTCAGGAAACTATTGCTCAGGAAGCACAGCGCTGCGGGATGCCGTATGTCAATCAGCGTTGGCTGGGCGGTACGTTGACCAACTGGCGTACTATCCGTCAGCGCATTGATTATCTGCTCAATCTGGAAGCCCGCCGTGACCGGGGTGACTTTGAGCGCCTGAAGAAGAAAGAAGCCTTGATTCTGCAGCGTCAGATTGATAAGCTCAATGATCGGTTAGGCGGCATCAGGGAGATGCGTGACCTTCCTGATTTGGTCTACATCGTAGATATCCGGCGGGAGTACACTGCGGTCAGAGAGGCCAACAAGCTGGATATTCCCATTATTGCTATTGTCGATACCAATTGTGATCCTGATCCAATTGACTACCTGATTCCGGCTAACGATGATGCCATCCGCGCTATCAAGCTGATCACCTCGAAGATAGCTGATGCTGTACTTGAGGGCATTGCTCAACGTAAGGTTTATGAAGAGGAGCCCTTGGAGGTGGAGGAGGTCAGGATTGAGGACGAGAAGTACCTGAGCGCTGCTACGCTGGCTCGCTTGAAGGAATTGACGTTCGAAGGCACAGAAAGGGGAGAAGAAGAGTCAGAGGTGGCGGCAGAGGCGGCGCCTGATGAGGAGGAAGGAGAGGAAGGAGAGGAAGGAGAAGAAGGGGAAGAAGGGGAAGAGGGCGCTCCCGAGGTGGGACCTGATGTAGAGGAAGAAGAGGATGCTCCAGAGGTGAGGCCTGGTGAGGAGCCGGTCGGGGCATCTGATGAGCTGGCGGACGAATCTGAAACAGTAGAAGAATCTGCAGTAGCGCGGAGTGAAATGGTGGTGGAGCAGGAAGAAGAGTAGCGTCTTCTTACTTCTCACTGGGTAGGGTGGGCTTTCTTTCTTACCTCCCTGTAGACGTAGGCGCGATGATGATAGGAGAGCAAAACTTGGAAATCACCGCTGCAATGGTTAAGAAGGTACGGGATGCGACCGGTGCCGGCGTGCTAGATTGCCGTGAGGCCTTAGAGGTTTCCGGTGCTGACTTCGATGATGCGGTCGCTCGTTTGCGCCAGAAGGGGCTGGCCGAGGCTGCCACACGTGCTGGGCGTCAGGCCTCCGAAGGGGTCGTTGAGGCGTATGTACATCCCGGTAGTCGGATTGCCGTGTTGTTGGAATTGAATTGTGAGACGGATTTCGTCGCCCGTACGGACGAATTTAAGGCCTTGGCGCATGATTTGGCGCTTCACATCGCTTTCGCAGCCCCACGTTACTTCACCCGAGACGAGGTGCCTGAAGAGGTGACTGAGCAGGAGCGGGCGACCTATCGTGCTCAGGCCCTGGAAGAAGGCAAGCCTGAGCATATCGTGGACCACATCGTCGAGGGGCGGATGGAGAAGTTCTATCAGCAGGTCTGTCTTATGGAACAGCCCTTCGTTAGGGATGAGGATCGGACGATACAGGATTTGATCACCGATGCCATTGCCAGATTTGGCGAGAACATCGTGTTCCGTCGCTTTGTGCGCTATGAGGTGGGAGAGGGTCTGGAGTGACTGGCCTGACTCGATGAGTTGTGAATCTCGTAACTCTCGCAGCTCTCGACTGCTAGGTTGCTCGACTTTGAGTAGGGATATAGGTGTGGCCGTATGCCTGTGAGGAAGTATAGACGGATTCTCCTCAAATTGGGTGGTGAGTCGTTGGCTGGGCCTGGAGGTTCGGGTATCAGTCCTCATATGGCGGAAGAGATCGCGGCTAAAGTTCTAGCCGTGCGTGATTTAAGCGTGGAAGTTGCAATTGTCTTGGGAGCGGGCAACATCTGGCGTGGCCGGGATGGGCTTGTGCATGGAATGGACCGCGCCACGGCCGATCATATGGGGATGCTGGCGACAGTGATGAATGCCCTTGCTTTAGCTGATGCCTTGGGGCGCATGGGAATCACCACGCGAGTGCAGACCGCTATCGAAATGCAGGCCATCGCTGAACCCTATATCCGCTTGCGGGCGATTCGTCACTTGGAAAAGGGGCGTGTCGTCATTATAGGGGGGGGCACAGGTAATCCCTATTTTACCACCGACACGGCGGCGGCGCTTAGGGCGATGGAGATTGGTGCTGATTTACTGATTAAAGCTACGAAGGTGGATGGGGTGTACGCGGAGGACCCTCACGAGAACCCCGATGCTGAGCGTTTTGAAAGCCTTACCTATATGCAGGCGCTTGAGCTACGGGTGGGCGTGATGGATGCCACGGCGATATCGCTGTGTATGGAGAACGATTTGCCTATCCTCGTGCTTAACTTGTGGCAGCCTCATGGTTTGGAGCGGGCTGTAGTGGGAGAGACCATCGGTACGCTGATCTCTCAATAATGTGACATGTGACGGTAAAAATGATCAGAGAATTACATCGCGAGACAGAAAACCGTATGCTCAAGACCGTTGAGGTGCTGGAGTCCGATCTGCGTGCTATTCGCACAGGGCAAGCCTCTCCGGCGTTGGTAGAACGGGTGATGGTGGAATATTATGGCACGTCCACGCCTCTCAACCAGTTGGCCGTCATATCTGCTCCTGAACCCCAGTTGCTCACAATACGTCCATACGATCCGGGATCGTTGGGCGATATTGAGCGAGGCATTCTCAAGTCCGAGCTTGGCCTCACTCCTGTCAATGATGGCAGAATTATCCGTCTTCCAATTCCACGTCTGTCCGAAGAACGAAGGCAAGAACTGGCCAAGTTAGTGCGCCAGCGCATAGAGGAAGGAAAGATCGCACTGCGGAATATTCGCCGAGAGGCGCTGGATGACCTGCGCAGCTTCGAGAAAGAGAAAATCATTTCCGAGGACGACTTCTACGCTGCCAAAGATGACCTTCAGGATCTTACTGATCGCTACACCGAGCAGATGGATCAGATCAGTGCCCGCAAGCAGCAGGAGATACTGGAAGGTTAGCGTCATTCTCCCAATAGGTACCTCAGGTAACCTACGCTGATATGCCCTCTCGATCACAAGAGGACCGGCAATATCCACCTCTGGAGCAGGTGCCCCGCCATGTTGGTATCATCATGGATGGCAATGGCCGCTGGGCTCGGGCTCGAGGTCTGCCCCGGACGGCTGGGCATCGTGCGGGTACAGAAAGCCTGCGCGGTGTGTTGCGAGCCGCCGTTGAGTTCGGTATCCAGATATTGACGATCTATGCCTTCTCGACCGAAAACTGGGGCCGCCCGGAAAGCGAGGTTCGGGCCTTAATGGTCATTCTTGAGAGGGTGATTGATCGTGAGTTGGACGAGTTGCATGCGGAAGGTGTTCAGTTGCGTCATGTTGGTCGGTTGGAGCGTCTGTCTCCCCGGCTGCAGCGCAAAGTTCAGGATGCCACCGAACTGACGAGGAACAATCAACAGCTGATCTTGAACGTGGCGTTTGACTATGGTGGACGGGCTGAGTTGGTGGATGCCATACGTCGCATCATTGTTGACGGCGTGCCTGCTGAGCAGGTCGATGAGTCGCTGGTCAGTCGTTACCTCTATACGGCCGGCTTGCCTGATCCCGACCTGATTATTCGTACCAGTGGAGAGATGCGGATCAGCAACTTCCTTCTCTGGCAAGGAGCGTATGCTGAGTTCTATGTGACGTCTACTCTGTGGCCTGATTTTGACAGAGATGAGCTGTATAAAGCACTAGAGGACTACAATCGGCGTGAGCGTCGTCTTGGACTGCTTACGGAGTAGGGAGGCCCTGTACTGACTGTCCAGGATAGTGCTCTATTGTCCGAGCTTGAAGATGCGATGCCGGAAATTCCAGTTATGTTGAAGGCTCCCACTACTCCTATGTCTGCCTGATCAAGTGCTTCTTGGCCCGTGTTACGTACACGCATACTTACCGCAGCTTTCTTGGTCCCGGTTGTCCTTTGTTGTATCTACCTGGGTGATCTACTGTTCCTGGCTCTAGTGGTGTTGCTGTTCACCTTGGCCGAGGTCGAGTTTTGCCGTCTGGTGGCCCGTGCTGGTTTCTATCCCACCCTTGCCTTTGGATTGGGGATGACATGGCTCCCTTTGGCGGACGCTCAATGGCCGACGTTGGGACTCTTGCAGCCCGGTGTGGTGCTGATTTTTCTGCTTGCCCTTGCTTGGCAGTTGTGGCATCGCCAGGGCTCTCCGGTCGCTGACTGGGCATTGACTGTCACCGGTGGTTTATACCTGGGGCTATGTGGGGCCTCTCTGGTCAGATTGCGAGGCTTGGAGGATGGCTTGTGGTGGACGTTGACCGTAGTTCCTGCGATTATGATCGCCGATTCTGGGGCCTACTTTGTTGGACGTTCCTGGGGACGGCATAAGTTGTTCCCTACCCTAAGTCCTGGCAAGACCTGGGAGGGATACCTGGCAGGCGTGGTCATTGGTGGACTGGCAACCGCGTTGTTGGCCTCGCTTTGGCCCCTGGGTGCGGTCGCGACCGGTGGCGAGACCGCGGTTAGCGGGCTGCACGGCTTGATTTTGGGGGTTTTGATCGCTGTCGTGGCACCCCTTGGTGATTTAGCCATCTCGATGATCAAGCGGCAGGCCGGGGTTAAGGACAGCGGTAATGTCATTCCGGGTCATGGTGGAGCCCTCGATCGGCTAGATAGTGTAATGTGGGCAGCTGTGATTGGCTACTATTATGTACTGTGGTTTGTGTCCTGATGTTGCGTCTCGGACGAGGTTGGATGGGCTTCGTTAAGGCCTTGATAGAAAAATGACAATATGAGGAGCCAGATGAGTAAGGAACGGTTGGTGCGCGACATCTATCATAAAGGCGTCATTTTGTGCAAGCCGGATACTCCTCTCCTGGAGGTAGTACGTGTGATGGCGGATACAGAGATTCACGCCGTCATGGTCGCTGAGCGTGAGGAAGAGCCGCCGGTGGGAGTTGTGTCCCACACCGACGCCATCGCCCATTATGGGAAAGATCTGACCAGTATTCAAGCTTGTGACGTGATGACACCCGACGTCATTAGCATCTCCGAAGATGTTACTGTGGGGGAAGCGGCCAAGAGATTGCTGGATAGTCATATCCATCGTTTACTGGTTGTGAACCAGGATGGCAGGCCGTTGGGCATTCTTTCTACCACGGACATCATTCGGGAGATGCGTGGTACCCGCTGGGTGTGGTACTTGGATTAGCTCTCCATCAATCTGTGTTTCTTCTCCTCTTCCTTCGATGCTCAAGGGTTGACTGGGAAGTGGATGAGCGATTTTTGTAGAGTGTGCAGGACTTAGTAGACTGCGATAATAAAGATAATTGGAGAAAGTGTTATGGGCGAGTTAGATATGGCCAGCCTGGAAACAAGGACACTGGCTGAACTACGTGAACTGGCGAAAGAATGGGAGATATCCGGCTACAGTCGCTTGAAGAAGGAGGATCTCATTCTGCGACTGCTGCGGGCTAAAGCGGAGCGCGAGGGCCTGAGGTTCGGTGGTGGTGTGTTGGATATCGTGGACGATAGCAAGGGCTACCTGCGCTGCGATCACTATAAGCCAGGACGCAAAGATGTGTACGTCTCGCAATCTCAGATCCGCCGCTTTGGACTGCGTACGGGCGACATGGTGGTCGGTCAGGTACGACCTCCTAAAGAAAATGAGAAATACTTCAGCCTCCTCCGTGTAGAGGCTGTGAACGGAATGGACCCGGAGGCTGCTAAGAGGCGACCCCAGTTTGAGTCGCTGACTCCTATATTCCCTGAAGAACGTTTTATTCTGGAGACTACTTCCAGAAATCTGACGACGCGCCTGTTGAGCATGGTCGCGCCAATTGGGAAGGGACAGCGTGGTCTCATCGTGTCGCCGCCTAAGGCTGGTAAGACCACCGTGTTGAAGCACATTGCCAATGGTATCACCGCCAATCACCCTGAGGCTCACTTGATGGTGGTCCTCATCGGCGAGCGTCCTGAGGAAGTCACCGACATGGACCGCTCAGTGGATGCTGAGGTCATCAGTTCGACATTTGACGAGCCGGTTAGGAGCCACGCGGGAGTGGCGGAGATCGCTCTAGCCCGTGCCAAGCGGCTGGTGGAGGACCGGCGGGACGTTGTAATTCTCCTCGATAGTATCACGCGTCTCTCTCGGGCGTACAACTTGGTGGTACAGCCTAGTGGCCGTACTCTCTCGGGCGGGCTTGACCCGGCGGCGCTTTACCCCCCCAAGCACTTCTTTGGCGCGGCTCGGAATATCGAAGAGGGAGGCAGTCTTACCGTTATCGCCACGTGCCTGGTGGACACCGGGAGTCGGATGGATGATATGATCTACGAGGAGTTCAAAGGCACCGGCAACATGGAACTGCACCTGAGCCGTAGGTTGCAGGAACGGCGTATCTTCCCGGCCTTCGATATCGAGCGTTCCGGAACGCGGCGGGAGGACTTGCTGCTCGGAGAAGACACACTGCAGAAGGTCTGGTTAATGCGACAGCGTGTCCTCGACTCTCAGTCGTCTGGGTACAGTGTGGTTCAGGCGATGCAGGAGTTAATGCGTGTCCTCAGGGGTACTCAGAGTAACGAGGAATTCCTGAACCTGTTTGCCAAGATGGCGGAGATGGAAGGGCGCTAGTGTGGGCTGACTGTGGCTGAACGGTACGTCGTCACACCTGCTTTCCCACGAACTCTTGCACGGCTTTCGCCGTCTCCGCTGGTCGCTCCAACATCACCATGTGGCCTGCCCCTTCGACCAGGACCAATTGTGCGTTGGGGAGGTTTTTGGTCAGGAAACGGCCATACTTCGCTGGAGTAAGTTGGTCTGCTGTGCCGGCAATGACCAACGTGGGGTGTGTGATTTCCTCCAAACGTCCTGTGACGTCGAAGCGATCACAAGCGCTGAGATCGTCCCATAGCACGTCCGATCCGGTCTCCAGGAGCGCGTCTCGTCCCCGTTGGGTCAACGTCGAAGGAGTATCCTGAGCCCAGGCGAGGCGCGTGATCAGCTCTACACTGTCCTCGAAATCTTCGCCAATCTTTGCCAGAATGCTGGGGGACACCCGCAGTCTCGCCCCGCTGGCTATCAGCACCAGCCCGCCCACCCATCCGCTGTGGTTTAGCGCCATTGTGAGGGCAATAGCACCGCCCATTGAGTGCCCTACGATGATGCTCTGCTCGGCTCCGACTGTTCGTACAAAACTGGCCACAGTATTCGCGTAACTCTCGATGGTTTTGCCCCCTTGGACCCCCGAGCGTCCGTGGCCAGGCAGATCCAGCGTGTAGACTGTGGCATCGGGCAACCGCCGTAGTCTCGCTGGCCAGTGTAGGCGTGTCCCGCCAGCTCCGTGAACCAGTACGAGTGAGGGGATGATTCCTGCCTCGCGTTCCTCCTTTGGAGTCTGTGGAATCTGGCTCAGGGTATAGAATATCGGCCCTTGGTTGGTCTCCGCGTAAGGCACACTTACTTCCGTTTCTTCAATTTGACCGCTGGTTGGCGGTCGGCAAACTGTCCAGGGTGCTGCCGTGGAGTGCCCGTCGCATCGCCTCTCGATCGTCCCAAGGGTACTCGATCGTGCCAAAGCACATGCTCTGCTCGTGTCCCTTGCCGCAGGCGATGACTACGTCACCTGTGTGTGCCATTTGGCACGCCAGAAGGATAGCTTCACCTCGGTCTGGTACACGCCACAGGTCTGTTCCCTCTCGTTTTCCTGCTGCTAGAGCAGCTTCTGCGATCTGGGCTATGATTCCCTCCAGGCTCTCCGTGCGAGGATCCTCGGCTGTGATGATCACCCGGTCGGCCAACTCTCCGGCGATGTGTCCCATCATCGTCCGTTTCTCTCGATCGCGCAAACCCGCGCAGCCGAAAATGACGATGACCCGTCCTGTCCCCGCTCTTGTCCGGCGTGCCATGTGCGCGGCAGTCTTAAGCGCTCGCTGGAGTGCATTGGGGGTATGGGCGAAGTCCACGATGGCCAGGAAGTCTTGTCCCTCTTCAATGCGCTCCATCCGACCTGGGATCGTGTGCACGATCGTCACTCCTTGCCGAATCGTCTCTAATGGTACGCCCAGTGCCGCTCCCACGCAGGCCGCCGCCAGAATGTTGCTTACGTTGTAATCTCCCAGCAGCGGGGTGACGATAGAGGCTTCGGCGGTGGATGTGCGCAGGGTAAACCGGGTCTGTTGAGGAGTGAAGTGGACGTCGTGGGCCGTCACTATTTCAGTGCATCCACTCCTCCCCGTTCTTTCTCCTACACTTTCATCATCTATCCCATAGAGAATCTTGCGATCAGCCTGGAGGGGGTTCAGGTAGCGGTAAGAGTCGTCGTCCCGGTTGAGCACAGCGACTTTGGGGATTCCCGGTTTGCGAAAGGAGCGTGCCAATCCCTCGAAGAGACGGGCTTTGGCTTGCTGATAGGCTGACAGCGACCCATGGAAATCAAGATGCTCGTGCGTGATGTTCGTCACAACAGCTATATCGAAATCGCAACCGGCCACCCGGTGCTGGGCCAATCCATGGGAGGTGACCTCTAGAACGGCGTGGGTGGCCCCACTTTGTACCATCTGCGCCAGGTACCGCTGGACATCTGGTGGGTCGGGGGTAGTGGTATGGAGGCCAGTGTCCTGCTCTTTCTCGCCAATTCGAGCGCTCACCGTACTGACCATCCCCGCGTTGAGTCCCGCGGCGCGCAAGATAGCATAGACCAGGTTGACAGTAGTGGTCTTTCCATCGGTGCCAGTGACCCCGATCATCGTCATCTCACGGGCGGGGAATCCGTGCCAGGTGGCACATAGCCACCCCCAGGCCTCACGTGCGTTTGGAACGCGCACGTAAGTGAAGGGGACGCTGGGGAGGTTATCTAGTTCTTGGCGCACGCGTTCACCGACGATGGTTACGGCGCCCGCCCGTAGTGCGTCGGCGATGAAGCGATGGCCATCCACCTCCACCCCAGGGATAGCGACGAAGAGATCGCCTGGATGCACCTGGCGTGAATCGGCGGCGACGCCGTGTATCTCGACGTCGCCGCCGGATCGATCAAGGATCGAAGGCAAAGCAGTGAGCAAATCACTCAGACGCATGCCCTCAACCGTCTTCTTCTGCTTGATTGGCTTGCTCCAAGAGCCTGCCTCCTACCAAAGCCTTCAGCAAGTCCCTTCGCTTGAGGGCTCGCTTCCTGTCCACTTCCACCATACCTGCCCTGTCATCGGCCATTTTGGTTAACGCTTCGATCCAGGCCGCACTCTGAACGGGCGTGTGACCGACGCGCCAGCGTTCAACCCAAATGGGCAGTTCGTCAGCGTTGGTGATCCGCTGTCGTGCTACCGTCTTGGTCACACCTTGCGATTCGAACGTGACTTCGTACTCCTCGTATTGTGGCTTGACTGGACAGACCTGCATGCACGCGCCACACTTGATGCAGTAGTAGTCCGCTAATACCAACTCCCCCTCGTCGTCAATGTGCAGCGCGCGTGTGGGACAGACATCTGCGCAGGCCAGGCAGCCTTCGACACACTTCTCACGCTCCAGTTCTACCTGTCCCTGCCATGGTTGCACCACCCGGAACGCGCCATCGCTGGCGACTTCGCACTGGCGACAACGAATGCAGTGTGTCTGGTCCACCACCAATGTGTCCTTGTCGGCGTCGTAGCTGATGACGTCGGTCGGGCAGTTGTCGATCACGAAGTCTTTCCTGCTCCAGTCAAACTGTTTTGCGTTGAACTTCGTGGACTGAATCAACTCTGGAAATGCTTCGTACGTCAACACCGGATTCTCGGGCTTACCGTTGATGGTGATGGTGATGGCGTTCTTGGGGCACATCACTTCGCACATGCCACAGAGCACGCATTTCTCTGCGTCTATGTCCACTGAGGGCTTTTTCGTCAGTCGCCCATCCTCAATCTCACCTTCTACGTGGGTGACGGCTTCCTTGGGGCACACAATGGGGCCGATCTGGCAACCAACGCAGCGATCCAGGTCCCACGTCATGACGTAGTGGCGTGTTACCATGGCGCGTTCGAGCACGATCTCATGTTCCTTAACCTTCTTTTGTGTTGTTCCTCGTCTGCTCATGGTCGCCTCCTAGTCTCGACAGATTTCCTGCACCAGTTCACGCTCGTGGTTGTAGACTTTCACCAGCAGAGGGGTCTGTCCTGGCAGTGTGTGAGTGGCACACCCCAGACATGGGTCGTAGGCTCGAAAAGCCATCTCGATTGTGTTGAGAATCCCATCGTCCACCGGTTTGCCGGGTTGTATGAGTCCCTCTGCTGCTTTCTTGATGGACATGTCAATCGCGGCGTAGTTGTTCGTCGTTCCGACGATCAGGTTGACTTTCGTGAGTATGCCGTGCTCGTCGGTGACGTAGTGATGCGTCAGCGTGCCGCGCGGTGCTTCGACGATGCCCACGCCCTCATCCGGTGTCTCAGTGGGAATCGTGTGAACATCTTCACTGGTGATCTCAGGGTCCTGGGCCAGTTCCAACGAGCGTTCGGCGGCGTACAGCAGTTCGACCAGTCTGGCCCAATGCGTCGCCAGTGTCTGGTGGACGGGCTTGCCCCCCAGGGTGTCGTACAGGCGTTCATACTCGGCCTGGGCCAGCGGTGTCGCCATGCCGTCGGCAGCGTTGAGCCGGCTGAGCGGCGTGGCGCGATAGACTCCGCTATCTGGCCCATCGACAAATCCCTTCCACCCTACTGCCTTGAGGTAGGGGAATTTGAGGTATGTCCAGGGTTCAATGTGCTCGGCTACCACGTCGAGGTATTCATCCGGACTGTACTTGACCAGCTCTTTGCCCTCAGGCCCTACCACGCGTACTTTACCGTCGTAAAAGTTAACCTTGTTGTTCTCATCAACCAGTCCCATGTAATAGGTCCGGTGGGTGAATATATCACTCAGAATCATATCGACGTATGCTTCATTGTTCAGCACGACATCGTCGAATAGCTTGAGCGAGAACTTGGCGGTTTCGATCGAGCGCTTGGCGCGTTCGATAATTTGGTCACGTTCTTCTGCGGTGATGGGCTTGCTGATGCCACCGATGAGACAACTGGCTGAGTGGATATACCGTCCGGCGATGAAGGCCGTGATCTCGTGATTGTCCTTCAGGAGTTGCATGACACGTCCGCCAATCTCCTTGCCTACCTTCTTGACGACACCCAGGATGTTTCGTTCTGCCTTGGGAGCGTCAGGCCCCACTACGAAATCCGGTGCACCCAGCGCGTAGAAATGTGTGGCGTGGTCGGCGACGAAGAAAGCTGAGTACATAAGCTCGCGCAGCTTCTTGGCCGCCGAGGGAATCTCGACGTGGTAGACCGCGTCCCCTGCCTTGGCTGCCGCCATGTGATGCGCGATAGGGCAGACGCCGCAGATGCGCTGCGTGATGCGTGGCATCTCCTCTACAGGGCGACCCTCACAGAATTTCTCAAATCCTCGCAATTCGGGGACGACCAGGTAGGCGTTTTCCAGCCCTCCATCCCCGTTCAGGAATAGGTCGATGCGGCCATGGCCTTCGAGGCGAGTGATGGGATCTATGCTAATCTTCTTACTCATGTTTCATCCTTCCCGTCTGGGGGGTAGCGAAGCAGTTCCATCTGATTTGTACTTCAGCTCGCTCAGGATGGAGTCGGCCAGGCTGAATCGGTAGAAGGTGCCGGCCGGGTCGACGATGGTGTCCATAATGTGCTGAAGTTCCTCGGGATTGTCCGTGTCGATGAGTGCGGCGATGGCGCTGAGAAGCTTGGCTCCCTGATCCACGACGCCGTCGGGTGGGCCGTAGCAGCCGCGGCAGGGCATGTTGCCCTGGATGCAGGGCAAGCCACAGCCTGCTCGCGTGGCCGGGCCACAGCAAAGGACGCCCTGGGTCAGAAAGCACACGTCTGGGTCAAGGTCGACCTCGTGTGGACGTTTGAACTCCTTGATGCGCATGCCGCTCTGCCCCTTTTGGCGTGGACATACGTCGCAGTTCGTCTTGGCGTCGGCGCCGATGATCGCTCCTCTTTCGGGGAGCTCACCAGTCAGGATGGTCTGGAACACGTTCCACACCTGATCCACCACCGGCGGGCAGCCGGGCATAAAGTAGTCCACGTCAATCGTCTGGGCCAGGGTCTTGACTCGTTCGTAAAAGGCCGGCAGCTCAATCTCACCTTCTGGGACCTGAACTGATGAGATAGGACGCGTGCCACGCGAGCTGTCGAGCGACGGCACTGTGTCATAAACCCGCTCCAGGATGGACTCAGCGTCGTAGAAGTTAGCCAGGCCAGGGATACAACCCTCGTGAGCACATGAGCCGAAGGCGACCATCACCTTCGACTTCTGTCGCAGCAGCTTGGCGATATGTTCGCTCTCGCTATTGCGGATCGCCCCATTGAAGAAGCACACATCAATCACTTCATCGTCCATCGCTTCCACATCGCTGTACTTGAAATCCATCAGGCAGGGCCAGAAGACGATGTCCACCAGTTCGCCGGCTTCCACCAGCCGCATGCCCAGCTCTGTGACCGTGATCTCGCAGCCTCCACAACTGGCGGCCCAATAGAACGCGAGCTTGGGTTTGGCATTTGACCCTGCCATTACCATGCCTCC